>MKWU01000470.1_pt1 | contig 76956 bp, 60 predicted proteins | sample 809101 | NCBI WGS metagenome assembly MKWU01 (sample SAMN05860141, study PRJNA318959) | sponge metagenome | host: Aplysina aerophoba | place: Slovenia: Piran, Adriatic Sea, Gulf of Piran | collected 2013-05-07 | reverse complement strand
GAACAACCAGCCGGATCCACCGCAGGGCGCAATCGTCGACTATCCGGTCGAACTGGCTGGTGAATCCGATGCCGTCAAGCGGCAGCGCATGGTCAAGGAGTTGCGGTGGAACGGCGCGCTGGCCGCAGTGTTCACCGTTCCGTCCTCCATTTGCTGGTTGCTCAACATCCGCGGCGCCGACATTCCCCGATCGCCGGTTGTTCACGCATTTGCGATTCTGCACAGTTCAGGGCGCGTCGAGCTGTTCACGGAACGCGACAAAATGCCCAGCTCTCTGATGGCCGCCCGTGGCGACAGCCTGGACGTTCGCGCCTGGGACGAGTTGTCCGATGCCTTTGCGCAAATCCGCGGCGCCGTGCAGATTGACCCGAACACCGTTCCCTTCTCGGTTGAACAGTTGCTGACGTCGAGCGGCTGCAAGATCATTGAAAGGCCGGATCCCTGTCTTCTGGCAAAGGCCGTGAAGAACGATGTTGAAATCGGCAGTTCACGCTCGATACACCTCGAGGATGGCGCCGCAATGGCGGAATTCCTGGCTTGGGTCGATGAAAACGCAACCCGCGGCATCACCGAAATCGACATAGTGCGCAAGCTCGAGGAATGCCGATTGGGCACCGGCAAGCTGCGCGACACGAGCTTCGATGCGATTGCGGCATGCGGCCCCAACGCTGCCCATTGCCACTACCGTGTGACCCATGCGTCGAATCGGCGGTTGCGCGCCGGCGAGCTGCTTCTGATCGATTCCGGAGGCAACTACGAGGAAGGGACAACGGACATTACACGCACGGTGCCGTTGGGTTCGCCAACCAGCAGGCATGGCCGCTACTTCACCACGGTGCTGAAGGGGTTGATGGCCCTTTCCCGCGCCCGTTGGCCGATTGACACCTGGTGCAGCAGTCTTGACGCCATTGCTCGGTATCCGCTGTGGCGGCTTGGCGCCGACTACGATCACGGCACCGGACATGGGGTTGGGCACTACCTTGACGTTCACGAAGGACCGCAGCGGCTGACAAAGCTCTCACGGACACTGCTGAAGCCGGGCATGATAATGTCCATTGAACCCGGCTACTACGAGGCTGGCCAGTTCGGAATCAGGATCGAAAACCTGGCTGTCGTCAAGACGGTGGATGAAGCCCTCAGTGCGGGGAATCACGGCATGCTGTGCTTTGAAACGCTGACCTTTGTTCCCATCGATCGACGTCTTGTGCGCGCGGACCTGCTGACGGATGATGAACTCGCCTGGCTGGACAGCTATCACGCCGAGACCGTCGAGAAAATCCGTCCGCTGTGCTCTCCGCCGACTCAACGCTGGCTCGAACAAGCCTGTGCCCCAATCAGGCAGGCGGGAACCTGATCCGGCACGCCGACCTGCGCAGGTCTGCCGACGAACGGGAGACTCGCGCCCCGCAGCATGGGAACCGACGGACAGGCCCGACCAATCAAGGGGTGGATGACGACGAAAGCAGCACTCTGGCCGCCTGACGGGCTTCATCGCTGATTCGCTCCCCCGACAACATGCGGGCAATTTCGTCCACGCGCTGGTCCTCGGTCAATGGCGAAATGTCGATCGAGGCTGCGCCCGCCGTGGTTTTCTTGCGCACGACGCAGTGATGCTGCCCCATGGCGCCGACCTGCGGAGAGTGCGTCACCACGACAACCTGCGTCTTGCATGCCAGCGCCCGCAGGCGAAAGCCGACGGCGGCGGCCGTTGCGCCTCCGAGCCCGCTGTCGATTTCGTCGAAGACCATGGACGGAAATGCGTTCGAGGTCGTCAGGCACGCCTTGAAGGCCAGCATGAACCGCGCCAGCTCGCCACCCGAGGCGAACCGGTTGATCGGCTTGAGAGGCTGGCCGGGGTTGGCCGAACCCAGGAATCTGATCCGATCCTTGCCGTGCATCCCCGGCGACGCCGCCTGGATGTCGGTCCGAAACTTTGCGTGCTTGAGCTTGAGCGGGGCCAGTTCGTCCGCAATCTCGGTGTCGAGCCTTGCCGCCGATGCCCGGCGCAATGCTGTCAGTGCATCCGCCAGCTTGTCATAGTTCTCGAGGCAGCGGAGGCGCTCGGCTTCGGCACGCTGGATCTCTTCGTCACATGCGTCAAGGCTTTCCAACTGTTTGGCCACCGTTTCAACAACCTCGTGGAGCCTGTCGGGAAGCGTCCGGTGTTTGCGGGCAAGCGACCGAATCGTGAACAGGCGCTCCTCCACGTTCTCCAGTTCGAAGGGGTCGAACTCGAGCATGTTCAGAAACTTGTCGAGGGCCTGCATCGACTCGTCCAGTTCGACCGACGCCCGTTCCAGGCTGTTCAGCGCCTCCTCGATTAGCTGGACTCGATCCGATCCGATGCGTTCGAGTTGACGAATTGCCTCGCCGCATTGCCCGATGGCGCCCGACATTCCAATCGATTGCAGCGCATTGCCAACTCTTTTGCGGTTGTTCTCGGCCACTCGAATGAAGCGCCGCCTCTCGTCCAGATCCGACGCTTCGTTGGGTTGGGGATCCAGCGTTTCCAAATCCTTCAGCGCCTTGCGCAGGAAATCCACTTCCCCTGCGGCGCTCTCCTGACGTTCGACAGCTTTGGCCTTGGCCTTGCGCGCGCTGGCAAGCTGCTGCCAGGCAGACTGAACCTGGCGCAGCGCCGGACCATGATCACCGTATCGGTCGAGCAGCCGACGGTGGTTTGCCACGCCAAGAAACGCCTTGTCGTCATGCTGGCCATGGAGGTTGATCAAGTCGTTGCGCAATGATTCGAGAATGACTCTCGTGCAACGCCGGTCGTTGGCGAACGCCGTCGTTCGTCCTGTCGTGAAGGCCACTCTGCGCACAAGCAGCTCTCCATCGGAAGACAGCCCGTTCTTCCTCAGTGTCTCGTTGGCTGGATGCTCCTGCTCCAACTCGAACTCGACGCTGACTTCGGCGACCTCGCCATTGTTGCCCAGAACATCGGCGGCCCTGCCGCGACCGAGGGCAAAGTCAAGGGAGTCCAGGAGAACCGTCTTGCCGGCGCCGGTTTCGCCGGTAAGAACGTTCAGGCCTTCAAAAAACTCAATGTCGAGTCTCTCCACGAGCCTGAAATTTCTGATGGAAATTCCGCGCAGCATCGGTCATGCCGTCGAGCTCGAAAGCTAGATCCAGTCTCCGCGGATGGAGCGGCGGTACACGTCTCCAAACACGCCACCGCGATCACGCGGAGGTTCAAGCGAGCCATCCCCTTCCATAAGGGCGTAGGTGTCGACATACCATTCCGACCCGGGGAAGTTGTGCCCAAGCAACGCTGCGGTGTCTCTCGCCTCGCCGGTCAATCCCAGGGAAAGATAGGCATCAACCTGTCGGTAGAGCGCTTCCGGAACGTAGTTGGTCGCGCTTTGGCTGGCTACGTCGTAAAGGGTGACAATTTCCTCGGAGTCTTCCGGCGTGACGTCGATTTCGCTGAGATATGTGTTGTCGACAACGCGTTGGAAGCGCTTCAGCGCGGCGCTGTAGTGCCCGTGGGAAAGATAGTACCGGCCGATGGCCATTTCTCTGGCGGCAAGCCGGTCCACGACCAGATCCATCTTGAGCCGCGCCGACTGCGCAAACGCGCTCTCCGGATAGTCTTCAACGACTCTGTTGAACTCGATCCAGGCAAGCCGAGCGTTCCGCCCGTCCAGTCCCCTTTCGTCGAGGTCGTCATAGTAGCTGCGGGCAACCAGATCCTGCGCTCGGGCGGCATGCACGTCGTTGGGATAGATGTCCAGAAAACGCTGGGCCGTTGTCCTGCTCTCTTCGAAGTTCCTGGCAAGGTAATGAGCCTGTGCCGACTGAATCAACCCAAGGCGCAACCAACTCGAATAGGGATGAATGCGTTCGATTTCGGCAAATGTCCTTGCGGCCTTCTTGGCGTTGCCGGAGCTCAGCTCCCGCTCTCCCATGCGGTGGATCTGTTCGGCGCTCATTTCCTCGATTTTCGGTCCATCGTCACTGCATGCCGCCACCGCCAACACCAGCGCGAACAAGGCGGAGACCCTTGCAATTCTGTGAAGTGTTGCCATCAATCAACTTTTCCCGGGATAACGCTTCGAACCCGACTGCAATTTCAATGCCGTTCCATCCAGGTGATCGAAAAGGGATATTCGAATCAACGCCGAATGCAACCGCATTCTCGATTCCGAATTCTCTGCCAAGTCTTCGCGAACTGCGGTTTCTGCTGTCAAATCCCTGTATGCAGAACGCGGCGCGCAAAACACAAGCGGATTCCGCGGTGCGGCGGCGCTGGCGAGCGGCCCCGCAAGTTGCCGATGGAGGCTGGCCCGACCGGCTCGTGAGCAACGGCCTGGCAACGGCGCCTGTCATGTGCCACAAGGCGTTTCATGTGCGAATTGCCGGCCGCACCGCGACGCCCGGCATGCGTTTCATCCAGTGAATTGGAGGCAACCAGCCTGGAAGGCCGAGGCGATCAGCGCTCGTTCGGCAGGTCGCCAACCGTCACGTTGACGCCCAGCAGGTCGCGCTGCAATTCCGGGCCGGCGAACACGATTTCATAGTTGGCCGGATCGGAAAACAGTTTCTCCAGGAGACGAACATTTGCCGAGTGCCCGGTTCTGTGGCCTTCGAACCTGCCCACAATCGGCATGCCGGCCAACGCCAGATCGCCCACCGCATCGAGCATTTTGTGCCGGACGCATTCGGCTTCGTGGCGGCGCATGGTCATCCATTCGCCTGTGAGATCGTTGGCCACCACCACATTCTCGCCAATGACGCCGCCGATTCCCAGGCCTGAAGACTGCAACAGTTCTATTTCTGAGCCCAGGCAGAAGGTTCGGCAATTCACCAACTCGCTGATGCAGATGCCGTTGCGGAGCACCAAGTCGTCCATTTGGCGCCCAATCGGCTCTGGGTAGTCAATCGCGACCCGCATCCGGAAACTGCTGCTTGGATGCAATGCGGCCTGCACCAGCGGGCGCCGACCGAGCACAGCGACCACAGGCCTTTTCACCTTGATCACCTGCAGAGGCTCAGAATGCTGCCACTGGACACCGGCGGCCAGCATTTCGGCGACAAACGGCAATGCGCTCCCGTCCATTGCCGGCACCTCGGGTCCCGAGATTTCGACCATGGCGTTGGCAATGCCGCACCCCGCCAAGGCCGCCATGAGGTGCTCGACCGTCTGGACCGCTGCGCCGGCGCCGTTGGCCAGCGACGTGCACCTGCGGGTGCCTGCAACGTTCCGGAAGTGCGCCGAAATGCGGGAATCTTCAAAATCGCCCTGCAGCTGTTGAAACACTATTCCGTGGCCGGGTTCGGCTGGATGAATCGCCAGTTCGGCATCCACTCCGGTATGCAGCCCGATTCCCGTGAATCTCAGTGTCTTGCTGACCGTGGCTTGAGGCAAGTGTCTTCGGCTTTCCTGTATATTCTCGGGTGCAGTCTACCCGTGTCAGGAAATACGACAACACAATCTTTGTAACCAATTGTAAGCCGGACGCGGCGCGCGCAATCGCCGGCGGGTGTCCGCCGGTTGCGGTTGCGTTCCGCCAGTCAGTTTGGACCTGTGCGGCCAGCGGCGGAGAGCGTGGCCATCTGGAAGCCTCGGCAATGCAGGGAAGGCAACGCTCCCTGCCGCGTCATGCTGCCATTCGGTCCGTTCAGTTGGCCTGCCGTCTCAAGAACGCCGGAACCCGGCTTGCATAGTCCTGCCGTTCAGCTTCGCGGAAGCCAGACTCCATTGGGTTTTGCAGTCTCGGCTGCTCCAAGTCTGCGTCCGGAAACCGCCCCTCGGTCGGACGCGCCAGCCGCCGCTTCACCTTGGACAGGTGTTTTGACCAACTTGCATTCGGCGCCTCCTCCTTTGCATTCTCAAGCTCGTCGGAGCTCCGACGCGGCACCACATAGAGCCCCTGCGAATTGCTCTCAACATTCTCAACCGGGTCGGCATGCGAGTCGGCTTCCGAATAGCCGCCGTTGACGGCATGCTCGATTTCTTCCGCGTCCTCGTGGCCTCGATGGAAATGAGAATCGTGTTCGGCTTCCTGCTCTTCGGTTTCCTCCGAATAGGAATAGGCTGCCGTCTCGGTTTCGCTCTGGCCGGAATAGTCGTCGAACTCGTTCTGCGCCTCGGTTTCCTCAGCGGAGGATGATTCCCAGTACTCGTTCTCGTCATACGTTTCGTTGGGCGAAGTCTTGACAAAGCTCAGTTCACGCGAATTCAGCCCGGTTGCAATGACGGACACGGTGATCTTTCCGGTGCATTCCAGATCTTCGGCAGACCCGAACACTATGTTGGCGCCCTTGCCAACGTTCTTCCGCACCGTGTCCGATGCGTCGTTCAGGTCGAACAGCGTCATGTCGTCGCCACCGATGATGTTGACAAGCACCCCCTTCGCATCGCTTAGGGTGGTTTCCTCAAGCAGCGGATTGTTCATTGCCATTTCGGCCGCCAGGACGCCCCTGTCGTCGCCTTCGGCCTCGCCACAGCCGATCAAGGCCCGTCCGGACATTTGGAGGACCGTCTTGAGATCCGCAAAGTCCAGATTTATGAGGCCGGGGCGCAGGATCAGGTCGATCACGCTTTTCACGCCGTGATACAGCACATCGTCGGCTCGGCTGAATGCCTCTTTGGTTGTCGTCCTTTCATTGGCGATCTGAAAGAGATTCTGATTTGGGATGACGATCAGAGAATGCAGGGCATCCTGCAATTCGCAAAGACCGTGCTCGGCGATCTCCATGCGTTTGGTGCCTTCGAAGAAGAATGGCTTGGTAACCACGCCAATCGTCATGGCGCCGGTGTCGGAAGCCAGCTTGGCGATGACCGGGCCTGCCCCGGTGCCGGTGCCGCCACCCATGCCGGCAGTCACGAAGCACAGATGTGTTCCAGCGACAATTTCGGCAATCTCGTCCTGCGTTTCCTCTGCAGCCAGCTTGCCAAGCCTGGGATCGGTGCCTGCCCCCAATCCTTCCGTGGTCTTGGCGCCCAACTGAATCTTTGTGGCGACCGGGGAAGCTGCCAACGACTGGGAATCCGTGTTGGCGACGATCAGTTCTGCGCCACTGAGCCCCTTGGCAAGCATGTTGTTCACTGAATTGCATCCTGCCCCGCCAACGCCGATGACCTTTATCCTGGGCACCAGATTGGCGTTCTTGACAATATGCGCGGATTGGAGGTTCATGGCCTGCCGTCCTCTCGTTTTTCTCGCCTGTAGACAGCAACTGTTTGTTTTTGTTTTTGCGCTGCTGATACCGTCACAATATCTGTCTGAAACGCCAAGTCAACAAACAATGACATTTGGCTCCGCTCGCGAGGCGCAAATGTCCTAAAACCGTGCGCTTCTGCCTGGCTTCCGTGCAAGGTCCCTGCAATTTGCGGGTTTTCGAGGAACCGGTCTCACCAATTGCGGGCAACCCAGGACATCAGCCTTCCAACCTTTCCGCTGGCATTGCCCTGCATGCTGTCGAGGTCAACGTCATAGTCCCACAATTCATCGGGTGGCTTCGAGACGAGCACGCAAAGACCGACTAGGGACGAAAATGCTGGCCGCGTCATGACCGCGGGCAGGCCGGAAATCTGCAATGGCTTGCCAACCCGAAATGTCGGCCCGAACATGTCGCGGCCCAGGTCGGCAAAGCCGGGGAGTTCACAACACCCGCCTGTAAACACTATCTGATGACTGCTCCCGGTCTCCCAGCCCCGGTCCTTCAGCGTCTCGTGAACATATTCGAGCATTTCTTCAACGCGCGGCCGAATGACGGCAATGAGATCCGATCTAGATATTCCCACGGCGGCGCCCCTCCTCTGACTGCCGCGCCCCGGAAGCGGCTTGATTATCCGATCGTCCTCGTAGGTGGCGCTGACACCTCCATGGACCACCTTGAGTCGCTCCGCTTCGCTGAATGACAGCCCGAAGGCTTCGCAAACATCGGCGGTTATCCTGGCGCCGCCGACCTCGGTCGAACCGCAAAAGAGCATCTGGCTCAGAAAGAACGCCGCGATGTTCGTCGTGCCGGCGCCAATGTCGACAATGACAGCGCCTGACTGCAATTCGTTGTCGACCAGGGCCGCCTTTCCTGCCGAAAAGGCTGAATCGACGATTCCCGCAATTTTCAGACGGCAAGCGAGCAGCACCTCGACCAGCTGCTCGAAACTCCTGCGGTCGACGTCAAGGTAATGGAGCATCACGCTCAGGCGATTTCCCCTTTCGCCGCGAGGGTCCTCGAAGCCCGCCCTGTGATCGACGGAAAACCCGATTGGCTGGGCATGAAGTATTCTGCGGTTTGGCCCCGACAAGGGGAGGTTGCAGTTGGTCAGCGCCTGCGCGACCTGTCGATCGCCGATTGGGTCGTTTCCAAGCGCGACCTCTCCGTTGAAAACCTCCGAGTGAAGCAACTTGCCGGAAAAGCTCGCGATGACATGGGCCGGCGCCTGACCGGCCATGCGATAGGCACGCGACAGGCTGTCCAATACCGCGCCGCGCAGCGTCGAGAGGCTGGCCGGACGCTCCGCCTCCACGTTTTCCAGTCTCGACAGCGAATGGCCTATCAACCGGAATCCGGAGGAGTGCATGTGCTGCGGCTCGCCACCTGCAGGCCGCCGTCCCGATGCATTGAGCTCAAGGATGGCGCAGGAGATCTTCGAGTAGCCGATGTCGAGAACGGTCAGCGCGCCATTGTGAAAGGCAGTGTCGAGATTGGCCCGGGTCGTTCTGTGAAACCGGAATTGCGCCCCCATTTCATTCACTCCTGTTCCGCTTCGGCGGAATCCTCGGCGGAATCCTCCGCTGGCGAGGGAAACGGCCGGACCGTCACTCGGTTGGGGTTGCGCAAGTCGATCACGGCAATGTCGAGCGAAAGTATGTCGTCCGACTTGTCCAGCGCCAGCAGCTTGCTGACCGCAAGGATGGGATTGTCCTCGGGCAGGTTCACGGTCCGTCCGTGATCAAGCACGATGTCCCATCGCCGGTTTCCAATGCGCACCAGGCCGCGTGTCATGGCAGCCAGCTTCGGCGAGAGTCCGGCCACGGCAATTGCCTCCTCGATATGTTCCTCCGCGCCCTCACCGGCGATCAGCGGCAGTTCCGGATAGCTGTCTCTCCGGCTGTCCGTAGCCAGCACAGACGCTTCCTTGTCGAGTATCTGAAACTGGCCATCCCCTTCCAGCGCCACCACCGGCACCTTTTCCTCGACGGTTATGTCGAGGCTGCCCGCCGCGTCCACCGACACGCTCGCATGGCGAATGGATGGAATCTCCATGAGGGCCTGACGCACTTCGTGGACGTCGCCGAAGCCGGTGCCGTAACCGTAGCGTCCACTGATCACAATGGCTATCTCGCGGCTGACCCGTGCCGATGCGCCGTTGATCACGATGTCGGAAATCGCCAGCCGGGGATGCGAGCTAACCCAGTCCAGCGGCCTTTCCAGCCATTTCGAAAGCCCTCCCTGGCTGTCGCCGTAACGAACGACCACGGCAGCGATGGCCACCACAAGCGTCGCCACCAGGACAACGACCACGACACGGCGAAACGCTCGGTTTAGGTAGAGCCTCTGCAGCAGCAGTCCCGGCAGGGTTGTCGGCTTGATTTGCGGAGCGGTCTTCATCTGTCGCAGGACGCATCCGAAACCAGTATGGAGCACAGCTCCTTGAAGGAAACGCCCGCGAAGGCGGCCTGTTCCGGCGACAACGATGTCGGAGTCATGCCCGGCTGCGTGTTCAGTTCCAGGATGTGGAGCCCCTCGGCGCCCTTCTCCTCGTCCCATCGAAAGTCCGTGCGGGTCAGTCCCCTGCATCCAAGCGCCGCGTGCGCGGTTTCGGCCTGTTCGAGACACGCTCTGAATATCTCGCTCGGAATCGCCGCCGGCAGGATGTGCTTGGACCCTCCCGCGTCGTACTTGGCGCTGTAGTCGTACCAGTCGCCGGTAACTATCTCGGTTACTGTAATGGCGCGGCCCTGCAACACGCTGACCGTGAGTTCCCTGCCCGGCACAAACGTCTCCAGCATGACCCATCGACCGTACTCGGGCATTGCGCGGGGCAGCTTGCTCTGCCCCGCCCTGACAATTTGAACGCCCACGGACGAACCTTCGTTGATCGGCTTGACGACGTATGGGGGCGGTGCGGGATGTTGCTTGTCCAGCTCGCCCGCATCTATCACGCGGCCCTTGGGCGTGCGCAGTCCATGAGCCGCAAAAACTGACTTTGACAGCTCCTTGTTCATGGCGACGGACGACGCGCACACCCCGGAATGCGTGTAGGGAATCTGCAGGATTTCCAGCAGGCCTTGAACGCAGCCATCCTCGCCCCATCGTCCATGCAGGGCGTTGAACACTGCGTCAGGCTTGTTCCGCTGCAACTCCAGCGGCAGATCTCTGCCTGCATCAATCAGGTCAGCCTCAAATCCTGCGCGTTCGAGCGCTTCGCTGCACATTCTGCCGGATACCAGGGAAACCTCGCGCTCGCGGGAAAGGCCGCCGTAAAGGACCGCAATGTTCTGCATCTTTTCTGTCGTCATCGGAATTCGCCCTCTTCATGCCGGTGCGGAAGCCGATGCATCTGGCGCCGCATCGCTGTTGCCGGTCCCGGAATCGCCTATTCTGACCACTTCCCATTCCAGCAGGATGTTGAATTCGCTCAACACAGCCTGCCTGACACTTTCGCCCAATTCCTCAAGCTCGCTTGCCGTTGCAGTTCCAAGGTTGATCATGAAGTTTGGATGTTGCGTCGACATCTGGGCGCCGCCAAGGCGCCGACCGCGCTGTCCTGCGCGGTCGATCAGAGACCAAGCCTTGAGCTCGTGGGAATCGTCGTCGTCGCCGGTCGAGGAGCGTCCCGCCGGATTGCGGAACGTCGAACCGGCGGTGCGCGTCTTCACCGGTTGGGTGTCGTTGCGTGTCCGCTCGAACGCTTTCATGCGATTCAGGATCTCAGCCTCCGGACGCCTTTCGCCGCGCAGCCTGACCTCGGTCACCACGGCATCTGCCGGCAGGTCGGAGTGTCGGTAGGCGAATCCCATTTGTTGGCGGCCAAGCGTGCAGACGCGGCCGCTTCGCAGGACAACCGTCGCGGATTCGAAGTGATCGGCAATGTACGAGCCATAGCAGCCGGCGTTCATTCTTACGGCGCCGCCCATCGACCCTGGGATGGTTTTCAGAAACGCCAGGTCCAGCCCGCGGGCGGCCGCGGCAACAGCCACTCTGGCATCAAGCATGGCAGCGCCCGAAATCGCCGCATTCCCGTCGAACCGCAACTTCATGAACGGGCGGCCCAGCCTGACAACCACCCCTCTGATCCCTCCGTCGCGAATGATGAGGTTTGAACCGACGCCCATGACGAAGACCGGAATGCCGCGATCCAGCCGCGCCAGGAACTTCGCCAGGTCTTCGGTGTCGGCGGGCTGAAACAGCCAGTCCGCAGGGCCGCCGACGCGCATCCAGCTGTAGTTTGAAAGGTTCACCCGCGCGGTGAGGCGACCACGGCAGTCCGGCAGCGCCGATCTGGGCAGATGCCTGGACATTCCCATGACCTTCAGGAAGCCAGGAGGGCCGACAGCTTCTCGGGCAGGGCGTGTGCCCAGGCCGAGATGTTTCCGGCGCCGAGACACACAACCATGTCTCCGGGCCTGGCTCGGGCGGCCACGAACTCGGCGATTTCGTCGGGACCGTCAAGAGCCTGCGCATGAGGGTGGCCATTGAGCTTCATGGCGTAAATCAATGAATCCCGGTTGGCGCCGGCAATGGGCTTCTCGCCGGCGCTGTAAACGTCGGTGATCCCGACAAACTCGGCTTCGGAGAAACAAGTGCAGAAATCGTCGAAGAGATGATGCAGGCGCGTGAACCGGTGCGGCTGATGCACTGCCAGGATGCGGCCTTGCGTTTCGCTGCGCGCGGCCTTGAGAACTGCCTTGATCTCAACTGGATGATGGCCATAGTCGTCAATGATCCTGATGTCCCTGACGCTCCCAACACGGGTGAAGCGCCTGCCCACTCCCTCGAAGCCGGACAGCGCCTTCAGAATGCGGTGGCCGGGCATGTCAAGGTGCTTGGCGACGGCAATCGCCGCAGTGGCGTTGAGCACGTTGTGCTCGCCCGGCATGGGCAGCATGCAGTCTTCGAGACGTTCCCCCAACTGCTTGAACTCAACGTCGAAGCGGCTGCGGCCGTTCGAGATTGACCGCAGGCTTACCTGCACGTCGGACTCGGCGTCAAACCCGTACGAAATCACGCGGCGGTCGGTGGTCCTGCGTTTCAACGCCCTGACTTCCGGGTGATCGGTGCAGCAGACCGCAAAGCCGTAGAACGGCAGGTTTGAAACAAAGCTGTCAAATGCGCGGCGCAACTCATCGAACGACCCGTAGTAGTCCAGATGTTCGGCATCGATGTTGGTGACCACGGCCACCATGATCGGCAGCCGCAGGAAGCTGCCGTCGCTTTCGTCCGCCTCAACCACCATCCATTCGCCGGCGCCCATGCGGGCGTTTGAACCGTATGAGTGTATGATGCCGCCGTTGATCACAGTGGGGTCGAAACCCCCTCCGTCGAGCAGCGTTGCAACCATCGTTGTGGTCGTCGTCTTGCCGTGCGTGCCGGCTATCGCAATGTTTGACTTCAGGCGCATCAGTTCAGCCAGCATGTCGGCGCGCTTCACGACTGGAATCCGGCGCCGGCGGGCCTCGATCAACGCTGGATTGTCGCTGGAAATCGCGGTTGAAGTGACGACAACCGATGCCTCGCCAATCTCTTCGGCGGAATGACCGCGCCAAAGGCGGGCGCCCAGGGATTGCAGTCGACGCGTTACGCTCGTTTCGGAAATGTCGCTGCCCTGCACCTCGTATCCCTGGTTCATCAGCACCTCGGCTATGCCGGACATGCCGATTCCACCAATTCCTATGAAGTGGATTGGTCCCAGCTTTTCGGGCAGCTTCGTGGCACGGTTCATGCGTTTCGCCTTGGTCCAGCAAGTCGTTCAACCTGGTCGGCCAGTTGCCGAGCGGCGTCGGGCACACCGCAGGCGCGGCTTGCCGCGGCCATGTCCAAGGCCAACCGTGGTTGTTCCAGTAAGTCGAGCAACGCTCTCGCCAACCCTGTCGGCGTCAATGCGCTCTCGTCGATCGCAACCGCTGCGCCGGACTTCACCAGACCGCGGGCGTTTTCCGACTGGTGGTCGTTGACGGCCGCTGCAAAGGGAACCAGTATGGCCGGCCGGCCAACCGCAGTGATCTCGGCCACGGTCGACGCGCCAGCCCGAGAGATCACGAGTTGAGCCTCCGCGAGATGCCTTGGCACGTCGTCGAAAAATGGCTGCACCTGGCAGTCAACCGACATGCCGCGGTAATTTTCTCGAACGTGCTTGACGTTGTTGCCTCGCGCCTGCTGCACGACATGAAGCCTGCCTCTCAGTTCCGCCGGCAGTTCCCCGATGGCCTCCGGCACGGTGCGGTCCAACACGTCGGCGCCCTGGCTGCCGCCGAGCACAAGGATTCGCGCCCGTCCGGGAGCGGGCGGGTCGTATGTGCGGTCTCGGCATTCCAGAAAGTCGCTGCGCACGGGATTTCCGGTGAACACGCCCTTGCTGCCGCCCGGCAGCGTTGCCGTCCGGGCGCCGCACGCCACCACGTCCACAAGTCCGGAAAGCGCGCGGTTGGCCTTTCCCAGATGGCAGTTCTGTTCATGGATCATGCAGGGCTTGCGCAGCGCAAGCGCAGCGGCGACCGCCGGAAAGGCGGCGTAGCCTCCAAAGCCCACGACCACCGACGGCGAGTTGCGAAGGATGTGGTTCAGTCCGGAAAGCATGCCCCCGAGGATTCTCATCGGCGCCGCCGCCCGCGATGCGAGACCGCCGCGCCAGAACGTTGCCGAAGACGTGATCTCGGTGCGAACCGCGTCGGGCAGCCTGCTCAGGTAGCGCTGGCCTCTGTCGTCAACCAGCAACAGGACGTTCCAGCTGCGTGCCGCCAGTTCCTGCGCCAGCGCCTGCGCCGGAAACACGTGGCCGCCCGTGCCGCCGGTGGCGAGCATTACCAAGGATGACGCGCTCTTCCCCATCAGTCTATCTTGATCACCATCAGATTGCGCTTCTTTGCAGAATGGCTCGTTTCAACCGGAGTCTTCGTCAAGGCAAGCAATATGCCGAGCAGCAGACCCGTGGCGAGCATCGAAGAACCGCCGTAGGAAATCAATGGCAGCGTGAGCCCCTTTGGCGGAACCAGCCGGACCGCCACAGCAATGTTGATGAACGCCTGCATTCCAATCGACGCAACGAGACCGGTGCCCGCGATGCGCGCAAACGGATCGGAAATCCGTGTGAGCCGCATCAGCGACCGCACGCAGAGCGCGACAAAGAGCGCCATGATGACGGCCACCATCACCAATCCGAACTCTTCGGCCGCGACCGCGATGATGAAGTCGGTGTGACCGTCCGGAAGATACCATTTCACCGAGCCTTCGCCAATTCCGACACCGAACAGGCGTCCCTCCTGAATGGCCTTGATGGCGTAGTCGACCTGAGACCGGGCGTCGGTGTCCGTGCTGAGAAAGCGTGTCAGAAACTCGTCGATCCGGCTGGCAAAGTGATCCGAGTTGTAATAGGCGGCGACACCGAACGAGGCGGCAATTGCAAACACCACAACCAGCGGCGCAATGCCGGCTCCGGCGGCAAAGTAGATGGCCATCCAGCTGAAAATCACCAGCGCGGCCTGGCCGAAGTCGGGTTGCATGGCCAGCAAGCCCACGACGACCGCGGTGATCAGCAGCGAAGCCGTCAATCCCGGCAGTCCCTCGTCGCTTATCGACGCCGCCATCAGCCAGCTTGACAGCACGATGAGCCCGGGCTTGAGAAACTCCGAGGGCTGGACGGACACGAAGCCCAGCGAGAACCAGCGAGTTGCTCCGGTGCCGTAGCTGGCACCGAGAATCGGCAGGAGGAGAGTGGCGGCGAAGGCGCCGGCGAACAGGATGCATCCAATGCGGCGTGCCGTCTCAACTGAGAGGGTGGAAACGGACAACATCAGGACCAGCGCAAGGCCTCCGAACACGAACTGGCGGAAGACATAGTGAAACTCGTGCAGGTTGTGGCGCACCGCCAGCGGCACCGAAGCAGCGAAACAAAGGAGAATGCCAACCGCAAACAGCGAGATCACCAAGCAAACTGCGGCGCGGTCAACAGTGGCCCACCACTTTGGCAGGACTGCCTCGCCCGCGACGGCTGGCGCCGGAGCGCTCGTAATTCGCAAGGAAACCATTGCCTACTGCTCGAGTTGTGTTTCCATCGGCTCTTCACGGCCGCATTGCCCAAACAACTACAGCTTTTGCTCCGACATTCCAAGCGCCCTTTGGAAACCGGTTGTTCGCGAAGGCTCAATCGCATTTGGGTCGACCGATTCAGTCCAGCCAGCGCCCCGGAAGCAGCTTGGTCAGCGCCAATTGGCTGGCAACCGGTTGAAGCCATTGCCGGGTCGAACTTTCGGCCGCTTCGGTGAATGGCAGGGTTGCGCCATGGCACTGGCCGTCGGTGCACTCGCAGGCTGCGCAAACCAGATTCCCCTCATTCTCGCTATGCCGGCGCCGTGGTGCCCTCCGCGCCAAGGACAGGCAAACCACGCGAGCCTGCCTGTTGCGCTCGTTCGGGCCATGTCCGAACAGCTTCGCTGTCCGGGCGTGATCACGAAAGTCGCCGATCAACCCAGCGCATTCCGGTTGGCCGCGCTCGACAGGAGAACATTGGGAGAATCATTTGCCCACGCCATTGACAACGCCCTCCCAAAGGGATCAATTGGTTGACTTGCTGTCACAGTGTCGTCTATTCGCCGCGCAAGAGGAGGATGCATGCAATCACATGCTCGCGGCGGCGCCGCACAAACCGGGTCCAGCGAATTCGAGCCGAAGATGCGGGTCCAGTCGGCCGACAAGTTCTACCACACGGCGTCGGGAGACGTGCACGCTTTGGACTCGGTCGACCTAGATGTACGCGACGGCGAATTCATTTGCGTGATTGGCCCGTCCGGTTGTGGAAAGACCACGCTGCTTTGGTGCATGGCAGGTCTTCACGACCTCTCGTCGGGCTCTGTCCTGCTGGGTCAGGAAAGGATTGTCAGTCCGCATCCCGAAATCGCCATGATTTTTCAGGACGCCAACCTGCTGCCATGGCGCGACCTGATCCGAAACATCTACCTCCCATTCGAAATCAAGCGGGTCAAGCCGGACATCGACAGAATCCAAAAGCTCCTGGCGCAGGTCGGACTGGAGGGATTCGACCGAAAGTATCCACGCGAGCTGTCGGGCGGAATGCAGCAGCGCGCATCGATCGTGCGCAGCTTGGCGGTCGACCCGTCCCTGCTGCTGATGGACGAACCCTTCGGCGCGCTCGACGCCTTTACACGCGACGAAATGAACTTGCTGATCCAAAGCATTTGGATGGAAACTGGCAAGACGATCGTGTTTGTCACGCATTCGATACCGGAAGCGATATTCCTGGCCGACAGGGTGGCCGTGATGTCGGCGCGCCCCGGGAGGATAACGCGCATTTTCGACATTGACATTCCGCGTCCGCGAACGATAGACATTACCACCACGCCATCCTTCATCGGCAAGGTTCTCGAAATCAAGGCGAGCATCGAATCCCGATGACTGAATACTAGCGTTGCTTGAAGTTCGGCTGCATGAAGAACACTCTCGAAGACAGAATCCCGGAATTCAATCGCAAGCAGGACAGCGACGATGTCGCGGGATTTTCGGGACTGACATCTCTGACCAGCGGGCGCAACCGCACGCTGCTGGAGATCGCTGCGATTGCCCTGGTTGCCGTTGTCATTGTCGGTGGCGCAGAGTTGCTGATCAAGGCAATGGAAATCCCGCACTACGTGCTGCCCCTGCCCAGCCAGATTGCCGCGGCGATCGTCGCCGAATGGACATTCCTGCAGCCACATCTTCTTGTGACCCTTTACGAATTGGGCGTGGGTTTTTCGATCGGCGCCTCGATCGGATTCCTGCTGGCTGCGATCATAACGCAATTCCCGTTCGTCGAGAAGATCGTGACCCCGTACATCCTGCTGCTCGTGACAACGCCGATGCTGGCCCTGGTTCCGCTGCTCATCCTGCAATTCGGCTTTGGCAGCGAACCGCGCATCATAGCCGTGGCATTGGCCAGCGGCCCGATGGTGATGATCAATTCGGCCACCGGCTTTCGGCGCGTCGATCTAGCGAAGATCGCGCTGGCCCGTTCATTTGGCGCAAACACGTTTCAGATCTTCACCAAGATCCGCATTCCAATGGCAATGCCGATGATCCTGGTTGGTCTCCTCGTGGGTTCGATCTTCGGTCTGCTTACCACCGTCGCCGCTGAAATGGTGGGCGGCGCCGACGGTCTTGGCAGCCGCCTGACCTACTACTCGTCGATGGTGAGAATGCCGCAGTTCTTTGCCGTCATATTGCTGCTTGCGACAATCGGCATTTCGTTTTACGCGTTCTTTTATTGGGTGGGCAAGAAGTGGGCTGGCTGGCAGGCCTGATCCATGCATTGTCCCCTTGTGCCCCCTTTGGAGGGATAATTGCAACAGAGGAGCAAGAACATGGAGCTTGACATGATAGGCCAAGGCCAAATCAACCGGCGGCGCATGCTGAAGATCAGCGCTGGCGGCGTTGCCGCGCTGGCGGCAAGCGGGACGTTGATTCCACAAGCCGCACTGGCCGCCGGCACGGTGCGCTGGGTTTCTCCGCGAGGCACGATTGAGGTGCTGGACGACTACCCCTACTGGGTCGGCCAGCGGTTTGGATACTTCGGCGACATCGAAACGACACTGGAACCCGGCCCATCCGACGCCACGGCCACCGTGAAGTTGGTCGACCAAGGGCAGGCTGACATGGGTTATCCATCGCCTGGCGTCCTGACACTGGGCCTGGCACAGGGCATTCCCCTGGTTTCCGTGTTCCACATGGGCGGCTCCGATGTTTTCGACTTTGCGTTCCGCAAGGGTGAACGTCCCGCAGACCTTCGCGAACTCGAAGGCAAGACCGTGCTTCTCGGCAGCGCCGGATGGCAGGCGATTTGCGACCCGATGCTGCACGCGGCGGGCGTTGACATTTCCACGATCAACTATGTGGCAGCCGGCTGGCCTCAGTGGGGCACCGCACTGGCGCAGGGTCAGGGAGACTCGGCGCTGGCATGGGCTGGCCTCAGAGCACAGTGGAAGGGACAGGGACTCGATTTCGACTACATAATCGGCAAGGATTTTTCGGAACTTCCCGCCAACAGCTTCGTGATCCGCAAGGGCGACTACGACGACATGGCGCTTAGACCTCTGTACACGGAATATCTGCGCGCTTGGGCGAAGGGACTGGAATTCGGCCGTGTCAATCCGCGCGCTGCCACCCAGATCGTCATGGAGCAATTCCCTGGACTGGCGAGTCAGATGACGCCCACGGTGGCCACTGAATCGATGATGCAGCTGGCAGAAGTCTTCGCTGGCCGCTGGGACGAGCGCGGCATGTGGGGATTCCACTTGCGTTCCAGCTGGCAGAAGTTCTTCGATGCGGGGATGGAAATCGGGCAGATCCAGAGTGAAATCAATCTTGACGACGTGATCAGCAACGAGTTGGTGCGGGGCGCAAACGACTTCAGCGCCAGCCAAGTCGCCGACGATGCAAATGGCTTCGAACTCTCCGACGAATTCAGCGCCGTGGACGTCGAGGCGATCGCGGCTTCGCTCTGAACTTGGAGGCGCCGGCGCCTTCGAATGGGGCGCCGGCGCTTCTGGCATATGCTGGAATTTGATCACATAGGCCTTACCTCCCTGGTTCCGCGACCGGGAGAGAACTGGGTCGAACAGAGCCGCTGCTGGGTTACCAATCCACACGAACACCCCGAGCGCATCGAGTTCCTGCGCTATCGCGAGGACTCGCCCGTGCCCGAAGTCATCCGCAGCAATCCTCACTTTGCCTTTCGTGTGGACAGTTTGTCGGAGCACATCGAGGGTCTCGAAATCATCATTCCGCCGTTCACCGTGGCAGGATTTGCCGAAGTTGTCTTCGTGCGGAAATACGACGCGATCTTCGAGTACATTGTATATTTGGGCGGGGACTGGTTTGGCGCCGGCGGAAGCTAACCGAGATGGCTGACGAAGTGCCGGAATTGAGCTGGAGGTCAATTTACACCTACGCGTGGGATCTGGCCGAACGCGGCCTTGAGGAGTCGTTCGACGAATTCCGCGGTCTGGGGCTGAACACGGTGACGGTTGCCGGAAGCTACCACGCCGGAAAGTTTCTGCGCCCCAATTCGGCATCGCCGGTTTATTTTCCGGAAGACGGCACGATTTACTTTCGCCACGACCAGTCTCGCTATGGCAGGATCAAGCCACTTCCGAATTCAATGACCACATCGCATGACATCCTCGCGGAGATGTGCGGGCGGTCCGAACTCGCGGTCAATGTCTGGCTCGTGCTGCTCCACAACACGGCGCTGGGAAGCCGGCATCCGGAAGACACGGTGCAGAATGCCTTCGGCGACCGCTACATCTACAATCTCTGCCCATCGTCGCCCCACGCCAGGAAATATGCGCGCGGATTGGCTGCCGACGTGACAGCCAACTACGGGATTGCCGGCATTTCCATGGAATCTCCAGGCTACGCGCCGTTCCTCCATGGCTTTCACCACGAATTCAATCTGGTCCAGTCCAACCGCTGGCTCGAAAACCTGCTGGGACTGTGCTTTTGCCAACATTGCCGCGCCGGAGCGGCAGCCGAAGGAATCGACGCCGGGCGCCTGCAGTCCCAGGTCAGGAACAGCATCTCCAGCTATCTTTCCAGCGAAATAGACTATCCTCTCGACATGGCCGAGAGTTTCTGGCTGGCCGACGTGGCAACCGACGGCGAGCTGGCGGCGTTCATGGCATGGCGCTGCAGCGTGGTTGCGTCGCTGGTTTCCGAAATCCGGTCGCTTGTGCCGGACAGCGCTGCCGTGGCCGTCATTCCGTCCGTGGCCAGACCCACCGCGAATGCGTGGTACGAGGGAAGCGATCTGCCCGCTCTCAGGAAAGCTGCGGGCACATTGGAGATCTGCCTATACGAACCTTCGTCGCAGAGGGCGATCGCGGACCTCGCCGATGTTCGACGACGCCTTGGCGGACCGGAAGGGCTGCGATGCATTGTCAGGCCTTCAGCGCCCGATCTGAACTCCGCCGCCGAGGTGAAAGTCGTGGTTGATGCCATCGCCCGCGCAGGCGCTGAGGGTGTCAGTTTCTACAACTGGGGATTTCTTCGTCGGCACAACCTTCGCTTCGTTGCCGAAGCTCTCCGGAAATGCGCGGCATGAGCGCCGTCGGCCGCTGCACTGCAATAACGGGCGCTGCCGGAGGCATTGGGCGGGAGCTCTGTCGACATTTTGCGGGCGCGGGACATGCGCTGGCCATGATCGACCGTCAGTCGTCCGTGCTGGCATTCGCGGAGGAGTTGACGTCCGAGGGACATTCGGCGGCGGCCGCGATTGCGGACATCGCCGATGCCGAACAGGTCCTGCGGGCATTTGCCGAGCTCCGAGAAAAACTTGGGCCAGTTTCGGTTCTGATCAACAATGCCGGATTCTCCTGTGAGCCAACCCTTGCCAAGGCCACCCACAAGGGCTGGGCCGAGCACATTGCCGGAAACCTCAATGGCGCCTTCCATTGCTCGAAGGCCGCATTGCCAGACATGATTGCCGGCGGCGGCAACATAGTGATGATCGCTTCGGTCAATGGCCTTATGGCATTGGGAGACCCGGCATACAGCGCCGCAAAGTCAGGTCTCCTGTCGCTGACAAGGGCATTGGCCGTGGAATACGGCAAGCATTCCATCCGTGCGAACGCCGTGCTCCCAGGCACCGTGCGAACGCCGATTTGGGACGAGCGCCGCAAGTCGGATCCCAAGGTCCTTGAAACACTCGAACGATGGTATCCATTGGGTCGCATCGTTGAGCCGTCGGAAGTTGTGGCGACGGTGGACTTCCTGGTTTCAGATGCGGCCGGCGCCATAACAGGCGCCTTGATCCCGGTGGATTGCGGCCTGACTGCCGGCAACATCGTAATGTCCGGAGAATTGACTCTGGAGGACCACTAGAGAGGGAGGGAACAGCCATGGAAAGACTGCGAATTGGCGTCATCGGGCTGGGATGGTTCGGCGAAATCCACTGCGAAACCATTGTTGGCATACCCGAACTGGAATTGGCGGCATTGTGCACACGCCGACCGGACCGGCTGGCCGAGATGGCCAGCAAGTTTGATGTGGCCACAACCTATACCGACTACAGTGAGCTGCTCGCCGACGAATCAATCGACGCGGTGTCAATCGTCACGATGTGGGACCAGCATACGGCTCCGGCCTGCGCTTCCCTGGCGGCTGGCAAGCACGTGTTTCTCGAGAAGCCGATGGCCTCGACGATTGCCGACTGTCGCAAAATCATGGAGGCTGCGGACGCAGCCGACGGCATTTTGCAAATCGGGCACATCTGTCGCTTCAACCCCCGCTACCGCATGGCAAAACAGGCGATCGCCGAAGGTCGCATTGGCAAGATAGTGGCGATGAGCTCCCGGCGAAACATTCCGGCCGCGTGGACGCCGGAGATACTCAACAAGATCGGGCCGATTGTCGGAGACGCGGTTCACGACACGGATCTGATGCTCTGGTTCACCGAGGACCGGGTTGCAACGGCCTATGCACAGACCGTTAGCGTTCGAAATCTCAAGCACCCTGACATAGGCCAGACGATGTACCGATTCGAGGGCGGAGCGACGGCGGTTCTCGAAACTGTCTGGTGCATGCCCGACAAGACACCGTTCGACATTGACGAGCGCCTGTCGATCATCGGCACCGAGGGGTTGATTCATGTCCAGGACACGTTTCCCAACTTGGCAATAGTCGACGGCGACAAGCTGCACAGTCCGGACACGACCTATTGGCCAATGTTCGAACAGGCTCGAGGCGGCGCGCTGCGTGACGAACTGGCCTATTTCGGCAGATGCGCCATGACCGGAACGACGCCGGCAATCGGACGGCCGGCAGATGCCGCAGGGGCGCTCGCAGCAACGCTGGCGGCAGAGGAGTCAGCCCGCACCGGGCGCGTTGTGAGCGTCGAAAACTGAGGATTCTTGAGGAAGGGAGCAATTGTCATGACCAAGCGGGTACTGGTTGTCGGACTTGGCAACATGGGAATGAGTCACGCGCTGGCATACGCGAGAATTGACGGTTTTGAAGTTGTGGGCGTGTGTGCCCGGCGGATTGCGCAAATGAAACTGCCAGCTGCTCTCGCCGGCGCGGAGCAGTTTTCCGACTTCGAGACAGCGCTCGATGCGCTGAAACCCGACGTTGTGTCGATCAACACATTGCCGGACACACATGGGCAATTCGCAATCCTTGCGATGAATGCCGGTGCGCACGTGTTTGTCGAAAAGCCACGGGAAAAGGGCGTCGAGCTTGCTGTCGAAGTCGTCAAGACTGCACGCCGCACCGGCCGCAAACTGGTTGTGGGCTATATCCTCAGACAACACCCGTCGTGGATCAAGTTCATCGAGATCGCCCGGCAACTCGGCACGCCTCTCGTGTTCCGCATGAACTTGAACCAGCAGTCCAACGCCGAAACCTGGGACTGGCACAAGCGACTGCTCGACAGTTTTCCACCGATCGTTGATTGTGGCGTGCACTATGTCGATGTCATGTGCCAGATGACCCGGGCAAGGCCGACTGCAGTTCACGCCATTGGCGCGCGGCTCACCGAGGAAGTCGCTCAACAGAACTACGGAATGCTCCAAGTGACGTTCGACGACGGTTCCGTCGGTTGGTACGAAGCCGGCTGGGGGCCAATGATGAGCGAGACGGCGTTTTTCGTCAAGGACGTGATTGGACCCAAGGGCTCGGTGTCGATCGTGATGGCGGAGACCGTCGGCGACGTGGCTTCCGATGACATCAACGCACATACCAAGACCAACCAAATCCTTTGGCACCATACCGACATGTCGAAGCCCGACGAGCGCATCGACATGGCGGACGAACCTGATCACGACGAACTGTGCGAAAGGGAACAGAGGTTTCTGCTTGACGCGATAGACAATGACATCGACTTGTCCGACCACATGGACGACGCCGTGAAGAGCCTGCAAATCGTTTCGGCCGCAGACCTCTCGATACACGAGCGCCGCATCATAGAGCTGTGACCGGAATCCGCACATCGTCCGCCAAGGACAATCCTCTCAACGCCCAGGTCACACAATGGCTCGAACGGCTGAATGACGCGCTTTCAGGCGCCAGCCCCGGCAAGGCCGCGAACCTGTTCGACCAGTCCGGCTATTGGCGAGACATCCTGGCGCTGACCTGGAACGTCAAGACCCTGGAAGGCCGCGACAGCATTGCTCGGATGCTCGACAGCTGTCAGCCACATTCATGTCTGGGAAACTTCCAGCTTGTTGGCGATGCAAGCGAGGTGGAGAACGGAGCCATTGAGGCAGTTGTGCGATTTGACACCCGTCAAATGCGCGGGCGCGGCGTTGCGCGGCTTTCCGGCAACCTTGCAATTGCACTCCTTACAATGGGCGACGAACTCAAGGAGCACGAAGTTCGCGCCGGCGACAGGCGGAGGTTGGGGCTGGTTCACGGGGCGGTTAGGAACCGCAGGACCTGGCTCGCCGAACGCGAGGAAGTGACCGCGGGAATTGGCAGGGAATTCCAGCCCTATGTATTGATTGTCGGTGGCGGTCAGGCCGGTCTGGCGCTGGGCGCCCGATTGGGCCAGCTAGAGGTGCCTACCCTGATTGTCGAACGCAATCCACGTGCCGGAGACTCGTGGCGCAATCGATATCGCACGCTCGTGCTCCATGATCCGGTTTGGTACGACCATCTTCCCTTCCTTCCCTTTCCCGATCATTGGCCGGTGTTCACTCCCAAGGACAAGATGGGCGACTGGTTGGAGGCGTACGCCAAAATCATGGAGCTCAATTTCTGGGGCTCGTCCAACTGCACGGGCGCCAGCTATGATGACGGCCGGAAACGGTGGACGGTTAGCGTGGAGCGAAACGGCGACACCTTGACCCTGCATCCAAGACAGCTTGTGCTTTGCACCGGCGCCTATGGCCTGCCAAGAATCCCGGAGTTTGACGATGCCCACCGTTTTGCCGGAACCATCATGCATTCAAGTCGCTACCAAACTGGAGAGATTGGCAAGGGGCGGCGTTGTGTGGTGGTCGGGTCCAACACTTCAGCGCACGACATTTGTGCGGATCTTTGGGAGAGCGGCGCCGAACGCGTAACCATGATCCAGCGCTCGCCCACAACCGTTGTAAGTTCGGATGCGTTGATGGAGATTGTGTTCAAGGGTTTGTATTCGGAGTCGGCGGTTGCCGGCGGCATCTCCACTGAACGGGCGGACATGATGTTCGCATCAATGTCGATGGCGGCGCTCGAAGAGCGGCAGCGGCAGGCGACAAGGGAAATGAAGGCGCTTGACGCCGAGCTTCTCGGCCGCCTGAAGGCTGCCGGATTCCTGCTTGACGACGGTGCGGACGGGACAGGGCTCGTCATGAAGGCGTTCCGCACGGGAAGCGGCTATTACATCGATGTTGGCTGTTCCGAATTGATAGCCCAAGGTGAGGTCAAGGTGCGCAGTGGCGTGGAGCCGGTTGGCTTCACGAGGAATGCCGTTCGACTTTCGGACGGACAATGCATTGGAGCCGATCTGGTCGTCTATGCGACCGGATACCTGACGCTGCAGGACACCATACGCAGATTGATTTCGGGCGAAGTGGCCGACCGGATTGGCCATTGCTGGGGGTACGGGTCTGGAGTTGTCGGAGACCCAGGGCCATGGGAAGGCGAAACCCGCAACTTGTGGAAGCCAACATCTCAGGAAGCGCTGTGGCTTCACGGGGGCAATCTTCACCTCTCAAGGTTCTTTTCGAAGTTCGTCGCATTGCAGCTCAAGGCGCGCATGGAAGGGTTGCAGACACCGGTTTACGGCGGTCCTTCCTAGAGTCCTGCCGCTGCGGTCCTTGCAGCTTGAGACATGCTGAATTCAGAGTCGCGAGATTGTCGGGGTAGATGAAATCCCGCATGCTCTCCCGATTGTGTAGGGATGCGTTCGAAGCAACCGGCTCGATCTGGATTGAGATCCATCTGACGCACGCTCGGCAGGCGGGCATCGGGCGTGATTTCCGGCATGTCCGGCCTTCGCGGGATGAACTGCACGACCCAGACCGTCCCATGAGCTTCTGCTACGCTTGCGCGCCTGACTGCCTGCCGTAGCTTGGCTTGCACAGTCTTTGCCGTTCAACCGGATGTTGCCTTCACGGCGGTCGTGTTCGACGCAGATTTCGCTCAGAGACTGCTTTCCGCAGGGCAAATAAGATGTCGGCGATGGCAGCCAGCCCGGCATCGGCGATGCGGATGACATGGACGCCTTGCAGCTTCTCCAGATCGTCAACCGCCGACAGAATGGCTTCATCAAATGCATCGGCCTCGCGGTCGAAGTCGACATACTGCACGCCGTCGCTGTTGCCGACCGTCGCGTCGTCGCAGCCCGCCTCGAACAGCAAGTCGATCAACGGCGCATCCTGAAGGTCGGGACCGTCGACGATCAGGGTGAACTGGAAATTGGACATGTCTGGTGCGCTCCTCTTCCTCAGATTTCGCGATGCGGACACCGGGCGATGAAACGCCTCAATTGCTTGGCATGATTGCCGGGACTTCGAGGCGTGGACCAGATCGAAGTTCGGCACTTGGAGCCGCCGGCCTGTCAGCATCGCATGACGGCCCGACGGTGGCCGGATCGCGTCCGAGCCACGGTCCATCCGGCGCTTTCGGCGCAGCAAATCAAGAGTTTCAAGCAGTTCATTTGTGCCGGGGACCGCAGAATGCCACCAAACTGCGCCGGCCGCAACGAGATTCTCGACGACATCAAAGCGCGTTGCCGTGACTCTGGAAGCGGCAAAGGGCCAAAGAGATCGGGTTCTTGCTCGACAGTCCTTCAACCCATACGGCAGCCGCACTTTACAGATCTCTGCCTGCCGACGGATCAACATGCTGCGGGCGTTGACCTGGAAGCGTGGCTTCCGCAACTCACGGGATCCGCCCGAGATGACCATAAAGCGGTAGGTTGTGCTGACCGCCGGTCAAGCCGGATTCCATCCATCGAAGCGACAGCCACTGCTGGGGACGCAGAAGCTGCGGGAAGGACTGCAGGCGCTGTCTGCCGCGGTGTTTGGTCACCGCACCTTCAGGTAAGGGGAGACGCAAGAAACAAACGATTGAAGTATGCGACATTGACAGCTGACAGACCCCCCGACCAATGGACGCTCAAGCAAGTCCGGCCGACCCGTGCGGTCTTCCTTAACTGGCCCGAGCATTGGGTTCCGCTTTCGCATGCCGCAACAACAATCGGCGCGTCAATTCGACGAAATGATCGCCGCGATGCTCGAAATCACGGTACTGGTCAAAGCTGGCGGCGGCTGGAGAAAGCAGTATCGTGTCGCCTGGGCAGGCATCCTCTATCGCCATTGCAACCGCCGTTTCCATGCAGCGGCAAAGGCTGTGAGGAATCCTGTCCAGTTGGATCGCAAAGTCTTCGGCGCAGGATCCGATCAAGTAGGCCTTCCGCACGCGATCGGAAAACCGTGAAATCCCGCCAATTCCCGTTTCCTTTGCCTGGCCTCCCGCAATCCAGAGAATGCTGGAATTGGCTTCCAGAGCCCTTTCCGCGCTGACGAAATTGGTCGCCTTTGAATCGTTGACCACCGTGATGCCATTTGCGCGGCCGACTAGCTGCATGCGGTGCGGCAATCCGGGAAAGCTCATGAGGCCTTCGGCAACTGCATTGTTGGGCAGGCCAAAATATCTGCATGCAATGGCCGCAGCCGCCGCGTTTTGACCGTTGTGGAGGCCGCGCAGGGCTGGATTTGCCGCAAATCTGAATCGCGCCTGCAACTTTCCCTGACTGAAGACATCAACCTTGCCGGCGCTGAAAACCGCACCATCGACGATCGTCCGGCGCCCGCAAGCGGACATCTCGAACACTTTGCAGTTGGTGTTGAAACTTCGAAGATGCGCCGCAAGGAACTCTCCTTCGCCCTCATCGACGCCAACCATTGCGGCGGCAAGGCTGGGACCGTCGAACAATCGTTTCTTGGCAGCGAAGTATCCTCCAACACCTCCATGACGAGACAGATGATCGGGAGCCAGATTTAGGAACACGGCCACATCCGGAGCAAGGTGAGCCGCCAGGTCCGACTGGTAGGACGAAACCTCCAGCACAACGCAGGTGCAGGATGTCATGCCCTCAAGTTCAAGCACCGGTCGCCCGATATTGCCTGCCAGCCTTGCATCCACATCGGCTGCGGACAGAATGTGGGCCGTCAGCGCTGCCGTCGTCGACTTTCCGTTGGTGCCGGTTATCGCCACGGTTCGCGGGACAACGCCGTTCCGGCTAGCCGCAGCCTGGTGCGCCAGCCATTCAAAGAAGATGCCTATGTCGTTGTCGAGCAACGTTCCGCTGCGCTGTGCCGCCACCAAGGCGGGATGTGGATTGGGATACAGATGCGGAATTCCCGGCGAGACAATCAGCCTGTCGATCCGCTGCCGTATGTCCGGCCGGGCCAGTTCGGCTATCGCTATTCCAGCCGCGGACGCCCGCTGCCGAGCGTCCTCGCTGTCGTCCCAGGCAACGACTCGCGCTCCTCCCAACTGGAGCGCGAGACAGCAGGACAGGCCCGTGCGGCCTAGCCCGAGGACCCCGACCCTCGCTGCCGACAGGTGATCAAGAGCGATCACGTCAACGGACCTTGAGGGTTGCCAAACCGATCATTCCGAGAAGCAATGCGATGATCCAAAACCGGATCACGATTTGCGATTCCGTCCAGCCTCGCTTTTCGAAATGGTGATGGATCGGCGCCATCAGGAATATGCGCTTGCCGGTGCGACGGAAATAGGCGACCTGGATGATGACGCTCAGCGCTTCGACCACAAAGAGCCCTCCAACAACCGCAAACACGATTTCGTGCTTGGTGAGCACCGCAATGGTGCCGACCGCGCTGCCGAGGCCGAGCGAACCGGAATCCCCCATGAAGACAGCTGCAGGCGGCGCATTGTACCAAAGAAAGCCGAGGCCGGCGCCAATCAACGCGCTTGCGACGACCAGCAGCTCGCCTGTCCCCGGCACATAGTGAACATCAAGATAGTCCGTGAAATCGACGCGTCCGACTGCGTAGGCGATTATTCCCAGAGTTCCGGCGGCAATCATCACGGGGACGATTGCCAGCCCGTCCAGACCGTCGGTCAGATTCACTGCGTTTGCCGAACCCACCACGACAAGCGCCGCAAACGGCACGAAAGCCAGTCCCAGGGCGAGCAGCCAATCCTTGAAGATCGGAAAGGCGACTACGCCGGAGAGGTGTTCCGGGTGAATGTACATTGCCATGGCGCCAACCGCGCATCCGATGAGAAGGCCTATGGCGAACCGGCTTGACTTGGTCATGCCGTCGCTGGAGCTGGCCCTGATCTTGTACAGATCGTCGAGAACTCCAAGTGCGGAATAGGTCATCGTCGCCAACAGCACCATCCAGACATAGGCGTTGTCCAAGCGCGCCCAAAGCAAGGTCGACAACACAACAGCGCCGATTATGAGAACACCTCCCATGGTTGGCGTGCCGGATTTGGTGGCGTGATCGGGACCCAGCTCGCGCAGAGGCTGGCCGCTGGGCTGCAGCCGCCGCAGGAGCCGTATCATCGGCAACCCACATAGAAACACTATGGCGAGCGCCGTTATCAGCGCGCCGGAGGCCCGCACGGTGATGTAGCGAAACAGATTGAAGAAATCTCCGCCCTGGGCGAATTCAGCCAGCAATTGAAGCATGTGCCGGTCAACCTCCTCGAATGCCAAATTGGGACCGGTCCAGCTTTTTCAATGCCTTGGCAACCAGCCACGCCCGCGAGCCGTTTGATCCCTTGACCAAGACTATGTCACCGACTCTTGCCAACCGTCCGGCTCGATCCGCCATTTCCTCGGCTGTCTCAAACCACCATCCCCTCCTGTCGGGAGGAAGGGCGTCATAGAGGTGGCGCATCAAGGGTCCGATGCAATGAAAGCAGGCGATTCCGCCGGCAGCTGCCGAAGCGGCGATGCTGCGATGCAACTCAATGCCCTGATCTCCCAACTCAAGCATGTCGCCAAGGATCGCTATGCGCTGCCTGCGCCTGCCGAAGCCTGTCAAGGTTGCAAGACTGGCAGCCATGGACAGCGGATTGGCGTTGTAGGCATCGTCGATCAACACAAACGAACCGTCGGCAACGTTGGCGTCAAGGACGACATTCATGCACAGGCCGCGTCCGGGCAGCGGCTTCCACCTTGCAAGATCAAGCGCCGCAAGCGCGGTTTCGGCGCCACAACAATGCACAACCGCCAGAGTTGCCAGCGCGTTGCCGGCAAAATGGGCTCCAGGAGCGTTGAGGCGCACAAGCCGGCGTTCACCCTCGACGCAGTATCCGAATGTGGTTCCCTCGCCATCGGGTCGAATCTCGCCGATCCTGAACTCGCATCCTTCGGCGGCGCCAAACCTTGTGATGGCAGCGCCGTATCGCCTGGCGCCGCTCTCGAGCAGTCGAAGACCGGGCGCATCGCCGTTGATGACGGCATCCCCATTCCTGGTCAATCCTGCAAAAATTGTCGCCTTTTCGCGCGCGATGCCGGACACCGAGTCGAATGCCGAAAGGTGGGCCTGTGCGATTGTTGCAATCACCGCCAAATGAGGGCGGACCAGCCGGCTTAGTGGTTCAATTTCCCCGGGCTGGTTCATGCCAACCTCGAGTATGGCGAACTTGGCATCCTCCGGCGTTCTGGCAAGCGTCAGGGGAACACCCCAGTGATTGTTGTAGCTGTGGGCAGCGGCATGAGTCCTGCCTTGACGACCCAGCGCCAGGCTGATCATCTCCTTGGTCGTGGTCTTGCCCACCGAACCCGTTACAGCGACGAACCGGGCGTCTGACTCCGCGCGCCTGAAGGTGGCCATCCCATTCAGAGCTGAAAGGACATCCGTCACAATCAGAAGAGGCCACTCGGGCCGGGTTTCGGGCGGAATTCGAGACACCATCGCCGCGGCGGCGCCTTTGGCAAATGCGTCTGCCACGAAGTCATGCCCGTCTCTGGCTGCAGTCAACGCAACGAACAGATCGCCCTGAATCAAGGTGCGGGTGTCGATCGAGACGCCGGTGCAGCGCCACTCTCGTGTTGAACCACCGCCGGTGGCCCTTTCGGCCTGTCGTGAAGTCCAAAGGGTCATGTCTGCTTGCCGTCCATCAGCCTCGCTGCCATGCTGGCCACTTCCGCGTCGTCGAAGGGCAGGACGCTGTCGCCGACAATCTGGCCGGTTTCGTGGCCCTTGCCGGCGACCACCAATGTGTCGCCGGGTCCGAGCTCGCCCACCGCATGCAAAATGGCTTCGGCGCGATCTCCAATTTCCACCGCATCCGGACATCCTTCCAGAATCTGTCGCCGAATGTCGGATGCCTCTTCGTGTCGGGGGTTGTCGTCGGTAACGATCGCCAGATCTGCATGCCTTGCAGCCATTCGGCCCATTTCCGGCCGTTTCAACTGGTCACGGTTTCCTCCGGCCCCAAATACGACGATGACTCTGCCGTGGACATGAGGTCGAATGCCATCAAGCACGGCCCTGAGTGCATCCGGCGAGTGGGCATAGTCCACATAGATGCAGGCGCCATTGTCTCGCCGGGAGACCAGCTGCAAGCGCCCGGCGGCGGTGGCCAGTTTCGGCAGCATTTCGATGGTGCGCTCGCTTTCGCCACTGGCGGAAGCGACAAGCGCGGCCGCAGTCAACGCATTCATGGCCTGATGCGTTCCAACGAGCTGAAGCGTCTCGCGCCAATGGCGGCCCAGCCAGTCGAAATGAACCTCCTGAAGTTGCCCGGATTGCCGCTGCCGACTGATCCGCACATCGGCGTCCACGCGGCCGACCGTCAACGTATGAATTCCAAGGCTCCTGGCGATCCGCAGCATTTCGCGGCCGTGCCGGGAATCAGTGCACAGGACGGCGGTGCCGCTCCGCCTCAGGTGATTGCGGAACAGAAGTGACTTGGCGGAAAAGTAGGATGCTTCGTCTGGGTGATAGTCAAGATGATCGTGTGATAGATTGGTGAAGGCGGCGGCTCCGAACTCAATCCCCGCAAGCCTTCCCTGCAACAGTCCGTGTGACGATGCCTCGAGGGCCACGCATTCAACACCGGAAGCCGCCATGCAGGCAAGCGTTCGATGCAGCGTGATCTGGTCTGGAGTGGTTAGGCCGGGGGGCGCGGCGTAGTCGCCCGAGATTCCCATAGTGCCGCAGTCGGCAGCCTTGTATCCGAGACCCTGCCACAACTGCCGACACATGGAAGCGACGGTTGTCTTCCCGTTCGTGCCTGTCACCGCGACTGCGATTGGTGGCGGCGGCGAATAGAACCTTGCGGCGATTTCGCCAAGCCGTATGCGCGGATCCTGGTCGACGATGATTTGGCACCGGGCTCCGCCCAATTGGGAGCGAGCAATGTTCCCTCCCTCCGCATCGGTCAAGATCGCCACCGCTCCTTTCTCCACGGCCTGCTCGCTGAACCGGGCGCCATGTGTCAACGTGCCCGGCAGCGCAGCAAACAGATGGCCGCCTCTGACCGAAGAGCTTGCCAACGACAGCCCGCGGATGTGCAGGGACGGGTCCGTTGCCGAGACAATGCCGAGTTCAGCCAAGGTCAGGGAATTGCAGCGTGAATCAACTTTCGCCATCGATCGGGGTCGCTACTTTCCGGAAGCCAGCTGTTCTTCAGGTTCCGGTCTCACGGGCCGTATCCCCAACACCGGCATGAGACGCGAAATAATCTCCTTGGCGACCGGAACGGCTGTCTTTCCGGCAAATCTCTGAGAGCGCGTGCCGTCGCCGGTGCTTGGCTCGTCAAGCGTGACGATCAGCACATAGCGCGGATCGTCCGCCGGAAAAAAGGACGCAAAGGTTGTCAGCGTCTTGTCACCGGAATACTTTCCTCGCTCGTCGGGCTTGTCAGCCGTGCCTGTCTTTCCTCCCAGCGAATAGCCCTCAATTCGGGCAGCCCGCGCCGTTCCGGACTCAACCGTTGCCTTCAGCATTTCCCTGACCTTGGACGAGGTGTCCTCCGAAATCACGGACCGCTGGGAACCGTACGAGCTTTCGTCGAGTTGGATGGTTGGTGTCACCAGATAGCCGCCATTGACAAGCGCAGCGTAGGCGGCCGCCAGCTGCAACTGTGTGACGGCCACGCCGTGGCCGTAGGATGCCGTTGCGACAGCCAAGTCGCTCCAGCGATCAGGGAATTGGGGACGGCCGCTCTTGGCCTCGTAAATTTCGATGTTCGAGGGCTGGTTGAGCCCCAGAGTCTCAAGGAACCTGCCGAAGTCGTCGTTGCCGAGAGTGAGCGCCAGCCGCGCTACACCGCTGTTCGAGCTTTTCGTGATGATTTCGTGCACCGTGAGTTCCGACTGACGGTTGATGTGATCACGTATGGTGTACCTGCCCAGTCTGAATGGCTCCAACGAGACCACCGTCTTGGGAGTTATCTCCACTCTTGTCTCCAGCGCCAAGGCCACCGGAAATATCTTGAACACCGAGCCAAATTCGTAGATTCCCTGAACCGACCGGTTGAACAGAGGGTTGACCGGGTTGGCGGAAGTGTCCGCGAAGCGCTCCGGGTCGTTGGGGTCGAAGCCCGGCACCGAAACAAGCGAAAGAACCTCGCCGGAGTGCACGTTAATCAGCACCGAACTGGCTCCCTTGGCGCCGAACGCCGAAAGGGATGCATTGAGAACCGTGCGCGCAATTTCCTGAAGCGTGGAATCGATGGTTAGGGCGACCGGCGTGCCCTGCTGCTTTTGATCGCGCAGGAGCCTGTCCAGCGAGCGCTCCGCGCCGCTCACACCCACAACTTCCGAGGGAGGCGCATTTGCAACCCCGTCCCTGGCGCTTCCCAGCACATGGGCAGCCAACTCCCCATTCGGGTAGATGCGGATTTCCTTGGTTTTGAAATACAGCCCCGGCTCGCCTATGTCGTGAACGGCCTGGTACTGTCCCTGCGACATCCTGTGCCTCAACCACACGAAAGTCTTGTCGCTCGTCAACTTGTCGAATGTGCGCTTGAATTCAAGATCCGGAAAGATCTCGGAAAGCCGCAGCGCTATGCGCCGCGCGCTCTCGCGGGACACGATTTCATGGGGATGGACATAGAGCGCTCGCGTCGGCACGCTGGTAGCCAGCAAGACACCGTTTCGATCCACAATGTCCCTGCGCGATGGCGCAATGTCCTTGTTGATCACGCTTCCCGTGGGTTCATGGGGTTCCGCATAGACGACCGCAACCATGCGCGCGAACGCTATGGAGAAGCCAATCACGACGCAGAAAGCGGCGATCTTGATGTGGGTCGACTGCCTCCTGGACAGGGGCGTGAGTTTCCAGTGATCGATGAACCACCACAGTCGGCTGCGAAACAGAAAGCTCCCGACACGGCCGCTCGCCCCCTTTTCCTGGTGTCCCTGTCGTTTCCGCCCGCTCTTCATGAAACCACTTGCCCTTTGCACAGTCCTACTCAAGGCCTCTGTCCTGAAGTTCGGAAAACCTGTTGAGCGAGCTGAATTCGTTCTTCGTGAGAGTCAGCAGCTTCAGCTGCTCGTAGTGGTCGAAGGCCAGTTGTTGGAGGCGTTCCGGCCGATTGAGATAGGACCACTCCGCCTGCAGCAATCCCAGCGCCAACTTGGTGTCGTCAATTTGCCGATTGATTGTGGTGAGCTCCCTTCGCAGCTGTCGCGTGTCATACTTGACGCTGGTTGACCACCATAGGAGGAGAACGGTGGGCACGATGAGAAACAGCGGGAATATCAGTCGCATCGTCAGCCCCTGCCGCCAGCAGGCCTGACCGCCCCCGGTGCGTTGCGCCGCGGCTGTCCGGGAGGTGAATCGGTTCTGATTCCAATGCGCAACTTGGCGGAACGCGCCCGCCTGTTGACTTCCAGCTCTCTTCCATCCGGCGTCAACGGCCTGATCGTGAGCGGCACAAAGCCACGTTGAATGCCTGCCCGCGGCGGCAGGTGGCGGTTGGACGCGCCGGCATCGCCATGCAGAAATCGCTTGACGATTCTGTCCTCCAGCGAGTGAAAGCTGACCACGGCAAGCTTTCCTCCGGGTTGCAGAACTCGCTCGGCGGCAAGCAGTCCTTCCGACAGCTGCTCCAACTCTCCGTTCACCGCGATGCGCAACGCCTGAAAGCTGCGCGTGGCGGGATGCCGCGCCGATCTGGATCTTGCCCGCGGCAGGCAGCTGCCAACCAAGTTGGCAAGTTGAAGCGTTGTGGAAATGGGGGCCGACCGGCGGCTGTTGACAATTGCCCGTGCGATGCGGCGTGCGGCTGGCTCTTCGCCGAAATGGAACAGAATGTCGGCAAGGGTGGCCTCCGGTTCGTTGTTGACAATGTCGGCGGCTGTTCGTCCCTTGCAGTTCATCCGCATGTCCAGAGGGCCGTCTCGCATGAATGAGAACCCGCGCCCGGGCACATCGAGCTGCATCGACGAAACGCCGAGATCAAACACCACACCGGCCACCTGTCCAGCTTCTGCAGGCCCAAGCACTTGGTCAAGCTCGGCAAACCATGCATTTACCACCGTGACCCGCTTCTTCAGATGACTGACCCTTTCGGCAACCAGCTTGCAGGCCTCCGGATCACAGTCCAATGCCCAAACTTGCTCGGCCCCAGCATCCAGCAACGCGAGCGTGTATCCTCCTGCACCAGCCGTGCAGTCCACCCATTTGCCAGTCACCGGCGACAGGCGAGCGATCAACTGGTCGCACAGCGCCGGAACATGGGGAGGATTCGGGACACCGGCGCTCATGACAGCCTGACCGTGAACAGCCCAAATGAATTCACGTGAGTGTTCGGAGCTTCGCTGCCGCCCGGTGTGCGGTTTCCCCTCTCAAGTCCCTGCCGACGGCGGCAGCGGATGGCTGCTTGCCCGAAATTGCGCGGGGCCCGCCTGCAGGCAGCGCCGCCCATTGGATGGAAGTTCGTCCTGTGCCGCAGCCGTTCAAACGGGTGTTGCCGGCAATTGGAATCAAGCGGAGCGCCGGAAATACGACACGAGTGACAATGCAGAATTGGCTCGCGCCGGTCCAGGTTGCGTGTCGGACTGCCGGTCGCCGCGCCAAAAGCGCACATGCTGTTTGATTCTATGAATTCGGTCCTTGCGTTGGCATTTGCAACTGCAAACGTATGCAGCGCCATGCAAACCGCTGTCCCCGCACGGCCTTTCGCAAGGCAGGCTTTTGCAGGATCGACATCAATTCCCCTGCAATCGGTGTTGCACGGCAAGTCACCGCAAGGATCTCCTGACATTTCCGCCACAACCACCCAACTGCTTCGCTGGCAGTATGGACTGGTTTCAGCCTGGAATGGCAGGCCTCGCATCGAACGCGCTTGACGCGTTGTCGGGCCAATTCCCAAATGTTTGTCTGTTGAAGACTGCACTTCCTGTACGCGCGTTGCGTGCGGACTGTGCCTTTTCGGTTCTCGCCGCACCACATGTAGCCTCTTGCGGCCAAGCTTATGCGGGAATCTGGGAATAGTCAACCAATGCCTGCCCTTTACGGGATTGAGGCATGCATTGGTGTGGATTTAGAGTCGTGCTGGACCATCCATCTGCCGCTGACCCAATGCGTGTGTGGCTCTCGCCGACTTCGGTTGCCGCTCCACGCGTGGACTGCCTTCAAGACCATGCCAAGGCGTTCGAAACCTGGCACAAACTGTTGGGACAGCTCCCAGAAACCACAGGACGCCCTGTCCGCGGCCCGCCGGTCTTTCTAGGCGATCAATTCACCCATCAGTGCAAACGAGCGGCTGACTTCATGGTCAGTCAAGGCGATCGGCCTTCCCTTGTCACCGGCAGCCCGTATCTCAAGGTCCAGCGGCAAGGCGCCCAAGAAGGGCAAGTCCAACTTTCGCGCCTCGGCACGAGCCCCGTCTCGGCCAAACACGTGGTACCTGCCGTCGCAGTTCGGGCAGTGGAAGTACGACATGTTCTCAACGATTCCGAGTATCGGCGTGTCCAGCTTCCGAAACATGGCGATGGCGCGCCGCGCATCGATCAGCGCCACATCCTGGGGCGTGCAAACGACAATTGCCCCTGCAAGCGCGAACTTCTGGCAAAGGCTTAGCTGCACATCACCGGTGCCCGGAGGAAGATCCACAATCAACACGTCAAGCCTGCCCCATCTGACCTGCTGCAACATCTGCTGCAGGGCGCCCATCAGCATTGGCCCTCGCCAGATTACAGCTTCCTCCTTCGGCAGCAGGAGTCCGATGGACATGACAGTCACGCCATGCGAGCGGAGTGGAACGATTGTCTTGCCGTCCGGCGAGGTCGGGCGGGCGCTGACACCCATCATCAGAGGAATCGATGGACCATGGATGTCAGCATCCAGCAATCCAACCCGGTATCCGCTTCGACTCATGGCCACTGCAAGATTGGTGGCAACCGTTGATTTCCCGACCCCGCCCTTGCCGGAAGCGACCGCGATGATCTTGCCAACTCCCGGCAAGCGCTCGGGTTCGGTCTTCGCCTGCGCTCGTCGGCCACCGTGCAGATCGGGTGGAGCCTTTCCTGCACCGGACGGTGGGGCTGCATGGGAAGTCATGACGGCGCTGACACTGGCAACTCCCGGCATCTCGCCCACCAGCTTCTCGGCAGCCGCACGAACCGGCTCCATTCGCGGACCGATGTCCGAAGGCACTTCCAGCACGAAACTGACACTGCGGCCAGCGACGTTCAGAGCCTTGACCATGTCGCTGTCGACGATGTTTCTGCCGTCCGGCAGTGCGATTCTCCGAAGTTCGGCAAGCACAGCTTCTCTTGTAACGGTCATTGAGGGACTCTCTTTTCCTTGGTGTGCGACGTCACAGCCAGCAACCGCGACACTCGCCTGCACCGATTGTACCTTGCCGGAGAAATCGTTCCAGGCTCAGCCGACAAACATTCCGTTCAAACAAAGATAGGCCGGCGTGCCACCGGCGTCCATGAGCCTTGCGTCTGACGCAATCCGGAATTGCAATTCCGTTCACTTGTCCGAAGCGCCCTCAATGTCAACATTCCAACCGCAACGGAAAATGTGCGCCACCGCACTTTCGCTTGAAAAGAGGATCTGAAAAATGGCTGTCATCGACAACTTCGCAACTACGCGCTCCTTGGTTCCGACGATGGTTCGGTCAACTGTTGCCTCGGCCCTTGCCAGCCGGAAACGACGCAGGAACTATCTGGCCACAATCAGGGAACTGAGCGTCCTGCCGGATCGTGTGCTCCACGACCTGGGCATTTCCAGGGCCGAAATTCCGAACATTGCCCGGCATGTTGCCGGCCGGACCAACGCCACGCGCTGAAGGGTTCGAACTCGACCCAACCACCGGCAAACCACCAAACCTATTCGGTCCGCCGCGGCTTGCAGCTTCGGCGGATCATTTGTTTCTGGCAAGCGCCTCTGCCGCCATCGATGCGTCTCCCCGTCCGCCGCCACATGATGCGGCCTTGCAACTGGCGCAATCCGGAATTGCAATTCCGTTCACTTGTCCGAAGCGCCCTCAATGTCAACATTCCAACCGCAACGGAAAATGTGCGCCACCGCACGTTCGCTTGAAAAGAGGATCTGAAAAATGGCTGTCATCGACAACTTCGCAACTACGCGCTCCTTGGTTCCGACGATGGTTCGGTCAACTGTCGCCTCGGCCCTTGCCAGCCGGAAACGACGCAGGAACTATCTGGCCACAATCAGGGAACTGAGCGTCCTGCCGGATCGTGTGCTCCACGACCTGGGCATTTCCAGGGCCGGAATTCCGAACATTGCCAGGCGTGTTGCCGACAAAACCAACACCAAGCGCTGACGGGTTCGAACTCGACCCAACCACCGGCAAATCACCAAACCTATCCGGTCCGCCGTGGCTTGCAGCTTCGGCGGATCATTTGTTTCTGGGCAAGCGTCTCTGCGGCCATCGATGCGTCACCCGTCCGCCGCCACATGATGCGGCCTTGCATCTGACGCAATCCGGAATTGCAAAGTTGGGCGTTGTTCCATTCGTCATCCTCAGCCATCTTTCCAGTTGAAAGCGGCTCTCAAGCCAGCACAGCAACAAGATGAGGAAAACTTCATGGCTGTCATCGACAACATCAAGAATCCGAGATTCATCCTCTCAGGACACGTTCGTTCGTTGTTCAAATCGCTTGCGACCATCCTTCAACGGCGCCGGCGTTTCCGGAATACGATTGCACAACTGGATTCGCAGCCCGACTACGTCCTCAAGGACATCGGCATTTCCCGAGAGGACATCCCAGCTCAGGCTCGATACCTCGCCTACGGACGAAATCACTGAATGTTTCGTTTCCGCAAAGCGGGCGTGTTCGCAGTCGGCTTGCGCAGCGCATGATCACCTGCATCAATCGGGTTTCAACCAGAGTCCGTCGAGGAGAAGCGCTCCTCGGCGGCTTGCCTGACGAATTCATGCCCACCACAGCGCGACATCAATGTCGCCTGCATGGGCATGCTGGGAATGATCTCCAGCTTGCGGTCTCCGCCTTCCCTTGAAGCGCGGCTCTGAAACCATCGCAGGTGTCTTGTCAATTGGGAGGCAGGCGCCGTGGCAGACGATTCTGGTGTCCGTCGGTTTCCGAGAAAACCAGACCGTCGCATGCATGCGAGGAAACTCCTTGCATTGCGCAGATATGGGCAGCGACTTGGCAAGCCCGTTCCGGTTTCACTTCAGATTGCCTGTCAGAAACATCTCAAGCTCTGAAAGGCCGCGGGCGAGATCGCCCTGCAGGGCTTCATGCAACGGTTGTTGAAACGACGCCCAAGCGCTTGCACGACAGGATGAAGGATTGTGTGCACCCGCACAGTTGCCATGCGCGGACGACGAAGATCCGGGACGGCTGCCGCGGGCTTTCCCAAAGAGCTCGAACAGGCATGGCTTGGAGACCGGCGCGTTGACGGTGGAGCGGAGCGATCAGGGAACTGTCCTGCCGCGGGCCGCGGTGTTGCGTGAGCGCTCCAAAGCGCTGTAGCGGAAGCTGAAGCCAGCGCCGAACGGCACAAAAGCCTGCTGTCCTGGCCAATGGCAGGCTGGTCCGTGGCAAGCATGACGAAAGTCCCAGCCGATGTTTCGCCTTCCGAGGCCGCTCGCTGCCAATAGATCTGGAATGCAGCACGTTGGACTTTGAAATCCAGACCGGGATTGTCCGGCTTCAAGAGGTCAATCGGTCAACTCTCGCACAATTCGAACCGGATTCAGGAGTCCAGAACCAGTTGTCCGCCTGACCTGCGCCCGCCCTGGCAAATCGTCAGGTAGGAATTGAGAAGGTTCTTTTTCCTGCCGCTGTCGAACTTCACGGTCGAGTACTCCTGCCCCTCGGCAATAACCGTCCCCATGCCAAAAACCTTGTGCTGCACTCGAATTCCGATCGCGAAACCACCGTCAGGTGCATCCGGGACCGCCGACAGGCTGAAGCTGGATGTCTTCCAGTGCTTGATGTGACGCCCAGGCAGTTCCCCGAGGAATTGGGATCTAAGCGCCACCTGGATATAGCCAAAGCGCATCGTCGACTCGGCATGGGAGATTATGCAGATTTCCTTGGCCCTTGTGATGCCTACATGAGCCAAGCGTCTCTCCTCCTCCAGCGCCTCAAGGCCGAGCATGTCCCAAGCCGTTCGCCGAGTTTCGTCGATCTCGGCAGGCTTTGGCGGCGTGCTCCAAGACGATGCGGACAATTGCAAAATGGAGCCCAATCTCGACATTTTCGCACGACCGGACTTGCTGGCGGTTAGGTTCAGGCTTTTGAGAACCGAGTTCAGTTGATCACTGGACGGCTGCTTCGGAAGTCTTGCGACCCGCTCGATCAGCCGCCGTTCTCCCGACATGTTCAATTCGGAATTCCAATCCCCTGAAATTGCCCGGCCACTGGGCAGTTGCCCTTCTTCCCAGCCGACCAGATACACAACCTTGAATTCGGATCCCTTCGCTGCGTGCAGCGTCATCAGAGAAACCTGCTGTTCACGTTCCTTCGCACCATGCCGGGCTTCCTGGTTCATCAAGCCAACATGTTCGATGAACATTTCCAGACTGGGGTGACGTCCGGAGAATTCGGCGAACTGGACCAGATTTTCGAGACGAACGCGTGAGTCCTCGTTGTCGATGCGCTCGTAGAAATCGATCATCCCAGTGTCCTTCAGGAAGTCCGAGACAACTTCGCTCAAACTGGCAGGCATTTCTGCGGCCCCTTCAGCATTTGGAGCGCCGCCGGAATTCAGCTTCGTCAATTGCCATGTCCAATGGTCGATCAAGGTGACAAATCGCTCGACAGCTGAAGCCATGCGCGTGGACACCTCGGCGGACCCTGCCAATTGGCGGGCGCTGTCCATCAGCGAAAGACCGTTGCGAGTGGCGATTTCCCTTATCTTGGCAAGACTCATCGCCCCGATGCCACGGGCAGGGAAGTTGACCACTCTGTCGAAGGCAGCGCCGTCATGGACGTTGTGACACAGCCTGAGATATGCCATGGCATCCATGATTTCCTTGCGGTCATAGAAGCGGCTGCCGCCGATCACACGGTAGCCGATGCCGTGATCCACCAATTTCTGTTCAATCTCTGCCAGCCGCGCCCAAGTGCGAGACGCCACGGCGATGTCCGAACCACTGCAATAGGGGCTCTTGCCACTCTTGCCCAGCAGCGTTTCAATGCCTCGGGCAACGAAGCCCGCCTCCTCCTGATCCGACGCGGTGGAGACGACATCGACTTTGCGAGCGTCTCCATCATCGGGAATTCCGGGTTCGAGAACCTTGGGATGCCGATCAATGTTGTGCTGAATGAGACCGACTGCCGCTCCAAGTATATGGCGCGTGGAACGATAGTTGCGTTCGAGCTTGACAATCTTCGCGCCCGGGAACTGGTTCTCGAACTCCAGCATGATTCTGGGCCGCGCACCGCGCCAGCTGTAGATAGCCTGATCGTCATCCCCGACGCAGCAAATGTTGCGATGACCTAGCGCCAGCAGGCGCAACCACTTGTATTGGGCGATGTTGGTGTCTTGATACTCGTCCACCAGCAGATAGCGCAGCATGTTTTGGTACTTCTCCAAAACCGCGTCGTTTTCGGAGAACAGCTTCACAACATGCAGAATCAGATCGCCAAAATCAGCGGCGTTGGATTTGCGCAAAATCTCCTGGTAGGCGCTGTAAAGGCGGATCGCAAGACCGCCCGGATGTCGCCAGTCACGGTCGTCAAGATCGTCGGGAAACAGTCCGTCGTTCTTCCATTTGTCGATCTTGCTCTTGAATTCCCTTGGCGTCCAGTCCTCCGACGTTATGTTTTTGGCTTTCAGCAATTGCTTTATCGTGCGCAACTGGTCATCGCTGTTGTAGATGGTGAAGTTCGGTGCAAGGCCCACCCTCTCGGCTTCGTACCTGAGAATCCGCGCGCACATCGAATGAAAGGTCCCAACCCAGCGCAACCTAACGCGGGAAATCCCGGTTATCGCCTCCACTCTTTCCTTGAGTTCGTTTGCTGCTCTGTTGGTGAACGTCACTGCCAGGATGTTGTGAGGTTCTGCAAGGCCACACTCAATGATGTATGCCATGCGGCTGGTCAGCGTGCGCGTCTTCCCCGTTCCGGCCCCTGCGACAATCAGGACGGGACCATCGACAGCTTCGACAGCTTCGATCTGTCGCTCGTTCAGCTCCTCGACAAAGGCCGGTGAATTGTTCGTGCTCTGCAAACCAAGTTCTCCTGTCCGGAGGTCATTGAAACATCCAGGAGTTCTATCAGGATTGACGCCTGACCGACAACTGGACTTGAACCACTCGCCGAAGTTGGCGTGAGGCGTCAAGCCAGCCCTGAACGCAGCCACACGGGCGTCTTCAGGGATGACTGCAACCGTGCCAATCCCGTTCGACCGGAATTGGCGGACATTTCCACCTCGACCCTACGCTCCAGCGACCGTGCAATTGCCGAGTCGGAAACACATTGCACATGTACGCCTTCCCGGCTGCCGACTGGAAGGCGAAGTTCATGCCCTGCTCGTTCCATTTGCCGGGATTTGCACATCGCATTCGATTGCACATGGAGTTTCGCGTTGAAACCGTCAGGGCAAACATTACATCTCTGGACAAGTCAGGTTGCTCCGCGCACTTCGCGGAATCATGCAGCCGCGATGCCCTAAGCAACCTGCGGGAGTGAAGTAAGTCAATGTTCGAAACCGAAGTCATTGCCGCGTTTCTCTCGCTGTGCCTGTTGGAAATCGTGCTGGGCATAGACAACGTTCTTTTCATCGCGATCGTTGCCGCACGGCTTCCCAAGGAACGTCGCCGGACCGCTAGGATCATCGGCCTCTCGATTGGGTTGCTGCTTCGAATAGCGCTCCTGTTCTCGATCACCTGGCTGCTGACGCTGAATCAGCCGGTCATGACGGTGCTGGAGCTCGATCTCAGTTGGCGCGATCTGATCATGATCGGGGGAGGCGGCTTTCTCGTGATCAAGGCGGTTCACGAAATCATCAGGCAGGTCGAGGAAGAATCGGGAGTGCCCGAAGCTCGCGACACCAGCTTTGTGAGCGTGATCCTGCAGATCGCCATTATCGATGTCGTGTTTTCGATAGACTCCGTATTGACTGCCGTTGGCATTGCCGAGGAAATATGGGTCATGATTGCCGCCATTCTTGTCGCAATAGTGGTGATGATCGTTGCCGCCGAGTCGGTGGCGGGATTTCTTGAACGTTATCCGTGGATGAAGATGATTGGACTGGCGCTGCTGGTGCTTGTCGGCGTGGTTCTGATTGCGGACGGCTTTCATCATCATGTCGATCGCAGGTATGTGTATCTCGCAGTCGTGCTGGCGATCGTCGTGTCGGTTGTGCGGCTGACGCTGACCAAGCGCCGGAACAGGGCCTGAACCGTTCTTGAGGAGGCGCAACTGGAAGCCACTGTTTCGCTGCCCAGAATTGGCCACAAAGCGGCGGCGGACGCCAAACGTTCTTGACGCTGCCTTCGAACGCAGCGCATTTGACGCAACGCTCGCAACGAACGACGAACACTTCCAGTCGCTGCACAGCCTTTGACTCTTGTCGCTGCACGGTCTTGAGCCTGGCCAAACATGGATTGCCAACTATGCCAAACAGCTCAAATCCAGCCTCCGTCCCTCCGACGGAACGGCGCATAGGCAGACTGAGCGAGGTCTCGATAAACCAGATCGCCGCAGGCGAGGTTCTCGAAAGGCCGGCTTCCGCCGTAAAGGAACTGATAGAAAACGCGATTGATGCCGATGCCACCCGCATTGAGATCACAGTCGTGAATGCCGGGAGAAATCTGATTCGTGTCGCCGACAACGGTTGCGGGATTGCTTCCGACGACCTGAAGCTGGCAGTTGAAAGGCACGCCACGTCGAAGATTTCCGACGCAAACCTCAATGACATCCGCACCTTGGGATTTCGGGGCGAGGCCCTGCCTTCGATGGGCTCCGTGGGCCAGTTGACAGTCAAGTCCAGGTGGCACGACAGCGACAGGGCGTTTCAGATCGAAGTCGATTCCGGCAATTTGGTCGGTGTGCGACCGGCAGCCTTGCGGGAAGGCACGATTGTCGAACTTCGGCAACTGTTTTCGAAAACCCCCGCCAGGCTGAAGTTCCTGCGTTCGAACAAGGCCGAGACGAGAGCCATCAACAGTGTCGTTCGGACGTTGGCCATGGCAACGCCCAAAGTCGGCTATTCGCTGCACAGCGGGTCGGAAACAGGCCGCCTTCAACGCGTTTTGTCGATGCCACCGGAATCCGAATCGGATGGCGACCCATTCCGTCTTCGCCTGACGCGCCTGTTCAAGTCTGAGTTTCTCGAAAACACCGTTGCCTTCGAGCGTGAACTGTCGGGAGTTGCCGTGCGCGGCTTCTGCGGGTTGCCCACCTATGTGCGCAGCGCAACCTCCGCCCAGCACTTCTTTGTCAACGGAAGAGGGATCCGGGACCGCCTCTTCCTGGGCCTCGTCAGGGGCGCCTACGGCGATCTCGTGTCCAGCGGCAAGCACCCGGTCATTGTCCTGTTCATGGAATGCCCGTCCGAAATGATAGACGTCAACGTGCATCCAGCCAAGACGGAGATCCGATTTCGCGAACCCGGCTTGATCCGTGCCGTTACAATCAGCGCCATACAGGACGCCCTGGCAAGGGAGGGTCACCGCACGGCGCCGAGTGTATCCCGCGCAATGACCAGTCGCCTTTCGCCTGGCCGGCCGGAATCGACAGCGGCCAACCCGGATCAGGCCGATCAGCGAGAAGGGGGTTCGACCGGGCGGCATGGAAGTCTTCTGGATGCGGACGCAACGGCCGCAAAGCCTCTCGGTTCCTTTGAACCAGCCGCTGAACCGGGTTCTGTGGCCGACCCGAAGGCGCTTGAACATCCGCTTGGGGCTGCGCGCATGCAGGTGCACCGCAATTACATCGTGTCCCAAACGGCGGATGGCATTGTTCTTGTTGATCAGCATGCTGCAGCGGAGCGTCTCGTGTTCGAGGAACTCAAGAAAGCCTACCATGCGGGCAAGCCCGATTCCCGAGCTCTCCTGGTTCCCGAAGTCGTCGAATTGGAGCAGAACGACATCGACCGACTGTTGGAAGTCAAGGAAGAGCTTGCAGCGCTGGGCCTGACAGTCGATCGCTTTGGTCCAGGCGCCGTTTGCGTTCGGCAGATTCCTGCGATTCTCGGCGAAGTCTCGTGCAAGGACTTGCTGCAGGACATTGCCGACGGTCTCGGCGCCGGCGAAAGGGTCCGCGTGTTGGAAAAGCGCATGAACGATGTCCTCAGCACAATTGCATGCCATGGGTCCATCCGGTCAGGCAGCGTTCTGAGCGTGAACGAAATGAATGCGTTGTTGCGCAAAATGGAGGTGACGCCCCACTCGGGTCAGTGCAACCATGGCCGGCCAACTTGGCTTGAATTGAAGCTCTCCGACATCGAGCGCATGTTCGGCCGCAGGTAGCCGGACGCCCGGCGTTTGCCTGCATTGGTCCAGGCTGATTCCGCAAGGACGACCGCGTTGCATTGCCGTCGAGCCGAACTTGAAAGGGCCGGTTGGTCTTCAACAGGAGTCGGCGAAGTCCTCACGGCCTTCCCTTTAGATTGCAAAGCGCTCGTGAACGGCAGCAATCTCTGGATTTGCCTCCAAACTTGGCTTAGGACAGCGCTTCCGCATTACTCGCTGGGGCACACGGTCCCAAGCGGCTGAAAGAAGAGTGAGCGTTGATGACCAGAAGTCGCCCGGTTGTTGCCGGCATCGATGCCGGCGGCACAATGACAGACACCATCCTCGTGGACCAGAGCGGTGAATTTACCGTTGGCAAGGCTGCCACCACTCCCCAATGCGAGGCTCTCGGCTTTCTGGAATCAGCGGAGGAAGCGTGCCACTATCGAGGCATTGGGCTGGAAGCCATGTTCCGAAACGTCGATGTCGTTCTTTATTCGGGCACTGGCATGCTCAATGTTCTGCTGTCGAGGACCGGCCGTCGGCTTGGCCTGATCACGACACGTGGCATGGAGGACATGGTTCTCATGGGGAGGGGCCTGCAAGCATGGAGCGGCTACTCCTACAGCGACCGGCTTCATGCCGTTACCCACTGCCATCCCGAACCTCTGGTCAGCCGTCTCGACACGTTCGGCGTGACAGAACGGATAGATCATTTTGGGGACGTGATCATTGAACTCTACGAGCATGAAGTCCGAGACGCCGTCATCACGCTGATTGATCGGCGGGTCGAGGCGATTTGTGTTTGTCTGCTCTTTGCACACGTCAATCCAACCCACGAAAGGAGGATTGCCGAAATCGCAAGGGCCGAGCTGAAGGCGCATGGCTCCGAAACCGACCTGTATCTGAGCCACGATGTCCGGCCTGTGGTGCGCGAGCAATCGCGGCTAAATTCCGTGCTCATTGAAGCCTATGCCACCGGCCGTGGCCGGCAACAGCTGGCCTCGATTCAGGACACGGCTGCACGGCACGGATTTCGGCACACGGTGCAGACGCTGCAATCATTCGGCGGCTTGACATCCATAGCGCATCCACATCTGCACGAGACAATGGTTTCAGGTCCCATCGGCGGCATTCTCGGGGCACAGTATGTCGGCCGCTTGATTGGAACCGATTCCCTGGTTGTATCCGATTTGGGGGGCACCAGCTTCGACATGGGCATCATCACGCGCGGCCAGGTCAGAATCGAGCACGAACCCGTCATGGGACGGTTCAAGCTCAATCTGCCCATGATTGCCATGGACACGATCGGAGCAGGCGCAGGAATGCACCTCAAGGTGGATCCAGTGACCGGCAAGGTCAGCCTGGGGCCGGACAGCGCTGGCTCCGAACCTGGTCCCGTGTGCTTTGACAAAGGGAATCTGCAACCAACGGTCTGTGACTGCGATGCCATTCTCGGAAGACTGAACCCCGAGTACTTTCTGGGTGGCAAGGTCAGGCTGAATGTCGAGCTTGCACATGAGGCGTTTCGAAAGCGCTGTGCGGAACCGCTGGGCATCGACAATGTGCATGACGCCGCCGAGGGAATGCTGACCATGCTCGAGTCGGAAGCCTCAACAGCCTTGCGACGGATTCTGTCGGCACAAGGCATTCATCCTTCCGAATATGCCCTGCTGTCCTACGGTGGTTCGGGACCGTTGCACCTCGGGGGCTACAGCCGCGACATTGGGTTCTCGGACATATTGACGTTCAAGTTCGCGGCGGCGTTTTCCGCGTTTGGATGCACGACTGCCGACTACCAGAAACGCTTCAGCCGGTCGGTCAGGCTGGACGTTCCGTTGGCGGGAGATGAAGAGGAAATGTCGCATGTCGCTCGACGCATCGACATCGTCTGGAACGATCTTCGGCGACAGGCTGGCAACCAAATGAAGGCGGACGGCCATTCCGCGAACAACGTCCATTGCAAGCCGTTCCTGCTGATGCGCTTCACGGGACAGCTGGAGGATGTCGAGATTGCCTCCCCCATCGAATTGGTCGCTGACAGCAAGGGCCTCGAAACCGTAGTCGCAACTTTCGTTGACACATATCGCAAGATCAATCGCTGCGTTTCCACCTACGGACAGGCCGGCGTCACGATCGTCGAACTGGGCGTCGCCGCTTCAGCAGCGAAGATAAAGCCGAAACTGGTCCGCAAACAGCTGGGTTCGCCGTCTCCCTGCCAAAACACGCACAAGGGCCAAAGGGAAGTCTACTTTGGCGGAAGCTGGCATTCCACCGACTTGTGGGAAATGGACGGCCTGCAGCCCGGCAACGAAATCGGCGGACCCGCCGTCATCGAACACCCGGCAACCACGCTTGTGGTGCATCCCGGCGATCAGGTGTTCGTGGACGAGTGGTCAATCCTCCACTACCGCCACGGATGACGCGCATGAAACTCGCACACATGATGGACGGTCACAGGGCATCCAAGGGACCACTCGCCGACCAGCTCGCCAGAAGCGAAAGGCTCTTTGCAAGCACCGGCCACTACGCCGGTCTTGAAGATCTGGAGCTGAGGCAGGCCGACCCGCTCAGGTTCGAAACGGTTCACATGAAACTGCGGGCCTTTTGCGTTTCTGCCCGGGAGATGGCGCGGCGGATTTCGGCGTCTCCCGGCGTCAGGGAAGTCGGCGAGATGGTCGTCGCACTGTACACGCCGGAAGGCGACGCGGTGGCGCTGTCGAACGGCATCATGGTGCATGTCCACACGATGAGCCGGTTCATCAAATGGATGATCCGCAACGAATACGAAGGCAATCCGGGGATTGCGCCGGGGGACATCTTTGCCAACAACGATGCATTCATCGGAACGGTCCAGGTACCCGACGTCATGGATGTCATTCCGATTTTTCACGAGGGCCGGCTGATTGCATGGGCAGGAGCCGTCTGTCATGAGCTCGAAGCCGGCGGCATCACGCCAGGCGGCGACGTTGCCCTGGCCCAGGAGCGCTACGCCGAAGGACTGTTCGTGTGTGCCGAAAAGATCGGCGTGAACGACACGATCCGGCGCGACTACGTCATCCGCTGCGAACGCAACCTGCGCATGCCCATCTACTGGGTGCTGGACGAGCAGGCCAAGGTTGCAGCCTGCATCTACATTCGTGAACAGCTTCTCGAACTTGTGGCCGACATCGGCGCCGAAACCCTGGTCAGCCTGTGCCGGGAATTCATCGAGGAAGGAAGACGTTCCCAGCTTGCACGCACTCGGCAACTGACCGTCCCGGGGACATATCGCGGCCACGCGTTCTATGGTCACATCACTTCCGGCAAGCCCGGATTCCAGGCGCTGGGCGACCCGGACTGGCTCTATGCAATCCCCATCGAGATGACCATTGGCGTGGACGGCAAGATCATGCTCGACTTCGAGGGCGCCCAACCCTGGGGATACCATTCCATGAATTGCACGCCCGCTGGAATGGATGGCGGCATGTTCGTGACGTTGACACAGCACATGAACTACGAGGGCATGGTCAACGACGGCGCCTGGCTGGCGACCGAATTGCGGCTGCCTCCGGGCTCGTGGACCAATCCCGATCGCGAAACCTGCGCAACCGCCACGTCCTGGGCTCTGCTGTTGCCGGCGTTCGGAGTGTTCCAGCGTCTGCTTTCACGCGGATTTCTGGCACGCGGGTTTGTCGAGGAAGTGTTTGTCGGGCAGGTCAACAGTCCGATGATTGAAATGGGTGGCATCAATCAGCACGGCGACGAATTCGGCATCGCTCACTTCGAGTGCGCCGCCGCAGGATCGGGCGCCTTGGCAATCAAGGACGGCCTCGACACTGCCTATGTAGGCTGGAATCCGGAATCGGACATGGGAAACGTCGAGATCTGGGAACAGGAAATGCCCCTGCTGTACCTGGGACGCTCAATACTCCCGAATTCGGGCGGCGCCGGAAGGTTCCGTGGCGGAAACGCCTTTCTGTCAACTTGGCTCGTCAGCAAGACCGACGAACTGCGGCTCGTGACTTCCGAACATTCTTCGCGCGTGTTCGACAACGCCGGCATGTGCGGCGGCTATCCGGCTCCCACCTGCCAGGTTCATCGCACAGTCAGGAACTCCAACATCGCTCAAAGGGCACGGAACCGCCTGCCTTTGGTTCACGACCTCGGGCCCGGCCAGGACAGGCTTGCCAGCCGTCTCGACGGCATTCATGAGCAAACGGAGGGGCCATTCATTGCCGCTCCCATGAAGTCGGGGGACATCTTCACGCATTCCTACAATGGCGGCGGGGGATATGGCGATCCGCTCGCGCGGTGTCCCAAGCTGACGCTGACTGACATGCGCAACGGACACTCCTCGCGCCGACATGCCGAAGTCGTTCATGGAATCCGCTTCCTGGAGAGTTCGGAGAGTGAATTGGCGATCGATTGGGATGCAACGAAACAGGCCAGGAAATCCATGCTCCGGAACAGACTGGAGAGGGCGCGCCCTGTCTCCGCCTGGCTTTCCGAAGAGAGGCAACGCGTCATGAGCCGAGACTTTGTTCCCGAAGTCCGGAAGATGTATGCGGCGGCAATGCGACTGTCTCCACGATTTGCCGCGGAGTTTCGCCAGTTCTGGAGCCTGCCTTCGGAATTCAGCTTCGAAGACACCGGCGCCGGCAAGGACCCATCCAAATGAAGGGATACGACCGGAAGACCATAGGCGACCTGCTTGAGGGCGCGCTTCCCTGGCAACAGACCAAGCAAATCATGAGTTCCTACAAGGACGACGACAGGTTTTTGAAGGCCCTCGCCGCGCATCAGATGCGAGTGCCTTGGAAGGCGCGAATTCTCCTGCCCTTGGGCGAGAACCTCTACATTGTCCTGAAGGAGGGACAGCGTGTGGTGCGATGCAGCTGCGGGTTCGTGTTCGGCGACGCAAGCAGGAACTGGAAACTGGGTGCAGTCGTCTTGGTGCGCAAGACTCGACAGGAGCTGGAGGAAATCTACCCCCATGCGGATGTTTGCGACGGCAACTGGATGGAATTGCGGGAGTTCATATGTCCTTCCTGCGCCACGCTGCTCGAGGTTGAGGCCTGCGCACCCGGCTATCCGATTGTCGAGGACTTTCGGCCTGATCTCGATGCATTCTACAGTGAGTGGCTTGGCGCTCCTCTCGAAGACGCATCGGGCGAGGCGTCGCCGAATGAACACGGCGGTTCGAGTTTGTCGCAGCCTCCGGACCGGAACACATGATATTGCAGCCCACATGCCGGCAGGGGCAGTCATGATTGCAGGCGGCCTTCAGTCGTCGGCGACGATCAAGGGCGCTTTGATGGTTCTTTCCGCCATGTTGCTCATCGGACTGATCGACAATTTTGTGCGGATAGTCGCCGAACATTCAGGAGTGTGGCAGTTTCATCTGTTCAGATCGATGATGGCCTGTCCGCTTATAGTCCTGTACTGCCTGTCCACCGGCAAGCGCATTCGGCCAAAGCGGCCCATAGTGGTCATGCTTCGTTCGCTGATCCTGACGGCAGGGCTGGTTTGCTACTTTGTGTCGCTGTCACTCCTTCCCATAGCAACGGCAGGAGCCGGGCTATTCACTTCACCACTGTTTCTCGTCCTGTTCTCGGTTGCCTTCTTCGGCAGTTCGGTCGGAGTTTGGCGAATTGCCGCGGTGATCGTGGGTTTCTCGGGAGTTTTGATGGTCTTGCAGCCAGACCCGTCTGCTCTCGGCCCAACGACATTTCTGCCGGTTCTTGCCGGAGCTCTCTACGCAGTGGCACAGCTCATAACCCGTCATTTTCTGGCAGACGAGAACACCTCCACCGTGTTGCTTTGGTTCTTCCTGATGTTCGGCATCATTGGACTTGTCGGCACGATGGCAATGACGGCAATCAATGTCCCGGCAGCGTGGCTGGAGGCCGCGCCATTTTTCTTTTCCGGTTGGAGGGCGCCTACAGCCGAGTTTTTGTTCTGGACCACGATCCAGGCGCTCGGTTCGCTCGTCGCGGTTTCAGGTCTGATCCGAGGCTACCAGATCGCGGATCCGACCTACATTGGCGTCTTCGAGTACAGTTTCCTGCTTTCGGCAGGACTCTGGAGCTGGATGCTTTGGAACGAAATTCCCAACGCGGTCGGCATGGTGGGCATTGCCGCCATCATCGCAGCCGGCGCGCTAATCTCGGTCAGAACCAGCATGATGGCTCTCGGCAGGAACAGATGACGGGCGATTTCCTGCTCCGAGCCGCTGCAGGCGGCGCCTGCCCATTGTGCCGGCAATCACGTTGCTCATGTTCACTTGCGTTGAATGACCTTCCATTATGTCGAGAGCAGTTGCGCATGGGTTGGCAGCTTGATGTGCCGTGCCCTGCAATTCTGCAATCCCTTGCTCTTTGACATCTCTTGACTCACCATATGGGAACCGCTTGAACCGAGCTTGTCGCCTTCAAGGACAAACGGCGTGCGTTGGGATTTCCACGGAAAGTGCAGGAGAAATTTGTGGCGGCACATCTCCTGACGAAGATGCCGAAACCGCCAATCCGTCACGAACGCATTGCAAGATGCCCTGGGTCGTAGGGGCTGTCTTCGATCACTCTCGCCTGCCACCGCTCGTCGATGATGTCCACCTCGCAGGAACTGCCAATCTCCGCGGCCGATGCCTCCAAGTAACCCATGGCCAAGTTCAATCCAGTGCGGTAGCCAAAGCCCGCCGACGTTATGGTCCCGACAACTTTGTCGTCAACGACTATGCTGGAGCCGTGCTGTGCCTTTGCATGATCGCAGTCAATGGCCAGCGTACGGAATGCACTCCGATTTGCGGCTTCAAGACGTCTCGAAAGCGCTGCAGAACCGAAAAACGTCTTGTCCAAGTCAACAAATCTGTCGAGACCAGCCTCGAAAGGATCAAACTCCGTTAGGAGATCGGCCTTCCAGTGTCTGAACCCCTTTTCGATCCGCATGCTGTCCGCAGCAAATGAGCCGTATGGCCGCACTCCGAATTCCGCACCCCTGAGTTCCAACTCGCTCCACACCTCCGCCAGCGATTCGGCTGGAACATGAAGCTCGAACGCAAGCTCGCCACAGTAGCTCAGACAATAGACAACCATGTCAATGCCGGCGAACCGCATCCGGCGCAAACCGAGAAAGCGAGGAAGCGTGTGCTTCCCTTCGTCAAGCCCGCGCTCAAGGACTCTCCTTGCGTCAGGACCCGCCACAACGATTGCCTGGATTGATTCCGTTAGCTGCGTCAGTCCAATTGATCCGTGCGAAGGCAGTGCATCGGACAGCCACTCGAAATCATGGTGTTCCGCCGCCGCTGCAGAGCAATACCAGAAACTGTCTCCCAGGTTGGCGATCGTGGCTTCCGACTTCACGCATCCAAGCGAATTGAGGAAATAGCACAATCCAATCCTGCCTTGCCGCCGTGGGACCCGCGAGCAGGACAGACGCGCCAGCCATTCGTAAGCGCCGCTGCCGAAAATCTCAATCCGCGTAAAGCCGCAAACCTCGCTGATGCCGACTTTCCGATGCACATTCAGGACCTCGCTCCGGACGATTTCGTCGATGACGTTGCGCCGAAACCCAATCCCGCCGGAGCCTATGGATTCCGAAGGAAAGCAGGAACTTCTCTCCCAGCCGTTTATCGGCGCGAACTCCGCCCCTCGATCGACCAGTGAATCAGTCAGCTGCGTGACTCTTGCGGGTCTGCCTGCTGGCCTGTGCTCGCGTGGCAAGTGAAAGCGAAACTCGTTCCGATAGTCCTCGACGGCCTTGTCGCGGCAGTAGTCGCTGTCGGCATATGAACCGAATCGACGCGGATCAAGACACCATGTGTCGTAGCAGGCCTCGCCGTGCACCATCAACTGCGCAAGCAGCCAACCGTGACCGCCACCCTCTCCTATTCCTGCCCTCAGCCCGACAATGCACCAGGCATTGCCATGACCGGGCACACGGCCGACAAGCGGCAAGCCATCGGCGGAATACGTAATCGGGCCGTTTATCACGTTGGCAATCCCGGCGCGTTGGAGCACCGGCAAACGCCTTTCCGCTCGTTCAAAGACCTCGAGCATTCTGTCATAGTCTTCCGGCAGGAGATCCCGAGAAAAGCCCGGGTCGATGCCGCTCATGCCCCAGACCTGGCAATTCTGCTCGTAGAATCCCACGAGGAGACCCCGCTGTTCCTGCCGGCTGTAGAAATCGTCGGTTGGGCAGCGCAGCAGTGGCAGTCTTCGCCCCGCTTGAGCCACTTCGGGAATCGCTTCGGTTACCACATGTTGATGCTCCATGGACACGACCGGCAGCCAAGTGTCCATCATGGCCGCAACTTCGTTGACCCGGTAGCCACACGCATTGACCACGTGCCTGCAGACAATTTTCCCCGTCGGTGTGTGGACATGCCAGCGGCCATCGCGTTCCCGGGACATTCCCACGACCGGCGTTTGCCGATACACTTTGGCGCCGGACCGGCGAGCATGAAACGCCAGCGCCATGCACAGTTGCGCCGGATCGACATGTCCATCTTCCGGATCCCACAATCCTCCAAGCAGGCCGTCCGTCTCCAAAAGGGGGTGCCGACTTCGGCATTCGTCGGCGCTGATCACCTCAAACTGAACACCCATCCCCCTGGCCATGGACGCAAAGTGCCAGTATCCATCCATCTGCCACTGTTCCGTTGCCAGCCGAATTCCGCCGTCGGCATGATTGTAGTTCACCGGATAGGCAGAATCGCTGGACAGTTCCCGGTACAGCTTGATCGAATATGCCTTGAGGCCGATCATTGTCTGGCTGGTTCCGAAGCCGGTAACCTGGCCGGCCGAATGCCAGGTCGTGCCACTGGTCAGTTCGTCGCGCTCGAGAAGCACGACATCGTGCCAGCCGCACTTCGTCAGGTGGTACAGCGTCGAGCATCCAGCAATGCCTCCGCCGATCACCACAGCCTGCGCATATTCCACCGGTTGCTTCATCTGCCTCGTCGATGCCGCTGAATTTTCCGCTTCACGCAATGCCGACCTCCGTGAAACGCCTTCGTCGCCAGGGTCTCGGGCCTTGGAACATGGCACATTGCTGTTTCCAAATGCGCTGTTTTGTTGTAGCGACTTCTGTACGCATTCAATGGGAGATTCTGCAACCAATGGCAGGAAGAGCAAGACGCGCAGGCGGCCGTGCCGCCAGAGTGGCCAAACGAACGGCCGAGGTCCCTGAAATCAACCCGGCGCCTCCCGGTCAAAGAGGTGGCCGCTTCAAGCCGCTGACCGAACCGGAAATTCAAAAGATCTACAACACCTCCCTGCGTTTCCTGGAAGAGTTGGGGATGGGCGACTCGCCCGATTTTCTGACGGAAGCCTGCCTTGAAGCGGGCGCATTCCAGAACTCTCTTGGCCGGCTTTGCTTTCCGCGAGCGTTTGTGGAGGACATTATCGACGGCGCCTGCAAGGAGATAACGCTGCACGGCCGCGACCCGTCGCGGTCGGTGACAATCGGCAAGGACCGGGTTCACTATGGAACCGGCGGGGCCGCCGTGCAAACGCTGGACTTGGAAACTGGCCTTTATCGACCATCGACCACTCAGGACCTCTACGACTTTGCGCGCCTCCAGGACAGGCTTCAAAACATCAGCTGGTTTGCCAGATGCTGTGTGGCCACCGACTGCACCAACAACATGGATCTTGACGTCAACACCGCCTTTGCCTTGGCAAAGGGCACGACCAAGCCCATCGCGACTTCCTTCTTCATCCACGAACATGTCGACCCGATCGTGGAGATGTTCGACATGATTTCAGGTGGCGAGGGAGAGTTTTCGAAGCGTCCTTGGTGCTTTGTTCACATCAGCCCGCAGATCTCTCCGTTTCGCTATGGTCCCGACGCGGTTGAGGTGACGCAGGCCTGCATTCGCAACAACATAACGGTCAACTGCATCACAGCGGCCCAGGCAGGCGCAACTGCGCCGGCGCCGCCCGCCGGCTTCATGGTCACCTCGCTGGCCGAGACGCTGGCCTCGCTGATCATGGTGAATGTCTTCAAGCGTGGACACCCGATGGTGTTTTCCAACTGGCCGTTCGTCGTCGATTTGCGAAGCGGGGCGTTTTGCGGAGGCGGTGGCGAAACCGCCCTCATGAATGCCGCCAGCGCCCAGCTGTCGAACTGGCTTGGACTTCCGTCCGGTGTCGCATCCAGCATGACCGACGCCAAGGCGGTCGATGCCCAGATGGGCATGGAAAAGGGAATCACGGCCCTGGCTGCGGGACTCGCAGGCGCCAACATGGTCTATGAGAGTTCCGGCATGATGGCATCGATCCTGGGATGTTCCTTCGAAGCGTTCCTGCTCGACAACGAAATGCACTCCCACATCTACCGGACCGTCCGCGGCATTGAAGTCAACGACGACACCATCGCATACGACGCCATAACGCATTCGGTGCTGAACGAAGGGCACTTTCTGGGAAACCAGGTGACCATGGGCGCCATGCAACGCGACTATTTCTACCCGGAGCTGGCCAACCGTGATCCTCCGATCACTTGGAAGGAGAACGGCGCCAAGGACATCTGGCAGGTAGCCAGGGAACAGGTTGTCGAGATTCTCGACTCCTACCACCCGCCCTACATGCCCCGCAGGATCGAACGGGAAATCCGCAGGAAGTACAACATTCTCCTTTAGCGGCCGAACCGCGGTGAAAGCCGCACGCTGACCGGGACCTGGCAGGTCATGCGCATCGGAAGCGCTTGAGCTAGCAGCCAACGCTCGTCCGTGAGGACTGCACGCCTTGACCGACCGGAAGGCAAACGCGGTCCCGCAGGCCAGTTTTCCGCTGCAACGTCAAGACAATTGGCGTTCCTCCTGGCGCTTGCCAGTCCCCCGCCGTCCCATGCCTGGCTCGGAATCAGGAAGATTGGCGGCGGATGCAGGTCGGAACCTGCGAATTCGGCACATTCCGGCTCGATGCCGGCAGTCAGTCCTCCGTCCGGTCGTGCCAGTCGGCCACGTCGGGGTGGTCCTCAGCTGTGCGAAACTCCGGCGCAAGACCACCGGGAGCGCCCCATCCGGTTACGCCGTCTCCGAAGAACTCGGCGTTTATGTCAATGAACTGGCTCGCCTCCTCCGGGATCTCGGTTTCGCACCAGATTGCGTCCACCGGACAGACCGACACGCAGATTGCACAGTTGATGCATTCGTCTGGCTGGATGTAGAACATCCGCCCGCCTTCATAAATGCAGTCGACCGGACATACCTCGGTGCATACGCCATCCTTGACGTCGATGCAGGTGTCGGCAATCACATAGGCCAAAGCTAGCTCACGATCCTGACCATTCGGGCTTCCGCCGCTCGAGAAACGCCTTTACTCCCTCCTGGCTGTCATCGCTCGTCAGGGCATCGACCAGGCTGGCCGACCGCGTTCTCCTTGCCTCCGCCACCGGTCGTGCGGAAAGGTCGTAGACACTGCGCTTGATTGCCGCCAGGCTGAGCGGTGCGCATGCCAGGATTTCATCTGTCCACTTCGCCACGGCCGACTCAAGCATGTCGTCCGGCACAACCTCGTTGACGAGCCCCATTTCAAGCGCTTCGGAAGCGCTGATTCTGCGGCCCGTCAGCAGCATGCCAAGCGCAACCCTTTGCGGCACAAGCCGAGGCAGCACATGCATGCCGTCGAGAGGCATCCTGCCCACTCTGGGTTCGGGAAAGCCAAAGCTTGCCGATTCCGCAGCGACTGCAATGTCACAGCCAAGCACGATTTCAAAGCCGCCGCCGAGCGCGAATCCGTTGACGGCCGCGACGACCGGCGCCGAAACCCGGCCTCCCAAGGCGCAACCGCCAAAGCCGTGTCTGTTTGTGCCTTCCCAATAGTCCAGCCCATCCGGTCCGGCTTCCTTCATGTCCGCGCCGACGCAAAAGGCCCGACCTGCGCCGGTCAACACCACGCATCGCACCGACTTGTCCTGTTCGATCCGCGTCCAGACTGCATCCAGCTCACGCTCCGTTGCCTGATCGACTGCGTTCAGCCGCTGCGGACGATCCAGCGTGACCAAGGCGAGATGGCCCGTCCTTTCAAACTTGACGCTCATGCAGGGTCGGCCCGCTGCAATTCGCATTCGGAGAGAACCGCCGCCGTGTCCTGTCCAAGCCGCGGGGGTTGGTGGCGAACCTGAAACGGAGCATCGGACATTGATATTGGCGAGGCGACAACGCGCACGGGCCCGTTTGCAGTTGGCTCCATGTCGGCGACCATCCGGTTGTAGGCCGTCTGTGGATCGGCCAGAGCTTCGCCAAGCGAGACCACCGGCGCACAAAGTATGTCCACCTCTTCGAGGCGGGAGAGCCAGTGCTCGGTTGTGCCTGCGGCAAAGCTGCGGCGGAACACTTCCTGAATCTCCGCCCTGTTTTCCCTTTGGACCTCAAGATTTGCAAACTTGTCCTGCAACGACAGATCCTCGAGATTCAGCGCCTTGCAAATCTCGCGCAGCGGATTTTGCTTGAAGGCGCCAATCATCACAATCGCGCCATCCTCGGTGTCAAACACGCCGGAAAGCGGCATCGCAGCCCAATTGAGCTCCTTGCCGCGCATCATCCACATTGCCGCTTCCTGCATTTGCATTGCCAGCATTGAATCGAACAGCGAAACGGAAACCTGCTGGCCTTCCCCTGTCCCTTGCCTTTGGAGCAGAGCCAGCAATATCCCCTGCACGAGATGCATTCCGGCGGCGTAGTCGGCAAGCGCGGTTGGGTAGATCGAAAGCGGAACGCTGTCGTCCGCTCGCCTTTCCATGGCGCCGCTCATCGCCTGTGCCAGCACATCCTGCCCGCCCTTGCGAACGTTGGGTCCGCCCAGTCCAAAGCCGGTCCCACATGCGTAGACGATTCCCGGATTGATTGCCCTGACATCCTCATAGCCCAGCCCCATGCGTTCCATGACGCCGGGTCGAAAGTTGTTGACAACTACATCCGCCGTTTGGATGAGCGCGATCGCGGCATTTCTGCCCGACTCGCTCTTGAGATCAATGACGACGCTTCTCTTGTTGCGGTTGAGGCTGGCAAACACCGGGTTGTTGCCTCCATCGGGGTCGTCGCCGACGCTCCAGCGGGACAGGTCGCCATAGGGTCCTCGTTCGATCTTTATGACATCGGCTCCGTAGTCGCCGAGCATCTGGGTGCAGCAGGGTCCCATCATGACCTGCGAAAAGTCCACCACCCGGATGCCGTCCAGCGGCAGTGGGCGGCCTGCGCCATTGTTCTTCATGTCAGCCATCCTCCCCAACAAAGGCATTGTCTGCCGGAACGTCCCCAGGGTCCGCCCCCTGGGCTCGCATTTGCCGCTGTATCGCCTTCACGTCCACATCACGGACCTTGATTCCAGCCTGCAGCGCAAGTGCAGCGGCGATGCCGGTGGCTTCGCCCATGGCCATGCATGGCGGAATTTCCCGGCTGAGCTTCTGTGCCTGGGGCGTCGCCGAATAATGCCTTCCGGCCACAAGCAGCTGATCGACTTCCCTTGGAAGCAGCGCCCGGTAGGGTGTGTAGTAGTCACGTCCTCGGCATACTGAATCGGCGAAATGCACCCGTTCCATCACGTCCGGTTTGGTCACAATGTACTCGCCATCAAGCAGTCGGGTCTGCCGAACGCCGGTCTGCGGCGCGAAGTCGACAAAGTAGGCCTTCTCGAATCCCGGCACGTTGGCGCGAGCGAACTCGAGCAGATTCTGCATTCTCCGCCTGCCCTCGAATTCGGCTGCCGTCAGATCCTCCACCTTCAGACCGTCAAATCCGGTCATGTGCGGACAGTTGCACCAGACTACGCCCGGAAGCGGCGTCTTGAGCCACCAGTAGTCCCAACAACCGCGAATGATCTTCTTGGCCCTTCGTTCAAGCGCCAGATATTCCTTTGGATGACCGAACTGAAACCTCTCGGCTGCATCGGTGTCGACACCGCCAATTCGCGAGACCGTGGTCACTATGAACGAGCCCTTCGCAAACGGCGCGCCGGCGCTTGCGGCAACATCGAGATCACCGGTGGCGTCAATCACGACACCGCTCCGAACGGCCTGCGTCCCATCCTTGGTTTCAACGATGACTCCGGCAACGGCGCCATCCTCGACGATGGCGGACTGGAACCAGCTGTGCAGTCTCAGGTTGACTCCGGCTTCGCCCACCATGTCCAGCGACGCCTGCTTGAAGCCGTCCGGGTCGAAGGCCGCGGCAAAAATCACCGGGTGCGGCTTGTAGTGTGTGTGGAAATCATACACGCCCCAGCGCGACCATTTCTCCCAGCTGGCTTGGGTTCCGCGTATTGCGGGGTCGCGATCCTCCTCCGGCGGATAGACGCAAAGCCCCTTGGCGTGCATGCGGTCGATGATCTCCATGGCAAGGCCAAGCACCGAGATTTCGGTGTCGTTGTGCATGTCGTCAAGCACCAGCACCATGCCGCCGGATGCCAGCCCGCCCAGGTAAGGGTAGCGCTCAAGCAGCGTGACGGAGGCGCCGTTGCGAGCAGCCGACACCGCGGCGGATATGCCCGCCGGGCCGCCGCCGACCACAACAACATCGGATTCGCAGACAACAGGCAGGTTGGCCGACGGTCTCCTGACAAATGCAGGGCTGTCCACTCTGGATCTCCTCGTTAACTAGAACACGGCGTCCGGTTTCCACCGGATCACCATCCGTTCGACAAGTGAAGTCACCGTGAATCCTGCCACCGCCAGACTGGCGCCGAGAATCACGGTTGCATAGAGCATTGGCGCTCGGAAGTTGTAGGTTGCCTCGATGATCAGCGCACCCAGGCCATAGTTCGAGCCGATCCATTCTCCGACAATCGCGCCAATGACGGAAGTCGTCGAGGCTATCTTGAGCGCCGCGAACAGAAACGGCAACGAGCTTTGGAGTCTGATCTTCAAGAGCGTTTCTCGGTTGCTTGCCGAAAGCACCCTCAAGAGCTCAAGCATTTGCGGGCTGACCGCCTTCAGGCCGCGGACCATGTTGACCAGTGTCGGAAAGAAACAGATCAGCGCCGCGATCACGATTTTCGGCGCATATCCATTGCCGAGAATGAGAACCAGAATTGGCGCAATCGCGATGATCGGAATTGTGTTGACGAAGACCGCTATGGGGTAGAATGCACGTTCGGCGAAACGGCTGTGCACAAACCAGATCGCCAGCAAAACGGCAACCAGATTGCCGATGATGAATCCCGACACCGCCTCGAACAGCGTCGGCAGAAAGTTCAGCCACAGGATGTCGGCCTTGTCGCGGAAAACCGCCATTACTTGAAGCGGGCTGGGCGCAATGTAGGTGGGAACGCCGAACACAGTCACACCCAGCTGCCACAGCAGGATGATCGAGCAGCCAGTTGCAATGGCTGGCAAGCGCTGCCGCCATCTTGGCATCGTCCTTCCGCTCATTCCGCCAAACCAGCGCTTCGCATGAACTCAATTCCTCTCGAGCAAACGGCGAAGATGCCCGGTTATCTGGACAAATTCCAGCGTGTCGCGCATCGACAGGTGACGTGGAGGGTCGAGATCAACATCGTAAAGGTCGCGCACCGTCCCTGGATGATCGGTCAACACGAGGCATCTCTGTCCCAGAAACGTGGCTTCCGGAACCGAGTGGGTGACAAACATTATTGTCGTGCCGGTTTCGTCCCAGATTCTCAGCAGCTCCTGATTGAGCTTGTCGCGGGTAATCTCGTCAAGGGCGCCGAACGGTTCATCCATCAGCAACACGCGCGGCCGACAAACCAGCGCCCGCGCTATCGAAACCCTTTGCTGCATTCCACCCGAAAGCTCATGCGGCAACGCCGTCTCGCGACCGGCCAAACCAACCAGTTCCAGCAGTTCCTCCGGTTCAGCGTGAATCTCGAACGAGTCTTGCCTAGGGCCGACTTCAAGCGGCAGTCGGACGTTGTCCAAGGCGCTGCGCCACGGCAGGAGAGTTGCATCCTGAAACACGAACGCAAAGTCACGAGCCCTGCGCGCCCTTTCGGGCGTCCGGCCGAAGACCTCGATGTTCCCCTCCGAAATCGGAGCGAGATCGGCAATTGCCCGCAGAAGGGTCGACTTGCCGCAGCCCGACGGTCCAATCATGGTGACCAACTGACCGTCAGTCACCTCGAACGAGACGTCTTGCAGCGCGGTTACGACATTCTCGTCCTGCCCAAACCGGACGGTAAGGTTGCTGACTGAAATGGCGGTCAAACCGGCCGATTCCGGTTTGACCTTGCCCTGTTCGGGAGAGCGTCTATGCAGCAACTTGCTTTCGGACAGTTTCCGTGGCGCCGAGAATCTCGGACGTCATCACGTCGCCGAGGCCCGGCACGTCGCCTTCGAACTGGCCCAGTTGACTGTAGATGTCGAGCTGCGCCTGCCAGTTGGCCTCGTTCATCGCAGCCCAGCCGTTCTCTTGCGTCACCTCGTTGAAGGAGAAACCGAGAACTGGTCCGACAGCTTCCAGTTCGCTGGCCAGGTCAAGAATGGGGTATTCACCCACGAGCATCTCGGCAGCCTCTACGGGATTCTGCCTCGCATAGCCCCAGCCGCGTGCCGACCCGGTCAGGAAGCGAGCCAGAACATCCGAATGGTCGCGCAGCATGTTGTCCGTCGTGTAGTAGACATTGGCGTACAACTGGATGCCTGCATCCCAAAGCATCATGTCGACTCGGTCTTCGCCAAGGATCTTCAGTGCATTCGTGTTGGTCTGCCAACCCGTGACGGCCGCTGCCTGCCCGGTCAGGAGCTGGTTCATGTCGCTTCCCATGTTGACGATTTCGACATCCTCTTCGGATATGCCGTTCTTCGCCAGCAGGGCTCTCAGGAGAATTACCGCTGTTGGCTGGGTTGCGATGGTCTGTCCCACCATGTCCTGCGGCGTGTTGATCGGGTTGTTGGCCAATGAGAAGTAGGTGAACGGATGCTTCTGAAAACCGGCCGCGAAAGCCTTTACCGGCACGCCGGCGGAACGCGCCAGCATAAGCGAAGGACTTGATGACAGCTGACCAACGCCAGCTCTTCCGGCGGCAACCGATGCCACCCCGTCCACTCCAGGTCCTCCAGGCGTGACCGACAGTTCAATGCCTTCCTCGCCGTAGTATCCCTTGCTCTTGGCAACGACCTCGCCAAGAATGCCGTTGCTTGCGAGCCATCCAAGCTGCATGCTCACCTCGGCGCCATGCGAGCTGGCATGTGCCACCGAAATCAGTGAGGCCGCTGCCGCGCCCCCAACCACGGCAGCGCCGCCTCGCATAAAGTCTCGCCTTGCCACCAACGGCATCGACGATTTCAATCCAGTCATTGCGACCCTCCTTACAGTTTGATGATTGGCGGTTGCGTGTCGTGACCGCTGGCCTCAACCGGCAGCCTGTTGCATGTTTGGTTGAACGCAACAGCCAAGCCAAGCACTGGCTGACGGCAGAATAGCCGAATTTCCCGATGATTGACAATGCAACGGCGCTCGAATTCCGGCCCTGCCTCGCGCCGGAATGGGTGTCGCGCCCTTTCGTGGCACGTTCGTCGGCAGGCTGTCGGCTTCAATTGAGAAAAATGTTTACCCTCCGGTTGCGCCGTCCCTTCTTTTGGATTTTGCCGATTCTGACAGGTCCGATCTCCGCTGTCGACGCCACATGGGTGCCACCGCATGGCTGCAGGTCCACGGTGTCCTCGCCTGAACCTATCCGGACAAGCCGCACCAGACCAGCTCCGGTTGGCGGCTTGACCGCCATGGTCTTCACGAGCTGGGGATTTGCTGCAAGCTCCTCGTCCGAGATCGTTTCATCCGTCACCGGCAAATCCCTGTCGACGAGATCGTTGAGCCGCTGTTCCAGCTCCTCCTTGTTGGTGACCGCATCCGGCATGTCGAAATCCAGCCTGCCCTTGAGCGTCGAAATCGAACCACCCGTGACCGGCAACGGTATGACAACCGACAACAGATGCAGAGCTGTATGGATCCTCATGTGCAAGTTGCGACGTTCCCAGTCCAGCTCCTGGATGACGCTCGCTCCCTCGGCCGGGACATTCGCGCCCGGCTCGACGAAAACCTCGATCTCACCTGCAACGCCCTTGCGAACGTCGGTCACCCTGGCCGAACCATTTTCCCAGCGGATGCATCCAAGATCGCAGGGCTGGCCGCCGCTTGTGGCGTAGAACAAAACCTGGTCCAACACCAATCCACCGTTTCCGGATACGGCCAAAACCTTGCCTTCCGCTGACCTTGCGTATGGTGTCTTCAAAAACAGTAAACTGGGCATTTGGCAAACTCCGTGCTGAATTCAATGCGGCAGTTTATTGTGTCTCACGCGCAATTCAATGCCTGACCGGATCATTGGAGCTGGCAGGGGTTGCACCGGGCTCAACTGTCCTGAAGCGAATCGGTTCGAACAGTCCAATTGACCTCAGGACACCGGCAACCGGACATTCCCATGACTCTGCGGCCCGCTTGAGTGGAGCGCGCTCTGGCCGGTGTTGTTTGCCCAGTTATTTCTTCCCAGCCGCAAAGAAAAGTTGCGAATTGAATTGACGGCGATCTGCACGGCGGTCGGGAACAGCGCGGAACAAAATGAGGGTGTTTTCGGCGTCCTGAGCGGGGTTCGGGCGTGTTGCCGATGTCGAGATGGCCGGTAGCGGGGCGGGGAAGAGGCTAAAGCCCGAGTTGCTCGAAGGTCCGAAGCGGCAGGTACAGGCGCAGCGGCTGCGACGGGAAGGGCGCGAAACCGTAGCGCTCGTGGAACGCGCTGGCTCGGTCGTGCAGCTCATCGACCACCACGGCATAGACCCCGATGGTGTCGCCCGCGCGGACGACCCGATGGATCGCGTCAAGCAACAAAACTTCGCGGAGCCCGCTCCCCTGGCTGCGAAGATCGACGGCCAGCCGCCCGATGACTGCCGCCGGCACGGGATAGTGCGGCAGGCGTCTGGCGAGTTCCGCCGGCAGGTTGTCCTTCTCGAAGCTTGCCGCGCTCAGCGTGTAGTAGCCGGCGACCCGTTCGGGAGGGTCGCCCGACGCGACAAAGACCTGCGCGACACGCCGCCGGGCGTCCTGGGAAGCCTGCCGGCGGATGTAGTGGTCGAGCGAAGGCTCGCCGCAGGAGAAGGATGCGCGGCCGTGATGCGGACCGAGCGGATCGACCGTCAGCGGCGATTCATCCACCGATGCGTTTGCGGTAAAGGCGCGCGGCCCGCCTCAGCGCCGCGTTCGGCGCAGGCGGGTTGAGCAGCGCGTCATGGAATGCGTCCCAATCCGTCGCCGGGAGCACGATGCGCTCGCGCGCCTCGATCACCCGCTCGGCCGCGGTCACGGCGTTGTGCAGCACGAATCGGCTGACCGTGGTTTCCTCGTAGGCCGCCGCGCGTTCGAGCTTGCGCTTGCTTCTGGCATCGAGGCGCATGTGGAGCCGTTCGTGCTTCGTCTCGTTTGTTTCAGCCATGACGATGTCTCCCGCGTAGGATGGCGATGACTATGTGCACCATAACGGCGTACATTGCAAGCGCGTCGGCGGACGAGGCCGGCGAGAGACAGGAGACCGGAGACCATGACCCTGTGTTGCGCGCTCTACGCCCGCCATTCATTCGACCAGCAGCGGGCGGCTTCCATCAAGGACCAGTTTCGCATCTGCCGCGAGCACGCGGAACACGAGGGCGGGAAGATCGAGAACATGTATCGGGACGCGGTGATCTCGGGCGCGAGCGTCATTCTGCGCCCCGGCGTCCTGCCGCCGACCGCAGGCGCAACGCCGTCTTCGTCTGCCGCGACCCGAACGGAGCCGTTTGCGGCGCCGAAATAGTCGGCAGCTGGCAGCGCAGGGACGGCAGCCGCTTTTGTGGCCTGGCTCCCGGCACGCTCAAGTCCAAGAACCGTTTCCGGTTGTCGGCAGGACTCCGCCAAGCCCTGTCAAACGCCTGCCGCGCTTCCCGTTCGGGGGCAAAAATGCGGCTTTCGGAAACTCGGGCGCCTGCGAACGATGGCGGCTGTTGCCATGACGCATGTCCGCTCGACGCGGGTCCTGTCCAGGAGTCGATTTCCGAAGGCCGAACTGTCGGCGCAGGACGGTTGGGATGCAAATTGCCGGCGGTGACGGAATTCACGTGGCCGGGCTGGCGCTACTGATCTTCCGAACGCTCGGGGTTTCTGATCCAGACATCGCGCTGGGCAAACGGAATTTCGATTTTCTCCCTTGCGAAGCGCTCGCTTATCTTGAAGTTCATCTTGGACTTGACGTCCAGGATGTTGCTGATGTCGTCGAGAAAGACGCGCAGCTGAAAGTCCAGCGAATCGGCGCCGAAACCCATGAAAAGGACAGCCGGAGCTGGATCGTCAATGATTTCCTCGTCCTCTTCCGCCAGTTCAAGCAACACTCTCTCAATCAGTTTTGGGTTCGTTCCGTACGCGACGCCGACCGGAATGATAACGCGGCCCTGTGTGTTGCCGAGCGTCCAGTTCTGCAGCTGGCTTGAAAGCAAGTCGGAGTTCGGCACTACAACCGTGGCTCGGTCGAACGTCTCGATGTGCGTGGAACGCACAGACACTTTCCGAACCGTGCCGACGACGTTTCCGCATTCGATCCAGTCGCCTTCGTTGATCGGTCGCTCGCTAAGCAGGATTATTCCCGACACGAAATTCGAAACTATGTTCTGCAGGCCGAACCCGATGCCGATCGACAGCGCCCCGGCCACAATCGCAAGGTTGCTGAGATCCAAGCCCGCCACGATGATGGCCACGACAATTGACAGGCCTATGCCCACATATCCGCTTGCGGTAACCAGCGCCCTCTGGGCTCCCCTTTCCAGGTTGGTGTTCGGAAGCACCGAATGTTGCAGCAGGGTCTGAAAAAGGCGGGTCAGGGAAACGCCCACTATGAGAACGACAATCAGGGCCGCGACGGCGCCGACCGTAATCGCTGTGCCTCCAATCACGATGCCCTGTTGACCCCTCTCAAGAATCCTCAGGACATCGCTTGTGCTGAGGCCCCAGGAATACGCCAATGCGACGAATGTCGCCACAAGAAGAACAAACCCAACGGCCAAGGTCACCGGACCCTGTGCGCTCCTGAAAAACCTCCTGTGCACACGCCGGGAGGCAAGCACGTACATTTCCATGGAGATCTTGAACACGGCAAATGCCATGCCAATCGAGATCAATGTGTTGATGAAGGAGAGCAGGAGATATGCGGATCCGGCGGCGTAGCCGAGCACGGCGAATGTGACGGACGCCAAGGCAACCACCAATGACGTGCGCGCCAGAATCACCAGCAGGCGGCCGCGCAGTCCCGCATCCTCCTCCTGGTCGTCGGCAGGCTGCGCAATGTCCACAAGGTGCCACCCAATGCGATAGACGCAGAATCCGGCAATCAACATCAAGGGAAACTGCAGCACGCCGGTGATTTCGTCCGTTGCTGTCTGACCAATGGCCTGGAGCAGCTGCCACAAGGCCAGCACGCACGCCAGGGAAATGCCGTAGGATTGCAGGGCAAGCATCTGTCCTGGAGCCACTTCAACCCTGAACAGATCACGGCCCGAGTCGCTGCCTGACAATCTTGTCAGCCAACAGGTTGAGCAGAATGCGAGAATGGCAGGTGGAACGGATGCGAGCAACGTCTGGCTGTTGACAAACAACAGCCCGGTTGCGTCAAATGCCCAGACCAACGCATACGCGGCGCCAACCGGGAACACCACATTGGCGACCAAGGCCGACAGCTGCTGAACGGAAAACCTTGCAACCGCCGTGGCCTTGGGCTCCAGCCGAATTGTCAGACTGCCAATCCATCGGCGTCCTGGAAACAGGAGCAGCAGACCCAACAGCGCCCAGGCGACAGCCTCTGGCAGTTCCTGCCAGGCGGCTCTTCGCTGGGCGGCGATGCCGAGGCCCTGGGATATTTCCGCAACCGACGAGACCACATACGTGTATGCAAACTGGACGGCGGCGAGCCATTCGCCGGACAGCAGCGGCGATGCAACTCGAGCCCTGAGCGATTCCCCTGCCCGTTGCGAAATGGCGGCGTTGATCTCCGTCAGGTATGCGCTTGCGGCCTGTGAAACCTCTTCCGCAATGAAAAACTGATCCGAGGCATTCACAAGGCGTTCGAGCAGGTTCTCGCGGAGCGCGTCCATAATGTCCGAACGAGCGCCGATTGCCTCCTCGCTGGAAGCAAAAGCATCCAGTCGCTGGTTTAGCCTGAGAATTTCCTCTTCCAGCGGCTCCTGGTAGGATCGAGCCAGAGCTTCCCATTCCTCGACCTGCGACCGCAGCGTCTTCAGCGCGTCTCTTGAAGCTCCGCCGGAACTTAGCACACGGTCCACGCGCGTCTGAAATGTCTGCCATTGCTGGTAGTCCAGGCCAGCCGTCGTTTGCGCCACCGCCACACCGCCACAGGCGACGAACGCCAGCAAGGCTGCCGAAGACAGCAGCCACCGCATTGCCGGCACGATGCGCGCAGGCAGCTTCATTCCACAATCCAAACGATTGTCAGGCAAAAGGAACATGGAGAGAAATCCCCTGCGCTATGCAGCCGCAATCCAATGTGCCCATCCGGCACAACGCATCCATAAATCCCATTGCCTCTTCTGTCCAAGGTCGAAGAGCTGGACATCCTCACGAACATGCGCTTTCGCGATCGATCCCAAACTGTGTTCTTCCTGTGCACTGCGCGCCATGTCCGGAAGGGAACCCGTCGAACGCTTCGTCGGCTGCCCTTGCCTCGCCGGCAACGGGCGGCGATTCTTCCGCCGGATGCGGCATTGCCACAACCTGCCCTGAATGCTGCGTGAAGTCGAAAGCCGGTGGCAGCGGCGCGCAGGGCAGTCGCACCGCAAGCGGGTTGGAGGGCGCTAGCTTTCGCCGCTGTCGACAAATGCATCCGGCACGTCCGGCGGACCGTCACTGATCCAGGCTGGAATCGGAAGTTCCTTCCGCTTCAGAAACGACGGCGAAAACAGACGGGACTGATAGCGAGTTCCATAATCGCAAAGCACGGTCACAATCGTATGGCCGGGCCCAAGATGTTCCGCCAGGCGAACTGCGCCCACGATGTTGATTCCCGAGCTTCCTCCGAGGCAGAGACCCTCGTGCATCAGAGTGTCGAATATGGCCTCGACCGCCTCGCGATCCGAAACTTGGCACTGAAAGTCGAGGTCAAGCCCCACGAGGTTTTCGGTTACGCGTCCCTGCCCTATGCCTTCGGTTATCGAACTGCCCTCGGCCTTCAACTCGCCATGGGCGTAGAAGTTGTACAGCGAAGCGCCGAATGGGTCCGCCAGGCCGATTGCAATGCCGGGATTCTTCTGACGAAGTCCGAAGGCCACGCCGGCCAACGTGCCGCCAGTTCCGACGGCACAAACAAAGCCGTCGACCTTGCCACCTGTTTGTTGCCAGATTTCCTGGGCCGTGGTCTCGAAGTGTCCGCGCCTGTTGGCCAGATTGTCGAACTGATTGGCCCAAAAGGCGCCGTGCGGTTCGGATTCCGCAAGCTTCTGCGCCAGGCGATCCGAGTATCGGACAAAGTTGTTCGGATTCCGGTACGGCACTGCCGGAACCGGCACCAGAACCGCGCCGAGTAGCCTCAGCACGTTCATCTTCTCCTGGCTTTGGTTGTCCGGAATGACGATGACCGTCCGGTAGCCCAGTGACGAACCGACGAGCGTCAGGCCAATTCCCGTGTTGCCGGCGGTTCCTTCGACGATCGTTCCGCCCGGCTCAAGGAGCCCTCTTGCCTCGGCGTCCTGTATGATGGCCAGCGCCGCCCGGTCCTTGACCGACTGGCCGGGATTGAGAAACTCCGCCTTGCCATAGATGTCGCAGCCGGTTGCCTCCGAAACTCGGCGCAGCTTTATCAGTGGCGTGTTGCCGATCGCCTCGGCAAGGCTTTCGCATTTTTTCATGGGCCAGATTCCGGCAAGTCGGGATGCAGTCCTACCGTGCGGATTTCCTGGCCTGCCGCCAACGGTGCAGAATCGGTTCCGTGTATCCGTTTGGCTGATCCAGGCCCTCGAAAACCAGTTCCCTGGCCGCCAGGTATGCTTCGGTCTCGAAGCCGGGCGCCATGGGCCGGTAATCCGGGTCGCCGCTGTTTTGTCGATCCACGACTTCGGCCATCTCCTTCATCATTTGATCAACCAGGTCCCTGCTCAGTATTTCATGATGGAGCCAGTTCGCAATGTGCTGCGAGGATATTCTGCACGTTGCCCGGTCTTCCATCAGGCCGACGTCATTGATGTCAGGGATCTTTGAGCAGCCGATGCCCTGATCGACCCAGCGAACCACATATCCAAGAATTCCCTGCAGGTTGTTTCGGACTTCCTGCGCCAGTTCGTCGCTTGACCACAGATTGCCGCCGGCAAGCGGGATTTCAAGGATTGTGTCCAAGTCGGCGCGGGCTCCCTGTCGAGACAGTTCGGCCTGCCGAGCCAGGACGTCGGTGCGCAGGTAATGCGTTGCGTGAAGCGCCGCTGCGGTGGGGCTGGGCACCCAGGCTGTGTTTGCGCCGGCCTGCGGATGCTCGATCTTGACCTCAAGCATGTCGCTCATCAGGTCCGGCATGGCCCACATGCCCTTTCCAATCTGCGCCGATCCGCTTAGCCCGCAGCGCAGCCCGACGTCGACGTTCCAGTCCTCATAGGCTGACAGCCAGGGGGCTTCCTTGATGTCGGCCTTGCGAAGAAACGGGCCCGCCTCTCCCGAAGTGTGGATCTCGTCTCCCGTGCGGTCAAGGAATCCGGTGTTGATGAAGGCCACGCGCCGCCTTGCGGCTGCAATGCAGCCCGCCAGATTGACGGTTGTGCGGCGTTCCTCGTCCATGATGCCGATCTTGACGGTGTTTTGTGGCAAGCCAAGGATTTCCTCGACGCAACTGAACACCTGGTCGCAAAACTCGACCTCCGCCGGACCATGCATCTTTGGCTTGACGACATACACCGAACCGCGGGCGGAGTTGCGGCGATCGCCTCTGACGTCATGAAGCGCGATCATGACCGTGCAAAGAGCATCCAGCAAGGCCTCGCTGATCGTATCGCAGTCGGGGCTGCGAACCATGTCGGTGCTGACGTGGGGCGCAGTGTTGCGCACGAGCAGAAGCGCTCTCGCCTTCAGCGTCCTGGGCCGACCGTCGGGGTCGAGCACCTCCCTGTCCTCACGGATTCGCCGCGTGATGCGGCGCCCATTCTTCACAAGCTCGGCGGTCAGGTCGCCCTTGAGCACGCCCATCCAGTTTCGGTAGGCAAGCGCCTTGTCCTCGGCATCGACGACGGCGACCGAGTCCTCGCAGTCCATGATGGTCGTGACTGCCGCCTCAATCTGGACGTCGCAGACCCGGGCCTTGTCCGCCCTTCCCACCGGATGATCGGCATCGAACTGAATTTCGACATGCAGCCCATGCTTGCGCAGGACAATGCTGTCGGGCGACTGCGGCGCCCCCGTATAGCCGACCAGCTGTTCTTCATCCGCCAGCCGAAAGGTGGCGCCGTTGGCTTCCACAGCGAGCCTGCCCTCGCCGACGCGGTAGCCGGTTGCTTCCAGGTGGGACCCAGCGCCGAGCGGAAAGGCATCGTCCAACAGTTGCCTGACCCATGCGACAACCTTGCCGCCGCGATCGGCGTCGTAGCCGTGCGCCGCCGGAAGCGCTCCAAACACGTCCGAGCCATAGAGTGCATCGTAGAGGGAGTTCCAACGGGCGTTTACGGCGTTCGTCGCAAACCTTGCATTGGTTACCGGCACGACCAGCTGCGGTCCGGGTATGGTCGCAATTTCAGGATCGACGTTGCTGGTTTCAATCCTGCAATCGTCAGGTTCCGGGACAAGGTAGCCGATTTCCTCCAGGAAGGCGCGGTATTCGCCCAAATCAATCTCGCGGCTGCGGTTCGCTCGATGCCAGTCGTTGAGCTTGTTCTGCAATTCACGCCGAACTTTCAGGAGTTCTCTGTTCCCGCGCTCGAACCTGGCGACAAGCGTAGACAGCCCCGCCCAGAAGTCTTCCCTCGAAACGCCGGTGCCTGGCAGCGCTTCCTCTTCGATGAACTGCGCCAGTGTGCCATGCACCTGCAAAGATCCGCGTGTTACGAACTCCATCTCAAGACTTCCTTTCAAGACAATGCATCAATGCCGGCGCCATGCGCAGCAGTCGCAGCCAACCGGTCCTGCCGCCAAAGCGCCTGATTCACGAGTGCCTGACGGGGATGTCGTCCACGCAGCCGCGATCGTTGCAAGACCACTCTTGAAGAGGATGCATGCGTTGCGGGCTGTTTTGCGAACGCCGTCGAGGTATGGTGGGCTTATTGCACAGGCTCGGTGGATTCCGCAAGGAACGCTCAAGCGTTGACGTCAATGACCACGCGCCCGCGCACCTGTCCGCGCAGGATGTCCTTGCCGAGCTGTGGCAGATCCGCCAGCGTCCTCACGGACGTGACTTCCTCCAAGTGCCGGCGGGGAATGAGCTGGGCTATTCTTTCCCAAGCCCTCTGGCGACGATCAACGGGTTGCATCACGCTGTCGATTCCCAGCAGGTTGACGCCCCGCAGCAGGAAGGGAATCACCGTGGTCGGCAGCGCCGCGCCGCCGGCAAGCCCAACTGCAGCCACCGAGCAGCCGTATTTCATTTGCCCCAGCACGCGTGCCAATGTTGTGCCACCGACCGCATCGACGCATCCTGCCCAGGTTTCTCTTTCAAGAGGCCGCTTCGTGGTCTCGGCCAGCGCCTGGCGATCAAGGATGTCCGATGCTCCCAGCGATCGCAGGTAGTCTTGCGACTGGCTGCTCCCGGTAACGGCGCTGACCTGATAGCCCAGCGCCGCCAGCAGCGATGTGGCAACCGATCCAACCCCTCCGCTTGCGCCGGTCACCAGCACGGGTCCGGCATCCGGTTTCATGCCATGCTCCTCAAGCGCGTCGATTGCCAGCATGGCTGTCAGTCCCGCCGTGCCTATCGACATGGCGCCCCTTTCGTCAAGACCGTCCGGAATGCCAACCAGCCAGTCGGCGTTGACACGCGCCTTTTGTGCGTATCCGCCCCAACGCACCTCGCCAACTCGCCAGCCGGTCAGGACCACCTTGTCGCCGGGCGAAAACCGATCGTCGTCGGATGTCTCGACGCTTCCCGAAAAGTCTATGCCCGGCACATGTGGATAGTTTCGGACCAAGCCTCCGCCGGGACCGATGCACAATCCGTCCTTGTAGTTCAGCGTCGAGTAGGCGACATTGACCGTTACGTTTCCTTCGGGAAGATCGTCGTGTGTTATCCTCTCGACCGAAGCCGACGTCCTGCCTTCTTCGTTCCTTTCGACTACCAGTGCGTTGAATGGCATGTTCTGCTCCCGTGAAGTTATGTGAATGACGAGCCTCGTACCGTGGCCGTTTCGGTTCTGCCGGGCAATTCAACCGTCAGTTCGGTGCCGGCATCCCAATATGGCGCCTCCACCATTCCAATCGCGACATTGGTTTCCAAATCCCACGACCAGCTCGCCGCGGTGATCCGTCCGGCGAACCTGTCCCCGCAGGCAAGCCTCCATGCCTTGTCGCACATTGGCGCCGGCGGTCCTGAAATGGCCAGAGACCTGACGCATCTTGCCGGCCCCTGCTCCCTGATGCGCAGCAGCGGCTCCCGAGCCAGGCAATCGGAGGCGCCCTCAAGGTCGCAGTACTTCCCCAGCCCGCATTCGTAGGGATCGTTTTCGATGGTCACGTCGCCGCCGTAGGAAAGCATTCCCGCCTCTATGCGTTCGGTGTAGTTTGGGCTGCCGGGTCCGACATCGAGGTCTCTTCCAGCCTCCATCAACGCTTCCCAAAGCGGCATGGCGAGATCTGGGCAGTCAATATAAATTTCGTATCCGCCCTGCCGCGAATAACCCGACCGAGATATCACAAGCTCACGGTTCTTGAAGCCAAAGCGGCCGTAGCCAAAGAACCGCAGCTTCCGGACTTCCTCGCCAAACACGCGTCCCATCAGCTTGCCGGCCAAGGGGCCTTGAACAGCCAGCGGCGAGACATCGGGTTCCCACACCTGGACATCCAGTTCAAACCCTGCCTTCAAACCCTTGATCCAGAGACTCAGGTCGCTGTCCGCTATCGACACCCAATAGCTGTCTTCCGCCAGCTTCAGAACCAGAGGGTCGTTCAGCAGCTTGCCGCATTGGTCCACGGCAGGGATGTAGTAGCAACGCCCCACAACCATCGATTCAACTCGCCGCGGCACGAACAGCGCCAAGGTCTTGGTGGCGTCCTTTCCGCGGACGGCAACCTGGCGCTGGCAGGAAACGTCCCAAAGCTGCACTCTGGACTTCAAATGGCGATAGTCCTCTTCAGGAGTCCTGAAATGCACCGGCAAAAGCGTGTGGTTGTAAACCGAACAGGAATGCACTCCAGCAGCCACGACTCCGGGCCAAAACGGACTCCTCCGAATTCTCGTGGTCGCAAAGAAGTTGAGAGCCCGGGTCAACTCCGTCCTCACCTCTCCGGTCCGCGCCAGTCAATGGCGCAAATTTCGGCTGACCGGCCTTGAAAGTCCCAGACGCGTCCATAGGCCCGAACGCGTCCCTTTGTTGCCGTCGCAACGATGATGTCGCTGCCCATCCAGTACTTGGTGTTGGTGGCCACAACGTCCTTGCTCGGGTCCTGACCGGTTATGGGAACGACTTCACCCTGAATGCGCTTTCCGACAAGCAGCCTTCTTGCCTTGCCATCCGACTCGAATCGAACCTTGGTCCTTTTCACGCCAAGAAATTCGGAAACGAGCATCTTGAACAGGCCAGTCGTGCCCTTCGCCCTTCCGGAAAGGATCTGCGTCAGTCCGTGATAGGCTCGATGAGACGAGCGATCGTCAATGAAGACACCGGCCTTCCAGTTTCCCCGAGCCATCATTCCGGGAATCTCGAGAACCATGCCAACGTTCAATCCCGAGAGGGATTCGCTGCCGTAGGCGCCGTCGTCAATCCTGATTCCTGCCCAGGCCTGACAAACTCCCTCGGTCGGCGGATGACGCCCCAGACTGACGACGCAGGGACAGAAAACCGTGCAGTTGCAGTTGAGAATCAGCTCACCCTTGATGAACCACGGAATCAGCCCGCGGTCCGACTTGGTGACTGTTGGATGGCGTGAATCGATTCGGCCCCTGACGGCGATTCGATCGGATTTCCTTCTCTTCGTCATGTTGACTCCCGTGTCATGCGATCGAACTCGCAGCAATCACCGCGGAAGCGGCGACAAGACATCCACCCAGTGGCCTCGAAACGTATCGGCCGAGAGCGGGCAACTTCTCCAGAGTGATGAACAACGTCGCCAATCCCATCCAGGCAAGCGACATCATTCCAGTGATCAGGCAAATTGCCATCAGCAACCAGCAACAGCCCACACAAATCATGCCGAACTTGAACCCTGTGGCGAACTCGCCGCCGAGTCCAGTCTCCCCGCGTGCCAGGAACACCACGAGCGGATTTCGGCAGTATGCAAGGCATCGTTCCTTCAAGGTCGAAAACTGATACAGGCCAGCCGCAGCCAGCACAATGGACGCCGCCAGCCAGCTTCCGGCGAGTCCAGCCGACCCGGGATGGCTGACCATTGCGGCCAGGTAGTGGATCAAGGCCATTCCGGCCGCAAAGATCATCCAGCAGCTCAGGTACCCTGCCAGCAACGAGGCGGCGCCGGACTGACTGCCGGCGCCGGCGATCCGAAGATCTTCGTATACGAGAACAACGGGCGCCAGGCTAGGCAACATCATTGCCGCCGACATCAGCATCCACATCAGCAGAAGAACAAAGGGGGAATGATGTTGTGCTTGCGTTGTCAAAACCGAAATCCAGAATTCCGGGGAGGCAAGCGTTGCCGCCGCAGTTTCCACGGCCACAGCGGAATTCACGAGCAGCGCAAGCCAGGACAGCAGGATGACACCGTAGAACAGCAGCCAGAACCACTCCTGTGTCTGGCGTGCCAAGCGAACTCCTGGGAGACGTTTCGCCATTGCGCTCAGCAGCGAACTGCAATTTTCGTAAGCGGTTGGCGCCAATGCATCCCAATGTTCCTGTCCTGCGATTCGCCGGCGAACGAAGCAGCGAACATCGGGGTGCTGCTGTCAACATCAAAACTTGGACTTGGCGCGACTGACGGGGCTCGAACCCGCGACCTCCGGCGTGACAGGCCGGCACTCTAAACCAACTGAGCTACAGTCGCTCTGTCCAAACGTATTTGCATCCGGTGGCCTGCCATTTAGGGACTTGCGGGACAAATGTCAACCCGCAGAGTGCACATGAAGAATCGTCCGACGACAGCACGAGCCGAGGCTGGCGCTGCTGTGCCAAGTTCGCGAAAACACATTCGGTTGCACGTTTTCCAATCTTCCGACTCCATGCCAGGCACGAAACAGGAGCATGGGGAAACAAGGCGACAATCCCTCCCAGCGCGCCGATGAGCAGATTGGTCAGTTCAGACATCGGTCCTTCAATGGCCTACGGTGACTGACACGGTGTTTCCAAGTTGCATCCTTCATGTCAACCGCGGCGGCCCCTGGTCCGAAGCGAGTGACTGACAAGTTTGAAACCTGCAAGACGCTCTGCAGTCGATTGCAACCCTGATTCAAGAGGGCATTTTCGAGCGCATTCTCGCCATGCTGGCTTCCCTTGGCGTTGAAGACGAAACACTGAAGATGGATGCCGCTGACATCGATGTTCATCGCACGGCAGGCAGTGCAGGTGGCAATCAACCCGTAGTTGCACCTGATTGCTGGCGCCATTAGCGCCCATGCCGGGGCACGGGTGGTTGGCAAGGAGACTTGCCCGAAACCGCGCAACGAATCATTGTTCATCGCGGCCCTGAAGCGGAGACGGAATTGGGTTTCGCAAGCAGAATGAAGTTCCGAAAGATCGAAATGACGCCAATCCTGCATGTTGATGCAATGCTGGGCAGACCGTGTCTCAACCGGATCTTCCGGGGACCGAACGACGAGGGGGACCGGCATCAGCTTGGTGGGCATGCGCATCAACCGCTGGAGTTGTTGCTTGAACTGTCAGTCATCGCCCCAAACAGTTCGATGAGACGGCAAGGTGGCGGAACATGCATGCATCGCCGCCGCATTCACGACCGGCCGGGACTTGAAGATCCGACCACGCAACCGGAGGGCCAAGACATGAAAGGGATTTGCGTTGAAGGTGGCGGCGTGTGTCGGCATTCGCTGCCTCGCCCCTTCTGCAGGCTTGGAAGAGCACGTTGCAGCCCTCATGTTCCACGCAGGGGACCAAAGCCCGTTCAAGCTTCTCTCTCTTCTGCCGCGACAACTGCATCCACCATCGAGCGCCAAAGCCACCGACAGTTCGAACAGGCATGTCTCTGCGCCTCGCGGTCAGGCGAAAATGCGTCAGGCTGAAGGCTCGGCCCTGCCAGCGTCATTGCATGGAACTCGCCGAACACGTCATTCCGCAAACTCGTCGGAAACAGTTTCGCAGGGCATTGTGCCGGGAGCGTGGCGGCACGGGTTGCCCGAAGCCCGGATGGCGCTCATCGCGCCGCCGGAATGCCGCCATGGCATGTGCTGCTGCAAAGTCCTCCCTAAATCTCAGCAATCCAAACCGGTCACACTGCTGCAATGGGGACGAATGGAGCCACAGGCTGCCATGACGGAACTGTCAACCCGCCACGCAACCGGAAGGGGCGGGAGGGAAGTCCTTTCGCCAGCGTCCCGACTGGTCGCGGAGTGCATTTTGGGAAGGTGTCAGGTTGCGAAACGCTTGCCTTGAAAGCGGAGCTTGACTAAATTGCCGTTATGAATGACGATCGAATTACCGAACTCGCCGAGAGAACCGCCGTGCTGGCGGAACGGATGAATACCATGAAAGCCGAATACAAGACGGACATCGCCCGGTTGGCCGAGGACATGGCCAAGCGCGATATCGATTTAGCCAATCGCGACGCCCGGTTGGCCGAGGACATGGCCAAGCGCGATATCGATTTAGCCAATCGCGACGCCCGGTTGGCCGAGGACATGGCCAAGCGCGACACCGAAATGGCCAAGCGCGACAAGGACAACATCAAGTGGTTGATCGGGATGTGGATTG
>MKWU01000469.1_pt1 | contig 77052 bp, 67 predicted proteins | sample 809101 | NCBI WGS metagenome assembly MKWU01 (sample SAMN05860141, study PRJNA318959) | sponge metagenome | host: Aplysina aerophoba | place: Slovenia: Piran, Adriatic Sea, Gulf of Piran | collected 2013-05-07 | reverse complement strand
ACCTGCCCTCGCGGCGAAGCGCCCGACGAACGCTCCAGTCGGAGCGCCAGCGCAAAGGGCGGCGGCCGGAACCGCATACCCCCGGGGAAGACAGGGGTACGGGACAGTTGACCAGGAGTGAAACAACAGGCGGACATTCGTCCTCCGGACTGACGGAAAACCGGAGGAGACAGGACACCAGGGCAGGCCCTCCGGAGAGACCATCCAACCCCCCGGGTCCGGGAAGGATGCTGCAAGCAGCCCCCCCTGATTATGGGTTGGTGTCTCAACAGGGCCGGGACTCCCCCAGGGATGGTCCCAGGGACGCCGGTTCGGGGGGGAGGCTGGATAAGGAAGGGCTCCAACACGCCCAGGGACGTCCGGCGCCGGCAGAGACGGCCAGGGTTGCATGACTGGCTTCAGAGACGGCCGCCTGGACGTGCCGGCCGGTTGTGCCGCGGGAGGAGACCTCCGGGCAGCTCAACCCCCGGGACGGCAATTGCCACCGGTGGCCGGGTTGCTGGTCCGGATACTGTGAGGGTTAAACCGGACAGGATACTGACGTTCTCATTTTGGAGGCGGCGGAGTGAGCGACAAGATCGAAAAGAGCAAACAGAGCAAGCACCGCGACCGTGGCGGGTGGGCCGCGGCCAGGAAGCGATCCTACCCGCTGCTGGTGGCTGGCCACGCCTTCCGGAGGGCCGCCCAGGCGGCCAGGAAGAGCGGGGAGCCTGTCCTGGCGACGGAGGCAGGGAAGGAAGCAGCCACCGCCCTGCTACAGGCGGCGGTGCGGTGGCGAAACGAAGCCCAGCAGTACGCCACCGATCACGGGCAGCCACCCATGGACCGGCCTGTGCAGGGCCCCTGGCGCATGGAGGGTGCCGAGGCCGGGGACCATGCCAGGGTCCGGTTCCTGCGCGCGGCCCACAACTACGTCTGGGCGAAGGCCCTGGGCTGGGACGTCAAGGCAAGCGGTGGCCGGCTGCTGAACGCAGCGCTGCGCCTGCCGGCGCCTCCGCAACAGAAGAGGCGTAAGCCGGAAGCGGCCTGAGGCGGGAGCCGTGGGCTCACCTGAACCGGAAGGCCTCAGGGCGGAGTTGTCCGGAGCCCGCGGCGGTCCGTTTGAGTGTGGGCAGGGAATGCCAATTCAATGCCAATTCAAGGGAGGTCCACCATGCCAACATCCTCGGTCATGGACACCCCGGTCCCGCCGGTGGGGCTCGTCGCCTGGTGCAACACCTGCCAGCGTCACGTTTCCGGTGGCGCCGCTGGCCAGCGCTGCCCGACCGGTGATCCGGTCTGTTACTCGATACTGGTGAACCGTCGCGCCATGTTCTGCCCCCTGGGCAGTTGCCGGGAGAAGGACCTGGTTGTCCTGGCGCCGGCGTCTCAGTCGGCAAGGGACGTCTGGCGGATCCACCTGATGGCAGAGCATGACGTTCCGGCTTGGCCGAAAGGGGGCAGTGTGGTGGCAGTGCGCCCCGGTTATGAGGAATGAGGGGATGAAGTGGCAAATCTTCACCGGCATTTCAGCGTGGGGGAACACCAGGCCCTGACCTGCTCCTGCAAAAGTCTCCGCAGGTGGTTTGGGTTTGGGTCATCGACGACAGGGCCAGGTTTCTCTGCGCTCCATGCGAGAGGGCGCAGGTGGAGGAAATCAGGGCCACCGGGGGCAGGTAGTCAGAATCGGCCATTGCGGAAAGGCTGAGATATATGAAAACGAAGTATGAACACCCTGCTGCTGAATACGTTGGGCGGTAGCTGCCACAAACGCGGTCTGCTGCAATTACCAGGGCGGCGTAGCGGACCAGCTGGTACCACTCCTAGAAGTCGGCGCAGTCGCCGTCCTCGCCCAGGACGTTGAGGTGGGTGAGGTATCTGGTGAGGAGTTCCTCCTCGCAGGGTGTCATGGCGCCTCCCGGCTTTATCGACCTCTGCCAGTCGGGATAGTGACTTCCACGACTTCTCCGGCGTGGACGGTGTAGAGCGCCTCGCGGATCTCCACGGTGCATAGCCGCACGAAGGGCCACCGGGGGTTCATCAAGACTACTATGCCGACTTCTATGCCAATGGTCCTTCCAGTAAGGTTCTGCCGGTACCGGATGCTCTGGTCCGTGGTGATCAGGACCTCGTAGCCATTTTCCTCGGCCCTGTCCAGCAGGTCTCCGTTCCTGAGATTCTCCCAGCCCATCCTGGCGGCGGTGTGGATTATGTGGTCGCCCAGGTGCCGGCGCAATGGAGCCGGGGTGCCGTTGTCAAACAGCAGCTTCACGTTTCAGGTCCTGGAGAAGGTTGGCTTCCAGGTGCTTGAGCACTGCTCTTACCTGCCCGTCTTCTACACCCTCAAACCAGTCGAGGAATTCCTCGATGGTGGCGCCGGACTCCAGGTTGGCGAAGAGGTGAGACAGCGGGACTCGCGTGTTGGTAAAGACCCAGGCGCCGCTGACTTTGCCGGGGACCTGTTCCACCGCAGGGCAGTCTTCCCAGGTGAACATCCGATTTTCTCCCTGAACCTTCTGTTGGGCCCGGTCTGTTACTGACATTTTCCTCTTCTGGAGGGGCCTGGTCAAAGGTTAAAATGGGATGGTCTCACGTGTCCCTTAATTAGAGTTAAAGGACACGTGAGGGTCTCGCGGAGGTGATGTGATGACGATGTTTCCGGTCCCGGTTTCAGCAGCTCCCGCCCCGGCCCATCCGGGCCTGAACTCCGAGGATGTACGGCGGGTCCAGGAACTCCTGGACCGCAGCGTCTCGGCCAGCACCCGGGCGGCCTACTCCTCCGCCTGGCGCAGTTTCGAGAAGTGGGCGAAGGCCCGCGCCGTGCTGGCGCTGCCGGCGACGCCGGCCCTGGTGGCCGGTTATCTCAGCCACCTGGCGGAAGAGCGCAAGGTCTCGGTGGCCACCGTGCGTCTTCACCGTGCCGCCCTGGCGGCTGTGCATAAGGCCACCGGTCACGAGGATCCCACCGACAATGAGGGGGTCCGGCGCATCCTGCAGGGGATCTCGCGGGCCCACGGCAGGGCCCAGAGGCAGGCCAAGCCCTTAACGGCCGAAGCCCTGGCCGCGGTGAAGGCCACTGCTGGCCACCGGCGCCAGCTGGGGCAGGGGGAGAAGGGCCATGAGTCAGCCCAGCGGGCCTCCTGGCGGGCCCTGGTGGACGTGGCCCTGCTGTCTATCCTGCGGGATGGGCTCCTGCGCCGGTCTGAGGCGGCGGCGCTGAGTTGGGGCGACCTGGAGTTCCGGGATGACGGGTCCGCTCTCCTGCAGGTGCGCCGGTCGAAGACGGACCCCGGCGCCGAGGGCGTGGTGCTCTACATCGGCCAGGAGGCTGCGGGAGCCCTGTGGGCCATCCGGCCGGCGGAGGAACTCCTGGACCTGAAGGGTCCGGTGTTTGGGCTTTCCCCGCGGCAGCTGAGCCGGCGGGTGAAGGCGGCCGCCCGGGCTGCAGGCCTGGGCGACGGCTTCAGTGGCCACTCGGGTCGGGTGGGCATGGCCCAGGACCTGGTGAAGAGCGGCGTGGAACTGCCGGCGCTGATGACGGCGGGCCGGTGGAAGAGTTCCACGATGCCGGCGCGGTACACAGAGCGGCAGTCTGCCGACCGGGGCGCGGTGGCCAGGTATTATCGGGAGGGAAGGGCCTGAGTATAGAAGTCCCTGTTTCCGTGGTACCGGTGCGAGATCTACTCAGCCTGGTCGTCTGATCGTGGCTTTGAGAGCCTTGGTGGACTTTCACCTGACTGGAGCAGGTAGTAGGCGCCGCGAATGGAGTTTGACCAGTTGCATTCTTTTGGGATCATAAAGCCACTCCGCATTGTCTGTGCGATTGGTTAGTCGGGATTCTTCACCGTTAGCGACACGTTGCCCGTCGGCGGTTCTATCGTGCCTGTGGCCCTTAGATGCAATACATCTCTTACAGGATAGGGATTCCAGCTATAGTTGACGCTCGTGACGTCTAGGACTGTTACGCTTTTTGTATTTAGGCGCAAAGTTGGATTCGCCTTGTCGGCTTGTTGGATTGCAGCTTCCAAGTTGGGTGCCTTCTGAATATTGGCACTTTCAACTGGAGTTTCTCCGCTCGTCTGCGGAGATTCTTCGGTCTCAACCCGTAGGTACTCTCCAGTTTTGCCGTCATGCTCTATGGGTCGTTGTTCTGGGAGTAGGACCCGTCGGGTAAATCCTTGTCGTCGTTCTTCTGGTTCGATGGCACACGAATCCCGGAACAGAACAATATTGCGCCCGGTCCCACCGGTCTGAGATGAGGGGAATATCATCCCGTCGATGGGGTGTTTCATTTTATGAGCAAAATACTCGGACACAATCTGTGTCGCCAAGTATTCTGAACTCTCATCTTGAGGCATAACCGGGCGACAAAGGTCGTCAACTAGCTCTTTCAAAAATGTGTCGCGACTTTTTTGTTCACTGTAATCTGGGTCGAAGTAACTGACCTGCGAGTAGACCTCGTAAAGGGCGGCCAAATCGAGTACTCGAATTGGCCTTATTACCTCAAAGTTTGAGGACACCACGTGACTGCCGACAGGTGCCCTAATTTCGGATATACAGGTCGATTCCTCCAAAGCTCCGTAGAACACCGAAATGCCGTCAGCGTTCATTCGGCCTGCCCTTGCTTTGTTCGAAGGAGGAGGGCCCATTTCAGTACTTGGGGATTCTAGGATTTCTCTAAGTTGGTTTTGGGAATAGGTTATTCTGGCTCGCCATATAAAGCTGTCGGTGTCCCCTGGGTGGATCGTTCTGATGACCTGTTCTCCATCGTAAGTAAGAAGAGAATCTAAATTGCTGAATATGTCGTTTAGCCTTGCTTCAGTTTCTCTCCCAAAGAATCGAGCTTCGTAAATGATTTCTTGACGGAAGTTTCTCCAGGTGTGACGGAAGTCCGCGGTATCGGTCTCTTTTTCTTCGTATTGAGCCGTTGCGCTGTAGGGGTTTTCCTCCCCTTCATGTGGATTTGCTATGTGGCCGTACCGGTCTGACAGATTTTCCCTGATGTTAACTGCAATCCCACTTGGTACTTCTGCGACCCTTTGGATTACGTCTTCTAAACCGTCTCCCCTGCGTTCCCATAATTGCTGCTGTGCAAGCATATTTTCTTCGGCGGTAACTGGATACAGAGGTGTGTGCTCAAACTGCTCTTCTAGTACTTGATGGATTCGTTGTGCTACTTCGTTTAGACTGAACGTGCTCGCCATGGATCTGCAATAAGTACACTTTTCGCGATTTCCACTTTTCTTGATTTGGTCTGCTAGGAACTTGTCCCCAACACAACTATTGCAGATAAGCGACACAGGTCTGAGCATGAAGTTTTTTGCCCCCGCTAATTGTTCATTATTTGCCCGTAATTATGCCCCGCCGATTTCTTTTGACTCTCTTGTCGGTTTCGTCATTGCATCCACTTGCATCCAGTAGTGCTGTACCTTATTGACCTCGTGCCAGTTGAACCTGGCGGGGTTCACGATGGGTTCCTGGAGTATGGGTTCTGAAGCGCAGTTAGTCACTATGCAGAGACAGAAACAGTCCGGCCGGTCTTCGGCAACCCTGTGGTCATTGGGAGTCAATAGAATAGTGCCCGTTACCGCGGCCAGACCCTTCACTTCGATGAGCTTCAGATCTCCGGTTTTCAGGTCCAGGCTGGTGACGTCATAGCTCAAGTCCTTTTCGGACACGTCTTCCACATGGCGCCCTTGGGCGCGTTCGTGGTCCATCACCACGTTCATGGCGACCATCTCGGTCTCCCTGCTGGATTTCAGGTTCTTGACTTCCGGATCGTTGCTGTTGGGGTGCGGCAGCACCAATATGGTGGCCAGCCTCTCTACTCCTTGGAGGGTGAGCGCTTGCTGCTGTTCCAACTCGCGGCGACGCCGGTCCCGTCGCTCCAGTGCGGTGCTGTACCGGTTTTCTGCTTGTACCAGCCGACCCTCGGCGCCGGCAACCTGGTTTGCTTTGTCTTCGATTGCTCCGCCTATTTCTCGGTCCGTGCGGCGGAGGACCTCGGTTAGTGAGAGTTCCACATGCTCTGCTATGCGCTGTAGCTCTACAGTTCTCTCGTTTTTGACTTGTTCCCTGAAGGGCATCAGAGCGTTCTCCTGGAGCCAATCGCTTTCTTCAGGCGCGGAAGCTGTTGCGGGCAGTGAGTCCGGCTTCTCAGCCGGGGTCTGGTTGCCAATTATGCGGGGTGCCTGAGCCTGGGCGCTTGCCCCTCGCTCATTTCGGTGGCGAACAGCCTTTCGTGAATGGTCTGCTGGAGGCCGTCTACTACCCTAGCTCGGTAAAAGTCAATTCCTGCCGGTCGGTCATGTTCCAGTGAATGAAAGCAGGCGCCGCTGGCCAGGGTTTCGCTGCCTTGCTTCCAGTTGTTGCGTCTGAGGGCCTCGAAGAGTGGATGGCCTGGAGTAACCCAGTCCATATTTCCCTCGTCGGCTGTGTTCCTGTCTGTGGATATTCTGCTGTACCGGTTGGCAATTTCAGGTAGCTTCCAGTCTGGTTCCTGCTGGTACCTTTTAAGGCCGAGCGGTGTCGCTCCCACCTCGAAGGAGTGAAGCTGACCGCGGATTGGCCTTATGTCCAGGTTTGCCTTTTTGGCGCTTTCCTGGAGGAACCTGGCTATGGTCTCGGGGACTATGCGGTGTTCCTGGGCCCGGGCCCTTCTTTCCACGAGGATCTCCAGGTTGAGTTCTCTTGATGCGAGTCCCTCCAGGGCAGTCTGGCAGATGGCCTTACAGTGGTCCTCGTCCACGTCCTGCAGCAGCCGGTCTTCCAGGTGCTCGGTTCCCAGCCTTCCGGCGTAGTAGTCCCGGAGCACCCGCTCCACCTGGGTAGCTGGCAGGACTTCTCCCACGACGTTGAAGACGGCGTCGTAATCCAGCGCGTTTCTTATTTCCTTCAGCTTGTCGAGCAGCCTTTGGAGTATTCGTCCCTCGATGGTGTTGGTGGCCACGAAGTTGAATATGAGACAGTTGAGGCGTTGTCCGTAGCGGTGGATTCGCCCCATTCTCTGTTCCAGCCTGTTGGGGTTCCAGGGGATGTCGTAGTTGAACAGGATGTTGCAACACTGGAGATTGATTCCCTCGCCGGCGGCTTCGGTGGCCACTAAACCAAAGCCAAGGTGGGATGTGCATTTGCCTGAGGTGAGGAATCGTGCTGGGAATTTAGCTGGAGTGCTTGGGCCCTTGACTGCAATACCGTCCGGCAGCGCCGTCTCACCGCGTCCTTCCGGTTGGCCAGACCAGCCAGGAAGTTGCCGCCCCTTTCCTGCACCGCTTCCCTGGTCCCCAGGCAGAGATTGCCGGTGGCTTCCTCTCTCGCCCAGCCCCAGATGGCCTCATCGGCATTGAAGTCCGGGCTGTAGCCCGGTAGATTCACCAACCGCAGGTCAAGTCCGGGCGTCCGCAGATATTCCCGCACTGCCTCGCCACGGTGGGCTGGCGCGTTGTCCCAGATGATCCTGTGCGGGCCAGGGTGTTTTCTCCGCAGTTGTTCCAGGAAGGTAACCGAGGTCCCGCTGTTGCTGTTGCCCTCCAGTTCCATCCATTCCACCTCGCCCGTCTCCAGGCACACCGCCGAATAGTAGCTGGCCTTCTCCCCGTACCTCGGACTGTTGGAGTGCACCAACGCCGGCTGGCCCTTCAGCACCCACTTGCCTCGAAGCTCTGCGTCCGCCCGGAAGTGGGCCTCATCAGCGAAGAATATCCTGGCTTCAGCCTGCCCAGCATCCTCCCTCAGTGCGGCGTACTCCGCCACGAAGGCCTCCCGCTTGCCTTCATCCGCCTTGAGCAACCGCTTCTTGGGCCGCTTGAAAGCAAACCCCAAGCGGTACAGTTAATTCAGGCAACTGCTGCGGCACAGGCTGATGCCGTACCGGTCCGCCGCAAACTGGTGGACCACTTTCCAATTCCAATTGGCCAAGCCGATGCCCACGGCCTCAGGCAATTCTTGCACCGCCCCTTTCAGCGCCGCTTGTTGCGCTTTCCCGAGGGCGGGGGGGAACCACCGGTCTGCTCGAAGATCAGAGCCGCCGGGCCACCGTCACCGAAGGCCGCCGCCCATCTCCCGATGGTGTGTGGATCCCGCTCCAGCGCCCTGGCCACCGCCGAGGCGGTCCATCCCTGGGCCAGCAGCCAAACGGCATGCCAGCGTTCCCGCTCCCGTGGCGTCGGCGCCAGAATCAGCCTCCTGTGCACGTCCTTAGCACACATTTCCCATTGTTCAAGAAACCCCTCAATCCCCCTCACACCCTTCACCATCCCTTCTCGCAACCTCAAAAGCTATCTCCAGTCTTTCCTCCGAATCTACCTCATCTCTCTGCACATTTCACCTTGGCTTTGGTTTAGTATTACTCACAAGCATGCTCAAACAGAGTGTCATAGTTCGGCGTCAAGACATGCAGTACCCTATCGCTCTCCGGAAGCGTATCGACGACACGCTTGAAAAACGCAGTAGCGGGCCATGTGACTTCGCAGTTCGAGATTTGCAATGCGTATTCGCGATCAATGGAGGAGATTAGTCGCCCGGTTGCTGACATAATCTTTCCAAGTAATGTCGAATCAACGACATTGTTGAGCGCAGTTTCCAAGTCATTGCCATTCTGCAATGATTCCATGACCATGTTCCACTGCCGAACTTGCTCAGAATCTTCGGGATCTGGTACGACGTTTACTGATAGTTCGTCCTTTAGTGATGGCATCCCGAACCGAGTATCGAGCGCACAGGACATGCCAGTACCGAAGAACACAAACGGCTTGTCTGCAAAAAATTCGCGAATCGAGGTGATAGCGATTTCTTCCGTCAGCAAGGGTAATGGTGAAGCATGCAAGCTAACTATAGTGCCCCCTGGCGATGCGTGTGCTCCTGGGTCTGCCAGGCCAGTAATCGATCTGGCGCCGTTTCTGATTCTATTGTACTGCCCGAGGTAAGAAAAAGGCTCGCCAGGATAAGCGAAATCAAGAACTGGTTTGGAGAGGCCGCCTCTAGTGAGGTATAATCCATTCCAAAGGTAGGGTTCGAGTGTATCTTGCATTGGCGACGCAGACTCCATAGAATGCGCGCCGGTCGCGGCGTACTTGGGGAAACTGTCTAACCAATGGCATTCCGTTTCATTCATTCGGCCGACTGGCAAGTCGGCAAAGTTTTCCGCTTCGTTGATGGGGTGGAGATGGGTGGCCTCCAGTTGGCACGACTGGAGGCGATCACGTGCATCGGCGAACTCGCCGGCGAGCACAACGTGAGCCATGTATTGGTTGCGGGCGATGTTTACGACCACGCAGCCCCCTCTCCTCACACGCGCAACCAGGTCGTTGAGCGAATGCGTGCTTACGCCTCGGTGCACTGGCATCTGTTGCCGGGTAACCATGATCCGTACCAGCCCAATGGACTTTGGGACCAGCTCAGAAGGCGTGGCCTGCCCGACAACATCCAATTGCATACTGAGTCTGCCGCCACCGTCATCGAGCAGGATACCGCCGTCCTGCTTCCGGCTCCACTCCAACATCGTCGTACTCTTAGTGACCCGACCGCCTGGATGGACGATCAGGCCAGCGACGCCCATTTGATCCGTATCGGCCTGGCTCATGGCGCCGTGTATGGCTTCGATACAAATGAAGAACAGAGAGCCAACCCGATAGACCCCGTGCGACCGCAGCTCGCTCGCCTTGACTACCTGGCGCTAGGCGATTGGCACGGAGAGTTTCAGGTAAACGAGCGCTGCTGGTACAGTGGCACGCACGAGACGGACTCGTTTCAGACGCGCGGCAGCGGCACGGCCCTGCTGGTAGAAATCGACGGTCCGAATGAGTTGCCACAGGTCACTCCGCTCTCTACTGGTCAGTACCGCTGGGTATCGCTCGATGAGCGCGTGGAGAGCCTCGAAGACGTGGATCTACTCGAACGCAAACTGCGGAACCTGGACGGCGACCTCAACCACACTCTGGTCGACCTGAAACTCTCAGGAGCCCTCTCACTGGCTGACCTGATGCACTTCGAGGAAAGGATTGTCGAGGGGGCGGCCGCAGCGCTCTTTTATCTTCGGATCGACCGTGGGCAACTGTTTCCGGAACCCACCGACGACGACCTTGACAGTATTGATCCAGGTGGAATTGTGCGCGTCGCTGCTGACAGGCTTCGGGGGATGGCCGAGGCAGGGGGGACTGATGCCGAACTCGCTAGCGCCGCTCTTCACCGACTCTACATCGAACACAAGAAACTTGAATCGGGGCAACGATGAAGCTGCGCAAGCTCTCAGTCAACCAGCTCAAGCGCTTTACCGTGCCAACACAGTTGGGCGAACTCGGCGATGGTCTCAATCTGGTCGTTGGGCCGAACGAGCTCGGTAAATCGACCCTTTTGGAGGCGCTTCGAGCAGTGCTGTTTGAGCGCCATGGCTCCAGGGCGCAGCCAATCGTGGCACTGCAAAACGATCGAAGCGGAGCGGCGCCGGTCGTTGAACTGGTCTTTGAAGTCAGCAGCGCTGAGTACACGCTGACCAAGCGCTTCGTCAAGAGTCCCTTTGCGCGGCTGCAGTGTCCAGATGGAACGCTGCTGGAGGCGGACGCAGCCGAAAACGAGTTGCGCAACCTTCTGGGTTTCGCCGAGGCAGGCAATCGGGGCGCAACCTCGGAATCGCTTGGGATGTGGGGTGTCCTGTGGGTGCTGCAGGGACAGTCATTCGGTAGACCGGACCTGCCCGCTTCAGCACTGGCGAGTCTCACCGCAGGGTTGGAGTCCGAGGTAGAGACCGTCCTCGGAGGCCGCCGTGGTAGAGAGTTGCCACAGGTCATACAACGGGAGCAGGGCGAACTTGTGACTCCGGCCCGGCATCAACCGCGCGGCGCATACAAGGACGCCATTGATAACGTCAGCGAGCTCGAACAACGTGTCAGCGGCCAACAGCAGCAAAAGTTGCAGATGTCGGAAACACTCGAGCAACTGGCCACGACGACAGCACGGCTTGCGCGGCTGGAGGACGGCACTCAGGGTCGCATCGATCAGGAAGAACTTAAAGAGGCACAGGAGCAACTCGGTGAGGTGATGCGGCACGACCTGCAACTCGAAGCCGCTCAGAGCGAACTCCAGAACCGGCAGCGGCAATTCGAGCAAGCCGAGCGTGCCCAAGCCGAACGCGCATCCCGGCGAGCAGAGCTCAAGACGGATCAGGAAAGGCTCAGGCAGGACACCGAGCAGTTGGAAAAACTGCAACAGCATCAACAAGAATCGTCGGCCGCACTTGACGAACTCCGGCAGGCTGCGACGAACTCAGAAGCAGCCGTTGAAGCGGCGACACAGTCAGAGGCAAGATGGCGCCGTATCCTGGACCGCATCACTCGCTCCGCAGAGTTGAACGACCTGCTCCGCCAACAGAGTGCTGTTGACGCTGCGCAGGAACGATTCACTGATGCCCGGCGGCAAGCCGAGCAGATTAAGGTCACGGACGAATCTCTACAACGGATCCGACAAGCCACCGATGCAGCCGAACAGGCAAATGCACGGGTCAGAGTAGCGGCAACCCGTGTCACCTTTGATATCCCGAGCGATCGTCTTACCGGCATTGAGGCCGACGGCGTTCCGTTGACAGACCCGCCCAGGACGGTCGAGGCAGTGGAGCCGGTCAGCATTACAATCCCAGAGCGGGGAAGGATCCTCATTGAGCCTGCCATCGCGGACCGTGACCAACTCTTGCGGGCGGAACGAGAAGCCAAAGCAGGGCTGGACGCCGCACTCAGCGAAGTCGGGGCGAAAACACTTGCCGAAGCACAGATTCTACGTGACCAACGGCGCGATCTCGAAGTAAGCGCCGACGCGACCCAGCAAGAACTGGACCGAATCGCGCCGCACGACGGGATAGCGACACTTCAACCACGAATAGACGCTCTTCGCCGAACACTGGAGGGATTGCCGGCGGACGAGGATACGCCGCAAAAGGAGGAAGTAGAGGCCGCCCTGGAATCCGCTCAGTCAGAACTACAGAAGGCAAGAGACGCGGAGCGGGTCGCTCGTGAGGCTGTGGATGAGAGGGTACGTACCGTCTCAGAGCTCATGGTCGAGGTGGGCACACTGCAGAACACTGTGGATAGTCGAGCCGAGTTGGTCGAAAAGCGGGATGAACAGCTTCAGATCGACGCTGAAGGCGTACCCGATCAGCTACTCGCAGAGGCGTGCGAAGCAGCAGCGCAGGCCGTGACGGAACAGAAACAAACCGTCTCATCGCTGGAGGCGGAACGACCGGCCAGTGACAAGACGCAGCTGGAAGCTCGGATCTCACGACTCCAAGCGGCGACTGAACAACGGGAAAGAGACCGAGTTGAACTGCAAATTGAGAGCGTCCGGCTGCGTGAGCGCATAGAAGCTCACGATGGCGCCGGCATCGACGAAGCCATCGAACACACGCAGCATGAACTCGAGCTGGCCACCCGCCTCCGCGAACATTTCAAACGCGAAATCGAGATCCTCGACCTCCTCGCCGAAACGCTTCGGACAGCCGAGAGCGAAGCCAGAGAACGATACCTCGCCCCAGTCGTAAATCGCGTCCATCCATACCTCCAAATGCTCTTTCCCAACGCCGAAATCGGCATAAACGAGGATCTGTACATCACCGGCGTGTCCCGCGTGGCGGGATACGAGGAAAGGTTCGATCACCTCAGCATGGGTACCCAAGAACAGATTGCCGTCCTTGTTCGTCTGGCCTTCGCTGAGATGCTGATTGACCAAGGCGCGCCCGCCGCTGTGGTCCTGGACGATGCGCTCGTGTTCTCCGACGACCAGCGGATGCGGCTGATGTTCGACATCCTCACGCACGCCGCACAGCGTGTACAGATCCTGGTTTTCACTTGTCGCGGGCAACTCTTTGAGGGTCTCGGTGCACACCAACTACAACTCGCTGCGGTCGATCCCGAGTCTCTCCGCTCGGCTTAGGCCCGTTAAAACTGGCGGGCCTAAGTGTACCGTATTGCGAACTTTTCGCTGGGAGGCCCAATTGTAAGGATGCCAATTTAGTAGGCCGAAGAACCACTGACCCTTGCATAACACTAATGCATCTTCTTTCAACGAGTCATGACTACTTCCATATGTCCTCAAGAACGAGATTTGTCGCGGACGGCAGGTTCCGCCGTACCAAGATTTCGTCGTACAGCAACACCGGAATTGAGCGGCTCGACTCCATCACCGCTGCTAACGTAACGTCAGATGGGACGTTAGGAGTAAGTGGGGCACTGAGCCCAACTATGAAACGGTTGCCGTCAGGCTTTTCCAGGTAAATCGGAGCCACAGCAGTGCTACCGTCGTCAAGAATAACGGGGTGGTTTAATGTGACGGTCAAACCGCTGGAGCCTTGCCGGCTCAGGTCTTCGAAAAGGAGAGAAGTAGACCCTTCAAGACGCGCAAGGTTCGCTGTTGGGTATTCCCCATAAAGGAGGTACCTCAAGAGACCAGATCCCAGATGACGGTCCAACAAGTCGTGCTCGAACTTGTTCTTATAGCTTCTCAGACAGCGATAGCAGGACCTGTCGCAACCCTCGGGGCAACCTTCCAGAATCCGAAGAGCCTCTTCGAAGACGACCAAACCCAGTTTACCTACCCTTTCAGCAAATCCGGCGCCACCGGGCAATGTATCGTAAAGGTAGATTTCGGCCTCACGCCCTTCGCGTCCGGATTGTGTCAGGGCGGGTCGGTATTCGGCCTGCAACTCATTGGCATCGAGTTCCAGAACTCTGCAAGCGGCTATTGTAAGAGCGTCGCTCAGGGTTCGTAGGGCAATGTCTGTGGCCAACAATCCAGGAAGCAAAGTAAGGGGTGGGTCGACCCGGAGCGAAACAAGGAGGACATCGGTGATGAAATCCGTACCGAGGGTCAACTTAGTGGTCATGCCCCTTCCGGCACAATTCGGCTCTTGGGAGTCCGGGTACGGTTTCCTATGGGCTCCTCCAACCTCGCTCGTCGACGATGCAGTAGGTTCAATCAACCCACATCTGGTGCAGTAGTTGTAACCTTCGTCCCCCGGCCCGCGGTTCGTTACGAGCAGGTGGGGCCGGGTGTTGAACACTCGGAGGCGGTGGTTAAGTTCCTTCCAGCCATCGGGATCGGCAGGAGTGGGCATCGTTAACTTGGCGCGCGTAGCATAGCTGCGGGCGGGCTGGTCGTCCGGCGAAGTCCCCTCATCCTTGTCAACTGGATGTGCAAACCCCGGAGGACGGAACCAGTATCTCGCCGGCCCGAAAGTTCCCTTGCCTCCGCAGCCCTCGCAATCTTTGGTTTCTCCTAGTTCACCGGCCTCTATCGTAGAGGTCGACGCGAATCGGCAATCCTTGCACTCGTAATAAAGTCGCCGCCCCTGCCAGGCATTGTACCTATCGCTCTGGATGGGAGAGTAGATAGCCCCCGAAGTCCAAAGCCTGTTGTCAATCCAGACCTCTTTACCCGGTGCGTATTGCGAGAGGGCAGCAGGAAGGCCCTGGGATGGAGTGAAATGAAAAGCATGTCGAAACCGGGTTGAACGGCCTTGATCAAAGACATGGAATGCGGCAACGTCAGTTGGAAACGCATACCGTGGAAGCACAGCCTTATAAAGTAGGCGGTCAAGCAGATTTTCGGTGGCAGGATCCCTCCCGGGTGCTTCGTCCCCTTCCTCTGCTTGGGTTTCCGCGCTATCCACATCCCCCTCACCGCCAGTTTCAGCGTCCCCAGCCGGATCATCCGAGAGGTAACCGACGGCCTCGTCCAAGGTGCTCAGGGTTTCATCAACGAGCCCACCCAGAAGATTCCGGATTTCTTCCTCACCGATTTCTCCCGGTAGCCACTCTCCCACGTCTTCTCTTAAAGCTGACTCATTGGAACGCAACCACTGCTCAAAATCGATGCGGTTCAGTGCCTTATCGGGATTCTTGAAATCCACGACTGTCCCGAGCACCGCAAACAGGTGTGGCTGATCCGCCGGGTTGATGTCGGGCAGTCTCTCCTGGTGATACCGCTGAAGCAAGTAAGCCGTCACGTGCCGGCGAGCAATTACCGGGTTATTGAGTGTCAACGTCGGGTCGTCTACTGCCCCTCGAATCATCAGGTCGGGATGTTCAAAATAATGCTCGTCATGACTATCTGCGCTGCCGAAGGCAGTTACCGTCGCAACGGCGGTCCCCCGCCGACCAGCTCGGCCAGCGCGTTGTTGGTAATTGGCTCTAGCCGGGGGCATGTTTCGAAGCGCAACTCCCGAAAGGCTACCAATATCAATGCCGACTTCCATGGTGGTGGTGCACGATAGGACATCGATCGCAGGCCTTTCGCGACCGGAATCTCCTGGCCCCAGGTCAACGTCTTGGAATAGGAGCTCATATTCCTCGGCCTTTGAGAATATCTCGTTCTCCTGAGCGGCATTAATCTGTGCCGTATGCTCCGCTGCGATCAGAGCCATGGGAGATGAAGGCGGCTCCTGTAGCGCCTCTAATGTACTTGCACGGTAATAACCCTTTCGGGCGACAAACACCTGGTCAGTGTCAGGGTCAATGGGCTCTGCGGCTTCATCTCCACAATGTACACAGGTCTGTCTCCCAGGAAAGGGCCGCTGGGCGGTGCGGCACGACTGGCAGTACGCCCAGGTCCCGCCAATCTCCAGCGACAACTCTCTACCGATTAGCCTGAACCTTCCTCCTGGTACTGGCTCGGCAAAGGTCTCCAACAATCTTGGGAGCCATTCTTTTTCGAACAGAGCCACCGAGTTTCTATCCCTGAGGAGCCTGCCCATATCCCGGAACTTTCCCGAATGAGAGCGAACCTCCCTGTTCTGCCATGCTGCCGGCATACGGCTCAGCCAAATTCCAGGACGGGCCCAACACCGAAACCACGCCCGCACAAGCGCAACTTTTTCGTGATCTGACTGCGCATAATCCGGTATGTCCGGTAGAGACTTGATCTTTGAAGTATGGTCAGAGCGCTCAATAAACGAAGCCAAGGCGAGGGCTTCCAAGCCATAGTAGCGGTCGCCCAAAGTTTTCATGATGGCTCGAAGCAAGGACTCCGGAGGAGCGGACCTACTAAGGCTCACAAGAAGTTGCAACAGAGTTGTGTCGCTCTCAATTTCTCCGCTGTTTACTGCTTGCTCTATAAGGTTTTCATCCTGGAAAGTTTCTCCCGCTCTCAACTCGGGGCGAAGCCTGACACCCAATATCTTGGCGGCGATCAATACCCCCAGATAAAGGTCCTCAAGCGATAGGAGACTGGCTATAGCCGGGACTGCCACCAAGCGCGAATAACCTGAAACCACCAAGGGCCTGAGGGCATCTTGAGTGGAGTACGTCTGTATGTTGGGGGCAAGCCTAGCCGCCATCTGCCTTGAATCCGAGAATATAAGGACCTTTCTCCCCCTCAAGGGAGCCAGTCTCGTCGTGGGTACTTGGCCAGGGGGTTGCACCTGAATCTGCTTCGTGATCAATGCTTGAAAAGGCTGGTCCCCCTTGGTCTGATGGTCCTGGACCGACGACCGCCCGTAGGCGGCGCTTTCACCGCATACAGCACAGGGTCTGAATTCTCCTCCACTCGCGGCGTTGGGCTCTCCGTCAGCATCGGCAAGATTCGCACGGTTAGCCCGAAGATATACTTGACGAACTCGGTCACCCAGCACGAACGGGTTCAGCCGACCGGTGATTAAGTCGTACTCGGCAGGCTCGACTCTGTCAGTGAAGACCGGCTCTTCGAGAAGTAAATCTACTGGCTCCAGTTCCTCAAACAGTCCAGCCAGTGTCCTTAGGGCACCACCGGGCTCCGCCCAAAGGAAGTCAGGTTCCTCAACGTCGTTAGTGTAGGCTCTTGCGTAGGCTGTGCCACAATTCCGGCAAGTGTAGAGTTCCAGCACCCTCGCTCCGCACTCACATAGGTCCCGGGGTTGCCCGAACAGCTTGCCGGAAGGTCCTCCCCGTTGCTCTGGAGACAACTCCGTACATTGAGAGTCCATGCATACCCACAGGCCCGGAAGCCCCCTGTAGAAGGAGTGGACCCTACAGGGCATCAGACCTGGTTGAGTTGAGTCAAGCCTCGCAGTGCTGCCAAGGGCAATCAACGTTGTGGTAGCGCGGGCGGCAACATCCGACGGTACCCCTTCGAATAACTCGTCGCCCAAATCGGCGACCGGCCGCGCCTCTTCCATGGTCATGTTGATGAGATTCACCATGGGTGGGAACGATTCCAATGCTTCATGGAGGGACCGATTCAGATTCCAAGGGGGAACAACCCCACGATATTGCAGGAATTCTTCGACATGCGCCAGCCTGGCATCGTCCGCTTCGGACTCGTAAAAGGAGTCAAGATCGATGGCGTCAAGAGAAAGCGCATCTTCAGCAGTTCCTTTGCCTGCCCCTGAACGAAGTAACAAATCCCCCTGAACTTGGCTGAAGTCAGCGGGATCTTTCCCTGTAAGTTGGGCCGCGAACTCCACAGCGTATGCCGGGTCCTTCATACTGGCGCTCGTGCAAATCACCTGGAGCCGCTCGGGGGGGATTCCCAGGCGAGTGCGAAGGCGCCGGATGAGCATAGCCACTTCGGCCCCTGCCGCTCCCCGATAGAGATGGGCTTCATCGATAACTAGCAGAAATCGTTCCTCCGGATTCGCTTGTAGCCATTCCCTGGTTTTGTCAAAGATCGGCCTTTCCAGCGGTCGCATCAACATGTACTCAAGCATTGAGTAGTTGGTCACCAAGATGTCAGGGGGGGCCTCCTGTACTTCATGCCGAGTGATCAGTTCGGGGTCCTCTGGAAGAGTCACGCATCTCGTGAATTCTCCAGTCGTTCGGTCTCGCCATCTCGTCCCGCTCTTGCCGTACCAGCCAATTAGGTCTGGCTTGGCGGGCCACTTGCCCCGCCTCTTTAACTCGCCAACGAGCGTCTTTGCTTCTGCGTGGCCGGGAGAACTGGGGTCCTGTGCCAGTTCCAGATTGCTCACGTAATAATCTCTGATTGGGGACAGTTTTGATTGGTCCTTCCTCTGGTCTCGAACTCCTGGATATAAGGTTCGGCTCGTGTAACGGGCAAACCGGGCAGGCCGCCCGGACCATCCCATGAATTTTTCACTAATCCTCGGGTCTGCGAACAGCAGTCGGAGCCTTCCAAGTTGGTCGTTTACCAGGGCGTTCATGGGGTAAAGAACCATCGCTCGCACGGCGGCGGTTTCCCCGAACGCCTTCTTCTTCCTTTCAGCTTCGACGGCGAGCTTGCCAAGTATCGGCAAAAGGAAACACTCGGTCTTTCCTGAGCCTGTCCCCGTCATAACGACGAGGCTCCGACCTTCAACCAGGGAAAGCTTGGTGGCTTCGGCTTGATGCTGATAGGGGGGGTCATGAATGAGCAAGCTCTCGCCTTCCTCAACCCTTGAGACGCCCGAGAAAACTTCCAGAGCGGCGGCATCGAGACCCAGGTTCTTGAAAGGGGGCCCGGGCCGATAACGCGGAGTGCTTTCCAGGTACGGGCGCTGGTGAATCACACCGGGCGCCTGTAGGATATGCTGCCGCTGCGCGACCAGCGTGGGGTCGCTTACATGGTAAGTGGCCTCTATGTAATCACGGAGAGAGCCTTGCAGCTCTTGGACGGTTTCTCCAATTGTTAATGCCATAAAGTTCTCGACTCCACCATGTTCACACTGCTACTCAAGCTCTTCAAGCCAAAGCGTTCCCCGAGCGAAACGCAACTCTTCGGCCACTTCACTCTCAGCTAACCGGTAGGCAAAAAGACATCCTTGGTTTGTGGTCGGTTCTCCCACGGCGTCCCAACGACGCTGTGCCCACGCCGGGACAGGCGAGAAAAACTGAATCACTGTACCGGCTTCCGTACCAGGTAGCAACCTGAACCGTTGAGGGTTCCCGCGTTGAGCGTCGATAGCCATTTGGAGGCGCCAGGCCTCGTCGCACCCACGCCATCGGCTGCTCGCCAATGGAAAATCGAGTAACTTCTGGGGTTCGCCGCTGATCAATTCGACGTAACACCAAAGGTTAGATCCGTAGGCCTGATCACGTCTGGCCACGAATCTTCCTGAGTCGGCGCGGACTTCTCTCCATCTTCCCCGGTAATAACGGACAGATTGTTCTGGGTCTAATATAGACAAACCTGGCACCGCCCCCGAAGCCGGCCCGGCATCGAGGAGTCGGTTCAATCTTGAAATATGCTGGTCCGGAGCCTCATCTCCAGGCGATTGCAGCCAGCCAAGGTAGCTGACCGCTCTCAGACCCAGTTGAGGAAGAACCACGCTCAAATCCTCATTCGGTAATGGCTTGAGGCGCCGCAAGTGTTTCACATACTCGACCCGGTCAGCGAGATCACTGGGGAGCGAAGACAACTGATTCGATGAGACTCCCAAGAGGATTACTGCGCCGCTGTTTCGCGCAACAAAACCAAGAGGGGCTCCGTAGACCAGTGTGGCATTTGACGACCCTTCGATGTCACAGTGTTCGAGGAAGTCGCCGTGGGCGATCATGGCCTCAAGAGTGTCCCAAACCGACTCCCTGAATGCGTCAATCTCCTCTACCAATCCCTTCATTGGCTCAACGACCGCGCGCACCAGGGTCGCCGATGCGCATGGGCACAAGAAACGAGCGGATCGCCGAAGGGCCGCGGCTATCGCTTCGACCGAGGTAAGGTCCAGGGTGTTTGGGTCAAGTCGCAACTGCGCGATCCCACGCAAGTGGACTTCCGTCCTCGTCAACTGTCTCATTCCCATCTCCAGCCATCATAGGGCCCCTGACCTCCGAGTTTACCATCAACTTGAACGTAGCAATCAGTAACCAGTACCAGGTACCGGGCGGCCTTTGCAATGGTTGGCGTTTCGTAAAGGCGGGTCAGCCCTGGCACCAGGTTTTCGCCCGCCCAATCTTTCACGTTTCCTGGGTCAGTTGAAAGTCTCAACGCGAACTCCGCGAGCCATTCAGGATCATCAGGGTGCTTGGAAAACCCTCCGGCAGTAGGGGTAATCATACGGTTGGAATATGGACTCAAGATGCGGTATTGGGCGACTAGCGAAGACAGTACTCCGACACGCTCTTCGCAGGTGGACGTGGCGAATTGTTCTGCGTTTTGAAAGAGCGAGGTTCCTAAACCTATCTCCTCCCGGCGCTGCGATACGGCATCGGACAATGCTCGAAGGGCATCAGGGGTCCCCTTGGGCACGGTTTGGCGTTCAACTCTAGCCCACCGTTCCCCGCAAAGCACGCGAAATAGTTCGTCAAGCAGTCCTCGCAACACACTTCTCTGTCGTATCGCCGATAGCAAGTCTCCCGTCAGCCTGGCCTTGCCCCAAAGTTCCAGAATGCCGACCAACCCCACTGCAGAATCCATTGAGCGCTCATATCGCTCTATGCTTGGTTCAAGGCGCAGGTCTTCCAGTCTGATTCTGTTCGACGCCGGCGGTACGATGATTGCCGAGATTAACCTATCGGCCCCGGCAACCAATAATCCGCCGGATTCCTGTCCTTGAAAATCGGAGTCCCAGGCAAGTGGCTCTTCAACGCACGGCTTCTCAAAGGACCAGCGGGTGATACCAGGTGGTTCAGGATCCCCTCTGTCGTCGATCAATTGCACGAAATAGCCATTTCGGCGGCGCCTCACTGCCCATCTTAAAGGTGTGAATGCCCTTTCAAAACTGAGCCTGAACTCTCCCAGGTCGCCTGCGGCGAAATCGATTGTGCAAACCCTAGCTAAGTCGTAAGCGTCCTGGGCCTCAGTACCGGATTGGAAGTGCGCATTAAAATGGTGCCTCCAGTCATCCGACTGGAATGGCAGAGGAATAGGAGGGAGGGGCTGACTAAATGCTGGGGTCTCATCATTTGCTCCGGAGAACGCGACGTTAATCTCCGATCTGTGACCGTCAGGACCCTGAAGTGATAGGTCAACCTGTCCTTCCCATAGCTGCTCAAGGGTGGGTGATGGCGGCTCCATCTGCAGAGAAAGTGGACCGATGGGGCTGATTACCTGTGATTGCGGATGCTCTTCGAGGATGCGGATGACAACGTCCATCTCTCCAAGTCTTCCCAAGTTCCCTCCCGCCTTATTTTGGGCGGAAATATGCATCCTATGTTCGCCCACAGGCATTTGAGGTAGTTCAAGAAACACCGGTTCCCCAGAATCCACAGACGCCAACTCGAAAACGCCGTTTGAGTCCGTGTCGATCGACACGTTAAGAGAGGCCAAGGGATGGTCTGAGAGAATTCCCAGACAGGGGGTCTCCGTTTCGAGCCATTCCCCGTATCCGTCCCCATCCCATGCCACAGGGGCTAACCCGGCCGGCCACACTTCAACGGTCCTCGACTGTTCGAGCCCGAGTTGGCGAATCGTTTCTTCCCAATCCAAAGTGAGAGATTCCGGTAAATGCAGCATCAAGCCGTATACGCCTTCACAATTTAGCTCAAGCGCGGTGACATGTTGGTCTGACGGCATCGGGCCCGTTGTGCCAACCAGGATGTATTTCTCGCCAGGTCGCACACGGAGGCTCCGGCATTCGTATGCCAATCCATCGGAGGCGATTCTAAACAAGCGTTTCGGTCCTGGGCGGAGAAGGCATTCGGTACGGAGCAGGAATTCCAGATGCGGATCACTCCGTTCAAACTGCAGCAATACCTCGTCCCACCTTGGCCAATGATGAAGCGTGACCCGCTGCGGCGACCCATGCAGCAATCGTCCTCGCGCGAGTGGGCGTCCAGAGGATCCCGCAACAATGCAACGTGATGCCGATAGTGCCTCCGCAGTTTGAGGAAACCGCAAAGGCAGATGGGATAAGTCAGGAATCTCCAACGATACATCCCAGGTGTCTTCAAAAGAATCCTTGGGCCGAAGAATGAGCCGGGGCTCTATTCCAAGATCTGTCACCTCGGCTCGGGCTCGGTCCAACGGACTGGAAATGTCCACAGGTGCGTTCCGGCTCGGGAGACCTATGCTACGGGTTCTCACTCGTTCGCCCGCGGACTGGCGCGCGCTCCGCAACCATTCCCGCGCCTGCCGCTGCCGGTCCACATCCTCGCTTATACGCTCAAGAGTTTTAGGGTGTATCAGATTGCTGGTCCCAAGTTCATCCTGCAAAAGAAGTGCGGCGGCGATTTGGCCGACAAGATCCTTTTCCTGGACGAAGTTTTGAAATCGGGACGTAGCGTCCCAACTTTTCGCCGCTATTAGTTCCCCAAGAGCTTCTGTAGATTCAAGAATGTCTCTGGAGAACCGGTATCTCAATTCATAGAGGGTGCGAGCTAATTGCAGTTGCAAGTCCCTTGGGAGGATCGCATGGGTTATCGGCCAGCAGATTATTGAAAAGTGCGCTGCCCACGCGCCTGACGGCTCCGCACCGCCGTAATCTCTTTGGAAAAGTCGAAAGAAGTTCCGAAGAGCGTACCGGTCGCCGTTCTGGACCCAGCCTGGCGTCTCCTGCTCAAAAGTTTGCCAGTATTCATCCCCTGAGTAACGATAACCCAGTTCGGACGAATACACGACCCAGACCAACGAATGAGACCGGGATGGCCGACGATAACGGATTTCGGCATGCACTGTTCTCTCAAGGTCTTGAATTTCCGAAGGGTCGAGCCCATGTTCAAGACCGAACACGGGCTGGCCCAGGCCGGCCATCACCCGGCTCTCTCTTAACTCCGTGAAGTGCGCTGCCAAACGCGCTTGCCATTCCCGCAAGTTTCTTCCTATCACCATGGCACACCAGGCCCTTAATCCAATAGGGATTGGATCATACTTTCAGGATCGAAATTCCTGTATCGATCGTCGCGCCCTGCCCTAGGCACCATCCACCTGCTTATGCAGAAATCGGCTATCTCCGAAGCGGGGGAGGTGAGGGAGCGGACGTTTTTGTTACTTCCCAACAGAATCTTCTGCCAATTCTTGGCTAATGGGATGGCGTAGACTTCCCGTTCAATTCCGTGCTTTAGAATCGAGTTGCCATCAACTCCTATATCTTCAAGAGCGGCCCTTGCAACACGCAGTTTCCAATTGGGACCCATTCCAAATCGGTGCCCCGAAGCGTACGGATGGCCGGTTGCCTCCAAGTGCCCTCTCAATGCTTCGAAAATCTCCCCGGACAAGTGAAAATGGCCAAATCCTCTAGTCGTACCTATTCGCTGAAAGTGTGGGCCGTTCGGTAGCGACAGGCGGTTGTAGATCGATGACCTACCCAAGGCGGAAGTCGTTGTTAGTAATACCAGGCGTGCACGGTGCTTCTTCTTGCGAATGACGGATTCACTCCCCAGGTATTTCCTTTCGTAGGCTCTCTTTACCTCTTGACTCGTCATCAGGGACGCAACGAGTTTGCCGCCTATCAACTGGGAATAAGGAGGTACGGCGCCCACCACATAGGCATCCATGACGTGGACAAGCCGGTCGCAGCGGTCCTCGTGATTCCAGCCAATCCAGTTGTCCCGGGCGGAGAGGTTGAATACGGGATCTCCCAGGGCAAAGATACCAATCAACTTCCCGTTCTGTCGATCTCGAACTAAGAACCTGAGGCGCCGACCAAACCCTTGGGACACTGGAACGGACCACAATAGACTAGCGAATCGAAACAGCCGGGAGTCCAACGACTCCGACTTGACCTCAACTATCTCTGGGTCGATGGCATCGGGATTTACATCTCGACCAGTCGCGAAATGCTTGATCAGCGCCGGGCCTTGGGATGAGACAAAAGATTGTCGTTGCTTAAGGATATCGTTCCGCTGCGCCGAGTGTAGGTCCCTGATCTTTTGCTTGGTAAGACCGCCTTCGACGTAGTATCCCTTGCCGTTCTTGGAGAATCCCAGGCCTACGAGGTGATTGTGAATGGTATCGTACAGATGCAGGTCACTCGAAGCATCGTGGCCATTGCCTATATGGCCAGAGTCCAAGGTCGGGGGTCCTTCTTGAGCTATGTTTCGAATGGGTTGCCTCCAATTGGTCGGTTTCGCACCAAACAGCACTTGGTAGCTTCAACTGAACACACACAGGGACCTCAAGATAATTGCCACTGAGTCATTCGCCAGTGTTTATATCTAGCGCTCTAGCATAGGCCGAATAGTCTATGGCAGGTACAGTGCCGATAGCCTGCAGGCCCGCCAGCAACCGGAACAGAAAGCTGACCAGAGACGCCGAAGCGGGGCTAGATTCAACGCTCTCGACCTCCCCTGCCCTGTACTTGACCAGGAACGAACCATCTTTAAGCGCGCATCCCAGGTCAAGCTGTCGGTCTTCAAGAACCTGCCCCATCATTCCCCTCAGCGCCTCTACAAAGTTACTGGAGTATGAGTTCGACAGCGCCAAGATTCCGCTGATGATTCTGTGGGGTGGCTTTGGGTCTAGCGTGCCATCCGCTGAAGGTATTATCGCGCTGGTCCGCCTCAATAACCTCACGGAGGCGGCCTTTTCGCAGGCAAGCCGCAGGTTTCTGTTGTCGATCCGTTGCTTCACCTCAAATACCGCGTACACGGCCTCCGCTGGTATGTACTGGACGTTTCCCGCCATGAAAAGGGGCGGGGAGTATTGCCTGTCGAACACGATGACATCCGTCTGGTCGCTCCTCCACCCGTCCGCATCTACTACGAATCCGTTGGCCACCCGGTATCGGTTGGGAAGAACCCTGGCTAGAAAATCCAGCCAGGCCAATTCCGTCTCATCACCCAAGGTTCCCACGTGATCCACAGCTCCTCTTATCCCCGTCAACTCCGCAATCATCCGCTGCTGGGTGCTCTGAAACAGGCTGTTCAGGTCTATTTGGTTGCCACCTTCTGGCCTATTCATGAATTCACCACACCACTCTCTCCCACTGGCTATTCCGGACCCTCCCGAGTGAAGCCGTGGCTTGTCTGACAATTTCCTGTTTTTCGTCTGGGGACAGGTCCGAAGAGATGATATTTGCGCTGTTGGCCGGGTCAACAAACTCGGCGCGGGGAAAGTCGGCCGCCAGGAACTCCAGCACCCGCTTCAACTCGTCCGCAGTGCCTTGAGGTTCACGCCCTCGAAGCGCCTGCATCACCACAAGCTCTAAATAGAACGAAGGCAAATGCAGGCCACGGTTTGACCGCCATATCTTGGCGGCGCGGATAGTTGCGCTTTTCCCGGACCTTCTGATAAGCGTAATATGCTTATCCACATTGGTCCTGGTCCATCCCTGCCGTCTGCTGAGATACAAGCTGTGGTCACTCTTGCCGGTATGCTTCCGAGCAGGCACCAGGTCCACCTTTACGCCGTTCACCTCCACTCCAATCGAGACATTTTGGCGGCGGGGCTTCAACCCCTCCAAGTGAGCGTACTGGTGAAGTCCCTCAAACATCTTTTTCAACGACTTTCCCGACCTGGGTTTTAGGGATATGAACAGGTCAAGGTCCGTACCGCCCTTGATTGATGTGCCTTTGGCGAAAGAACCGGAGTTGTGCACTCTTACCAGGCGTGTGTCGTACCATCTCTGGATCAAGCCCCGGAGCCGCTCCCCTGCTTGGTACACGGCCGTTCCGGGCCCCTTCTTCACTTCGTACTTGCGTACAATCCGGTCAACATACCTATTGGCGTTCAAGCTAATCCACCTGCGACAAACCACTGACTACGTGGTAAGGCTAACAGAAAACACGGAGTCGGAATTATCGCCATCAACCCCGGGAAACGATTTCCCAATAGTGTCCTTACTTGCGTATAGTCAGTCTTGATGATATATTTCTGACATTCTAGCATCGGATATACGCCATGCCAAGCCTGCCTCGCCTGATTATGGAGTACGCTGCTGAGTCGCCGGAGGGGTCGTTGCTGTGCCCAAATGTCCTGCTACACCTGGGAAACAGGGATGCAGTGGACCAAGCTTTGTCGCGTCTTGCCCGAAGCGGGCGCCTGAGCCGAGTCTGTCAGGGCGTTTACGTGCGTCCGGTAGAAACTCGCTTCGGCCCTCGCCCTCCGTCAGTTGATAAGGTGATCGAGTCTTTATCCGAACTGTGGGGGGAGACGATTGTACCTTGCGGCGGAGCGGCGGCAAACGCCCTCGGCCTCACAACTCAGGTGCCGGTCAGGTCTGTTTACCTCACTTCCGGCCCCAGCCGCAAACTGAAACTCGGCAAGGGCACGGTACACCTGCGCCACGCCCCAAGGTGGCAGCTTGTAGCCCCGCACCGAGCAGCCGGTAACGCCTTGCGCGCTCTGGCGTGGCTGGGCCCTCAGGAGGTTGAGGAGAGTCTCAGCGTGATTGGCCGAAAACTATCCGCCGAAGACCTGGGTGAACTGGCAGCGTCCCGGGCATTGATGCCCGCCTGGATCGCCGAGCCGGTAAGCGCAAGGGTGGCCAGTGGCTGAAGTTTCGTTTCAATCGCTCTCCCCGGATGACCGGCGGGACGCCCTGGAGGTCGCAGCCGCTCTCAGTGGGCGCCGGGCGCATTTACTGGAAAAGGACATCTGGGTCGTCCAGACCCTGGCATCCCTCATCGAAACGTCCTTCGGAGTAGACCTGACCTTCAAAGGAGGCACCTCCCTGGCGAAGGCATACCATGCTATTCGCCGGTTTTCCGAGGACCTCGACATTACCTATGACATCCGCGCCATCGCGCCGGACCTGCTGACGGACGGGGATGACGAGGCCATTCCCGCGACCCGCAGCCAGGAGCGCCGGTGGAGTCGTGAAATCAGGAGACGGTTACCTGGGTGGGTAGTAAATCAAGCTTTGCCTTCCGTAGAAGTTAATCTGGCCGCGGCGGGTCTATCCGCCGAACTCCGGGCCGAAGGAGACCACATTTTCGTTGCCTACGAGCCTCTGTTTGACAATTATGGCTTTGTGAGACCCGAGGTAATGGTCGAGTTTGGCGCACGCTCGATTGGCGAACCTCGGGAGGAACGCTTATGCGGATGCGACGCGGCCAGCTATTTACCGGATGTCGCTTTCCCTACCGCCCGCCCCTCTGTCATGTTGGCTGAACGTACTTTCTGGGAAAAGGCGACCGCCGTGCACGTCTTCTGTCAACAGCAGCGGAGCCGGGGAGAGCGGCTGTCCCGGCATTGGTACGACCTGGTAAGGTTGGACGATACGGGATATGCAGATAAGGCGCTGGAGGACCATGCCTTGGCGCTTTCGGTGTCTCGCCACAAGTCGATGTTCTTCCGAGAGAAAGACGCGAACGGGAATTGGGTCAACTACATTGCGGCGGTGTCGGGCGAATTGCAACTGGTGCCGCGCGGCCCAGTTCTCCAGGTCCTTTCCAACGACTACGACAGGATGCTGGCCGATGGGATGCTCCTTGACGATGAAGAACGGTTCGGCGACTTGATGGAAAGATGCGCCGACATTCAACGAAGGGCAAATGGGTTATGAGCAAGGGTGCCGCCGCAAGATACCGAAGTGGGCCCCGCTGTTTGGACAGAACCACGGAAAAATTAAGCGACCTCCCTGATGCTCAAGCCAATTCTACGAACAACAGTTCCGGTGGTGGGCCTAAGTGTACCGTATTGAGAACTTTCCGGTGGGATGTCCAACTGTAAGTTCACCGTTGACCAACGATGCTTTCTCTGGCCTCCTGCTTTCACTGGAGTGGCCGGGGCTGAGCAGACCATCACCTTACTCTCACGTATACCTGCGAAGTCCCATTTCCCATCCTGGGTTCCCTGGTCTCAAAGAGATCCATTCGGGACTTGATTAACGGCGATAATTGCTTGTAACCATAGCTTCTGGCATCGAAGGCAGGGTCCAATTGCCGCAGGTATGTTCCTACGGCTCCGAGGAACGCCCACCCATCGTCCTGGGCTGCCATCTCGATTGCACGCGTAGTAGTCTGGGTCCAGTCGGAAACGTCCAGATCGGCTACGGGAACCTCTTTCTCGGCCTGGGGAGAGAGATTTTCCGTGTAAACGAATATCTCACATGCGTTGACGAAAGACTTGGGTGTGTCAGACCGCCCGATGCCCATTACGAACAGTCCCTGCTCACGTATCCTGGTGGCCAACCGAGTATAGTCGCTATCGCTGGAAACGATGCAGAAGCCTCCCACGGTTCCCCCGTGCAGCAGGTCCATGGCGTCGATTATCAGGGCACTGTCCGTGGCGTTCTTCCCCACGGTATAGCCAAACTGCTGCATGGGCTGGACTGCGTAAGAATGGAGCGAATCCTTCCACCCATTCATCTGGGGAGTCGTCCAATCACCATAGACACGGCGAGTTGTGACCACGCCGTACTTTGCAGTCTCCGCCAGGATGTTCTCTATTAAGGATGGTTGGGCGTTGTCGCCGTCAATCAGCATAGCCAGGGGGCGCGATTCGGAAACCATTCAAACAATCCCCGCGATTTGCGCAAAATGCCAAGATGGACCACGCTGCTGTGCAGCGTCAGGAAAGGATAAGATGCGGGGCGCGTCAGGCCAACCGCCATTGCCTGCGAAATGAGTCTACCAACTCCTTTTGCCTGCGCTCCTACACCACTGGCGTCCAATCCGATTCGTTCAATACCTGCGCGGCCAGGCGAAAGGAGCAACGCCGACGGACTGGAAGTATTAGGGAAACTCTGAACAAGTCAGGGAGATTATGGCATAGTAGGAGAAGGCAAGCCAGACCAGTAGATAGGTGAATTGGGATGGAGCAACCCACCCCCGTCTTCACGAGGGCAGGCTCTTTTCCGATCTGGAATATCAGGGGAAGAAGCGCAAGACCCGTCGGGAGCTGTTCCTGGAGCGGATGGACGGATTGATTCCCTGGCAGAAGCTGGAAGGCCGCATCCATCCTTTCTATCCCAAGGCCGGACGGGGCCGTCGTCCCTATCCATTGCCGGTCATGCTGCGCATACACTGCGTGCAACTGTTCTACAATCTCAGCGACCCGGGCATGGAGGACTTGCTCTACGAGTCCGACCCGGTGCGGCGGTTCGTAGGGCTGAAGCTCACCGGTCCCCTGCCCGACGAGACCACCATCCTCAATTTCCGCCACCTGTTGGAGAAGCACAACCTGGGGCAGGGTCTGCTGGAGGAGATCAACGCCCACCTGGAAAGCCAGGGACTGAAGCTCAGGGAGGGAACCATCGTGGACGCCACCATCATTGAGGCGCCGTCCTCCACCAAGAACCGGAACCAGGAGCGGGACCCGGAGATGCACCAGACCAGGAAGGGGAACCAGTGGCACTTCGGGATGAAAGCTCACATCGGAGTGGACTCGGAGACGGGGATAGTCCACAGCATGAGCACGACGGCGGCCAACGCCCATGACGTGACCGAGACGCGCCATCTGCTGCACGGGGGAGAGACGGTGGTGTGGGGCGACGCCGGGTATCAGGGGGTTCACAGGAGGGAGGAGAACCTGGAATTGGAGGTGGAATGGCGGGTGGCGATGCGTCCTGGGAGACGGCGGAAGCTGGAGCCGGATAGCGCTGTAGCGCTGGTGGAGAAGGCGAAGGCGTCGGTGCGAGCCAAAGTGGAACATCCCTTCCAGAGACTGAAGCGCCAGTTCGGGTATTGGAAAGTACGCTACCGGGGGCTGGCAAAGAACACGGAGCGGTTGGCTCTGCTGTTCGGGCTGGGCAACCTGTTGATTGCAGAGGGTCAACCGAGGGGGTAGTGGGCCCAGGGGCAATATTCATCGGCCATCAACCCCTGACAAGCTCCCAATTGTCCCGTAAAAGAGGCGAAATGCTGGGCAATGAACGAAATCAGACCAGTCTGGGACGGTGAATTACACCCCTTGCCCATCGGTCAGCCGCAATTCAGGCCATGATGGGCCTTGTTCAGAGTATCCCTAATCGAATAAGGCTTAACTAGGCACCAAAGGTGAATGCATTGGAAAATTCAACAACAAGCACTGGCAGCTATCATCTGATATTAGAAGATGCCGGCAAATTTGTCAGCAAACCCCTTATAGATTTAGGAAAAACGGTGCGGCCTACTATGGCCCAGTTGCACACTCACTTGCCTGCCCTCGGCCTCCCGGCCCCGGGAGTCGAGTTTGCGCTGTTCTGGTCGGCGGAGGATGATCCAGAATTGGAAACCCCTGTCTTCGTTGCATCTACCAAGATTATTTCGGAGTGGGCCAATTACATGTTGTCGAGAGAATCACACCATACCTTTGTAGATTATCTCAACAAGATCCCTCCCATCCTCTCCATAGATGAATCGGAAGAGGACGTTTCCGTCGACGTCGTCCGTTACATTTTCAACCGCATTGATATGTCGCCCCAGGAATCCATGAACCTTATCGTTCGGCCGCCTCCAACAAACACCCCTGAATATCAACAGCTAATTGCTCGTCCTGGCGAAATATTTATGTCACTTCGCTATGTTGAGAAGCGTCTGAATTACCACCTCGTCTCACGGCATCCGGATATTGTCCCGATGTATGACGATATCACCGCCGCTCAGGCTGAAGGCACACTTTCCGCTGAGTGGTTTAACGCGTGGTGGGCCAGACTTGAACCCCTACAGATGAGCCTCGTGGAGAAAAACAGCGACAAGAACTTCTCAGGACTGGTAGCCGCCCTGGACCGAGAAACTTCCGACATCATACCGGACCAACTACGAGAACCCGGCATCGCCAACCTAGAAGAACTAGTGGATATTCGTGACGCAATCGCTCATTCAACCATCTACAACGGTCTCGTTGTCGAAAACAAGGTAATAATTGCTCCTCATTTGACCAAGCACACCGGCAGGTCAAACCGGCAGACCTTGAGTACTCAACTTGATGACGAGACCTACGAAGCTATCAAATCCATGATAGAGGACGCGCATGCCTTTCTGGAGGTATGCGCAAGAACTCCTCCCCCAGTGTCGAGGAGCAGTGAAATTAATTGACGCTGCAACGGCCCTGGCCACCTTTGGCGCATTACTCCTGACGCATGCGCTCACTGACTCCCGCCAAGTGCAGCAAACGTCTGAGAGGGATTTGTCGGAGTTAGACGATTTGTTGTATCTCTCGGAGGAAGGGACTGCAGAAGAGGCGGCCTAACCGTGGCCACGGCCGCCGTCCCAGGCGGACAGCCCGCACTGATTTCAAAGGTGATTCATGGTTAGGCATGACCGGTAGTTTTACTGCGATCCCAGCTGCGGTGGATGTGGCCAATCCTGGCGGCTTTAGTTTGTGTGGGTCAGAGCCATTCCCTGTCGGCGCTGCGGGAGACGATTCGGTAGTGTCTCACTTTGAAATTGGAATCCCGTCACAATGAGGCAACCCTCCTGCACGATGCTGTAGAATTGTAGAGAGGTATAGACCGATGATGAATAGGCCCAATAAGTTGGGAGAAAAAGCGTTCTTGTTCATTGTATCTTCGGCTCTGGCTGAACTCGGAGTACGAAACTCGGTGGAGCTAGATGAAGTGCTTTCAGGTCTGAAGTTGCATACTCATAACCTTCAGTATTGGCTTCCAGAGACTGAGTAAGGGGCATTTTCAGAAGCAGAGCGGCTCTATGCCACCTTGGTAAAGGAAATAGAGTTCATATCTGCCAAATACGCAAGCATGACGTCAGAAGAGTGGAACGAAGGGATAGTAAGGCGCCAGTTTCGCAAAGACCTCTTTGATTCGTTGGGTTAGAGAGCATGACTGAATTGAGATTCCCTAATTTCAAAGTGCGACACTACCGACGATTCAGTGTCGTTGAAAGCGCCACAACACGATAAGGAGAAGGGAAACCGCAGGGGGAGGGGCAACTGATATGGGTGATTGGCTTACGCGGGCATGGTTGCAAGAAGCTGGGGACGATAAGCCCGAGGCGGCGGCCAAAGTGGCAAGAACGCAATACGTCAATTCCGTGCATGACAGCTGACCCTGGGACAGCTGTGATCTGAATGCCCTGATGATTACCGTCCTGGTTGAGATCTGCGACATGGTGGACCATGAGACGGGTCACGGGACTCTTGAGGTGGAACGCACGTTGAGCGGATTTCGACCGGTGGCCCTCCTTACTGCGGACCTGATCCGCCTAGCCCTCCAGCACCTTCTTGAGGACGGGTGTGTCGTCAGTCACGGCAACGACCTCTACCAGGTGCAGGCAGCGCCCGACTGGACGCAGGACTGGAGCCTACGCAGGTAAGCCACATAGAATTCATTATGGAGAGAGGCGGCCCTGGAGCCGTTCGCGCAACTCCTAAAGCGAGGATTTATGGCACCGATGACACTTAACTACATTACCCTGTTCAGCGCTGGTGAGGGCTCAGAGACTCTCGTAATTGACCGTTTCGAGCGTACCGATGACCTCATCATATGGGAGTCAAGGGAGCAATACGTCGAAGCGAGAAAAGACGAACCCAGGATGATAGACGGAGGAATCTTCTCCTACGGGCTGGTGACCGGCACCGCTAGTGTCCCTGATACTCTTATCGCCAACCATATTGTTTCCTTCTTGGCACCATCATCAGTCCACGCCCTACTCGACATCCTGCATGCTGTTGTACGTGCAATGAGAAGCGCCGAGTGGCCTACGTGGCCTGACCAAGGGTGAACTCCACACGCCCTAATAGGGCAAGGAGTCATATCCAAGAACTGTACGGCGGTGCGTTTTAGGCCTCGGTGCATTACACTCTCCAAAATCCTCCGAAGATAACCACATGAAGCCGATGCGTTGAGCTATGTTCGATTCAGGGTCTATACGCTCGCGGCCTCGGAGAACTCCAGCGTCATGCCTGACACTTCAACCAGGAGCGGACTTTCTGCAGCCGGGAGCTAGACGAGCGTGCCTACTGGTGGCGCCGACTGACCGTTTCTTCAGGGTGACAATGGCCTGTTGCGGTCGCTGACCAGCGTGCACGATAATTGCGACTATCGCTCCGCGCAACATGTCCTATAATTCCAGTTGAGGCGCTTCAACGTAGTCGTTGGCTGCGCTATGCCCCTGGCTGGCACTGCGGTGTGCCGGCCAGGGGCTATTTTTGCCCCGGACCCGGTGAAAATGGCGCCGGTGATGGCGCTGTCGCTGGCTCCTATCTTGAGTTCCTGTCCTGGAGTGGTTGGCCCACACTGTTTTTTTGATTGAGGGGCCGCAATTCGGCTCTCAGCGCGACGGATTTTCTGCGGCGACGCTGGTTTCTGCGGGTTTCGGGGGATTTCGTCCTGGATCGGCCTGATGATGTTGATAAAGAAGACCGGTCAGTTGTAGGGGTCAGGAAAGGGATGGCGGCGCCTCCTTTGCCTGTTTGGCGGGGGCGCTGTCGGCGGTCATTGATGTCTCAAACAGGGCGTAGCGTTCTGGCCTGGTTATCTCTTCCCCTGCTCGCATAATGCCCGTCGGTCCTTCAGCTCCAGCTGGAAGGCTTCGTGCAGGTGCGGGTCGTTTCCGGCGCCGTATGCTCGAAGGCCTGGCATTGACGTTGGTGACGGCGGTTACTCGTCTTGTTCGTGATCAGAGGCGATGAAGTTCAGGCCGCCTTGTGAAGGCACCCTGAAGGCGAAGGTGGTCTGCCCGTTTTGGTTGGTTACGAAGAAGTCGCCGTGGGTGATTATATCCATGCCCACCAGGACATCGGCCCCCAGGAAGTCGCCCATGGTAACTCTCAAGGATGGGAACAGGATGAGTCCTTGCAACTGAATGGTGATCAAATAGGTGTCTGCGAGATGTCGGCCATTGACGCCGTACACGAATGTCTTGCCGGAGGGAATCAGGTTGCATTGCTGGACGACCTGGTCCGTTATGACGCTGTTGGTGGCTCCTGTGTCCCAAAGAGCCTTGAATGGAACGAAGTCCTCCGCTGGTTGGTCTGGGAGAGTGAAATCGGCGACGGAGCAATCGCTGAGCAGGTCTCTCAGGAGTTGCTGGGAAGAATGCTGAAATGCAAGCCTGTCAGCTCCCGATCTGAGCGTAGGTTCCATAGCTACCCCCTTACTCGGGAATGGAATATCTGCGTATAGGCTTCCTGTCCGGCGCTGACCCGCTGTACCAGGAAAGTGCCCAGTGGGTGGATATCTTTGGTCGCGGAAATAGCCGCAGCGTCGGAGTCATAGTCTCCTAACACTTGACCTTCTTTGATCACGATGACGCGACCGTCGTACTGCTTGACCAGTTCGTCCTGGTTATCCAGGTAGAACTGGAATTCCTTTGCCAAGAGGTCTTCTTGTTTTTCGGTCACTTGGACACCTCGTGTGGACGTTTGGATCGTACGCGTCTGCCGACTGGGCTGGTGGCTGGCCAGGAGCCGGTGTCGTCGGGCCAGGGCCGGATCAAGGTGGTTTCACCTGCAGGGGTGGCCACCGCTGAGGGGGAACTGCGGGAGCCCTGGTAGGCGCCTGTTTGCTTGGTCAGTTGATTTAACCTCTTAGGCCTTTTTCTTCTGGCTCTGGCTTCCTTTTTGGAAGTGGTTCGCCTTTTTGCAGCAGTTCGCAAGCGTTGTGGATGGCGTTGGATCAGTCCAGGGTTTCCGGGATGTCGTAGAAGTCGATGTCATCGTCTGGCATAGTTTCCAGGGCTTTTAGTTCAGTCCTCTGCTTCTCGGTTAATTTGCTGTTCATGATAGGTGGCGAATAGCTGTTGACTGTTCTCCGGCCTGCCGGTCTTTTTATATGGCAATTCTTGTCTCGGTATCTCCCGCTGCTAAAGCGCTCATGTAAGCCAGAACTAGGTCTCGGGTGCGGTAGGACCCGAACTGGCCTTCATCTTCCCGTTGGACGATGGGGAATGTGCTTAATATGTACTCTGCATCCTCTTTGGATACGCCGTAAAGGTGGAAGTAGAGAGCATCCAGCCTGGCTCGCAGGTGGCGTCTTTCGTCATCATTCCAGATGAATGGTGGGCCCTCATATCCCAGGTCCCTGGCAAAAGGAGTCATGTCGTTTGCTGTATAGGTTAGGCGTAATACGTGGTCTAAGACCAGGTCTCTGGCGGTTGTGCCACCAAACTCTGATTTATAAGACTCTTGCTTTATCACGGGAAGTTGCTCGGCGATATACCAGTTGAGGTGGGTTCCCTGAACTTTCTGGCGGGTAATGTAGTCGAAAATGAAGCTGTTGAAATTGGCAAGCTGACAGGCGGTGATTCCTGGATGGAGATCTCCTTTCGTACGGAGGAGAATCGGGAGGGTGTTTCCGTACCCGGCTTTAGGGGCTATGCAGGCTATTGACGTTCTCGCATCTGTGGGCCGGGCTATGTCCCTGAAGGTAAGCACGTATCCTTGGTCGTCCAATAAGGTTTCTTCCACGTCGGATGCCGGAACCAGGAACTGCGTTTGCGGTATAAACTCTGGATCGGCGTGTTGCTCTGGAGTTGCCTCCAGGCTCAAGTAAGGGTTGTGGGTATTTTCAGGGTTTAATTGAACAGAGTTTGCTCTATGATCGAATTGGTGAATCATCCTACCCTGGTAGAGGGGCAAATACAGGCTCTCTCCCTTTTTCCAGCGATTACCTTCGATTGGATAATATCCCTCCGCTTGTAACTGGGCGGCTGTGCGGAAGAGATGAGAATCGTTGGTCATGTGAAACATGGTTTGGTATCGGACGGGCCAAGCCCGGTGTTCTACACCTTGAGAGCGGTCCACCATGACAGGGTGATTTTCGTAGATGTTGCGGGTAATTTCGGCATCTCGACGGGTGCGGAAAATGGGCGCGGTACCGGTGTTTGGGTTGACCCGGGCAAAGTCCGCTGGCGTTAGTGGAAAGCAACGGTCTGGGTCCGTGACCGATTCTGTGTCCTCGAGGAAGTAGGCGCATCGGGTCTCTGGGAATCTTCGTTGCTCTCCGCCAAGTATGAGTGCGCAAAACTTTAACCGCGAGTCAACGTCTGGGAAGAAAGGTGCTAGTTTTATCCGGCTGCGCCGGTTCTCGAAGTCGAACAAGCCGGCAAGGCGCCCACTGGTGGATATGGACTTGAAGAATGGGGCCGCGAACTTGTCGGCATAGATGCCTGATTGACAAAGGAGGCCTATTATTCCTTTAGAATTGACTAACCTCAAGGACCGTTCGACGAATAGTGAGTAGAGATTTATATCCCCCCGGCTCAGTAGCGGATATTGTCCCGAGGTGCGAACCAGTTTGCTAAGGGTTTCTGCTTGGTCTCTGGCCCTGTCGAACTCGTCGACAATAGGTGCCCCTGTGTCGCGTAGCTGTTGAATGCCCGCTTCTCGGGCTGCGGCCGTGGCGGCTAGGGCCAGTTCCTGGGAACGTGGGGCCAACCATTCTACCTCCTGAAGCTTGATTTTATCCCAAGGCGGGTTTCCAATTACAGCGTCGAATCCGCCATCTGGCTGAGGGTTTTCCCATCCGGACCAGACTCCGGGAAAAGCTACTTCCCAATGAAGGAAGTTTACCTGTTCTGCCATAGCTTTAGCGTCGTTCCATAATTGCCCGAAAGCTGCCAAGGCTTCGTATTCGCTTTCTTTTGTGTCCACGTCGAGGGAGTCTGGGCCCTTTGCCAGCAACTCAAAATCCTGCGCGGGTTTCTGACCGAGGGTGTTAACCAGCGGTGCCTCAAAGGCGGTGCGTTCTTTGGACTTCATTCCTGCCGTCAACCAACGGATTCCATTTAGAAGATCCAGCATGCTACGCAGTTCGGATGTCGTGCTTTCTACCTCCTGGAATAGTGATGCCGATTCCTGGACCTCCGATATGTCCGCATCGGACATATCCTCGATCTGTTGCATTGCTGACGTGGCGGCTTCTGCTCCGGCGATGGCCGAACTGGCGAAGAGGCCGCTCAAACGGTTCAGTTCCTGAGTAGCCTCCATGACAGTGAGGCCAAGCAGCGAGTCTCCACAGCGAAGATGGTGGTCCAGAAATGACAACGGCGCCCCTACAGTGAAGCTGTGGAGCCACAGTGATACTTTTGCTAGCTCTACGGTCAAGGGGTTCTTGTCTACGCCATATATGCAGCGCTTTAGTACCATTCTCCTGATAATTGTCTGGTCGGTTAGCTGGGTTGGGTCCAGGGCCCAGTTGGCTTCCGTGGCTCGTTTGACGATCTCGGCTCTGATGGCTGCTATCCGGTCGATGAGGGGAGAGACATATTCGCCGTTGAGCCAGGTTGGTACGCTGGGAGTGGATTCCACCAATTCGGCGATGTAGTCGGAGAGAAATTCGACGGCCGTCACTAAAAAATGGCCGCTGCCCATGGCAGGATCCAGAACCTTAAGGTTCAAAACTGCTTCGGCAGGGTCCAGCTCCACTAATTCTGCTTGTCTTTCCGATGTCGGCCGAAGGTCGTTATCAAGTTCCTTGCCTCTACTTTCGAAGGCGGCCAGCCGTTCCTCCGCCAGGGGCTTGAGGGTGTTGTTGACGATCAGGTCTACGAGTTCCTGGGGAGTGAAATAGCTGCCGCTATCTTTGCGAGCGTAGCTGTTGGGACGAATGACTATTTTGCCTTGGTCAGTTCGGACCGGTTCCTGCTCAAGTAGCCTTTCATAGATTGAACCCAGCTGCTGGACTGACATGTCCCGGTAGTTGACGAACTGCCGGCCCTGGTCGGTTTTGGTATGGCTGAGGTTGTAAATTATTGGCGCCAGGGCCTTGTCTGTGATACGTACTTTTGCCAGCAGAGGTGTTGCATTTGCAGCAAATAGCCCGCCATTGTAAGGAGGGATGCCGATGGATGAGTCGCCTTCGTCAATGATTTTGCAAAGCGTTGTGATGTGGTCGTAATAGTTGGTTGCTGTTGCAGAGAAATTCCTTACGTCCTCTGTCCTTTTTGCTATGTCGTCACGGACGCGTTTTCGAAGGCCGTAGTCATCGTATCTGGGGTCGTTGACCGGTAACAGGCCCCTGTCCTCTGCGTAAAGGATAAAGAGTAGCCGGTATAGGAAGGTGAGAGCTGCTTCTCGGACTTGTGAGAGTTCCTGGTTGGTGGCGTCAGCCAGGGATTCGACAAGGCTGGGGAATACGTCCTTAAATACAGCTCCGGACAGGTCTTGAGCCACACGCTCTTCGTAGCGTTTGCCTTCGGCTAAGGCGACTTCAATGAAGCTTGCGGTGGCTCCTTGCTTGGAATTGAAGGTATCTCGGCGGAATAGTAAGTAGAAGAGCCGGAGACTATCTTCGTTTTCAGCCTCCAAGGCTTCTTTTATATTGGCCTCGAAATAGCTCGTGGCTCGTGGACGGGCACGGTTGTCGTAGAGGCGCCATGTGCAGCCGTTGGTCAGGATACCCCAGCGGATTCTGCCGTCGGTGATGGTGTCTGCTGTTGCGAGGTATCTTAGGATCTGTCCATGAGGGGAGGCTGTCTGTGATTTGTCTCCCTCGTCTCGCGTGTCGAGAGGAAGCTCGAACCGTTTGCTCTCTTCGATTACCAAGCTATCCAGGAATCGCTCTTGAGAGTTGGTACGTTCCACGGCCTTAATCTTGGATTCAGAGTCTGCGAATAGCAGGTGGTCTGGAATATCTTCGTTGTTTTTGCTCCCCTGTTGCGGCAGGTAGTCCTTCCAGCCCAATGCTTCAAGTATTGGCCTAATGAGGTCTTCTTCGGTGACCGGTTCGTTCGGATTATGGTATTTGGTGAAGTTCTCGTATATGGCGCGAGTATTTTCTCTGAAGGTGTTAAATGCCGGCGCGGCTTCCTTCCATTCCTCGGTGCTTTTTATTCCGTCTGTCAGGAAATACTGGGTGAGCAATTGGCCAGGCATATTCGTTCCTTTTGGACCGTGTGGGTCAGCTGGTGGGTTAGTGCCCAGCAGAGACTGAATGTCTCTTGATTATAACCGTGGTTTGGGATTTTTATCCTGGATATTGCTGGTTTCTCTCGGCCGGTTGAACACTCAAGCGGCATCCAGGAGGTTTTCCGGCTCATATCTTGGTTAAGTGAGCTTGTCCTCGTCCATGGTTGCGTTCAGCCAGGACGTGAAGTGAAAGGCGACCAGCCGGCCTTCTTGGTCTTCGCCGGTGGCCATGTGCTCAAGCATCTTTACCAGGACCTTCCCGAAGGCGGTGCAACGCTCGCAGCCGCAGCCCTTAGCGTGCTGGGTCCAGTCGAAGTTGTTCATTTCGGAGTAGGCCTTGTTCTTGCCCTGGGCGTAGCACTCGGCATAGCAGGCGCAGGGTTCCGGACAGTCGCAGACGGGTGTGGTCATGGGGCCCCATGATCGCAGACTGTCTCTGGTTTGTGGCCGGATCGGAGGTGGTCTGGCTTTTCGCCTACTATACCGCCCTGGGTCGTCTCTTGCATCATCTTGCTGTCATGTAACGGGAGGCGGGTTTCGCTCACGAAATTTCGGGGCAGAGGATATACTTTGTGTCAGACGCTGGCCCTTGGACCTTCTTCGTGTCTCGAATATCTAATGCGTGGAACGGGATATTTTGGCAACTCTTTCTCCCTCTCAACCCGAGCAATCGGAGCGCGTGGGCGCCCTGCAGCGGGTGGCTACCGTGTGGAAGCAACAGCTCCTGGATACGACGCGCAGCCCCCTGGTCTATTACCGGGACCTGAAGACCGGCACGCTGGACCTAACCCCGGGCGACATGGGTGGTCAGGTCAATCCCTCCGCTGTTGATTCCCTGCTGGCCGGCCAGAGGGTCCGCCTGTCTAACCTCATTCCCGAGGCCTCGGTGAACGGGTCTTCTTCACTGACGGACGCCCGTAACCGTGTCAAGCGCATTGGCCAGGTCGCCCAGGCCTACCTTGAGGAGAAGGGCGCCAGCATCCTGTTTCTGGCGGCGGGTCTGGCCACGTGGGACGTGGTAACCGGCGCCCGTCCCAACGCTCCGGTGGTCATGCTGCCGTTGACGGTGGAGCCCGGGGACGCGGCCCACCGCGAGTTCTTCCTGCAGGTGGCGGGGGACGCTCATTTCAATCCCATAATGGCCCACGCGCTCCGGACGGAGTACGGTGTTGAGCTGGACGACGACGACTTCGACCTGGAGGACCCGCCGGACAGTTTCGCCGACGTGGTGGCTTTGCTGGGCCAGGTCGCTGGCAGCCTGTCCCAGGTCCCGGGACTTAATATTACTCCCAGGCTGGTGGTGGGCAACTTCCGGTACAACAACCTGCCACTGGTGGCCGACCTGGAGCAGAACCTGGAGGCCTTCGCCGCCAATGACCTGGTGGCGGCCATTGCCGGAGTGCGGGAGGCGCGGGAGGCCCTGGGTGAGCATCTGGATGATCCTCCGCCGGACTTGCCCGATACGGAACCTCCGGACAGCGAGTACCTGGTCATGGACGCCGATGCCAGCCAGCACCAGGCCATCAACCGGGCCCTGGCCGGCCAGTCTGAGATCATCTGGGGCCCGCCGGGCACCGGCAAGTCGCAGACCATCGCCAACCTCATCGCGGCGCTGATCGCCAACTCCAAGCGGGTTTTGTTTGTGGCCCAGAAGCAGGCGGCCGTCGAGGTGGTGATCAACCGGCTGGAACGCGCTGGTCTCTCCGACCTGGTCATGGACTGCCACGGCGGTTTCAAGTCCAGGCGGGAGTTCTCCCGGGGCCTGGCCGACGCCATGCAGCGCATTGGGTCCACCCCGGAGCGGGACTATTCCGACGTCCACCGTGACCTTGCGGAGCGGAAGCGGGAGCTGGTGGGCCATGCCGAGGCCCTCCACCGGCAGCGTGAGCCCTGGAAGGTCAGCGCCTTTGAGGTGCAGGCCCAGCTGCTGGAGATTCCGGAGGAGGTCCGGAACGTCCCCCGTCTTCCCGCGGAGAAGGTGAACGCGCTGGACCGGGACGGTCTGCGGGAGCTGCAGCGGGACGTGGAGCGCTGGATTGACCTGGAGGGGCCCTGGCTGGCCGAGCGTTATCCTGGCTGGGCGCAGGTCTGGCCGGACTCCACCGACCAAGTGCGGCGTATCCTGGATCTGATTCATGCTGTCCTGCAGCAGCAACTGGCCCGGTGCCAATCGGAATTGTCGACCGGCGCGGGGCGGTTGGGGCTGGCCCTGCCCCAGCGGGTGGGTGAATGGGCGACTTTGACGCAGCTACTGGCCGAAATTGAGCAGTACGGTCGGAGGTTCCGACCTGAGATCTATGGCCTGGACCATGCTCAGCTGATGGGGGCGCTGAAGCCGCGGTCCGGCCTGGTCGGCCGGTTTAAGGCTGGCCTGTCGGGCCCGTACCGGGCTGCCAGGCGGGCTGTGCAGGCAAAGGCGCTTGATGGTTCGAAGCTGTCCGGCGATGATGTTTACGGAGCCGTACAGATGGCGGAGCGGCTGGTGGGAGCGTGGCGGTTTTACTCCCTTGGGCCCAATGCTCTTCCCCGGGCGCTGGAGGGTGGTGGTGTTTCGCAGCTGCACGATTCGGTCAGTGAACTGGTGGCGTCCGTGGGGGAGATTGGCGAGTTTCTTGGCTCGGGCTCACTTCTGATCCTGTCCGAGGCGGAGTTGCGTGCCACCCTGCAATGGTTGGTGTATCAGGAGCAGGTGGCTGGCAGGTTGCCCAGGCTGCGGGAGTTGGAACGACGGTTTGAGGTGGCCGGCATCGGCCAGATTGTCTCGGCGGTCGAAAGGGATTTTCCGGTGGGGCTGGCCACCAACGCGATTGCGTCGTCCTGGCTCCAGGGAGTCTGGTCCGAGCTTACCCTGCAGGAGCCTCGGCTGGCCGGTTTTGTGGGTGTGTCCCACAACCGGTCCCGCGACGAGTTTGCCCGCCTGGACGCCCAGCACCTGCAGCTGAATCCGGCCCGGATCCGGCGCGAGGCCGCCGAGCAGGCGACCCAGGCCATGAACGAGCATCCGGAGCAGCGGGACCTGGTGCGACGGGAGGCGGTGAAGAAGAGCCGGCACCTTTCGGTGCGCCAGCTGGTCCACCAAGCGCCGGAGGTGCTGTGTGGGCTCAGGCCCTGCTGGATGATGTCGCCGCTTCAGGTGGCGGAGATGATTCCAGCGGACACCGAGCTCTTCGACGTGGTCATCTTCGACGAGGCGTCGCAGATCCCGCCGGCGGAGGCCATCGGCTGCCTGGCCCGGGCCAAACAGGCCGTTGTGGCCGGGGACGACCGGCAATTGCCGCCTACCAGCTTCTTCCGCAGCCAGGAGCCGGAGGATCTCGACGATGACGATGATTCTGACGACGCTGCCGAGGGCCTGGCGCTGATCGCCAACATAGAGTCCATCCTAGACGTGGTGAAGGGCCTGCCCATCAAGGAGCAGCTGCTCCGGTGGCATTACCGCAGCCGGGACGGCCGGCTCATTGCCTTCTCCAATAACCACATCTACGGCGAGGCTCTGACGGCGTTTCCGGGCACGGTCCTGGAATCGCCGTTGACCTTTCACCAGTTGGATCTCCCACCGACCCTCGGGCGCTCCACCAGGTCCCATCCTGACGAGGTGGAGAGGGTGGTTGACCTGATTATTGGGCATGCGCGTCAGCGGCCCGAGGAGTCCCTGGGGGTGATCGCCTTCGGTTCCCACCACGCGGAGAATATCGAGGAGGCCCTGCGCCGCCGTCTCGGCGCTGAGGACGACCGCGGGCTGGACCCCTTCTTTGCCATGGAGCGGGAGGAGCGGTTCTTCGTCAAGAACATCGAGCGGGTGCAGGGCGACGAGCGGGACGTCATCATCCTCAGCGTGGGGTACCACAAGGCGGCCAACGGGACGCTGCCCTATCGGTTTGGGCCTTTGAACCAGGATGGCGGGGAGCGGCGGTTGAACGTGGCCATAACCCGGGCCCGCTCCAGGATTCACCTGGTGGCCGGCTTCTCCCACCATGATATGGACCCGGGCCGGTCCTCGGCCGAGGGGGTGGAGCTTCTGCGGAGCTACCTGGAGTTTGCCGCCACCGGCGGAAGCGCGATGGGCGGCAGCCTGAGCGAAGAGCCCCTGAACGCCTTTGAGCTGAACATCCAGCGGCAGCTGGAGAAGCGGGGCATACCGGTCACGCCCCAGTACGGGGTGGCCGGTTACCGGCTGGACTTCGCCTGTGCTCATCCGGAGCAACCCGGGCGGATGGTGTTGGCCGTGGAGGCGGACGGCGCCAGTTATCACTCGGCGCCCACGGCGCGGGACCGGGACCGGCTGCGTCAGCAGGTGTTGGAGAACCTGGGGTGGCGGTTTCACCGGATCTGGTCCACCGAGTGGTTCCGGGACCCTGAGGGGCAGGCAGACCTGGTGTTGGAGGCATGGCGCAGGGCGGTGGCAGCGGCCGACGAGGCCGACGCGGGCGTTGAGGTGGCCAACACTTCCGATCCATCGCCGGTGGTGGTTCCTGTGACTCCTGTGGAGTCGGAGCGGGGTCCCAGGCCTGCTGTGCGGGTCGGACTGCCCATTACGGAATACTCGATGCGGGAACTGGTGGCCCTGGCCAGGTGGTTGAACTCGGACACGCTGCTTCGGACTGATGATGAACTGCTGCGCGAGATGAAGCGGGAGCTGGGCTTTAAGCGGGGCGGGTCCAGGATCAACGCCGCGATTCTTGCGGCCATAGGGGCGGCGCGGGCCGATTAAGGGTGTTCATCCTCTGGGTAGCTGCCGCCGTAGTCGAGTCTTTCTGATGCCATAACTGGTATGCCCTCGGTGGCAATGCTGCGTGCCAGGTTGTTCAGCAGCTTGCGTCGCCGATGGAATTCCTGGGGGGTCATGTTGACCACCTGGACGCTGACGACTTCCTCGTCTCGTTCACGTTGCAACTGGCGAGCCTGGTCCTCGATCCTTTCAAGCCACGCCTCGTTGTGCAGGTCTGGGGTTATAACCAGGACGTCGATATCCGAATATTTGTGGTAGTAGCCTCTGGCGCGGGAGCCTAACAGATATGTGCTCTCCGCGTTGGTTGCCTGGTGCAACCACTGGGCTATAGCCAGGGCCTTGGGGTCCGAATCGCCGGTCTTGTCATTTCTGATGACGTGATTATTCATCGGTTTTGCTCTTTGACCGTTTGGTCTCTTATTTTACCAAGTTCTTGCTGACTCGTCGGAGACCCCGTTCCGATTTCCTAGAAAAATGTCCGTCTTACGCCAGGGCCTCAACGGGGATGAGTTCGCCGTTGACAGGGTCAACGGCCATGAGCGCCTGTTCCAGGGTGATTACCCCCAGGAGGCTGGGTTCGCCCTCGTCCGCGAAGCTCACGGTGGTGATGAATTCCTTTCCGGCCAGTATGACGGCAGCGTCGCCTACGTCCAGCGGCTTTATACTGCCGTCGGCGAGCTTGGAGCCTTCGACCCGGGTGACCGGTACGCCCAGTGCTTCGAGAAGCTGGCTGGGTACGGCTGTATAGGTGCAGCCGGTGTCCACCTCGACTTCCAGTGGACGGAATGTCAGGGGTTCGTGGTGGTGGGCCACTTGGATGGTGGCCAGGACAGTTCCCATGGGTTGCACCTCTGTTTTGAATCAACCCCGGCATCTGGTGCCGGGGTTGGCATTACTTTCCCTTGAGAAAGATATTGAGCTTGCAGCGGCCGCACCTGGCCAGGCGCTGTCCTGGCTGGGGATTGCCGCTGCCGGCAACCTTGAATCCGCAGGCGGGGCACTCCGACGTCCAGTGGAACTTGAGCTGGTCCTGCCTGACTGTTCCGTCCCTGCCGACGTTGGCTGGCGGTGCGGTATTTCCTGCAGGCGCTGCTTTGGCTGGCGCCGGCTGGGCTGGCGCCGTTTTGGCTTGCTCTGGTTTTGTAGGCGCCTGGGTGGGAGCTGGTTCCGCCGTTGCCCTTTCCAGGGCTTCGCGGTCGGCTTTGCTGAGTCTGTCCGCGGGCCTGGAGCGGCCTAGGAGTGAGTTTCGGTTGGTCATCATGCCTCCGAATGGTTTGTGTCGTCAGTACCGGCGGAGGTTCACCGGAATCAGACGTTTGTTGTTGGGGTCCATCCCCAGGCGGGCCTCCTCCTGGGTGACGACACCCAGGAGGCTTGGTTCGCCCTCCTGGGCGAATATTACCGGCGTGTAGACCTGTCGGCCCTCAAGCCTGACCCGGGCCCAGCCGGTGTCGGACGGTACCTGGCGGCCTTCGGCCATGTCCGATATGGCTGTGCCGCTCACTGGTACTGCGAGTCTCTGAAGCATCTCCGTGGGGAGGGTGGTGTAATCGCATGCGGTGTCTACCGTGACGTCGACGTGTTCGAAGGTTTCACCGTGGATGCTGGCTACCGCTATGGTTAGGTTGAAAATGCCCATGTGTTATCTCCGCTGTCGGGATCGTGGTGCTGGGCTTCTCCTGGAACGTGGATTCCCGTCGCAGCCGGTTCGGTGGCAAGGGTTGGTTTCGGAGACGCAAATGGATTCCTGGCATATGACGCAGGGTCTTAGCTGGTCGGTGGACTGGTGGACGGTGTTACAGTGAGCGCAGGTCCTGGTGGCTCGTTCTTCGCTTTCGAGGTTCTCCTGCTTGATTCGGAGGTCGCGTTGCAGGTATGTCATGCCATAGGTCTGATAATGCTTGACTGCGGCTTCAAGGAACTTCCAGGCGTTTTGCTCCAGCAATGGCCAGTTCTGGACAACCAGGGCGCGGATACGCTCTGCTTCAGCGTTGGTGGTTTGGTCTTCAGGTTCGGAGTGTCTGGTCTGGGTTTGTGCCAACCTCGGACTCTCCGACCGAGGCTCGGAGTTATGGGCAGGTGAAACTTCGGTTTCTCCGACCGGAGAACCGGGAAGGGAACCATGAGAGAGAGAAATATTTATATATTCTTCTCTCTCTCTTTGTTGTTTATTTACCGTTATATCGGTTGCTGCGACCGAAGTTGCTTGGTTGCTGCGACCGAAGTTGACCCCAACTTCGGTCGCAGCAACCGATGTTCGGTGTTTAACTTCGGTTTCTCTGACCGAAGTTGCTGGATGGTGGCCTGATGGAACATCGGATTCTGCGACCGAAGTTGGTGATAACATCGGATTCTGCGACCGAAGTTGGAGGTCATCCTGGGTGATAACATCGGTTTCTGCGACCGAAGTTGGCCAGGGCAGTTTGCCGTCTACGACGGGTAGGCGCATGATTTTTCTCTGGCCCTGGGTGCCGTTGACCATGACTATGGCTTGTTTTTCAAGGGCTTGGATGGCAAGTCTGATCGGCTTTTCGCTGTAGCCTGTATCCAGCGCCAGGGTGGCGATTGTGGCCGTACAGCCAAGGCCTCGGCCGTCTCTGAAGGCTATTTCGTTTAGGATTGTTGCTTGTGGGGGTGGGAGGTGATGAGCCCTGATGATTGCTCTGGTCCAAAGCAGGCGTTCTAGAATTCCTGGCCAGGTAGGTGATTGGTGTTGGGCAGGGTCGTTGCTCTGGTCCGCGATGTCGGAATGAGGTAGCTGGCCGTCCCATTGGCCGGTGTCGGCTGAGTAGTGGTCCTGGGGAGTTCCCGGGCGCGGTTTTGGCCGATATTCGTGCTCGGCGGGGATTGCCTGATTTTGGCCCCGGTGGTACTCTGTACCCATGGTGCTCCGTCCTCTGCGCTGAGTGTGGTTGCTCGCTGGGGGGACAAAAACGAAGGCGACCGATGGGGGCATCGGTCGCCTTTCTCGTTTGTGCTAGGTTGCCATTGCTGCGGCCTCGTGCTTGCTCGGGCAGGTGTCCTCACTGCGACAGATCATGATGATCACTTTATTGGGGTCCCCATCTACTTCCTTTAACGCGTGCCGGCGGCAGGTGATGTCGTTGGGGTAGGCGCCCTCCATGGCGTGGAAGCCGAATGTGTTGTCGTTGATTCGCAGGATCCAGGCGTGGAAATGTGTGTCTTCTGTTTTCATTTCTGGGCTCCTGGGTTAGGGCAAGGCCCTTGTTGTGGCAGAGTGAAAACATATTAGCACGGCGCGTTGCGACGATGCAAGATTATGTTTATCGGAGAGTGTTGGAAATGGCTTACAGGCCGATCCGCTAGGGGAGTGGGTGGAAGTAGCTCGAGATTGGGGCTGCCATCATCTAGATGGTCTTGTAGCGGCTTCTGCCCTTGAATCTGGGATATCCGGGGGTTTCGCCCTTTCTGATCCGTCGGAAGAAGTTTTTGAAGGACTTGTCGAGCTTCCAGAGGGTGGCTCTTCAGACGCGGTTGTCGATTTCCCGGTAATCTGGGAGGTCCTGCTTGATGAGGGTCACCTGGTTCTGCTGGTCAGTATAGGAGACCTGCTTCTTGCTGTGCCGGTAGGCGTCCCGGCGGTCCAGCAGGGCGGCGTTTTACAGGGTACGGCTCATATCCAGGATTCTGTGCAGGCGCTGGTATCCTGCCTTTGAGCAGTAGCCGCGGAGCTGGAGGGTTTGAATCTGTTGGTCTGGAATGGTCATACGGGTATGATCCGTTTTGTTTCCCGTGTGGGTCAATGCCCTGCTGTCAGTAAATTAGGATTTCCTTCTATATAATTCCCGATATTTATATAGCTAACTAGCGGTATAGCAAGATATCTATCTATGTTGATAGCTCCCTTCCTTTTTGAAAGAAACGTGGCTGTCAAGGTGATGGCAATTTGGGCGGCGCCTCTGGTATTCTTTGGTTGCGGTCAGATAGGTAACTAACTAGCTATTCCAATATCTGTATAGTTACATAGACAACTATCTAGCTATTTGCTTATTGCGAGAGTTGTTCAGATGGGAGGATGTGATGGCGGTGATCGCGGTGTGCAACCAGAAGGGGGGGTGCGGCAAGACCACCCTGGCCTTCAACCTGGCTCAGGCATTTGTCCTGGAGGGAGACTCCGTTGTCCTAGTGGACCTTGATCCTCAGGGGTCGGCCGCCGACTGGCGGGCAATGAGCCCGGCCGGTGGGGTGGGGTTCGAGGTGGAGCCGATGGAGCGGAGCGTGTTGGTCCGTAATATACGGAATTTGCGGCGGGAGCACTCCCTGGTGCTTATCGACTGTCCACCTCAGTATGCTGACGTGAGCGCTGACGCGATCCGCGTGTCTGATCTGGTGCTGGTGCCGGTGCAGCCCAGCCCTCTGGACGTGTGGGCCACCGGTCCCGTTGTTGACCTTGTTTTGGCACGTCAGGAGGTCACTGGCGGTTCTCCCAGGGGCGCCTACGTGATTTCCCGGGCTATATCCAATACTGCCGTGCAGCGGTCTTTGGCGCAGGCCTTGGAGGAAAAGCCGTTGCCCTTGCTGGCTTCTGGGACCACCCAGCGGGTGGCTTATGCTGTGAGTGCTGCTGCGGGCACTACGGTGTTTGACGGCCGTGTTGGGCCGGCCCGTCGTGAGATCGAGGCCCTGCGTGATGAGATCAAGGAGTTGCTAAAAGATGACTAGTCCTGATTTAAGCCGGTCTCCTAACCGGCCTAACCGGTCAAAGGATGCTGCTGTGGAGCGTGTTACCGCCCAGGTGAAGGAGGAGGAGCTGCGTCAGATGAACATCAAGGTACCGGTGGAGATGCACCTGGCGATGCGGCGGCGGGCGCTGGACGAAGGGGTGACTCTCCGTGACTGGTGCCTCAAGTTATTTGGGGATGCGTTGAGGAAATAGTGAGATATATAGCTAGTTAGATATCTAGATATGTAACTGCAAAGCTATGTAGCTATTTGATTCCAACGGATGTAGGTTGTATATCTGCAGTCGCTCTATTGCGCTGATGAGTTAATGGGTTCATTCTCCGCGGAGCGTGCGGTTTTCCTCTTCCAGTTGCCTGACCCTTTCTTCGGCCTGCTGACGGAGGGCTGCCTCGTTTGTTGCCCGGACTGCTTCTCTGTCGGCCCTGGCCTGCTGGTCCTCATAGGTGAGGATTGGAGCGTTGGTGTCGGGGTCGATGAAGACCAATTGGCCTTGGTCCCACCTGATGTATAGGTTCAGAGCAGGGCTGTATCCCTGCTCGATGCCCTCGCCGCCGGCCTCGGTGAATATGGGTTCATATCTGCCGTCCACCAGCCGGTCTCCGGCCAGCCTGGTCTGGTGGTATTCGCCGGTGTGGTCGAATCGCCAGTACTCGGGAATGCCCAGGGCAGCGTAGTTGTCGCGTTTGGCCCCGGTGTCGGTTACGGCGGTGCTCTCGGAAGCCACTTCCAGGACGAAGTCCGGGGGCTTCCCCTGCTCTGAGCTTATGTAGCCGTTGTTTTCCTCGTACTTTTCCGGACTGACACCGAAGGCGATCAGCAGGTCGGGCCTTCTGGCTTCGGCGCGGTTGTCCTCGGGGGCGGCGATTATCCACCGGTCGGCCTTGACCAGGGTTGTCTCTCGGTTGCCGAAGTGGATGGCCAGGTATTCGGTCATTCCCGGACCGTAGAGGTAGTCGAATGCGGTCACTTCGTCGAGTTCCCTCCTGGGCGGGTCGGGCAGTCGGAACCCGGCCGTTGTGGTTTTGCTGGGCTTAGTAGTCATATCGCACCTGTCCTTGGGAGCGGCGGGAAGCTGTCTTTAATCACCAAGAGGATGGGGTTGCTCGTATTTTAGCACTTCCGATGGGGCATTCTTTGCCTGGGGCTTCAACTGATGCTGGCCTGGCTGGCCTGGTAATACCTGGCCACTGCGCCCCGGCCGGCCGCCTGGCGTTCCGTGTACCGCACCGGTATCCTGGATCTCTTCCACCGGCCCGCAGTCATCAGGGCCGTCAGTTCCACGCCTCTCTTGACCAGGTCCTGGGCCATGCCTCCTCCTTGGCAGGATGTAGATTAGACTCCGTAGCGCTCTCGCCAGTAGCTGGCCCAGTCGCCCGTTTCATTCGGCAGCTTTCTTTGCACCCCCTCCAGCAGGACTTCTGCAGGCACCAGGTCGAACTGGCTTTCAGGATATTTGAGGCAGGTCCGCATTATCTCGTCCACAGTTTCCAACTGGGGGAACCTTTGGGCCAGCAAAGGGGACGTCGAGGTCGCGCCGTCGGATACGACCCGATAAGCCCAGTTTTCTTCCGGAACAACCACAATGATTTTGGCCTGGTCGATGTCCAGCTCTCGGTCATGGACCATCCGGTCGGCCAGGAGCCTTTGCCGCATCAGCTGGTAGAAGGGCTCATAGAGGAAGTCGTCCAGGCCAGGGGCCATGACCGGATTGAAAGAAGAGAAGGAAGCCTTGAATCGCTCTTCGTATCTTCGCCGCCGAGTCTGTCCGCTGGCTCCCGCTCCCTTGTATTCGGGGCGACCACTGAGGTATCGTTCTACATATTTCCATTCCAGCAGGTACGCGCGCCTGTGCCCCGAGGTAGTATCGGCGATCATGAACGCATCGACGCTGGTCTCGTAGGCGCCCCTGCGCCGGCCTCCCTCCAGGGATTCATTAGTCCCGATCCACTCGAACTCAACGGGAAAATGCCGGCCCTCGTGGTGGATATCCACCACTTCCCTGACATCCGGGTCCAGGCTCTGCAGGACCGCCATCAGCCCCCCAGGGACTCCCGACAGGGGAAGCAGGAAGTTGACGCAGGCCACCTGGGAACTGGCCATGTTGCGAGTTGGGGTGGTCCCTCCGTCTTCGCCCCCGCCATCCCACCATTTGATGTTGCGCTGCGCGAAGAAATCTATGGCTCCGCCCGGGCCTCTGATGCCGGGAAAGAGGTTTTCCTCCGCGTGGCCCAGGGCCAGCAGGTAGTTGTGCCTCCTGCCCGGGTCATCAACAGGCGTTCTGGCCGGTTCGCTGATGGTTGGTGAAGTGTCCTGGAACCTGGCCTGACGCGACTTCGCCGAGTGTTCGAAGCTGGCTCTCGACCCGTGTCTTTCCATCTGGGAGTCTCCCTCGCCCATGGTCATATGTGCAGGTCCGGCTGGGCACAGGAGAGTGCCTGGTCCGCCGGGCAATGCTGGCTGTCGTAGTCCACAATATAACCTCCGGTTTCTGTGAGGCGTGGTCTGTGAGCTGCCTGGCTCAGAAGTATTGTTCGCTGATTGTATGATACCTGCTGAGAGGAAGGTCCCCTAGGTTTGGGGGAATGTCAGGAGGCTCGGGGATGGAATTGACGGAGCTTATCAAGAGTGCCCCCTGGCGGGAGGCGGTGACGTACCGGGATACCTGGCCCCACGAGTACGTGCTGCTGTTGAAGGACGGCCAGGGGCAGCTTATGGCGGCGGTGCGTGACCGAATGAAGGCAGGGGAGGGTTTTGTGGGGTGCTTTTTCCACACCACACCCACCTACCTGATAGTTGGCGGCTACAAGTACTGGTTCATGACCCACCACGACGTCATAGACCTGGAGCAGGATCAAACCGAACATGCCCTGAACCGGGCGCTGCTCTATCGGGACCGCAGGGACTTTGTGATCCAGCCCGGGGATACCGGGAAACGTGGGGACTATCCCGCCGAACCGGCCAGGGACTGGTGACTGAGTTTCAGGTAGTAGAGGCAACTACAAGGGCCACAATCAATATGGTGGTACAAAGATGAACGCCGATGAGTTAAGTCGGGGCCAGTTGGAGGAGTTGGATGTCGACCTGGTCGAACTGGGACAACTGCTTCATCAGGGAGATGAAGAGCTTCGGCAGGCTCTTCTGGGACTGGAAGAGGATGACAGGGCTCTCTATCGGGTGAAGGCCATGATGGAAGATCGACGGGGCGAGGTCGATATTTTCGACGAGTTGGGATTGCACGGTAACGAGCTCTTCCACTCTAAGATGCTGGCCTGGCTGCTGAACCCGCGTGGCAGTCATGGGCTGGGTGACCGCTTCCTGCAGGAGTTTCTGAAGCTTTTTCACGGAAGACCTCCCATCTCGGCGGCCGACCGTCCTGCCACGAGCGTAGCGCGAGAAGTCCATCTGAATTACGAAGGGGAATCGGGTCGCCTGGATATTTTGATTCGAAACTCAAGGGCCAACTACGTGTGTGCTATCGAGAACAAAGTGTGGTCACCTGAGGGGGAGAACCAGCTCGCCTGGTATCGCAAGGTGCTTGGGCGCGATTATGCAGACTATCGAGTTGACCTTGTTTTCCTGACCCGCGAGGGACTTTCTCCTGAAGACGATCAGGAGCATCCTCATTGGATCACGATGAGCTACAGCAAAATCCTTCAACTGGTTGAGGGATTTCTGGATAGCGAATCAAACACTGAGAATCGGGACGTGAGGGCCGTACTTAACCAGTATGCCGTGACGCTGAGGAGGAATATTGTGCCGGACGTGAGTAACGACATCCATGAACTTGCTAAACGGATTTACCGCAAGCACCGTCGGGCCATTGACCTGATCATGGAGAATGTTGACCAATATAGGCCCGACTATGTGGGCGAGGGATATCGGATGATTCAGGAGGCGATTCGCCAGCATCCGTTATGGAATTTAGGCCGGTGCGACCGGCCTTACGTGCGGTTCAGGTCGGCTGATTGGGTAGCATATGAAGAGTTGAGCCTTGATGGCTGGCCTTTCTTTCTGTTGTTGTTTGAAGTACGGGTCACCTACAACGGTGTATCGTTGTACCTCTCGCTTTGCCAGGGAGGTGATGATTCTCTCAGGCGCAGAATATACGACCGCGTCAGGGAGCGCGGGGATCTTTTCAATGGTGCGGCCTCGGCCTACAGCGACCAGTACCTTAAATTGCACGAGGAGGGGGACATACTGGAAGAATCCGAGTATGAGGACTGGTGGGATGAGGAGGGGATACGGGACCGGATTGGCTCTCGCCTGGATGCCTTCGCCCCGGGGGACGTTTCCCAAGATAAACGGGGTCATCCTGAATGTCCTTGAGGAGCACCGATCGGCGGGCGGTGGGTGACCCTTTGTTTCCGCTTTCCTTGGGAACCCGGTGGGGCCCTGGATTGTTCCTCAGGCCTTTAACGAGATAAGTGGAACCTCGGCTTCTCTTGGGAGGCTTTCTATGAGTTCCGGTTTACTATTCAGTTAGGTTCTCTCCACCTTCCAGATAATATCTGGCCACTGCACCACGGTCCTCTATCTACCGCTCGGTGTGCCGTGCTGGCATTGTTGAACTGCTCCACCGGACTGCGGTCATGAGGGTCGGCAGCTCGGTGCCGGTCTTGGCCAAGTCCTGAGCCATTCCCACGCGGCCGCTGTGGCCGGTGTAACCTTCGCCCAGGCCTGGGGCCTTGGCCGCGGCACTCACTCTCCGGCCGATCTGGCGGGGTGATAGCCCGAAGACCGATATGTTCCGGTCCAGCAGCTCCTCGGCTGGCTTTATCGCCTGGAGGGCCTCGCCGGCCTGGGGTCCGATGTAAAGGGTGACGCCCTCGGCCTCGGGGTCGGTCTTGGACCGCCAGACGTTGATCAGCGCGGTCCCTTTGTCGCGCAGCTCGACGTCGCTCCAGGTGAGTGCCGCGGCCTCTGAGCGGCGTAGGAGGCCGTCCCTCAGGACGGACAGCAGCGCAAAGTCCACGCGGGCCCTCCAGGAAGTTCTCTCAGCTGATTCCTGTTTCTTGCCGTCTCCCAGGGGGCACCTGGTGGGGGCTGTGGACCTGACGCCGCCAATGCCTCGGAGGTGAGGGGTTTTGCCTGCTTCTGGCGTTTGCCGTGGGCCCGGGCGATGCCTTTCATCGTTCTGCGGACGCCCTCGTGGTCGGTGGGGTCTTGGCGGCCATTAGCCTGGTGGACGGCGGCCAGGGCAGTCTTGTGGAGCCGGATGGTGGATACCGACAGACGTCGTTCCTCGGCCAGGTGGGCCAAGTAGGCGGCGACCAGGCTTGGGTTGGCGGTCAGGTCCAGGATGCGTCGGTGGTTGGTCCAGGCCTCGAAGGAGCGCCATGCGGAGTTGTATATGGCCCGGGTGTTATCGGAGACGCTGTGGTCCAGGGAGTTCCTGAGGCGCTGGACGTCGGCACCGGTGATCCCGGTTGTGGCAGCTGGGGGTTGATCCTTGATCTTTCCTCGGAAGCTGTGAGGAGGGGTTTCTGGGTGGTCATTGTCCGGTTCCTCAACAGTTCTTATAACGAGTTTGAGGACGGTAGGGTATAAAAAACCGACGCAAGCGCTCCGGGTTCAAGCGGTGGACCTCCGCAGTTCGAGCGACTCCACTACACGGTCTAAGTTAGGCATCAAAGTTGCCTTGGTGATCCCTCGCCTTTCCAGTTCTTGGAGGAGGGCCTTGGTCTGATTGGCTGGGAGGCTTACCTGTTTAACAGGAATCTCGTCGAACCAAGTTTGTTTAATGCGTCGGCTCGCAAGACGGTTACCTACTCGCCAAAAATTGGCGCGCTCTACGGCCACCTGGGCGACAGAAAGCGGGCCCTCTTGGATCATCACATCGTTGGCACCTCGGTCGATTAGGAAAAAGCCACTTTGCGCGTTGATATAAGAATTGTTGGCTCTGGGCACCCTGATCTGCCCGATACGCTCTTTATAACGATGGTCTACGGCATCGAGAGCTCGGATGAATCTCAAATCTATAACCCACACCGACATGGGTTTTCTTCCCAATCCCCTAACCCTTTGGCCTCTCTTGGGATCCCAAGCGGTGCTTGCGGCGAAATAGGCTCCTACCAATGGGTCTTCCGTAAAATCAAGAAGCCGGGTGGGGGCGCCGTGATGCTGTGCCAGTGCCAGTGTTTCTAAGACCTCGTCTTGAGGCCAGCTGTATTCCCAATTTGGATCGCCGAAAAAGAGACGCGGGTTTTCTTGCAACAACAATCGCCCCCCCGCCTCGGTTACCTCAAGACCTGCATCGTCAGCCGACTTCACGAATTCGAGCAGCGTACGGAATTCGGCCTGTGCTTGCGGTTCTACGCGAGTCAGGTGAGGGGTTGGCGCATTTGGTCCGTAGCCGATTCTTTCGGCGGGACGAAACGCTTTAGGCAACGGCGGCCATTCGCTTGAAGCTTGGCCACGATATGCCAGATCGCCACGGTTGGCCCCGCGCCAATGGTCTGCACTGATAAGCAAATAATCGAGAAACTCCCGTGCAGACTTGGACGTGTGTACAGAGTAGCTAGCCGTTGTTATTGACTTTGCAATCATGGCTTTTTCTGCCGATGGATGGTAGTACGCCCGCTGGTGGCTCTTCAGTGATATTGCGGTATTGAAGAGACTATCTCGTATAGCCGCTTGGATACCTTGTCGTCCTCTCCACGCACCATTCTAAGGTACCCGATTTTGCCCATCACGTAGTTTACGAAAATTTGCCGGTCTTCGAAGACAGGAAGACCTTCTTTCAAATGAAGAATTTGTGCGGCGTCTTGCCATCCATGCTTAGACCAGTGGTCAACTAACGACCTTAGGTTTGGTATATACGGTCTTCGGAGTGAGGGCCGGTCGCCGTTGATAATCAGCCCAGTGCACATTTGGCGTGTCCAGTAGCTCTGCAATCTACTCTTGCGGTGGTTTATGCGAAAACTGTGCCGTTCGATGATGTCCGCCAAATCATCACCGATGACTACTTGGCCGGTACCGTTGGCGTTTGGGTATCTGGCGATTTGCGGAGGCATCTCGCCACGTGATATGGATATGGTAATGTCGTCAGCATACCGGGTATACCAACAGCGATACTTCCCGCACAAGTTAGCCAAGTCGGTATCGAGTCCGGCCGTTAGCATGTTCGCAATGACAGGCGATGACGGACTTCCCTGGGGCAACTGGCCGTACCGATTCGTGGCCAACGAAGCGATCGCGTTAGCCACCCGTGACTGCAATTCATATGGTCTCGCAACCAGCCTACCGAAGACCCTCTGTTGGGTTATGCTTGGGAAGAAATCTGCCAAGTCAATATTCAGGACATACCGTTGGTGCAGGTGCACTCTCGCGTTCGTAGCGACAGAACGGTTGGGCGTAAACCCATGTACAGCCGGATGAGGGCTGTACATTCGAGTTAGCGACTCATGCATGATGCGTTGGATGTATTTGAGCGTACGTGCTGGTGCTTCGATCAACCTTTGCTGGCCATAGCGTCGCGCTATGCTAAAGGTTCGATACGCCGAGTCTTTATCGATCCTGAACGCGTAGTAGGCGAGTTGAGAGGCTGGTATCTCCCAAAAGTCAGCTAATTCCTGTATGGAACCCAATTGGCCGTACATCTCCCGAAAATCCTTCTGAGAGATCGCCTGCCATTGAGGGCGAAGAGCACTGGATACGCTGGACATCTCGTACCTCTCGGTGGCTCGATGATAGCCTTAAGGGATCCGTGCAAACAGGAAGTTGTCAAGGATACGGAGCGATTCCAACCGAAGGCTGCGACAGCAGACGCAGCAGAGTGAAGCATTGCAGCAGGCTGCTATTGCAGCCCGTCGCGGGGTACGATGGCGAAACACCATCGAGTTCAATCGCCCCGTAATGCGTCGAGTATAGCCCGGAATATGGCTTCGTGCGAGACTGTCATCTCCAAAGAAGGCGTCAGCCTGTCATTGTCCAAGAAGAGATCCGTCGCGAAGATCAGTGTAACAGCAGCGGTGCTATCCTCTCAGGCCTCCGCGTCGTCTTCCACGAGGTCGGGACAGTCCTCGGTCGTGATGTCGAAGAACCGGCATTCTGTGCGACGTTCCTGCCGGAGTTCTCGAGTGTGCCCTTGGCTGATTTGGTCATGTTGGCTATTGCCGTGTCCTAAGTTGCGATGAGGGCGTGGTCGCGGACGTTTTTGTTCGTGATGGAGTGTTCTGCTGCCTGTAACGTCTTGATGAGCTTGCGCTCTGCATTTCGGAGCTTCGCCATGACGTGTAGGGATGTGCGACTTGGTTTGCCGTAAACGTCCTGGTCTTTACAGGTTGCAGCGCCGGAGCGGGGAATAGTCATCACAATCCCCGCTGGTTGGACAAGCTATTTCCCGCTTTCCTGGTAGTACCTGGCCACCGCCCCCCGGTCGGCGGCTTGGCGCTCGGTATACCGTGCCGGCATCTTGGAAGATTTCCACCGGCCGGCGGTCATACGGGCCGGCAGCTCCACCCCAGGTCCTGGGCCATGCCCACGCGGCCGCTGTGCCCCGTATACCCCTCGCCCAGGCCCGCGGCCCTGGCCGCCGCCTGCACTCTCCTGCCGATCTGCCTGGCCGACAGGCCGAAGACCAGCTGCTCTGCTGGCCGGATGGCCCTGAGCGCCGCCTCCCTTCCGATGTAGAGCACCACTCCCTCGCCCTCCTGGTCGGTCTTTGACCGGTGCAGCTGGAGCAGGCCGATGCCGTTGTCCCGCAGCTCCACGTCGCCCCAGGTGAGCGCCGCGACCTCGGAGCGCCTAAGCAGCCCGTCCCTCAGGACGGACAGCAGGGCGACGTCCACCCTCCCCCGCCAGGAGGCCCTCTCGGCCGACTCCTGGCGCCGGCCCTCACGCCCCAGGGACCGACGGCCGCTGGCGGTGGCCCTCACCGCGGTCAAGGCCTGGCCTGCTTCTGGGCCCTGCCGTGGGCCCGCGAGATCCCCTGCAGCACGCGCTTGACCCCCTCGTAGTCGGTTGGGTCCTCGTGGCCGGTGGCCCGGTGGCCCGGTGGATCGCCGCCAGGGCGGACTTGATGAGCTGTAGGGTGGCCACCGACTTGCCCTCTTCGGCCAGTTCCGTCAGGAAGGCGGCCACCAGCTCCGGCGTCGCCGGCGGGGGGTGGGTAGTCCCACGGTCCTCGGCCAGGCTTCAAACCGCCGCCAGGCCTGGTTGTAGGCACGGCGGGTGTTGGCCGATGTGGAACTCTTCAGCGTCTCCTGTATCCGGCACTGGTCCTGGACCGTGAGACCGGCAGAGGCCAGTTCCGTGGATCGTTGAGGCAGGCGTTGAATACTCATCTACACTTGTCGGAAAACCGTTATTCCCCCTTTAGGGTGCTTCTGGAGGACCGCCAGATCTTAGCTACGGCGTCGAAACTTAGTTCGACTCGGTGGGCATTCAGGGCTTTGGATACGGCGTCACAGGCAGACTCCGGGTCTGAGGCCTCATTTCGGGTTGCGCTCAGGCCACAGTCCACCAGGGTCTGAACTGTTTTGGTGATCAACTCATCACGAACCACGTTCGTGTACGGACTTCTGCCGGGCCTGATCCTTGGACATTCGACTTCACCACAAGCCACATCTAAAGCCCATTCATTGAGTTCGCTTGGAATCGGCTCATTGTCTTTCCGTAGAGAGGAGAGCACTACTTGAAGTGCCCGGAAATCCAGCGGACTAGTTTGCGCCCCTTCAAGCAACTCTGGTAGGCGGTCTTCTCTCAGAGCATGAACTGCGCGCATTTCAAAGTCATAAACCTGAGTTAGGCTGCCCTTATCGGGATACCGGTCGCCACTATGTGGAATACGGAGAGCCATCAGGCAGAAAGCCAAGCGGACGGCTCGCTGAAACGAAATTGGAATGCCTGCCTTGTCGTACTGGTCGCGGAACTCACTAGCTTGTCCGTCGGCAGCAAACACTTCCCAGGTGACAACCAATCCCTGAACTACCTCAGGATTGTTGCGAGCCCACTCTTCCATTTTTGTTGTGACTTGGTTGAGAATGAGCCCCAAAGGCCGCGCGGCTTCGTTCATTACGCTCGAGAGTTGAGTGACTACATGGCCCAGACCTTGGGCTATGCCTGGGTTATCGTTGCACCACTCCGCAACCAACGGACCTACGACCTCATCGAAGTCGATGCCTGTCGGTTCCGTTTTCAGCGAATGCAGCAGTTCGTGGATGTTGTCCATTCGTTCGATTGTTGAGCCGTCCGTTCTCTGCAGTTCCGAGCGTAGGTATTCCCGTAGTTCCTCAGGGCTTTCAAATTGCGCCATATTAACCATTATCGTATCCTCCTGATGGGTTTCTTTAAGTCTCTCGCACCAGGAGTCCCGCTGTAAAACTACGAAACGTCGGGTGTTCTTTCCGACTATTTCCCACCTTACTAATATTACGACGGATTAACTGGCGAGGTAATTCCTGCGAGGAGATTGAACTTGACACAGCGCGGCTGGGATCTTTCCACCTTCGATGATTCGTAGCTGGACAAAAACCGTCAATCATCTTATTCGGCAATGCGTCGTTGTAATACTAAATGCGTGATAATGGATTACCAAGCAAATACTACGTCCTGCCAGCCGTCCGGCAATAACGTCCTCTCCAAATTAACTCCGGTCAGGTCCACTCCGGTGAGGTCTGCCCCCGTAAAGTCCGCTCCTGCCAGGTTCGAGTAGGCGAAGCTCGTACTATCCAGGTCAGCCCCCTGGAAATTGGCTCCCTCAAAATTAACCCTCTCAAGAATCTTTCCAGCAATGACATTTCCACTAAAGTTACATCTCTTACAGTCGGCACCGGCCATTTTCACGCCGATGAGTGTTGCACCGCGCAGGTCAGCGTTTTGTAGATAGGCATTCCTAAGGTCGGCATATCGCAGATTAGCTCCAGTCAAGTCAGTGTTGTTCAGGTTGGCTTCCTCGAGGATAACCCCGGCGAGATTGGCGCCGGAAAGGTTAGCCCCGCTCATATAGGCATATCTCAGGTCGGCTGCCAGCCCCCGGCCTCGGTCAGACGTAGTGTTTGGGGGTCTCCGACCCAGTTGGGCGTTCTGCAGGTTGGCGTTGGGGAATCTCACGTAAGGAAGTAAGGCGGATGTCAGCTCTGCTCCCTCCAGGTTGGCGCCGGAAAAATTGGCATAATAGCCCCGTTCGTCGCTGGAGCGCAGTCTGACTCCCGAGAGATTCGCCCCTTTCAGGTTAGCCCTTGTCAGTTCTGTGTTTACGAAAACGGCGTCGGTCAAGTCGGCGCCGGCCATGTTGGCGTCGGTCAGGTCAACTCCCCTGATTTCTGCCTCCTGCAGGTTGGCGCCCTCTAAGTTGGCGAACCGAAGTTGCAGGTCTTGCAGGTCGGCTCCCTGGAGGTCGCGCCCGGTCCAATCCACGGGTATTGGAGTTGCAGTCGGTATGTCTGTGGGGACCGGCTCGGTGACCGGAGATGGCGTTGGGCGGGAAGTCTCCGTGTCTCTTTCTGTCGCGATGGGCAGCGGCGTGAGTTTGGCTGTGGCCTTGGGTGCCGGGGGCGTGCTGCACAATCCAGACATGTATTCACTGACACCGTCAGCGGTGACCAGAAGGCAGGCTGCCCGCAGTCGATTTTGAGCGGATGGGTCGGCGCCTGCATCCAAAAGAATATTGACCGCGCCTTTCCTTCCGGCGCGCTGGGTAGCAATGTGAAGTGGGGTTGTTCCAGAACCATTGGTTGCCCTGGCATCTGCGCCGTGATCCAGTAGAACTCTTAGGACGTTAAGGTCCTCGTTCTCTGCTGCGAAATGGAGAGGAGTATATCCCGAATCTCTGGCCCGTGCCGATATATCCGCGCCTCTGTCCAGAAGGGCAGCGACAACAGGCATGGTATTGTTGCCAGCTGCCAGGTGTAGGGGGGTGAGATTCCATCCGGGATCGTCGATGTCTGCGCCTCGGTCCAGCAGGAGGGAAATCACCTGGGGGTCACCGTTGAATTCAGCCGCATAATGCAGGAGGGAATCCCCGTATTCGTCCTTGTCCTGAATGTCCAGCCCCTCTTCGAAAGCTGCGTCTAGTTCGTCGACAGTGACCTGTTGCCAGAATGTCGCTTCCCAGAGCACCTCAGGTGCACTTGTTTTCTCTTCTGAGGATGGTCGGCGTGCGGTGGGCTCATCTTGGCTGTCGGTGGTTGGTTCTCCCGCGATGGCCCCGATGATGATCAGAAGAATGAACAGGGAGAGCAACCCCCCGCAACCGATTTTGCCCCACCTGATGAAATTGCGCTTTATATTGGAGGCGCCATTTTCCTGAGGTCCAGAGACCATAGAGAGTTGGGATACTGGGTCTCTGGTCAGTGTATTAACATGGTCCGGTTGTGGAGGGATATTCTCTTGGACTGGAGTGGTTTGATCTGGAGTTACTTGCCCACCGCATTGGTTGCAGAACTTGGCGGTCTCCCGCAGTGCGCTTCCACACTGGTGGCATAAGGCCATTGAAAATACTCCATTAGCGAGGGTCACGGACTATAGCGGACTGATATTCAGACTCCTGTCAAATCAGATATTGAGGACTTAGTTATTGTCGGTCTCCTGATAATACCTGGCCACCGCGCCCCGGTCCGCCGCCTGGCGCTCGGTGTACCGGGCCGGCATCTTGGAGTTCTTCCACCGTCCCGCGGTCATTTGGGCTGGTAGCTCCACGCCGCTCTTCACCAGGTCCTGGGTCATGCCGACGCGGCGGCCGTGACCCGCTTCCGATGTTGCGGGTGGTCATCCCGGAAACTGATTCCCCTGGGTCCAGCAGCTCCGGCGCCGGCCTGCTGGCCAGCAGGGCCTGGGCGGCCTCCCTGCCGACGTAGAGTACCACCCCCTTGGCTTCCTGGTCCGTCTTGGACCGGCGGAGGTGCAGCAGGGCGGCGCCGTCGTCCCGGAACTCCACGTCGCCCCAGGTGAGCGCCGCGGCCTCGGATCTTCTCAACAGCCCGTCTCCCTGAGGGTGGCCAGCAGTTCCATGTCCACCCCGGCTCTCCAGGACGCCCGCTGCGCCGACTCCATGCCCTTGCCCCGGCCGCCGAAGGGGCACTTGATGCCGGCGGTTGTCTTGACGGCGGCCAGGGGCCTCCGCGATTAAGGGCCGTGCCTGCTTCTGGGGTTTCCCATGGGCCCGGGCGATGCCCTTGATCGCCTGGCGCACCCCCTCGTTATCGGTGGGATCCGGCGTGGCCAGCGGCCTTGTGGATCGCGGCCAGGGCCGCCCTATGTAGCCGGACGGTGACCACCGAGAGGCGGCGCTCCTCGGCCAGGTGGGCCAGGTAGGCGGCCACCAGGGGCGAAGAGGCCGGGAGCGACAGGGCGCCTGGGCATGGGCCTAGGCTTCAAAGTTCTTCCACGCGGAGTTGTACATGGTGCGGGTGTTGTCGGAGACGCTGGAGTCCAGGGAGCGGCGCAGGCGAGCCAGGTCGGCGTTGGTGAGACCGGAGTTGCTGGCCGGCGAAGTGGTGCTTGATCTTTCCTGGGGAGTTGGCAACAGCGCGTCTTGCATGGTGTAGGTCCTTCGTCGTCGCCCTGATCGGCTAAATGTGACTGTCCTCAGGATAGCGACGGACCTTCATCATGTAAGGCGTTGTCTGGGGCTTTCCAACGATTCTTCAGAGGTTTCCGATCAGGCTAAGGCTTTGAAATAACGCGCCAGTTCGTTGACTCTTCCGAGTACGGCATCGAGGTTTACTTCAAGGGGAAGTCGGGGACTGGCATTATCCCCGTCTACATCAACTTTACATCCCATCGAGGAGACCAAGGACATGTAGGCATCGACCTCGGCTCGAAGATTCGGGAGACAGCGGTTGAGCTTCTGCCGGCTTGGGAAAATTAGATTGCCTCCGCCGTTGATGGAGATCAGTGCCACGTCCCCGCTCTTATCGCGCCTGTTCACCTTTAGCGAAAAACCCTTCTTCCCAACGGTGTCGGCCTTGAGTTGACCCATCGCGACCCGCTTGGTAGTGGCTTCGAGCCTGGCGCCAAGCCGGCAGCGAAGCGCGACTACCAAACTGTGCTGCCACATCTCTTCAGACACGTTGCCCCGCCCCGCCGCAGGAGAGTGCCCAGCTAATCCCTGTTTAATCAGCTCACTCAGATGTTTTACGTTAGTCCTTGGCTGAGGCGAAAGGCGTCCCGGTTCTTCAAGGAACCCAGCAAGGAAGTCAGCGATCTCCTCAAGGCTCAGGTCTCCCCCGTCTGCGCGCCTGCCCCAGACGGTCTTCACCGTCCCGAACTGTTCACGGTAGTCCTCAGCTTGGGCAAGATCGGTGCCGAGCTCTACCTCGATCATAGCCAGCTCAGCAGAGGAGTGCTTCACCCTGAAATCGGGGCGACGGCTCCCTACGTTCATGGGCGGGTAAACAACGGCATCGGGCTGCAGGTCCAGCTTCTTCAGAAACCATTCACGGAACCAGTCCTGCTGCATCACTGAGAAGAGTGCCAGGTTCACCCGGTTCTCGGGCTTGCTGACGTCTTCATTCACGAAAATGTCATCAATACATTCCATACCAGTCCTCCTTGGTGATAAATGATGGCATACGGTCTCCGGAGTCGCTTCGGAGGTGCCGACCGCTTGAGCGTCCTGGAAGGACTTCTCTAAGCACATCTCGCCTTGGCCTTGTTTTAGCAGGGGCCATAGTCTTTTTTTCTCGTTTCCAGCTCGTAGGCCAAGTGGTCAACTGACTCGGCATGACCGTATTCCAGGTCTCGCCGGAGGTCTTAGGTCTATTTCCGTGGGGGAAAGGATCTGTTGTGGTTGGGCTGGTTGTCCTGCTGCATTCCTGTCCCTGTTACAGTCGCAGAACGGGTGTCTTGGCCCCTGCCTGATTGATGACCAACATGTCCTACAAGGTCCATTATAGGTCAGGTTGCACGGTCTCTTTCAAGCCCCTCTTGTCACCCTCTTGAGGCGTGAAATGACCCCGAGGCGGGCCAGGACAAGAAAATAAACGAAGTTTTGATTTTCCATGTATCCTTAATTCAGGCTCCTTAAATGCAGGCCTTCTCGGGAGGTAAACCTCATGCAGCACCCTGCAGCATTTCCACCATTTCAGCCCTCTGGCGGAGCTGGACCGGGCGGCATACCGCTGAAGCTTTGCCCGGTTAAGGAGCGGATTATGGTGGTGCTGGCGTACCTGCCTTTTTCCTCCATCGCGAATGTCGGGGAGCTGCTGGGGGAGTCGGACCTGTATGAACACTTCCGTGAACTGGAAGAGGACGGGTCCATAGCCGGTCTTGACGTGGCAGTGAGCCGGCGCAGTACCCGGCGTTTTGTGCTGGCGCGGCTGGGAGTCGCCCACGTGACCAAGCCCTTCAATTACCACGGTGAGGTTCGGGCGGCTTTGCCCTTGACCTGGCAAATGACCGAGGAAGGCGTGCTGAAGTTGCTCAGTCGGCTCCCCATGATTGAGGCCCTTTACGATGCGCTCGTCAATTTCTGGACCAGCGGACTTGCCGAACCCTTCGAGCTTAGGGGGGAGAATACGGCGCCGGAGTGCCAGAGTTACCTCTGGCTCGGCATTCCCGCCCTGACGGATATCCGGTGGCTTACCAGGGGGCGCCTCCATGTGGCGGTCACCTGGCGGTTCTATCGACCTGACAAGGGTGACCGGTACATCACCTTGCCCTTCTTCTGGAGCGGCCTCCTGCCTCAGGAGGACTTCAACGATCGTAGCCTGAGGTTGGGGTCGCCCTTTGTTCGCTCTCTGCGTAGTCCCGGGGATTACCTGTGGCAGGGATTGGCCCCGGTCGTGATCGCGATTGGCCTGGATGAATTTGCGGCCTGGCGTGCCAGGTGGGCTTATGGCGCTGACGTGGATGTGGCCTCCATGGACCCGGACGGGAGCCTGGTCTGGTCCTCGGAGGCGAGCGACAGTGAGTGGACCCTGGAAGAGACCCGTCCCGCGGCCCGGGTAATCGGGTATCCGGAGAATGCAGTTCAGGCGCAGGGTGTGGAGGTGCTCAACTTTGGGGGCATACGAGAATACCGGCTCTTCTGCTTTATCGCCCAGTTCAGGGCTGCCACCCGGGCAAACCTGGCGAAAGCCTTCCGAATGTCCCGCAAAGCGGTGAAGGATGTGATGACGATCCTGGAGGGCCGGGTCCTGGTTACGGAAGTGGAGGGTCACCTGTACGTGACCCAGGGAGGTCTGGATATGCTGGCGGCCAGGGACAGGATCGAAGTAGATAGGCTGGTGGAAGTTAGCTACGATGATCCGACGGGGGAAGCAGCGGTCCGGGAGAGGAGGCATGATGCTGCGGTGGCCGAGGTGGCCGCCCATTTCCTGGCCAAAGGTCTCGCCGTGGTAGCAGGCTGGAGGTGGGCAGTCTCCTGGGGGGAGGGTAAGGACGAGGGGCAGCTGGATCCGGACTTGTGGGTCCGCATCCCGGGACCGGGCGGGCGGGTCGGTACATGGATTGCCGTGGAGGTGGAGTTTTCCGCGACCGCGAGAAAGCGCATAGAGGAGCGCAAGCTTCGATCATATCGGCTGTCCCTGGCGGAACGCGGAATATCCTTCCCGATTCTGGTGATCACTGGGGGGAAACCGGCCGCGAAGCTCTTTGACGAGGTGGCTGGCAAGCTGACGATTTTCACAACCACTATTTCCGAATTCAAGTCTGACGTCTGGGAGGGACCGGAAAGCGTCTGGCGGCAGCGGGGCCAGCCTGTGGACCTGGACGATATTGCGAGGCCGGGCCTGGCTCACCTGCTGCAGCCCACCGGACGGAAAATCGAGAGAGACGTGCCACCAGTGGAGACCTGGATAGAGATGCATGGACGGGAGTTCATCTGGGAGGATCCTGTGACCGCGGGCTGGCAGAAATGGCAGTGGGACGGAATCCGGGACGGTAACCCCCAAAAGGGGAATGGTTCTGTGGCTGCACCGCCGGCGCCCACTCCCACAAGCCAGGCTGCGCCGCCAAGGAGTAAGCCCCTCGCAACTCCGGCTGGCGTTGCGCCGAAGCAGGGCGCCTCTCCTGTCCCGGCGAAATCCCCTGGACCCCAGGCGTCTCCTGTCAAATCTGTGCCGGCTCATATCCCAGGGGTTGTGCCCTGGGAGTGGGTACGTGAGCGCCGGCCGGTGCTGAGCAGAATCAACGTGGCCCTGGAGAATGCCTACGCCGTTGCTGAACGCCGTCTGCAACGGGACAAAGAAATGTCTCCTCTTGAGCGGCTTTGCCTACAGCGGCTGATGGCGATCGTAACCTATGGTGTGGCTCTCCGCGAGCAAGTGGATGAGGGAAAGTTGGAGGTTCTTGTAGGCCTTTGCCTCAGGTTGGAGGATGAGCACCTCGAGGCAAGGCGGGCCCTGGGCTGGTTCAAGTTTTTGATGGCGTCGGAGTCCAGCTTGTATCCCCGCGAGGCCTTTAAACAATTGGTAAAGGATTACCCGGCCTACGGGCCGGGGGCCCGAAAGATTTTCAACGTTTGGCAGTCGGCGGTGGACAAGGTCGTTCGGGAAGCCCGGAAGGCCCGGACACTTGATTCGGCGGGCGGCCCTGATTATCCCGAGGGCTCGTAGCTTTGCGGGGAGCTGTCCTCAGCTACAACAGCCGGACACTTCCTCCAGAGAATGTTCTGCAGGGCGTGCTCCTGCGGATGTAGGGGGGCTGTTATAGAGAAGGGCTAAATCCAAAGGGAAATCCTATACAGGAGGCGGACACTCCATTTCCGGCCCGTCAGGGCCCTCCAGGAGGTCGAGCCGTGGCCCCTGGGCAGGACGGCCGCCTTGGTGCGATGGTGGCAAGCCCCGGCAACCAGGCGCTGGGCGGTGGCCACCACCGGTCCGGCTGGCCCCTGCCCGTTAGGTGTTACGGCAGTTGGCCCCACGGCCTGTCCGTGGCAGGCCGGAGGAACCGGACCTGGTGGCAGGCGTGGCCGTGGCCACTGGGTCGAGCGTCGGGGAGGATTAGAGCCCTGCCTGGAGCCAGCCCTGGGGCAAGCCGCCCAGGACCAGGTGCGACCCTGCGGTGTAGCGTTCATACATTGGCGACACGCCGTGCGGCCACCCTGCCTGGCGGAACTGGCGGGTGCAAAAAGGCTGTCCATACCGATGGGGGAGAGTTGCGGAGGGAGCCGCTACAGGCCCGGTCTGGGGCGTGACGACAGCCTATTTACAAGGCAACAGCCGGTGGACGAAAAACCCCAGAGCTGATGCCCCGGGGTTTCGTGGTCTATCGACAAGCTACTGCCACATCGATGGCATATGAGTCTGGGTGGTGGTCTAGGCCGAAGAAAGCTGTTGAACCAAGGCTCGCACAATTAGCTCATTTAGCCGTGATATATCGCCACTGGCATCGGCTGCGGCTAATGCTGCTTCGTATTCAGGCCTCATAGGTCCTTGGCGAATGATGTCGGGAACAATCATCTGCCCGCGTAAGGGCCCTCCGGCTTTCACGCAGAGAATGTAGTAGGAGACAGCCCTCGCCGTCCGCCCGTTACCGTTAACGAAGGGATGAATGTTGTTGAGTTTCCAGAGCGCATAGGAAGCCAATTGAGTAAGGTTCGCTGGTTGCCAGAGCCAGTTTACTTGGTTGACAAAATCCTCCATCAAGGACTGGACTCGATAAGGTTCGGGGGGAAAGTAGTGGTCTCCTACTTGAACCGGGACTGAGCGGTACTGACCTGCCTGGTCATGCAAGGCCACGATTGCGTGGAAATTGATGGCCTTGATCAGGGATTCAGACAGCCAGGGCTTGTTACTGTCGATGGCAGCCTGAACCATGGAGAGGAGGAAGTCGTAGTGTCTAGCATTGTTAGAGGCTGCTACAGCCTGGTAAACAGGGTTTGACTCAGTCCCTTGGAGCTCATACAGGTTCATCTGGTTTATCCGTATCGTTTCTCCAAGAGTTGCCTGACGTCCTCACGCGTCAATGTAGTTTCGCGTGGCAACATACCCATCACAAAGGAAAGTCGTTGAGCGCGTATTTCTTCTAGAGTCAGGGGCTCATCAGCCTTGCTGGCCAGCAGCTCATCGAGTTCCCCGGTCCCGTCCACTTCTTCGGATAGCAGCTGTTTAAGGTCGAGCATGGGGCCTCCGTTTTAAATCCTCAGTACTGATGTGCAAAAAGGGTCTGAACTGCCTGATTGGTGGGCGGCACCCCCTCTTCTGGGAAGGGTATTGTATCACGCGGGCCCCCAGCTTTAACCCTCTTACTGTCTATTATACAAAACCACGGGAGTTTGCCACGTGGGTGGGTCGCGGGTCTCCATCACCCTGTGCCAGGAAGATCTGATCTGCTGCAGCCGTGCCGGCGTACCGACCGGCGAATTGAGGGGGTTCGATCAGGAGTCCGGTCTCTTCTGCCACTTCCAGTGGGTGAGAGCTGCGGAGGGGGCCTCTACATACCCCGCCAGGTGACGACAGTCTATTGCCACGGCGACAGGACGTACGTCAGGAGCCCCGGAGTGCCGTCTCCGGGCCTTATCTGTGTATGGACAAACTATTTACACGGAGAGCACTGACCCCAGTTCGCGCGCGCCGATCATTGTTACGGACCGCCTTGGGCCAATTCGAAGCTGCGCAGCGAAGCGTCGGAAGTATCATCATAACTTTCCCGGGTCTCTTCCAGCGCCGTGGCTGTGACCTCAAAGGCCTTGTCCCCGTTGATGATAAGCCAGGCGATTCCGCAGATTGAATGTCTCATGCTGGAATGTCGATTCGAAAAAATGGGCCGAGTGGCCATTGACAGTCGATTCAGAGTCGTCAATGAAGTTGTGGTCTGGCATCTCCAGAGAAATGAGCTGTCTGTTAGCGTCGATATATTCCCGCAAGGTGCTTTCAGAGACCGGTTCGATAATGGCAATTATCGTGCACGCTGGCCAGGTCAGTCCAGAGCCAAATGTCACCCGTTTTCGGGAGACCAGGAAGTCTGGTCGGAGGCATCGGCAGCAGCTCCTGCATGGCTCCCAAAGCCTGGGCCAGGCCAACCTGGCACGCCTGCCAGTTCACATGTTGAAAGTGACGCTTCTCCCTCGTTTGCTCCGGGTCGATGTTCTATCCCCAGGTGGTTTTGCCAGTAGCATTATTCCGCGCATGCAGGCGGAGCGCTCTGGGTCCATGGACCATGAAAACCGCCCTTTTATTGTGAAACCGACGAAGCTCTGGAGGGTCAATCGAGTAGTTTCCGAACGTGATCGGATACCCTATAATGAAGGCATGACTACAATGCCGGAACAACCAGAAGAAAGCGAAGAGTCCCTTGCGGTCGTCATGGACATGCGCGACAAGTTGCTCACGTTCATCGAGAGTAGTGAGCGTTTGTCGCAGGACCGCGACAGTCAGGTCGTCTCCCTGCGTGAGCTCATTGAGGCGGTTGACGCCAAGGTGGATGCCCACGGGAAAGTGGTCGACGCTGTCAGCAGTAGGTCTGAGGCTACTGAAGCAGTTATTCGTACAGTGAATGAGGGACTTGCTGAATGGATGACCAAACTGGAAGGGTTTGCGGGCAAAGTCGACGGTCTCCAAGCCAAGTTTGACGGGATGGAAACGAAGTTCGAGGGTGTTAGGGATGACTTGGCCTTGGTCAAGGGCGGACACGCGCGTAATGCCATGGTCCATAACTTGGCTAGAATCGCAGATGGGTTTGGTTTCCGTTTCATCGGCGAGGTCCCCCAGGACACTGTCCTGGCCTGGGCCAGACTGGCGCGTGACCAAGGCGAAAGCGAGGGAGATGCGGAGAGCTTCCGCAATGCCGATATGGTCATTAACGTCCAGGACAACGCAGGTCGGCCTGGCTATTTGGCGATCGAAGCATCGTTTACGGTTGATGGCACTGACGTCCGGCGAGCTATGAGGAACGCCGGCTACTTGGGTAGCTATACCGGACTTCCTGCCTACGCTGCTGTGGCCGGTGTCAACGTTATGCCGGACGCCCAAGCAAATGTGGATGCAGGTGAAGTGCTGTTCTATCAGATCAAGGCAGGGGAGCTACAGTCGGAATGACCAAGTCTGGACAAGTATACTTAGCCAGCGATAAAGGCGGGGAGAAGTTCCCGCCCTTATTTTTGTCAACCACATCACAGGTCGCGACCCTGATTGATGCACCATAAGAAGCGGTTGTACGAATCAGAATGTCAGTTCCCTTTTCCCATTCGTACCCTCCACCTTCCTGACCAGACCTTTGGCTTCCAGAGCGCTTAGAATCCCCGTTCCCACCCAGTCCCGGTCCGCAGTACTTACCGTTTCTGGCAACCAAATACCGGCCCTTCGATTTATTTCAGCAGGGCCTAAAAGTTCGTTGTTTCGACCTGCTTCCATCAGGACCTCTACAACGAGCTCCTCCAATTGAGCAATCAGGTGTTGCCCACGTTTTAACCGATCCATGCTCACCTCCTTTGGTTGTTCAATAAACGCCCAGAGTGATCAACGACAATTAGTACTGCCGGCGTAACGACCGCAAGTGTGAAATAAACGACGTGTAATTTTCAGGACCTGCGGAGCCTCCACACCTGCGTCCAGTCGGGCGCTGCCGGCAGATGGTAGAGGTCGTCGCCGTGACTGACGACACACCCGTCGTCAAGAAGGCGTTGGATGGCCAGGCGGAGCTTGTCCGCAGTAAGGGGGCCGCCGACCGAAACCCGCTCAACGATGCTATCCGCCCGGGACGGCGGCCGTGGCCACGGTTAGGCCGTCTCTTCTGCGGTCCCTTCCTCCAAAGATACAACAATCGTCCAACTCCGACAAATCCCTCTCAGAGGTTTGCTGCACCTGGCGGGAGTCAATGAGCGCATGCGCCAGGCCGAGTTCAGCCACGGCGCGCCGGTGGTGGTAAATCACTCGAGCTTCGCGTTCCTGGTTCATCGGTTCCTCCAGGTTGCCAGAGTGATCCGTGGGCGACCCAAGGCTGTCGATACGGCACTTCCGTGGGCTTGAACCTCATTTGATTGGAAGTTATAAAGAAAGCTACTCACCGAATCTAGGCGTCGGTGGCCGCCCCGATTACCCTTCGCATTGACAGCATGAAAGGGCTCACCTATCTTGTAGGCGACTTGCCACAAGCTGGCCCGTATTCCTAATTGCCACAAGAGTTTCCAAGTCGCAAGATGACTCTTGTTCCATAGAAACCCACGTTTAGGTTCCTTGTAGCTTGTGGCGAATTCACCGAGTCCTGCTGAAAGGGGGCATCTTATGGCTACACCTACCCCAGCCCAGATAACAGCGATTAACGATACCGTGGCTGGCTTGGGCTTCATGCAAAAGGCCATCCTCACTGATTTGGTCAAGAAACTACCTGATGCGCTGCTGCCCGACGAATTGCCCGAGAGAATGTTGGGAGGCATCCGCCAAGGTGCCAGCGACGAACATCTGTTGATAGCTACCAACTTGCGCATTTTGCTTGTCCACAAGCCCCCGATATCGTTCTCTGGGAAACTGAAGATGAAGGAAGCGGCATGGACACAGGTTACAGGTGTGAACTGGCGTTCAGGTCTCTTGGTACACCATCTTATCATTCACCAAGGTCGAACGAAGTGGGATTGCGAGATACCAGGCATCAACGGCAAAGGGCGCGGCATAGAAATGGCAGAGTTCTTGGAAACCAAAATACCTCGCCCGTCAGACAGCAAACAGACTAAATCACCCCGGGACAACAAGGCGAACCAACTCCAGATGATAGAACGGATGGTCCATCACGAGCACATACCCGGTTCTGAGTGGAAGCAACTGCCCGATATCCTGCAACAAGAGGAAGTGCCTGAATTGCTGGCACATGGGGAGTATGACGACCGCAATGGATTGAAGGTGTCGTCGGTAGAGAATAAGTTGGGATTGCTGGCCGCGACTGACCGCCGACTGGTGTTTGTATCCAAGCCACCCATAGGGCGTCGCAAGGTCTATGAATTTGCCTACAAGGATATAGCAGAGGCAAAGTTGAGCAAAGGGTTGATGATGGGGGCATTAACCATCAGGATCAACGGGCGCACTGAGATATTCCGTGCCCCAAACCCACAGGTCGAGCAGGTGGCAAGGCATCTGGAGGGAAACATTGGCTGAAGGCGATATGGTTACTCCCAGTCAAAAGTCATGGGAGGCATTTCTCCAGGCAGTTGCTCATGCGGTTGTATTGAATAATGCTCAGCCAGCAGGCTCCGACGAGTTTCTCCTTCGGGCGGCGTATTACGTGGAAACCCATCCCATGCCCGACGAAGACGAACAAGATGATGTTCGGGCAACTCTGGCTCAGTTTGCTCAGTTTGTTAACCGTATGCTGTAGTAACAACGGCTTCCATATACGCCATTCGGTCTGGCGGGAAAGTTCCCTGGCAAGCCCTGGCTTCGCCGGGGAGCTTCCCCCACAATCCCCATTTGATTAGCTGTCCGAAAGTGGATCCGCCTGGTAGATCTCGTAAGTCTCTCTCAGGAGATTGCCGACGTCGCCCAGGTTGTTGAAGGCCTGGTTGTGGGCCAGTTCGTCTTCCAGCTGCAGCTGGCTCAGCGCCGCTGCAAGACAAGCAAAAGCCCCGTTGGCGTCGTTGAAGAGATCCTCGATCTCCGTCCCTTCAATCTTCCCGATCACCGGAGCCTTGCCCTCCCCTAACCAGTTGAGCAGCTCGGGGGTGTGCACGTGACCTTTGGCATCAGAAGTCCTCCACGTCTTGTAGCGCCAGGGTCAAGCGGCGGGCAGCAGCATCCTTACTTCCGCTGACGGTGCTGGATGGTACACCGGCAGCGTGAAGTGCCTGGAGCCGATGTTCGCCGCCGATCATTAATGCCCGCCCCGGTAGCGGCCAAAGGAAGCCATCGTGAACCAGGCCTTCGGCCCCTTCTCCTTGGCGGAAAGCTCCGGAGTTGGCCCGACTGTCCGAGCGCTGGGCCACCGCAAGCAAATGGCCAGGACAGTCGCAGGCGTTGTCCACCTGGCAGCCAGTGCTTCGGGGTTTTCCACATTGGAAAAACCGCCAGAACCAAATTATCGTGCATGCCGGCCACCGGCCGCGTTGAATTTCCAAGCGTCCCTTTTTAAGGCCCCGGGGCCGCGAGCGACATAGCCCATAAATCGAACATAGCGTGTCGCAGGCGAGCCGTGAGGCTAAGAACTGGGGCATTGCCTTGAATGTTTCACTAGGGGAAGGCATCAAAACCGCGGCGTGACCCGGGGAGGGTCGGCCGGGCGACATATCGGTACACGTACAAGCCACCCAAGGGGTCGGAGCTTTCCCATAAGAATCGTTTGTACGAATCAGAATGTCAGTTCCCTTTTCCCTTTCGTACCTTCCCCCTCCTGACCAGACCTTTGGCTTCCAGAGCGCTTAGAATCCCCGTTCCCTCCCAGTTGAGGTGGACCCAGGAAAGTGGCCAGGCGGCTAAGTGGATACCCCGGCGCCCTGGACCTGCGCTACTGTCTTACCGTGATTGCTCGGGGCAACTCACCCGTAGAATCCACAATCCCTGAGCAGCGCGCCCAGGATAACAAGCAAGGCGATTATTCCCATTCCCATCAGAAACTTGTGCATGAGTTTCCACCCCGCTTTTTCGCCAATTGTCCAGGAAAAAGCCGGTTGCCGAAACCCTCTCCTGCAGTGGCCGGTTACCGTCGGACGTGCCGCTGGCCAGCGCCGGTCCTCCCAAGGCTGGGGGATCTCTCTGCTCCGGAGACCGGTTGCGGGATCAGGGCGCATGTGGGAACAGGTTTCGTAATTGACCCCCCGCCACGTGGCGGGGGGTGAAGTTTCCGCCCGGCAAGCCGGAATACGTCAGCCGGTCCTGGCCAGGCCGGCCAACTTTTCTTGCCGTTCATGAAAGCCGTTCATCGAGCGCCCCGTGTTATGTTGGCCATATGGCTGAGGACTATGGCTACGGATATGGGCGCCACCGCCACGAGTATGACGATGCGGCTGAGGGCTACGAGTCCGGCTACGACGACGAGCACGACGACGTGGAGGACCTCGATGCGGCTGACTACGAGGACTACGAGGATTACGACGACGACTCAGTCGAGAACGACGCCCCCGACTGGGATGACGAGCCGGTCGGCGACAGACGCTTCCTTACGGGGGCGGTGGATGAGCCGGTCGACGACGTGGTGGAGGACCCCGCCGCTAACGAATCCCCGGCATATGAGCGGATCCGCCGCCTGAAGGGCTCCCGTCGGTGGCGGGCCCGGAACCGGCGCCAGGGCAACTGGATCCCCCCGGACCTCAGGGAGTATGGCTCCCCCGTGTTTTGGCCGGTGGGGGATCCCCTGGAGGCACGCCGTCCGGGGCAGGGCGCCCCGTCCTGGGTCAGCAGGGACGATATTCTCCTCGAGGTTCTCCATCAGTTTCTTATGACACCGCTGGCGAGCTGCTCAGAGCTGCCCCGGGGCATGGAACTGGAACTGGACGAGCGCCAGGTGAAGGAGGCTGCCCGGGATCTCGTAAAGCAGGGTCTGTTGAAAAGTGCCTCTTTCGGGTGCCTCATGCCGCCGACACCCCGCTACTGGGTCGACCCTGGGGACCTGGACGATGGCCCCGTGGGGGAGTTGGAACGTGCCGTCGTGTCCTGGCACCGGAGTGACGGGGTGGGATGTCTCCTCAGGTACGACATGCCCCGGGTCGAAATCATCAACCAGGTGGCCGTCAGGTACGCGGTCGACGGCTGGGCTCTGGAGGGTGTGGCCTGGGTGGACCGGGAGGCGGTGCAGGCCGTCGCCCTGTACAACCTGAGGGGATCGCCGGAGGTCCGCAGTACCGTGTCCTTCATGTGGGTGGGGCAGTGGGACACGGAACGGGAGATCTGGGAGCGAATCACGGACCTGCCGGAGGCGGTCGGCCGCATCACACCGCCTGGGATTGCCGGCTCGGTTGCCCTGATCGGCGCCGACCGGTGGGCGGTGGCCGGGGCGCTGCCCATGGCTGTGGAGGGTCTGAGCGCCTGGCGGATTGAGCCTGCAGACGTGGCAGCCTGGGCCTATGCCGGTGGCTGGCAGGCAGCCGGCGGGGCGTCCATGCTGGACGGCGCCGCCCAGCCCTTCACACCCAACCTTACCCCGGTCCGGCTGGACCGGTTCGTCTGGCCCCGGGCCAAGCGCCGCCTGGGAAGGGCAGGGCTGGACAGCATCATCAAATCCTGTCCCTGGGTCCGGCGCGATGCGTGCACCCTGTTCTTAATCCTCAAACTTGTAGGTGAGTACCCCGGGGCCAGCATCGCCAATTATGCTGCCCTGCGGGGGAAGAGCGAAAAGGACAGGATCATCTGGAGGAGGATGATAACCCTCGTCGACCTGGGCCTGGCCAGGGAAGCGGGAATTGCAGGTGTGGCCAACGTAAGGACGTCCGGCAGGCCTCTGGTCTTTTCGAATCGCGGGCAGGGCCAGATGCGGTACCGTGTCAGCCTGAGTCCGCAGGGGGAGAGGGAGCTGGCGGAGGAACTGGCGGAGCTGGGGCTGGCAGGCGGGGACCCTGCCCGCCCGACGGCGGACGGGGCTTTTCGTGTCATGTTGGACCACGGTGAGCTGTCCTATAGGGAAATAGTCAGGCGCTCCGGCCTGCGCCGGCTCAAGGACCGGCTTGGGACCCGGCGGGTTCACGACGATATCCTGGTGGACCTCCTGGGGGACTTCAGCCTCATGGGCTCCGAGGTCGTGCCGGCGTCACGGGCCAGAACTGTCAACGCTGAGGGGTACGGCATCGACCCGGACGGGTTGGTCTACTGCTGCAGCCCGGTCGGAATCGGCTACCATTACCTCGAACTGGAGCTCTCTCATCTGGGCCCTGAGGACGTTGAGGCCAGGCTGAGGAAATACGCGCTGCGGCTCACCCCGTATCCCCTGGCCGTCATCTGCAGGACGGACCAGGGCGCCAGGAATTACGACCGTTTGGGGCAGGAACTGGGGGTCCCCGTCGTGGCTACTTCCCTCCTCCGCCTCCGAAAATTCGGCCTCGCAGGCCCCGCCTGGCTTCATCAGGGGCAGGAGGCGTCTCTAACTCCGGTACCCTGTCCCCCTCGGACTGCAACTGGTCCGGGCCCCCTTTCAGCTCCCTGACGGCCGCCTTCAGCTCCTCCCAACCCCCTTCATCCTCTTCCCGGAAACGGTCAAGCTTGTCCCGCAGGGCATAGATGTTCCCCATCAACAGTTCTGCCCGCTCCGCCCCTCCTCGCTGCTGTTCCTTCCCGAGGGCTTCGATGGCCTCCATCACAGCTGCCCATCGGCCAGCGTCCCTGCTCTGTTCCTCCCTGAGGGCGTCGATGGCGTCGATGGCCTCCCTGGTCCCGGCTGATGCCACGCGCCCCGGACCGTCCCCGTCCACCACTGCCTGCAGAACATCCCGCAGCAGGTGCTGGAGCGGCTGGCGCTCCCGCCGCGCCAGGTCGTTAAGCCCGACCCACAAATCCTCGGGCACCTGTACCGAGAATCTCCGCATCCTGTTGGAATCTCCCTGACTTGCCATGCCCTCATTTTACCGGGATTCAGTCAGTGCTGCAAACGTGCAGCAACTGCCGCCGGTGCATCACCGAAATTGCCCGTCCAGGAAGCATTAGTACATTCCCAAGCATGTTTAAAGGGGGGAAACCCTAACCAGATAGGGATCTGTATCTGGGAGCGGCCGTCGGCGCTCCGCACTCATTTTGGGCTCCCGGCGTCGCTGGCGGCTGGGTCCGGCAGGGCCGATGCTGCACCGGATCTAAGGAGTTCCGGGGCCTGGCGACCGGCCGGTACGGCCCAGGGAATCAGTGGGGGGTGCAGCCGGGGTTCCCGCTTCGCAGGGGCCCGGTGGCGAGGCTTTCCCGGGCGGCCTGGCGTCATTGGTCGGCGGATCATTGGCGCCAGGGGACAGGCCAGGTGTGGAGCCCGGTTATCCGTGTCCAGGTGGCGAGGACGAATCGGGGCCGGAAGGACGCATCCAGGGTCGTGAAGGCCCAGCGCCGGTCCCGGCCAGGGTCAGGGCACTGGTGGCCAGCAGCGTGGCGGGCTTCACCCCTGCCGTCAGGTGTTGCGGGCACTCCCAGCGAGGAGTGCGCCGCACCGCGGCGGTCGGCAGGAGAGTTGGCGTCAGAGTTGGCGGTTCTTGTCCGCCTGTCTAAAAGCGAGCGTTCTGAGAGCCGAGATAAGGCCACCCCTTTCAGGAGCGGCGCGGTAGTTCCCGGCCTGGTCCCGGCCCGGGGAGCCTGACCGACCGTAACAGGCTGGGTGTTGGTTGGACAGTCCGTGGGCGTATCGGCGGTTACGGAGGCGCCAGGGTGGTCAACGACAATTAATTCTGCCGTCTGTTGAGTCAAGAGAAAATGTTACCGAAATTCAGACCCTGTGGTCGGCTCCAACAGGGACATCTTCCGGCATTGAAAGAAGAGTCGGTGCGGATTGGTCCGGGCTGGCATATACCAGCTTCCGGGCCATTACTCCCCGCCGCTTTTTCACCCCGCGCTGCAGGGTTCGCAAGTGGGTGTCGCTGAACCGGTCAGGACGGTGGGAGCACAGCCGGTCCAGTATTGTCCTGGCGGTGATGTCGGGTTCCGTTTCCAACCATCCCAGGATGTGCTGCCACGCTCCCTCGAAGGGGTCTGAACGAGTACGGCAATGGCGGGTCCCCTGGTCCGGGGAGCGTGGTAGGACGGTTTTCACCCTGCTGCCACAGGGTGGGCAGTTGGGACAGGAACTGCTCCAGGCTCTCCTGCTGGGCTGGCTCTCACCGTGACAGGGAGAGGAAAGGGCCACCAGGGCGGCCTGGGCTTCGCGGATGGCATGCAGGAGGGCTACGGGATCCAGGCTGGCGCGGCGCCGGGTCAGTTGCTCTTTAAATTCATCACGTACCGCCTCGTGCAGCAAAAGCCGATCGCAGGGCGTAGCCGGAGGGCTGTAGCGCTTGAAGTCCGGGAGAGTTGAGAGGATATTTGCGGAGAGAGTTCCTGGGCAGTTGGCCGAGTGGGCCTTTGCTGTTAGGTATGACTGTCTGTCAAAGGCTGCCTCGTCGAATGCCTCGATGGAGTCCGTCGGTGCAGGGCGTGATTGATTAGTCATATAGACCGTCCTGCCAAAAATTGTTCGGGTCGCCTCTCCTCTTGGCGCGTCGGTCGGCGATATAGGAATTATCCCGGATAGGGTTTGGAAAATCAAAACCTACCCGGGCAAGGTCCTGTTCGCTTCTGGTCATTAAGCCCCTTTGGGCGCCCTTTCGCAGTCGAGCATGTGGGACATCCGTCGCATGAAATTGTTGCGGTATATGCCCAGCGGCGGCTCGGCCATCATCT
>MKWU01000468.1_pt1 | contig 77058 bp, 70 predicted proteins | sample 809101 | NCBI WGS metagenome assembly MKWU01 (sample SAMN05860141, study PRJNA318959) | sponge metagenome | host: Aplysina aerophoba | place: Slovenia: Piran, Adriatic Sea, Gulf of Piran | collected 2013-05-07 | reverse complement strand
AACCCGAATAGCCCTCATCCTCGAACCGAGCCGCCATCGCCTCCGCCAACGGAAACACCGTAGACGAACCAGCCACCGCAATATCCCCAGACACCGACAACGGATCAGCCGCAGGCAAACCACGACTTCCGGACATCGCCGAATCACCACCCGACGAGGAGCTGCTCGCCGCTTGGGTGGCGGCCGTGGTGGCGATCGTGGTTACCTGGCCGGCGTCATCTCCCCCACCGCATGCTGTGGTGACCAGCGCCACGACCGCCACAAGTGCGAGCGGGCGCCAGAAACTGCCGATTGGCATATGGTCTCTCCTAACCCTTGATTCGGGCCGAACGCTAAGCCGTCAGGGTTAAGGGATCGGTTGGCCAGGGTGAACGCGAGGTAAACCTTTGCGGATCCATCGGGACCAGGTCCCTATGTTTGAGCGCTCCGACGGCGCCCTAGCGGGCGCTTAGTGGGCGTGGGCCTGGGATGCCGCGTAGTAGGGGTTCTCGCCGCTCTGGTGGTCGGTGATGTCCACGATCTCCACGATCTCGGGGATAGCTTCCCGCAGGATCCGCTCGATGCCCTGGCGCAGGGTCATGGCTGCCATCCCGCACCCCTGGCATCCTCCTCCCATCTGGAGATAGACCACACCGTTCTCCTCGCCCACCAAACTGGCTTGGCCTCCGTGGGCCGCGATCGACGGGTTCACCTGGTGGTCAAGGACCGTCTGCACCCGCTCAGCGATCGGACCGGTCAGGTCACCGGCGTCGAAGTCCGGGATGTCCGGCGACGGGTTGTTCGGGTTGTCGATGGCCAATCCCGGGGTCATCGGGTTTGACGACATGGCCAGCTGGGCACCGGTCATGTTCCCGGTGTCCGACGCCGGAATGACGACCGCCAGATCACCGTGGCGCTCCACATGATCGGACGGCTCCATCTCGTCGAGCGGGACGAACGACAACGAGTACCCGAACTGGAGTCCCTGAACACCGGTTATCTCGATCAGGAGACCGTACTCCTCGTCGCCCGGCTCCTGGTCACGGATCTCGATGATCCGCTCAAGGGCTTCTTCGCTGAAGTTCATCAATGCGTTAGTACTCATGGTCCACAAGGGTAGCCACCCGTCCGGGCAAGCGTTGACCGCGGGGGTCGGGTACAGTCCACACATGAGCCTCCGAGCAGGCACGGCCCCATCGTTGCGATCCCCCACGCTTGCTCTCGTCGCCGTGATGGTGGCCCTCGGCGCTGCCTGCTCCACCCGAGGCAACGAGGTCGTATTCGACGGGAACCCGTCCGCGGAGACCACCACTGTCGCGGCCGCGGAGGCGGGCACCGAGCCGGCTGCCACGTCGCTGCCCGCTGGTACCGCCGCAGGCGAGGCGCCGACCACCCTGACCGTCGGGTCCTCGGAGACCACTACCACGACCATCACGACAACCGCTATAGCCACCGCGCCGGCCGCGTTGGAGCTGTCGGACCGGGGCATCGAAGCGCTTACCGCCCCGGTGCTGGTCGACGGGCGGTTTGGCGAAGGGGTAACCGTCCTAGGCCCCGGGGCAGAGCGGAACGATCTGTACGTAGAGACGGCGGATGGTTACCTGGCCCAGCCCATCTGGTCGCCGGACGGACGGCTCGTGGCCTTTTCGAGAGCCTCAAGTACCGGCAACTGGATAGTCGTCGGTCCTGGGACCGGTGGAGCCCTGCTCGCCTACGAGACACCGTTCGCAGCGTTCTACATCCACTGGAGTCCGGACGGGCGCCTCGTCGCGATGCTGGGAGCCGCCGATGCCCAGGTTGCTCTCGCGATCCTCGACCTGGACACCGGGATAGTGGAGATGCTGGATTTCGCCGCCTCCTACTACTTCCACTGGTCGCCTGACAGCTCGCGGGTGCTCACGCACCTCGACAGCTCCCGCCTCCAGATCCTCGACCCGTCCTCCGGGGAGATCGCCCAGATCGCCGCCTTCGACTTCGTCTGGTCGGGTTACCAGACGCCATCCTGGATGCCGGATGGCCGCTCGATCCTGTATGTACGACCCGCCGGGAACCAGAGTGAAGAACCCCCGGACGAACTGGTAATCCACGATCTGGCGAGCGGTCAGATCGACGTCATCGCAACGGGCGCCGGTTTCTTCGCCTTCGCGGTGTCCCCTGACGGAAGACAGGTGGCCTACTCGCTCCACAACCTGGCCCGGCCCACCTCCATGTACCTGGTCGAGCCGAGCAGCGGTGAAGTGACAGAACTCGACGCCCCCAACACAGTGGCCTGGCAGTGGAGCCCCGACAGCCACAAGATCCTGCTGCTCGGGGTCAACGAGGGGAGCCGTCTCACCATGGACGTGTACCAGGACGGCACCATCACTGCGTACCCGGACATCACGCCCTCCGAGAACTTCCTGCGCAGCTACATCCCTTTCTGGAACCAATACGGCCGCAGCCATACGCTCTGGGCACCGGACAGCTCGGCCTTCGTGTACGCCGCCGCCGACCGGGGAAACGACTACATCTTCCTCCAGCTCCTCGAGGAGGAGCGTCCCGTCCTCCTGGGTGCAGGATCCATGGCGGTGTTCTCGCCCCGAACCTGAATGCCTGTCGTTCACGTCTTCGTCGGGGGCGATCCGGTCTCGCCGGGACGGATCGACGGGCTCGGGCCGGCCGACCTCGTCATAGCGGCTGATTCGGGCGCCGATATCGCCGCCGGCGCCGCCGTCACCCTTAACATCCTGGTAGGTGACCTCGACTCGATCTCGAGAACGGTGCTAAAGCGGGTCTTCGATGGCGAGACCGTTATCGAAGCCCACTCCCCTGACAAGGACGCCACCGATCTGGAGCTGGCGCTGGATGTGGCGCTCCGCTCCGACCCGAGCGAGATCGTCTTCGTGGGCGGCGGCGGCGGGCGTCTCGACCACCTGCTGGGCAATGTCGGGGTGATCGGGAGCCCGGCAGCCCGCCACGTTGCGGTCACCTGGGTCATGGAGCGGGAAACGGCCCATGTCATCCGGCGTGGCAAGTCGATTCCCACCACGCCAGGGGAACTCTTCAGCCTCATCCCGATCGGAAGTGACGCCCACGGCGTGCATGTGCGGCACGCCCGATGGCCGATCCGAGACGCCTCGCTCCGGGTTCACAGGTCGGTGGGAATCAGCAACGTCGCCCTGGGCAGGCAGGTTGAGATCGAGGTAGGCGAGGGCGCCGTCCTGGCCATCTTCAACCATCTCTAGGTGGTCAGTGGTCAGTGGTAAACTAACGTTAACCTGTGACTTGCTACTAGCCCTGTCCAGCTGGTCGGGCTTCGTAGACCTCGGGGTTGGCGCAATAGGGCATCCGCCGGCCCTCCAGAGCAGCCACCAGGTTGGTCGCCGCCCTCTCCGCCATCAGGATACGGGTCCGGACGGTGGCGCTCCCGATGTGCGGGACGATGAAGCAATTGGGCAGGGCCACCAGAGGATGATCCGCCGGGATGGGCTCAGGGTCGGTCACATCCAAGCCTGCAGCGGCAATCGTCCCCCCGGCGAGCGCCTCGACCAGCGCGTCCGTGTCAACGACCGGACCCCGGGCCGCGTTCACGAGCGTGGCGGTCGGCTTCATAGCCGCCAGAGCATCTCGGTCGATGAGGCGGTGCGTACCCGGGTGGAAACTGGTCACCACCACCACATGGTCCGCGTCCGCCAAGAGCTCGGGCAGGGTGCGGTACTCCACTCCGAGCATCTTCTCCGCGCTACGATCCCGGCTCCGCTTGGTGTAGAGCATCCGCATGCCGAACCCCGCACCTCTCCGGGCTACGGCTTGCCCGATCCGCCCGAGACCCACGATGCCCAGGGTTGATCCGGCGATGTCCTGGCCTACCAGCGCCATCGGGTCCCACTCCCCCCAGCGGCCCTCCACCACATCCTCCAGACCCTCCCTGAACCGGCGAGCCGCGGTGATCAGCAACCCGAAGGCGGTGTCAGCGGTGGTCTCGGTGAGGACGTCGGGGGTGTATCCGACCGGGATGCCCCGAGCCGTACAGGCTGCCAGGTCGATGTTGTCGACGCCCACCGCCATCTGGCTGACGGCCTCGAGCTCCCCCGCTGCGTCCAGCAGCTCCGCGTCGATGCGGTCGGTGAGCATGCAGTACAGGCCGTCGGCATCACGCGCTCGAGCCAGCAACTCAGCCCGCGGGATGGCTCGATTCTCGGGAAACACCCACACCGCGGCTACCGCCCGGAGCATCTCCACGACCGCGCCCGGTGGGCGGCGGGTGACGACCACATGCGCCCCGCTCATGCCGCCGGCCACCTGGTCCGGGTGCTCGCGCCCCCTCCCGACCGCACCGGGCGGCTCAGTCCTCGTAGAGCTCTTCGATCTCGCTGGCGTAGCGCTCCAAGACCACCCGACGCTTCATCTTGAGCGATGGGGTGAGCTCGCCGGACTCGGCTGACCACTTCTCCGAAACCACCGTCCACTTACGAGCCTGCTCCACCCGGGCGACCCTGGCGTTGGCCGACTCCACCACCCGGGCGACCTCCTTGAGCACCTGCGAATGGCGGGTGAACTCGTCGAAGCCGCTGTACTCCAAGCCCTGGCCGTCGGCCCATCCCTCCGCAATGTCGGGATCTAGTGCGACCAGGAGGGTCAGGTAGCGGCGACCATCGCCTACCAGGCAGGCCTGGGAAATCAGAGCGTGCTCGTTTATCAGGTTCTCCAGCCGAGCCGGGGCAACGTTCTTGCCGCCGGCGGTGATGATGATCTCCTTCTTGCGCCCGATGATGGAGAGGTAGCCGTGGTCATCCATACGTCCCAGGTCACCGGTACGCAGCCATCCGTCCTCGCCATACGTGGCGGCGGTCGTGTCCGGGTCCCGGTAGTAACCCTGGGTGATGAGCCCGCCCCGCAGCAGGATCTCATCGTCATCGGCGATGGCAATTTCCACTCCCGGCATGGCCCGACCCACGGTCCCGATCCGGTTGGCGCCGGCCACGTTGGAAGTGCCGGGACCTGAGGACTCGGTCATCCCGTACAACTCGAACACGGGTAACCCGATGCCCCGGAAGAAGAGCAGCAGATCCGGCGAGATCGGCGCCGCAGCCGAGATGGCGAGCTTCAACTCGTCCATGCCGAGACCGGTCCGGAACTTCTTGGAGAACAGGATGCGATCGAACAGCCGGAGCTTCAGGCGGTCGACCAGCCCGAGGTGGCGGCCCTCCTGCTCGGCTCGTTGGGCTTCGATCGCCAGTTCGATGGCGCCGAGCGCCAGAGCCCGCCGCCGGGCGTTGGGCTCGGCGTTGACCCGCGCCATCAGACCGGCGTGGAACTTCTCCCAGACCCTGGGCACCGCGAAGAAGACATGCGGCCGGGTCTCCTGGACCCCCGCAGCCACCTCGGTCAGATCGGGGATGTAGCGGACGCTTCCGATCCACCACATACTGACGTAGTGGCTGGCCATGCGCTCCCCGATGTGCGCCAGGGGCAGGTAGGACACGAGCCGCAGGTGATCGGGCAGGGGGAAGGTACGAGCGACGCACTCCAGTGTCCACAGCACGTTGCGATGGGTGACCATCACCCCCTTCGGAACTCCGGTCGTGCCGGAGGTGTAGATCAGGGTGGCCAGATCGCTCGGCGCCACCGCAGAGGAGGACCGCTGGACCCGTTCCGGATCCGCTGCCAGGGCCTCCCGGCCTGCTGACCGGAGAGCCTCCCAGGACATGATCCGCTCATCGCCACTGTCCGCGGGCGGCTCCATAACTACGACATGGGAGAGGTTCGGGAGATTTGCCCAGATTCCTTCCCAACGCTCCAGGTAATCGGCATTCTCGATCACCGCCACCCGGGCGGAGCAGTGATCGGCGATGTACTGTATCTGCTCGGCAGCCAGGGTGTTGTATAGCGACACCGGAACGGCGCCGGCATGCAGGATCCCGAGGTCGGCGATCACATGCTCAGGCCGGTTGCCCCCCATGATGGCCACGAAGTCCCCCGCCTCGACCCCGAGCGCGCATAGCCCGGCTGCCACCTCCACTACCTGGCCACGGTATTCGGCCCATGTAAGGGTCCGGACCTCTTCGCCGGCCTTCCAATGGATGGCCGGATGATCAGGGAACCGCTCGGCGTTTCGGCTGAGCACCCCGACCAAGGTCATGTCGCCGATGGCCCCCTCGATGGCCTGGCGCTCGTGTTCGACTTCGCTGTTCATCGCTGCCCTCCCTTGCGGGACATACCCACAGTCGCGATGTTACCGATCCACGTGAGAGGAAACGAGTATTCGAGACCATCCCAGAGCCGGCACAAACCTCCACGGAGGCATGGATTTCCCTACCCCACAGGGGTCTCTCACCGCCGTACCTCCTGTATCCTGGATCCGACTGTATCCGATCACGCGCGGGGATGGTTGTGGATCAGGTTTCGTTCACCCGGATGGAGGATGGCACCAAGGAGGAGTACCAGCTCCTCGAGAGGCTGGAACACCGGCTCCATACCGACTATGTCGACCGCCTTCTCGAGTGGGTCCAATGGAATGAGGGAGACACCGGCTACCGGATCAGCCGCTTCGAGCACTCCCTCCAGTCAGCCAGCCGAGCCTACCGGGACGGTAAGGACGAGGAGTTCGTGGTGTGCTGCCTGTTCCATGACATAGGTGATCTGATCTCCCCCTACAACCACAGCCAGGTTGCGGCTGACATCCTGCGGCCATACATATCGGAGAAGAACTACTGGATCGTCAGGCACCACGGCCTCTTCCAAGGCTACTACTACTTTCACCACTTCGGCGGCGATCGCAACGCCCGTGACAGGTACAAGGATCACCCCTGGTACGACGACACGGTGGAGTTCTGCGCCAGGTACGACCAGAACTGCTTCGACCCTGACTACGTGTCCTTACCGTTGGAGTTCTTCGAACCGATGGCGCGACGGGTGATCTCGACCCGCCGTCACGACACCCCCTGAGCGTTGCTAGTTGCTAGTTGCTAGTTGCTGGTTGCTGGTTGCTGGTTGCTGGTTGCTGGTTGCTGGTTTATGTTGTTTGACCGCTGACCAGCACCCTCCTACTGGAGAGCAATCGAGACGCGCTCGGCCGCCTCGGCCACACTGGCTGCGATGGCGTCCCGGTCGGCCGAGCCCGGGAAGCGGTATGACGGGCCGTGGACGTGGATCGCCCCGAGCACCCTCATCTGGCCGTCGTAGACGGGGGAGGCCACCGAACTGATCCCCTCAACGAACTCGTCCATGACCCAGGCGTAGCGTTGGGTACGGATCGACTTCAGGCGCTTGCGTATCAGCCGGGGGTCCGTCACGGTATAGCGCGTGTAGGACTCGGGTTTGGCGGCGATATAGCTGTCCAGTTGGTCGGGCGGCCAGTGGGCCAGGATCACCAGCCCGGACGGGACCACATGCATCGGTAGAAGGGTGCCGGTCCAATCCCTGACCACGACGTTGTTGAGCGCATCCTCCTGAGCGATGTAGTGAACCCGGTTGCCGTCCGGTATGGCGAGCCCGGCGTCCTCCCCCAGTCCATCGGCCAGCATCTTGAGATGGGGACGGGCACGAGCCGCCAATTCGACCGCCCGGCTCCTGCCGGTCGAGAGACCGGAGAGGCGGGGACCGATCCGGTAGGTGGCGCCGGGCGAGATCCGCTCCACGGCGCCCAACTCCACCAGCGTCTTGACCAGCCGCGCCACGGTGCTCTTCGGCATTCCAACCCGCTCGGCCAGCTCGGTGATACCCAGGTCGGAAGCCGAGATGACGTCCATGATGGCGAAGGCCCGGTCGATTGATTGCACCCTGCCCATTGCCGGATCTCCCCGATGTCGGACGTTCCACCCCGCGTGGGGAACGTACCACATCGTGGACCGCGACCGTATCGAGGAACACCGGCGCATAGCGGGTCCGGCCCGACAGGGTGGGCATCCGATCGACTCGAGCCTGGTTCGAGAGGACCTCGGTTAACCTGATGCCTGTCTGTGGACGAAGCACGGAATGAGAACCCATGGCCGACAACGACAATAATGATGCCGTTGCCTGCGCCTCCTGTGGTGACACCCTCGATACCAGCGAGGACGATGGATTCTGCACCAGTTGTTCCTGGCTGGTCCTGACCGCCCGGAAAGGAGATATCCATGGCCACGCCGCACATCTCGGCTGCAGATGACGCGTTTGCCGACTCGATCCTGCTACCCGGGGATCCGCTCCGGGCCCGCTACATAGCGGAGACGTTCCTCGAGGACGTCACCGAGGTAACCGCCGTTCGCAACATGCTCGGGTTCACCGGCTCCTACAAGGGAACTCCCGTGTCAACCATGGGCACCGGCATGGGGATGCCATCGGCATCGATCTACATCACCGAACTGGCCCGCTTCTACGGAGTGCGGCGGCTGATCCGGGTGGGAAGCTGCGGCGGGATTTCCACCGACGTGAAGATAAGAGACGTCATCCTGGCAATCGGCGCCGGCACCGACTCGCAGACCAACCGCACCCGTTACAACGGCTGGGACTACGCAGCCACCGCCAGTTTTCCCCTTCTCAGGGCGGCCGCCGATGCCGCCGACGGAATGGGTATCCACACGCATGTCGGGAACCTCCACTCCTCCGACCTGTTCTACAACAGCTACACCAACGCCCTGGAGGTATGGCAACGGATGGGGGTGCTGGCGGTCGAGATGGAGGCGGCGGCGCTCTACGCCATCGCGGCCGAAGAAGGCGCCCAGGCACTCGCCATCGTCACCGTTTCGGACCACCTCGTGACCGAGGAACAGACTTCCTCGGCCGAGCGAGAGCGCACGTTCGACCAGATGGTGAGGATCGCGCTCGAAGCAAGCCACAAACTGGATCAAGCCTGAACGGGCTCGTCAACGTAGGCGCCAGGCCGGGGCCGGCCCGGGTTCCCGTAGATGTCAGGCGCCCCAGCGCGTCACCATGACGAGGACAGCGAAAGCCAACACAGCCGTATCGACCCAACCCACCAGGCTTGAGCGACGCGACATAGTCGCGGCTTGCTCGCGGTCAGCCCGCTCGTATGCGGCCGCGATCCGTCTCCCGTTCGGACCTATGACGGTCATCGCCAGCACCGCGCCGATCACGACAGCCAGAATGCCCACCACCACGAAAGGGTCGGTCATGCTGTAGGCGCCGTCCGCCAAGCCGACCAGACCGAACCCGGATATGAACACCACGATTGCCGCAGGAGTGTGGATCACCCGGCCCATGGAAACGGTAACGCGGTGCCAGGCAGCGGCAGTGCCATCGTCCGCGCTGGTCATGGGACCGCGGGCGAAAGCCCGTACCAGGTTGGCGCCGAACCAGGCCGCCACGCCCAGGATATGCAGGAACTGCATCAACTCGAACATCGGGCTCCCTTCCACGCACGCACCACCAGGCTAGCCCCGATCCCTTATGGATCGGGGCTCCCGCGCCGTGGTACGGTGGCAGGAGACACCGTGGCCGGCAGGACCTCCCGCCACCGGCGCGGCGTCGCGAGGATCGAGGAGGTATCCGGTGCAAGACCCTGGGTGAGACACTATCCTATCGCGCGGGTGCCCCGGGGCCGCTGTCATCGGCGTCCCTCTGATCAAGAGGCGAAATGACGTTGAGTCCTCCGTAGGCGACTCGAACCAACACCCTCAATCGCGTACCAGTGGCACACAGTCGATAGAGTGGAGAACTCGGGCAACTGATGCATTCCGATATCTGCTAGGAAGCGTCGACACCAACGATCCAGGAAAGGGTAACCATGGAAATCAACACCGAACGGACCGACGGGGTGCTCGTGATCAACGCCGAGGGCCGGATTGACGGATCGAACTCCGCCAAGTTCCTGGAGTCCATTCAGGCGGTGGTCAGCGACGACGACAACGGAGTAGCTCTAGATTTCGGCGGCATCAACTACATCAGCAGCGCCGGCCTGCGGGTAATCCTGTTACTCGCCAAGGAACTCCGTCAGAAGCAAACCGGGTTCGGGGTGTGCTCACTCTCCAGTTCCGTCAAGGAGATCTTCACCATAAGCGGGTTCGACCAGATCATCTCCATCTTCGACTCCGGAGCCGATGCTGTCGGCGCGCTCAAGTAGGAGACAGGCGAACCCTGTTGCGGTGACCGTATTACCCGACTGTCCGGCGCTCCCGGATAGCGAGCATCATCGAGGTTGAGTCATGGCATCGAAAAAGCGATCCCGCCGGTCTGACAAGGAAGGCCAGGAGCAGGGCCACACCTACCCGTACAAGATACTCGTCGTCGACGACGAGCCGGATCTGCAACCCCTCATCCTCCAGCGGATGCGCCGGCCCATCCGTGCCGGCAAGTACGAGTTCGTCTTCGCGCAGAACGGTATCGAAGCCCTCCAGAAACTGACCGCCGAACCCGACATCGACATGGTGGTGTCGGATATCAACATGCCGCAGATGGATGGCCTGACGTTGCTGGAACAGATACCGAGCGTCAACCCGAACATCCGCTCCGTAATCATCTCCGCCTACGGCGACATGCAGAACATCCGCACCGCCATGAACCGGGGGGCCTTCGACTTCGTAACCAAGCCTCTCGACTTCAAGGACCTACGCCACACCATTGCTCGAACCCTCCGCAACCTGGTGGAGTGGCGGGAGGCCTTGGCCTCTCGCGATCAGCTGGTAGTGCTTCAGAACGAGTTGGACGTAGCCAGCAAGATTCAGCAATCCATCCTGCCGACCGAATTCCCGCGGCACGAGAAGTACGAGGTTTACGCCAGCATGGAGCCCGCCCGCAACGTCGGCGGAGACTTCTACGACATCCTCATGCTGGAGCGAGATCACGTCGGACTCGCCATCGCCGACGTCTCCGACAAGGGCGTGCCCGCATCGCTGTTCATGATGTCGAGCCGAACCCTCCTCAAAGGAACCGCCATCGGGCTACCACAGCCGGGGATGGTCCTGACCGATGTCAACGATCTTCTGTACGAGGAGAACGAGACCGCCATGTTCGTTACGGTCTTCTACGGGGTGTACTCGCCGATGACCGGCGAGTTGGACTACGCGAACGGCGGCCACAACCCTCCCCTGGTCATCCACGCTGATGGAAGCTCGGAGTTCATCCCGCAGGTCGCCGGGATAGCCCTGGGAATTGCCCGCGGGATACCCTTCTCTCAAGGATCCCTTACGCTGCAACCCGGCGACACACTCCTGCTTTACACCGACGGCGTTACCGAGGCCATGAACGCCGAGAGCGAAGAGTTCGGCGTAGAGCGCTTGCAGGCAATCTTCCTCGAAAACCCGCCGACGTCGGCTCAGAACACCAACGATGCGGTCTTCGCAGCGGTGCACGCCTTCGCCGGAGACACGCCCCAATCGGACGACATCACGTGTCTGTCCATCACCAGGACTCCGGGATAACGATGGCTTCGCGCTCGCTGGTCCTCGACTTCGAGCATGGTAAGCAGGAGACCAACGCCGAGATGCTCGAGGGAATCTCCGCTCAGATCGACGAGATGGCGGAGGGCGACGACTGGTCCCCCAAATTGGTCTACCTGGTCCAGCTATGCCTGGAGGAGCTGGCGCTCAACGCCATGACCTACGGTCGCGAGACCGGCCTGTCCGAGTTCCAGGTGTCGATCACTCCCGACCGTGAGGAGGTTGTGATCGAGATGCACGACAACGGCGCTGCCTTCGACCCGACCAAGGACGCGCCGATTCCCGACCCCGCCGCCGCCATGGATGATCGACCGGTGGGCGGTCTGGGAATCTTCCTCATCCGGGAGATGGTGGACGACCTCACTTATCGAAGGGAAGAGGGTTGGAATCATCTGACCATCACCATAAGGCGCGCCCAATAGGGGGTACCGACCGGATGGGGGACAAGATCCGCCGGCCACGGACACTTCGGGCTATCGGTTCCGCCATTCTCGGACTGGTGCTGGCCGGTTGCGGATTCCCCCAACCCGGCGAAGACCGGTCGAACACCGACCCCACCACCACATCCTCCGCCACCACGGTCGCCCAGAGCCAGGCGACTCCCGGTGTGGACGACCAGCGGATCCTGTTCGGTCAGTCGGCGGCTCTCAGCGGCCCGGCCCAAGAGCTCGGGTTGGAAATGAGCCTGGGGATCAACGCCGCCTTCCACGAAGTGAACTCGAACGGCGGGATGGCCGGTCGTCGTCTCGAGTTGATCACCCTCGACGACACGTACGAACCGGAACTGGCCATCGCCAACACCCTCCAGCTCATCGAGGAAGAGCAGGTATTCGCCTTGATCGGCGAGGTGGGAACGCCAACGTCACGTTCCGCCACTCCGGTCGCCGCCGAAGCGGGGGTCCCCTTCGTGGCGCCCTTCACCGGCGCTGCGTTCCTCAGGTCCGAGAGTTGGAGCAACATCGTGAACCTCAGGGCGTCTTACGCGCAGGAGACGGAAGAGATGGTGGCCCGCCTCACCCAGGACCTGGGCATCCAACGCATCGCGATCATGTACCAGGACGACTCGTTCGGCCGCGCCGGATTGCAGGGTGCCCAAGCGGCGCTCGAGCGGCGCGATATGCAGCCCGTATCGGTGGGGATCTACCCTCGTAACACGACGGCCATCAAGACCGGCCTCATCGACCTCACCCTGGGCGAACCCGAGGCGGTCATCGTCGTCGGCGCCTACCAGCCCGTGGCGGCCCTTATCGCCTGGTCCAGACACACCGGCTTCGATCCTATCTTCATCACCATTTCCTTCGTGGGAAGCAACGCTCTGGCGAGAGAGCTCGGCCCGGACGGGAAGGGCGTGTTCGTCACCCAGGTTGTGCCGTTCCCCACGGACACCTCCATACCGGTCGTCACCTCCTATATCGACGCCCTGGCGGCTTATGCCCCGGATGCGTCGCCCAGCTTCGTGTCCCTCGAGGGCTACCTGTCGGGACGGTTGGCCATCATCGGCCTGGAGGGATGCGGGCTCGAACCGACCCGCGCCTGCTTCCTGAGCAACCTTCTGGACGGCGGCGCCACAGACATCGACGGGTTCCCCCTCGCTTTCGGCCCGGGTGACAACCAGGGTTCGGATCGAGTCTTCCTCACCTTCATCAACAGCGAGGGTCAATACGAGCCGGCCCAACAGATCATGAGGATATAGCCGTGGCCACCTGGATCGGTCGCCTCTGGGCGCTGCGCACCCTCATCTCCACCCAGATGTACATCGGAATCGGATCCGTCGTTGCGCTGACCATTGCGGCCAGCTTCGTCGGTTGGGTCTCGTTCAACCGGGTCGACGCCGCCCAGAGCAGGGTGGAGAACGAGAGCTTGCCCGAGATGGAGGCCGCCTTCAGGATGGCCGAGTACAGCCGAACCCTCGCCGCGGCAGCCCCCAGGCTGGTAGCCGGCCAACCGACCGAGGTGGACGCAATATCCGAAGAGATCCGGCAAGCCCAGCGGGGGTTCGAGGATCAGATCCTCCAGTTGCGCACGCTGGCGAGAACCGAAGACCATCTCCAGACCTACATTCCCAATGCGCAAGCAGTCTTTTTCCAGTTGCTGTTCAACATCGATCGGATTCAGGGTCAGCTCGCCCAGCATCACTCCCTCGTCCAGCGAGCCGAGCAGATGAGGTTGCTGATCATTGACCTGCGCTCCCGGCTCGACGACATGATCGTGCCCGCCATCGACGACCAGCTGTTCTACCAGATGACCGGATATCGCGATCTGGGCGAGCCGCCGGTCGACCGGAGCGTCTACCTATCGGAGGACGAGTTCAACCGCTACCGCCACCTTGCGGCGCTCAAGTCGGAAGCCACACTGGCGACCCAGCTTCTATCCAGCGGCCTGAGCGTCTCGGACGCGGCCTTCATCGAACCCCTCCAGGAGAGCTTCGAATCGACCGCCGGACGCCTGTCGATCAGCCTGGGCGCCCTGGAGGGAACCGATCTCCATGCATCCCTGACCCCGATCTTCGATCAGCTGCTGAGTACGGCTATGACTCAGGGGGATGGCTTCGATCTCCTGATCGAGAAACTCAGGTTGGAGGAGAACCAGGACGAGTTGTTGATCCACACGGCCCAGTTATCCGCAAAGCTGACCACGGAGGTCGATGGCCTGGTCACGTCCGCGAACCAAGCCGCCGATGCGGCCAATCAAGCATCCGACAACGCCATCAACACCGGTCGCACCCTGCTGGTGGGAATCAGCATCCTCGGTGTGCTCGCTGCCTTCGCCATCAGCTACGGCTTCGTCGGTCGGGTTCTGCTCCGCCGGATCCACATGCTGTCGGCGCGCATGCGCCAGATGGCCGACGGGGATCTCGAAGCCGAGGTCAACATCAAGGGTCGGGATGAGGTGGCCGACATGGCCGCCGCCCTGGAGGTCTTCCGTAGACATGCGCTCGAGGTGCAGCGCCTGAACCTGGTCGAGAAGATGGCCGCGGAGCTGGTCGAGAAGAACAGCCAGTTGGAAGAGGTCCTGTCGGAGCTGGAGCGGGCCCAGGACCAGATCGTCATGCAGGAGAAGCTGGCAGCTCTCGGCGAGGTCACCGCCGGGGTGGCCCATGAGATCCGCAACCCGCTGAACTTCGTGAAGAACTTCTCCGAGGCTTCCGAGGAGCTACTGGAGGAACTCGAGGAGATCCTCGAGGAGGACGAGCCGGACGAGGACGAGATAGAGGAAATCGTCGATGACCTGACCGACAACCTCGAACGGATCCGCCGGCACAGCGAGCGGGCCAACCGGATCGTTCAGGACATGCTGATGATGGGCCGGGGCGGTGGCGAATGGCAGACCGTGGATCTGAACACCGTCTTCAACGAACACGCCCAACTGGCCTACCACAGCGCCCGGGCTGTGGACCCCGACTTCCAACTGCTAATCGAGCGGGACTTCGATCCCGAGGTGGGCGACATAGAGGCCATCCCGCAGGACTTGGGCCGGGTATTCCTCAACATGGTCGGCAACTCCTGCCAGGCCGTCGACTCCAAGCGGGTGTCGATTCAGGAGGCACCGCGCGATGGCACGCCCTACATGCCCACCGTCCGGCTGATAACCAAACGGGTCGGCGACCGGGTTCAGGTCATGATCCGCGATAACGGTGACGGCATCCCACCTGATGTGATCGACAAGATCTTCAATCCCTTCTTCACCACCAAGCCCACTGACAAGGGCACCGGCTTGGGCCTGGCGCTATCGAGCGACATCGTACGGACACACGGCGGGAGCATCTCGGTCGATTCGGAGGAGGGAGAGTTCACCCAGATGACGGTCGATCTACCCCTCAGGCGGCCCGATGGAGCGTCCGAAGCCGATCAGGCGTACGCCGACCGGTTGATCGATCCTGACGAGGATGACTACGAGGACGAGTGAAGCAACCCCTGGTCAGTGATCCAGAGCGCGGAGCATGCCGAGAAAACCGCCGCCGAAGACGCCGAACAGGACACCGGGAAGCAAGGAGGTGGCTATCGAGGTCTGCCAGCTCTGACCGGTCACCATCCATACGGCGACGGTTATGAAGACGATCATGAGGGGTAGACCGACGAGGGAACCCTTCATTATGGCCATACCGAAGGCGAGATCGCTACCAGCGTCATGCGATCCGTCGCCTTCTCGAACCTGACCCGACATCTGCACCTCTTGATCTGGAGAGAACAGGTAACTCGTACGGGGCCGGCACCATACGGCAGCCAGCCCGCAGTCCCGATTCTAGTGGTCTCATCAGCATCCGGTTACAAACTCACGGTTCCTCGGGTCGGCCACGCAATCCCCTCAATATCCTTGGGTCTGCTCAGGAAGTCCGCCACCTACCGGGCTTGCCGACCCTCCCCTCCTAGGAGGTTCCACCTTTGAAGTCAGAGGCTCAGGTCGTGGTGATCGGTGGGGGCGTGGTCGGCTGCTCGGTGCTGTACCACCTCACCAAGGCGGGGTGGACCGACGTGATGCTGGTCGAGCGTCTCGAACTGGCCGCCGGATCGTCATGGCACGCGGCCGGGGGCATCCACACGCACAACGGGAATGTCTACCTGGTCGACCTCCAGCGGTACACCGTCGAGCTGTACCCCGAACTCGAGAGGGTGTCGGGGCAGGACTGCGGTATCCACCTGACCGGCGGGCTACAACTGGCCGACTCCCCTGGGTGGATGGACTGGCTGAAGACGGTGCACGCCCGGGGCCGGTACCTGGGGATGGAGACCGAGCTTATCTCCACCCGGGAGGCGGCCGAGATCTTCCCGCTCATGGACCCTTCGCTCTTCGTCGGAGCCATGTGGGACCGCCACGAGGGCCATGTGGACCCGTCGGGTGTCGTCCGGGCCTACGCGAAAGCAGCCGAAGTGGGCGGCGCCACCGTGGCACGCAACACGATGGTCGAAGCCCTATCACAACGCGCGGACGGTACGTGGGACGTCCGGACCAGCCGGGGAGACATCCACACCGAGCATGTGGTCAACGCGGGCGGGCTCTGGGGTCGCGAGATAGGGCGGATGGTCGGCCTGGAACTGCCGCTCCTGGCCATGGCCCACCAGTACATCATCACCGGACCGGTGCCCGCTGTCGCCGAATACCGGCGGGTTAGGGGGAAGGAACTGCCCACAGTGGTCGACTTCGGCGGTGAGATATACATGAGGGAGGAATCCGGCGGCATCCTGCTCGGCACCTACGAACAGAATCACAAGCCGTGGTCCCCCCGGGCAACGCCCTGGAGTTTCGGCAGCGAGCTGTTACCGCCGGAGATCGATCGGATCGCCCCCGAACTCGAAACGGGATTCACCCACTTTCCCGCCCTGGCCGATGCCGGAATACGGAACATCGTGCACGGTCCGTTCGTCTTCGCTCCCGACGGCAACCCCTGCATCGGTCCGGTCAGGGGGATCCGCAACCTCTGGCTGGCGGTGGGGGTCATGGCCGGTTTCTGCCAGGCGGGCGGAGTAGGCCTGGCCCTTGCCAACTGGATGGCCGAGGGGGATCCGGGGTTCGACGTTTGGGCGATGGACGCTGCCCGCTTCGGCGACTGGGCCACCATTGCGTACACGAACGCCAAGGTGCGGGAGAACTACTCGAGACGCTTCAAGATAGCCTTCCCCAACGAAGAACTCCCCGCAGCCCGCCCCCTTCGTACCACCGCCCTCTACGACCGGTACACGCAGGCGAACGCGGTGTGGGGCGCCTCGTTCGGGCTCGAAGTGGCCCTCTGGTTCCAGGATGTGGGTGAGGAACCCGCCGAGGAGGTCACCTTCCGCCGTTCGAACGCCTTCCCGGTGGTGGCCGCGGAGTGCGCCGCGGTCCGTGGCGGGGTAGGCATGATCGAGACTTCGGGGTTTGCCAAGTATCGGGTCGAAGGTCCGGATGCCGCGCCCTGGTTGGACCGGATACTCGCCAACCGGCTCCCGCCTCCCGGCCGCATCACCCTCAGCCCGATGCTGAACCACCAGGGCATGTTGATCGGCGACTTCACCCTTGCCAACCTCGGAGACCACTTCATCGTGTTCGGCTCGGGTCCCGCTGAGGAATACCACATGCGCCGGTTCCTCGCCCAGATTCCCCCGGACGGCAGCGTGGATGTCATGCCGCTCGGCCTGATGATGGTCGGTCTGTCGATTGCCGGCCCCGCCTCGCGCGACGTACTGGCAGCGGTGGTGGACCACGACGTGGGCGCGGAGGTCCTCCGTTTCATGGACATCAAAGCCATGGACGTCGGGATGATTCCCGCGCTGGTCGGCCGGCTCACCTACACGGGAGACCTCGGATACGAGATCTGGGTGGCGCCCGAGAACCTAAGGGGACTGTACGAGCTGCTGCTGGATGCGGGCCGGGAACACGGGATCCGTGACTTCGGCCTCCGGGCACTCGACTCGCTGCGGCTGGAGAAGGGGTTCGGCTCGTGGGCCAGGGAGTACCGGCCCATATACGGCCCGGAGGAAGCGGGCCTGTCACGGTTCGTAGCCCTCGACAAGGGAGAGTTCATCGGGTGTGAAGCTGCTCGCCAGGAGCGCGAGGAGGGTCCGAGGCGGCGGTTGGTGACGATGGTCGTCGACGCTGTCGATGCCGACGCGGTGGGTGACGAGCCGGTCTGGCATGACGGCGAAGTGGTGGGCTGGGTGACCTCAGGGGGCTACGCCCACACGGTGGGCTGCTCGGTCGCCCTCGGGTACGTGCCCTCCGAGCTGGCCGACCCCCGGCGAAGACTCGAGATCGAGATCCTCGGGAGCCGGCGCAAAGCCGCCGTGCAGCCCGCTCCCCTGTTCGATCCGCACGGTATCCGGATGCGAAGTTAGTGATCTGTGATTCTTCATGTTCCCCGACACACGGCCGGTCCACCTCACAGGAACCGGGCCAGACGCTCGATTCCGGGGCGAATCGCCTCCAGATCGATAGCGGCAAACCCCAATTGGAAGTAGTGAGCAGGGCGGTCCGGCCCGAGGAAGCAGGATCGGCCCGGTTCGATCACCACCCCCTCATCCAGCGCCTGCTCGGCTAGGGAGTCCGCGTCCAGATCCTCGGGACCGGCCACCCACAAGCTCATCCCCCCGTCGGTGCCCGAGACCGGCCATGTAAACAGGTCGTCCACCGCCTCGGTGATGGCCTGCCACTTGGACCTGAGTACCCGGCGGTGCCTTCTGATCACCCTTCCGTAGTCACCGACCTCCATCATCAGGGCCGTTGTTCGCTGGATGATCCCCGGAGGATGCCTCAGCATGTGATGCCGCAAGCTGCGGAGATAGTCGACCAGGATGGGATCAGCCGCCACGAACCCGAGCCTCAAGCCGGGGGCCAGGAACTTGGAGAAACTCCCTACGTATACGACCCGCCCTGCCGCGTCGAGGGCTTTGAGGGCCGGCTGAGGGCGTCGCGAGTAGCAGTACTCCGAGTCGTAGTCGTCCTCCACGATCAGCACGCCGTCCCTGCCGGCCTGAGCGAGGAGCCTTCGCCGGCGGCCGATCGTCATCGTCACGTTGGTAGGAAATTGGCGACCCGGGGTGAGGAACACCATGTCCAGCCCCGACAAGTCTTCGGGAACGGCCACGCCGTGGGCGTCGACCGGTAGCGGCACCAGCTTCGCCTCCTGCTTGAGGAAGATCCTCCGGGCGTCCGGATAGCCCGGATCCTCCACGCCCACCGTGGATCCGGCGCCGAGTAGCGCCTCCGCGACCAGATGGAGTCCGTGCTGGGTTCCCAACGTCACGAGGATCTGGTCAGGCGTGGCCGAGACACCGCGTGCCGGCAGGATGGTGCGCCGGATCTGTTCTACGAGGAGCGGGTCATCCTGATCGTCCAGGTTGTGGAGGCTGATACCTCTGTGCTCTTCACGCAACGCCGTACGCATGGCCCTGGTCCAGGAACCGATCGGGAATCCCTCCGGACCAGGCCCGACGACGAACGGATAGGGGTAGGAACGCCAACCGGCCGGCCGGGTCCGCTCAACCTCGCCGTCCGCCAGGGCGCCCAACCTCTCATCCCAGCGAACCCGGGGCAGGGTGTCTGATCCATCCCGATCCTGCCAGCCCGCATCGCCCTCACCGAGCCCTTCGTTCACCACATAGCCGACCCGTTCGATCGGCTCGACGAACCCCTCCACAGCCAGCTCGCGGTAGGCCCGGTTGACAGTGTTACGAGAGATGTCCAGGTGGTCGGCGAGCATCCGCGATGAGGGAAGCATCTCACCCCCTGGCAGCTCCCCCCTCTCGATCGCCCGGGTCAGTCCGTCCTTGATACGGCGATAGCGCGGCGTCTTCGTCTCTTCGCTCAGGGAGTCGGAGAGGCGGGCCACAGTCGCGTAAAGCTGCTCAGACGTCATCGTTCACCGCCCTACCGATCGGCATTTTCACTCTACCCAAGCCCGGCGGGCAGGTAGACTCCCGCGGCATGACGAACTCGCCTGATCTGAGCCACCTCCTGCCGTCCTTCACCAGCGCCGAGTACTGGCGCAGCGGAACCGTTCCCGTGTTCGCCCGTGGTGAGGGCTGTTACCTATGGGACCACGAGGGCAACAGGTACCTGGACACGCTGGCCGGGCTGTTCGTGGTCCAGATCGGCCACGGGAGGACCGACATCGCGAAGGCGATGAGCGAGCAGGCCGAGCAGCTTGCCTTCTTCCCTTCATGGTCGGCCACCACTCCTATCACTCTCGAGGCCGCCTCGTTGGTCACCGACCTGGCCCCCGGCGATCTGGATGCGGTGTTCTTCGTCAGTTCAGGCTCCGAGGCGAACGAGTCGGCTATCAAGTTCGCCCGCCAGTATCACCAAGCCGATGGCCGGCCCACCAAGACCGGCGTGATCTCCCGGGTCGACTCCTATCACGGCACCAGCATGGGCGCACTCTCCGCCACCGGCTTGAAACCCGTCAGGGACCCTTTCCTGCCCCTCCTGCCGGGCTTCAGCCATGTGCCCAACACCCACGGCTATTCGGATGGCGTAGAAGCCGCCCGGGTGGTCGAGGAGGAAATCCTGCGCCGGGGGCCGGAGCAGGTAGGCATGGTCATTGCCGAACCGGTCCAGAACGGTGGTGGATCCCTGGTTCCTCCGGTGGGCTACTGGCGGGAGTTGCGTCGCATCTGCGACCGGTACGACGTGTTGCTGGTCGCTGACGAGGTGATCTGCGGGTTCGGGCGGCTCGGCGCCTGGTTCGGATCGGAGGTCGTGGACGCCCAACCCGACATGATCACGTTCGCCAAGGGCGCCACATCGGGCTACGCGCCGATCGGCGGCCTTCTGGTGCGCCGACCGCTGGTCGACAGGGTCCTGGACTCGCCGGCCGGGAGCTTCCTGCACGGCGCTACCTGGGGTGGTCATCCGGTGGTCATGGCAGCCGCCGTCGCCAACATCGGCGCCATGCGGGACGAGAAGGTGATCGACAACGTCGTCCACCATGCGTCGCTGTTCGAGGCGCGCCTCAATGATCTCGCCGAGGCGCACGATGCGGTTATGGATGTCCGGGGAACCGGCTACCTGTACGCACTCGCTCTCGGGCATAGCCGCGAGGAGGGACGGGAATACTCCGAAGAGGACACAAAGCGGGCCATCTACGAGCTTCTACCCCGGTTGGCCCTCGAAGCCGGCCTGCACCTCCGGGTTGATGACCGGGGCGGCGCCAAGATCATGCTCTCTCCCCCACTCGTCGCCACCACGGACGAGCTGGACGAGATGACCGAACGCGTGTCGCAGGTCCTGGTTCAACTCGTCGCCTGCCTGTAGGGGGTCCGGCAAGACCATGGAGGGATCGCGTGAGGATCGGGATACCCACCGAAACCAAGCCGGATGAGCACCGGGTAGCTCTCACCCCGGCCGGCGCCGAAGCTCTGACCGGGTCCGGCCACCAGGTGCTGGTTCAGGAGAACGCCGGCCTCGGGTCGTACATCTCCGATAACGACTACGCCGCAGCGGGCGCCTGCATCGTCGGCGCCGCCACCGATGTCTGGTCGAGCGCCGACTTGATCGTCAAGGTCAAGGAACCGCAGGAGGAGGAGCTGGCATACCTGTCGCGCGACCAGATCCTGTTCACCTTCCTCCATCTGGCCGCCTATCCGAAAGTCGCCTCGGCGCTCTGTGGCGCAGGCACCACCTCGGTGGCTTACGAGACGGTGAAACTTCCCGGCGGCGCCCTACCCCTGCTGGCGCCGATGTCCCAGATAGCAGGTCGCATGGCCACCCAGGTCGGGGCCCGCTTTCTCGAGAAATCGGGCGGAGGCCGAGGTGTACTCCTTGGTGGGGTTCCGGGTGTCGAGCCCGCCGATGTGGTGGTGATCGGCGGCGGCATGGCCGGCGCCAATGCCCTCAGGGTGGCGGTGGGAATGGGCGCCACCGTCAAGGCCTTCGACCTGAATCCCGCGCGCCTGCGCGAGATCGACGACCTTTATCGTGGGGCGGTGACAACCCTGTTCGCCAATCGAGCCGACGTTCGAGCAGCGGTGCTCCAGGCGGACCTGGTCATCGGGGCGGTCCTGTTGCCCGGCGCGCGGGCCCCGCGCGTCCTTACCGCCGAGGATGTCAGAGACATGAAGGCGGGCTCCGTGGTGGTCGACATCGCGATTGACCAGGGGGGCTGCTTCGAGACGTCACGGGAGACCAGACACTCCGACCCCACCTATCTGGTCGATGATGTGGTGCACTATGCGGTCGGCAACATCCCCGGCGCGGTGCCCCGCACCGCCACCTTCGCTCTGGCCAACTCCACCATCCCGTATGTCCGGTTGCTGGCCGATCATGGCGTCGACGCCGCCATCGAGCGGCACCCGGAGTTGGGAGAGGGTCTCAACACCCGGAACGGCTCCGTCACCAACGAGACGGTGAGAAGAGCGCTCGATGGCTGAACAAGCGGGCCGATGATGGAACCCACCCTGTCCACGATCACGTCGCCGCCGGAAGTTCCGTCGGGCGGAGCCCTTCCGGACCGGGTCCAGGTCGTGGTGGTCGGGGGCGGGATCGTCGGGTGCTCGATCGCCTACCACCTGGCCAGGCGGGGCATCACCGACGTGCTGCTCCTCGAGCAGAACACCCTGACCGGGGGGACCACTTGGCACGCCGCCGGCCTGGTGAGCCAGCTGAAGGCGAGCCACAGCCTCACCAAGCTCGCCACATACACGACCCGCCTGTTCGAGGAGCTGGAGGACGAGACCGGCCAATCCACCGGCTACCGCACCACGGGATCGATTTCGGTGGCCTCGGACGAAGAGCGGTGGGAGGAGATCCTGCGCGGCATGTCGATGGCCAGGACATCCGGTGTCGAAATGGAGGTCATAGACCCCGAGCGGGCGCGGGAGATGTGGCCGTTGCTCCGCATCGACGATCTGGTGGGCACGGTCTTCATACCCGGTGACGGCCAGACAAGCCCGGTCGACACCACGATGGCGCTGGCCAAGGGCGCCAGGGATCGAGGCGTCACGATCCGCGAGGGAATCGCGGTGAAGCGGGTGCGTATCGAGAACGAGGCGGCAGTCGGGGTCGAGACCGAAGCAGGCTACGTGGAGGCGGAGACGGTGGTCCTCGCCTGCGGTATGTGGACCCGCCAGCTGGCGGCCGCCGCAGGGGTGAACGTGCCCCTCCATCCATGCGAGCACTTCTATCTGGTAACCGAACCGCTCGACGGGATGCTGCCGGGAATGCCGACCCTGCGAGATCCCACCAACTACACCTACTTCAAGGAGGAGACCGGCAAGCTGATGGCCGGGTTCTTCGAGCCGAAGGCCAAGACCTGGAAGTACGAGGTTCCCAGGGACTTCGCCTTCGGCACCCTCGGCGAGGACTGGGACCACATCGGACCGATCTTCGAGAGGTCCATCCACCGCATTCCCGCCCTGGCCGAGTGCGGCATCCAGCTCTTCTTGAACGGACCCGAGGCCTTCACACCCGACGGCGTGTACTACCTGGGCGAGTCTCCGGAGGTGGAGAGCCTCTACGTGGCAGCCGGATTCAACTCGGTGGGCATCCAGTCGGCCGGCGGGGCAGGTTGGGTCCTGGCGGACTGGATCGCGGAGCAGCACCCCCCGATGGACCTGTCGGCGGTCGACCTCCGTCGGGCCTTCCCGTTCCAGGGGGAGAAGACCTACCTGGAGGACCGTATCTCGGAGAGCCTCGGCCTCCTCTACGCCATGCACTGGCCCTTCCGCCAGTTCGAGTCGGCCCGAGACGTGTTCCGTTCGGTCCTCCATGACCGGCTGGCCGACCTGGGGGCGGTGTTCGGGGAGGTGGCAGGTTGGGAACGACCCAACTGGTTCGCACCGGCGGACATGGAACGGGAATACCGGTATTCGTACGGCAAGCAGAACTGGTACCCGGCTTCCGCCGCCGAATGCGAGGCCACCCGCGAGCGGGTGGCGCTGTACGACCAGTCCTCGTTTGCGAAGTTCCGCGTGCGGGGGGCCGATGCCTTGGCCGTCCTGAACCGCATCGGGGGCGCGGATGTGGATACGCCGGTCGGAAAGGTCGTCTACACGCAGTGGCTCAACGACCGGGGCGGCATCGAGGCCGACCTCACCGTCACCCGCACCGGACCCCAGGAGTTCATGGTGGTGACGGGAGCTGCCGTAGCCAACCGCGACTATCACACCCTGAGACGGGCGCTGCGGGGCCGTGACGCCGACCTGGCCGATATAACGATGGAACTACCCACCATCGGGGTCATGGGCCCGCGATCCCGGGCATTACTGAGCACCCTCACCGACACTCCGCTCGACAACGAGTCCTTCCCGTTCGGATGGTCAAGAGAGATGACCGTGGCCGGCATACCGGTGCGGGCCCTGCGGGTCAGCTACGTGGGCGAATTGGGATGGGAGTTGTACGTCGCCCGCGAAGCGGCGGTCGATCTGTTCGACGCGGTGATGGAGGAGGGAAGGGCACACGGCATCCATCCCGCCGGATACCACACCATGAACACCCTGCGCCTCGAAGCGGGTTACAGGCATTGGGGCCACGACATCACCGATGAGGACACCCCGCTGGAGGCCGGATTGGGCTTTGCGGTGGCCTGGGACAAGGAAGGCGGCTTCATGGGACGCCAAGCCCTCCTCGCCCAGCGGGCCGCAGCCCCGCTGCCGAAACGGCTGGTCCAGTTCAAGCTGGCGGACCCGGAGGGCATCGTCTACCACGACGAACCGATCCACCGCAACGGCGTCCTGGTTGGCCGCACCACCTCCGGAATGTACGGCCACACCTTCGGCGCCTGCGTGGCCATGGGCTACCTCCACAACGAAGCAGGTGTCACCAAGGAGTGGATCGAATCGGGCTCCTTCGACATCGAGGTCGCCGGGGTCCCGATCCCCGCCACCGCCCAGTTACGCCCGTACTATTCAGCCCGGACTCGCACCTGAGCAAGGGTCGGGCACGATCTCTGTGTCCCGGGCCATTTCGAGTAACTTATCTGGTCAGTGTGACAGGTCGTGATCGCAGTATGCAGCCCAGTGCGGTGGGATCGTCACCGATTACGGTGCTTCGCCGATGATCTGTAGTTTCTGCGGGACGCGGGCGGAAGATGCCGGGAACCTCGTCCTGGGCGAGGCCGGCGCCGCTATCTGTGATGCCTGCGTGGACCTGGCGGTTGACCTGGTGCGGGAGCAAACCACGCCGATCGGCGACATGGTGCTGGACAACATCGGCGCCCTGGCGACCAACAATCGGCGGTTCCCGGGTTTGCTGGGCCTCGTCACCGATGCGGCGGTGGCGATCCGTAACGGCCGAGTGGTCTGGGCCGGGCCTTCGGAACGGACACCCCAAGGTCTCCGGTCTCTCCCCAGCCTGGATTGCGGTGGTAGAGCGGTTCTCCCGGGACTGGTAGACGCCCACACCCATCTGGCGTTCGCGGGCGACCGGAGCGAGGAGTTCGTGCGCAGGAGCACGGGCATGCCCAAAGCGCGAGCAGTTGCCCGCTCCGGCGGCGCCACCACGGCACGCCTCAACCACCTTGCGGATGCCTCCGGGATCGCTGACGTCATCAGCCGACGCCTGAACCGCATGCTCGACTTCGGCGTCACCACGGTCGAGGCGTCCGCCGGGTACTCGGAGGAATACGAACGGGAGTTGGCCCTCCTCGACACGGTGGTCGAAGCGGGCCGGCGCCATGTGGTGGATCTGGTGCCCACGTTCGACGTACCGGGGTTACCGGTGACCGCATCCGACCGTTCGAGGGCTCTGGGGGAAGTAGCCGAGCACCACCTTCCCAGGGCGGCGAGGCTGGGAGCCGCGGTGCGGTTGTCACTCGGAGCCGACGCCCTGACAACCGAGGAAGCACGCCGCCTCATCGAGGTCGCCACAGTCCACGGAGCCCGAACCCGGATTCACCATCCGGGCCAAACCCCGGATGTGTACAGGTTGGCATTGGAAGCCTCGGTCCCCGTGATCGACCACGCGGGATATCCCGACCAGGACCAGGCCGGGCAGATGGCCGAGAGGGGAATCAGCGTGGTGATCACCCCCACCGCAGTGCTGGGTGCCCGCCGCTCCCCCGCTTCGCTTCGCAGGCTGATGGAGAGAGGCGTCCCGGTGGGACTCGGAACCGATTGCAGTCCGGCGCCGGTGATGGTCGAGTCGCTACCGCTCGCCATCACGCTGGCCGTCACCGAGATGGGTCTTACCTCTGACCAAGCCATCTGGGCGGCGACGATGGGTAGTGCGCGGGCGCTGGGCTTGGGCGACCGCGGCTGGCTGGGCCCCGGCGCCGTGGCCGATCTGGTCGTTCTCGACGCTCCCAGCCCAACCCACCTTCCCTACCGGCCGGGCACCAACCTGGTCTGGAAAGTGCTCAAGGCCGGTGAGGTGGTGGTCAGCAGATAGCCCCAACCCTCCCCATAATCGGGGGTAACCTCGCGGTCGATGTCCTTTCCGGTCGCGCTCGGGCACGAGCACCCCATCGCCATGGCGCACCGGGGATCCGGGTTGCTGTGGCCCGAGAACACGATGGTCGCCTTCCAGGGCGCGGTCGATCTCGGCTATAGATACCTGGAGACCGACCTTCAGATCACCCGGGACGGCATGCTGGTCACCATCCACGATGACACGGTCGACCGCACCACCGACAGCACCGGCTTCGTGTCGGACTACTCCCTGGAAGAGATCCGGACACTCGACGCCGGCTATCGGTTCGAGCGCGACGGCGACCACCCCCGCCGAGGACAGGGGATCCAGGTACCCACGCTCGAAGAACTGGTCCTCACCTATCCGGACGGTGTTTTCACCCTCGACCTGAAGAGCGACGGCATGGAGACGGCCTTGGTGGACCTCATCCGCCGCCTCGACCTGTGGGATCGGGTGATCGTCGGTTCGTTCAGCGGTTCTCGCCTGCGCCGGTTCCGGAAGCTCGTTGACCGCCCGGTGGCAACCTCGGCGAGCCCCTCAGAGATTCTCCGGTTCTTGGCCGCGACGCGGACTCACCTGCCGCACCGGCCCCGGGCCGACTCCTTCCAAGTGCCCGTCAAGGATCACGGGATCACCATCGTCAACGCCCGGACGATCCGAGCCGCCAGGATCCTGAAGGTTCCGTTAATAGTATGGACCGTCAACCACCCGGCTGAGATGGAGAGTCTGCTGGACCTGGGAGTCGACGGTCTCATCACCGACCGTCCGGACCTGCTTCGGACCCTCCTGGCTGAACGCAGCCGGAACACGAATCGGAAGGAACCGCATGATGGGTGACTGGGTAGAGGTCGGGGAAGTCGTCAAGATCCAGATCCACCGGCGACACCAGCGTGACGGTGAGAAATACCGGCTCGATCCCCTTGCCGAGGTGTCGACCTTGCGGCTCACCGCCGGTGGGCCGATCGGTTTCGACGGCGCCTCGTGGATCGTGGACTGCCACCACCGCTATCACCCGCAGGCCACCACCCACCGCCCGGCCCGGGCCCTCTCGATCGGTTTCACCTCCCATTACGAGGACATCTGGAAGCGGTTCACGCCGATCCCGCTCGGCGCGGGTGGTGAGAACCTGATCGTCTCCAGCGACGAGGTGATCTCCGAAGCCGAACTGAGTGGAGGGATCCGCATCGGACCTCCCCAGGCTTCGATCCTCGTTTCGGACGCCAAGGTGGCAGAACCATGCGTGGCCTTCACGCGTCTGGTCACCGGTCGCTCCGAAGCGTCGGCCCACGATCTGGCAGAGGATCGGGAGCATCTCCGTCGCGGGATCAGAGGTTTCGTCATGCCCCTTGACGGGATCGACCTATTTGACGTGGTACCCGGCGCGCCGGTTGCGATCCGCGCCGCCTGAACCGGTACGGGTTTCGGGTGGCGAGATATCCGTCCGGCGGAACCCTTACCCTCTGGCTGCTGACCGTCATCGCGGCCGGCCTCCTGGCCTGTGCGAGCAGTTCCGATGGGCTGGACGACGCGCTGGTACTGGTTGTCTCCTCGGACCTGGCAGTGGGCAAGGAGCGGGTGCTGGTCTCCGCCATCGACGCTGAGAACCGATCACTGGTTACCGACCAACCAATAGATCTTGCCTTCGTCGCGCCGGGCGGCGCCCTGTCGGAAGAGGTGCCGGGCCGGTTCATCTGGGCCATCCCGGACGTCCGCGGCATGTGGGTTGCGGAGGTTGAATTTGACCGTCCCGGTATCTGGACCTTCCGGATGCGGACCGGGGACGATCGGGTGATCGAGGGCGCCCCGTTCCCGGTGAGCCCGGAGCCGCGCACGGTCGGGGTTGGAGAACGGGCACCGCTCTCCGATTCCAAGACCCTCCCGGGCACCCCCTTGGAGTCCTTGACCACCGACCCGGCGCCCGACCTCCGTCTCTACCGGACAGCCATCGCGCAAGCGGTCGGTTCGGGACGACCGTCGGTGATCGTCTTCTCCACTCCCGCCTTCTGTACCAGCGGGACCTGCGGCCCGGTCCTCGACGTCACCAAACCGCTGATCGAGGTCTATCCGGAGGTCAACTGGATCCATGTGGAGGTCTACGAGAATCTGGACGCTTCAAGCTCCGACGACCTGGAGTTGGCAAGGGCGGTCGTCGAGTGGGGATTGCCGAACGAGCCCTGGACCTTCGTGGTTGACGGCGCCGGCATCGTGACCCACCGATTCGAGGGCGTGCTCGACCGCGCCGAACTGGAAGCCGCCGTGGATAGAGTGACCTCCTGAGGCGCCGGAAGCCGTGGCGCCCCGGAGATCCCCGGCTTGTTGGCCGGATACCAGACCCCGTAACATATAGGGGTCTGCGCGGTACCCGCGGCCCTGGCTTGGAAGGGAGACATGAAACGACGCGAGCGGCCGGTCCTTTGGCTGTCCAGACGTCTGCCGATCGCTCTCCTGGCCGCCATCCTGCTGGGAAGTTGCGGGAGGGTGGAACAGCCCCTCAACTCGTTCGACTCCCGTGGCCCCATAGCGGAGCGGATCAACGACCTGTTCTGGCCCGTTTTCTGGGGCGCAGCGGTGATATTCGTGCTGGTCCAAGGCGCTCTCCTGGTAGCGGTCTTCCTCTTCAGGGAGCGGAAAGGGAAGGAACGTCCCGAGCCAAAGCAGACCCCCGGCAACACGCGCTTGGAGCTGATCTGGACAGTGGTGCCGACGATCATCCTTGCCGCTATCGCCGTACCCACGATCTCGACCTTGTTCGAGTTGGCAGAGTGCCCTGGCGACGCCATGGAGGTGGAGGTCATCGGACACCAATGGTGGTTCGAGTTCCGGTATCCCGATTCGGGCGTGGTGACCGCCAACGTCATGGTGATTCCCGAGGACACCGAAGTCTGCGCCAAGATGACTTCCGACGACGTCTTGCACAACTTCTGGATTCCGAAGCTGGCCGGCAAGCGCTACCTCGTCCCCGGACAGGAGACCGAACAGCGGCTCTACGCCGACGACCCGGGCGACTACTGGGGTCACTGCGCCGAGTTCTGCGGGCTCAGCCATGCGCGGATGCGCGCCCGGGTGGTAGCGATGACCAGTGCGGATTTCGACGCCTGGACGGCGAACCAGCTCCTTCCCGCCGTCACGCCGGCGCCCGGATCCGAGGCCGAGCGCGGTATGGAGGTGTTCCTGGGCGGGACCTGCATCGGCTGCCACATCATCGATGGCGCCAACAACCCCGACCCGGAGACGCTGACCGTCCCAGCCCCGGACCTGACGCACTTCGCCAGCCGAGGGGTGTTCGCCGGCGCCACCCTGCCCGCGCAACTCGATCCCACCCAGGCCGATTGGGAAGCGGGCCTCCGGCTATGGCTGGCCGATCCACCAACTTGGAAGCCGGGCTCCTTCATGCCCGAACTCGGCCTGACCGCCGACGAGATCGACGCTCTGGTCGCCTACCTGTCGTCCCTGGAATGATGGAAGCTAGGAGGGCCTCATGGCAATCGACGTAGCCACCGATACGGTCGAGCAGGCTGAGACCACCCTCTTCCGGCGTCCCCGGCACACCTACGGATTCTGGTCGTGGATCACCACTGCCGACCACAAGAAGATCGGCCTCATGTATGGCTACACCGCCTTCTTCTTCTTCCTCGCCGGCGGTATCGAGGCCCTGCTGCTCCGCATCCAGCTGGCGGGCCCGGACGGCGCCTTCCTCACCGCCGCCGAATACAACGGCCTCTTCACCACCCACGCAGTGACGATGATCTTCCTCTTCGTGATGCCGATTTCGGCAGCCTTCTTCAACTACCTGCTACCCCTCATGATCGGGGCCCGCGATGTGGCCTTCCCGCGGATGAACGCAGTGAGCTTCTGGATCTTCCTCTTCGGGGGCCTTTTCATCTACTCGTCCCTCATATTCGGGACCTCGCCGCCTCCGGTGGGCGGTAACCTGCCCGGCGGCGCCGCCGACGCCAGCGTTCTCGGTTCGATCCCTAACAGCGGGTGGTTCATCTACCCCCCCAACAGCGGCGCCACCTACTCCCCCGGCACGGCCGTCGACTATGCGGCCTTGGGACTCCAGATCCTGGGCGTGGCTTCGCTGATCTCGGCGGTGAACTTCATCGTCACCATCCTCAACATGCGGGCCAAGGGGATGAGGCTCCTCAGGATGCCGGTGTTCGTCTGGATGACCCTGGTAGTGGCGTTGCTGCTGCTCTTCTCGCTCCCCATCATCGCCATCGCCCTGTTCATGCTCACTTTTGACCGGCAGTTCGGCACGTTGTTCTTCGTGGCGGAAGCCGGTGGTGATCCCATCCTCTGGCAACACCTGTTCTGGCTATTCGGGCACCCCGAGGTCTACATCCTGATCCTGCCCGCCATGGGCATCGTCTCCGAGACCTTGCCGGTCTTCTCCAAGAAGCCACTGTTCGGCTATCCGGCGGTGGTGTTCGCCGGCGCCGCCATAGCCTTTCTGGGCTTCGGGGTCTGGGCCCACCACATGTTCGCCTCCGGCATCCCCACCGTCGCTCAGGCGGCCTTCGGTCTGTCCACCATGACCATCGCCATTCCCACCGGGATCAAGATCTTCAACTGGCTGGGAACCGTCTGGGGAGGCAGGGTGCGGTTGACCACGCCCATGCTGTTCTCGCTGGGTTTCGTGGCCCTCTTCGTCATCGGGGGCTTGTCCGGGGTCACCCACGCCGTGGTCCCGTCCGACTGGCAGCAGACCGACACCTACTACATCGTGGCCCACTTCCACTACGTGCTGTTCGGGGGCGCCCTCTTCGGTCTCTTCGCCGGCATCTACTACTGGTTCCCGAAAGTCTGGGGCCGCATGTACAACGAGGCGCTGGGCAAGTGGCACTTCTGGCTGATGTTCATCGGCATGAACCTGACGTTCGGTCCCATGCACTGGCTGGGACTGCAGGGCATGGTGCGACGGACGTGGGTCTATCCCGAGGAGGCGGGTCTCGGGGCCGGCAACTTCGTTGTGACTGTCGGCGCCTTCGTCATCGCCCTCGGGGTGCTTGTCTTCATGATCAACTGGAGCTACTCCAAACGGCGCGGTCGGGTAGCTCCCAATGATCCATGGGATGCCCGCACCCTGGAGTGGACCATCCCCTCACCCACTCCCGAATACAACTTCGCGGTGGAGCCGACCGTTACCTCGCTGGACGACTTCTGGCACCTCAAATATGACGAGGACGAGGAAGGCCGGGCGGTACGCAAGGAGAAGGCCGACGAGCTGGTGGACAACCTGATCCACACCAACGGCAACCCCGACCATGAGATCCACCTACCGGCGCCCTCCTACTTCCCGTTCATAGTCGGGCTGGGCATCATGTTCATCGCCTACGGGATCATGTACCACACCCGCCCCTACGGCATCCCCATGCTGGCGGCAGGCGCCTTCGTCACCATTGGCGCGCTGTTCGCCTGGGGGTCCGAACCGCTCGAGGAGGTCGGCGACGACCATCACGGCGAGGAGGACGACCTGGAGCCGGACGGATCCGGAGCATCGGACCACGCGGAGCAGCAGCACTGATGGCAGACATCGCCCACGGCCACGAGGAGGGTGGAGGTCACCACCAGTTGACCGGCATCGACAGCCGCAAGCTCGGAATGTGGGTGTTCCTCAGCTCGGAGTTCCTGTTCTTCGGCGCCCTCATCAACAACTACCTGCTGTTCAAGGGCCGTGATTTCGGACCGGGCACCCTGTATCCGGTCGAGCTCTACGACATTCCGTTCACATCGATCAGCTCGTTCGTCCTGCTCATGAGCTCGCTGACGATGGTCCTGGCCCATTCGGCCCTGGCGCGCGGCGATCAGGACCAGACCAAGACCTGGCTATTCGCCACCGCTCTGCTGGGAACGATCTTCGTCTCCGGCCAGTTCTTCGAGTTCGGGGAGTTCATCCTCCATGGGTTGAAGCTCAACATCAACCCGGCCGCAAGCGCCTTCTACATGCTGACCGGGTTTCACGGACTCCACGTGGTTCTCGGGATCCTCATGCTCCTGGTGCTGGCCTTCAAGTCGATGCGCACCGGCGGCCTGTCCGAAGCCGAAGGCCTCAACGTCGAGTTGGTTGGCCTGTACTGGCACTTCGTCGATATCATCTGGATCGTCATCTTCGTCCTCGTCTACCTGATCCAGTGAGAGAAGCAGGGCATTAAATGGCCGGCGGCGCACACCATCACCCCCAGCCACGGCAGTACGTATCCATAGCGATCGTCCTGGCGGTCCTGACCGCCGCCGAGGTCGCCCTCTTCTACCTGGAGGCCGGCGTGGACGCGATCGGGCAGAACCTGACGGTTCCGGCCCTGCTGATCCTGAGCGCCCTCAAGTTCTACCTGGTGGTGGCCATGTTCATGCACCTCCGGTTCGAGAAGCGGCTGCTGTCCCGCTTCTTCACCTCCGGCGCCATCCTGGCAGGCGCCCTGTACCTGATCACCCTCTCCGTGCTGGGCGCGGTCGTCCTCTTCTAGACGAGTAGTTCCTAGGGATCGGACCACTGCTGGCTGACCAGTGTCCAGTCGCCAGTGGACGGTGGATGTATTAGCTCGGGACTTATGGAGCAAGGTATTCGGTCAGAGGGTCAGAGAGAACTTGAGTCCCCGGTCGCCAACTACCAACTACCAGCCAGCATTTACACTGGCCTGATCCCGAGTGACGCCTGCCTCCCATGTGCTTACCGACCCGATCCACAACACGCGGCCTGACGGATTGCTGAGATGATTCCGGCCTGGCACCCCCACTTCGACGTGTGGGCTTTCGTGTTCGTGGTCGGCTTCGGCTACACGTACACCATCCTCCGTATCGGTCCCCACCTGGAGGTTGACCGACCGCTCGTCACCCGGCGCCAGGTCGCCCTTTTCGCCTCGGGGCTGGCATCGCTATGGCTGGTATCGGATTGGCCGTTCCACGACATTGCCGAACAGCGCCTGTTCCTCTTCCACATGATCGAACACATGACCCTGGCGCTGGTCTCGGCCCCGTTGATGATCGCAGGGACACCGGCCTGGATGCTCCGGAGGATCTTGACCAACCCGAGCCTCTTCCCGATCATCCGCCCGCTCACCCGACCGCTCGCGGCGTTCTTCGTGTTCAACGGCATCCTGGTCGGCATCCATTGGCCGGAGATCGTGAACCTGATGGTCACTTCCGGTATCTACCACTTCGCCATTCACGCCCTGCTGATGGCAGCGGCCATCGTGATGTGGATACCGGTGCTGAGCTCGGTGCCGGAACTCAAGCGTCTCAATCCTCCGCTACGCATGCTGTACCTGTTCGCCCACTCTTTGTTGCCCACTGTCCCGGCCTCATTCCTGACATTCGGAAGGGAACCCCTCTACCGCTTCTACGCCGAGGCCCCTCGCCTGTGGGGCATCGACGCCATCACCGACCAGACCCTGGCGGGCCTCGTCATGAAGCTCGGCGGGGGCGCCATCCTCTGGGGGGTCATCGTGGTGGTCTGGTTCCGCTGGTATGCCTACGAGCAGCGCTGGGAGGCATTAGAACGGGAACTCCGCAAGGGATCATGAAATGCGCTTCGGCCCTGGCGGGTGTGCTTCTGGTCCTCGCAGCTTGCGGTGGCACCGGCACCGGACCCTTCGAGACCGTCCAGGGGGCGGTCCTCGAGGTCAACGGCGACCTGGAATCCATCGAATCGTTCGTGCTGCGGACCGACGACGGCGAGGTCATAGAGGTCGTTCCGGCGCCCGACGGCGACTTCCGCTTCCCGCTGGCCCATCTGCACGACCATCGGCGGACGCTGGAACCCCTATCGGTCGGCTTGGACCGGTCGGTTGATCCACCGCTGGCGGTAGCCATCCGGGACGCCGGCAGCGATGCCTGGCACGGCGGCGAATCTCATGCGGAGACCACGACCACGCCGTCCGTCCCGCAGACGACCGGAGCTGTGACGACGGCACCCGCTCCCTCCATCACAACCGGAACATCATCGGCTCCGACGAGCACCACGGCGGTGGTCGCCGACACCACCACGACCGTCCCGCCGACGACCGAAGCCGGTCCGGGCGGACCAGTGATCGATCTGGTGATCACGGACGGCTCGGTGGAGGGGGGCGTTCGACGCGAGTCTGTGCGAATCGGAGAAACGGTGACCCTCCGGGTGGGCGGGAACACGTCCGACGAGGTCCATGTTCATGGCTATGACATCTACATCCACCTGGAGGAAGGCCAGGGCCAGTTGACCTTCGAGGCATCGATACCCGGCGTCTTCGAGGTGGAGCTGGAACGAACCCACACCCTGGTCCTCCAGCTGGAAGTGTCTTGATCCGGACCCGCCACGCGGCCTGGCCCGCCGCTGCCGCGCTCCTGCTGGTTACGGCGGTACCCGCCCACGCCCACGGACTGGGCGGCCGGCTCGACCTGCCGATCCCCATCTGGCATTTCGCCTGGGCGGCCGCGTTCGCGGTCCTGGTCTCGTTCGCCGTGCTGGGACGCTACTGGACGTACGCCCGCCTGGCGCCCGCCGCCCGCGGTGTTCCCTTCCCGCCCGCGCTGGAGTCGACAGCGAGGGGGCTCCTGCCGATCACGCGACTGATCGGGGTGGCGATGCTGGCGGTGACCATCCACGCGGCCTTCCTGGGCAGTCCCGACGTAACCTCCAACCTGGCGCCGTATGCGGCCTTCGTGCTCGTATGGGTGGGGGTGGCGGTGGGGTCAGCCTTCGTAGGTGACGTGTGGGCCACCGTCAACCCCTTCACAACCCTGGCCAATCTATGCGGGCGGATCCGCCGTCCGGTCCGTCCGGACATCGAACCTGAGCCGGCCGGCGCCGGCGAATCGATCTCCCTCCTCGGAGTCGTGGTGTTCCTCTGGATGGAGTTGGCCTTCCATCTCGGCGCGGCGCCACGGATGATCGGCGCCTTTCTGGCGCTCTACACGATCGCGCTGGTGGCGGGCGCGATGATCCACGGACCGGCCTGGGCCGGGCAGGCTGACGGTTTCGCCGTCCTGTTCCGTACGATCGCCGCCCTCGCGCCCCTCCACAGGGACGCCGGCGGAACATTGCGGCTCCGATACCCCGTGACCGGGCTGGCACGCATGAGCATGGGCCCGGGCACCGTGCGGCTCGTGCTGGTGGTCATAGGCGCCACCACGTTCGATGGCTTCTCGCGGAGCTCCTTGTGGCTCGACATCGTCTCCAACCGATCCGGTTGGGAACTGACCGCCGTGAACTCCGGCGGGTTGGTATTCGGGATCGGCATGGTGATGGCGCTGTATCGCGTGGCCATAGCGGCCATGGCCCGGACGACCGGCGAGCCCGAGCACGAGTTGGGCGACCTCTTCGGCCCCTCTCTGGTCCCGATCATGGTGGCCTACACCGTGGCACACTATTTCAGCTTCCTGGCATTCGAAGGGCAGAACCTGATCAGGCTGGCCTCGGATCCGTACGGGCTCGGATGGGACCTGTTCGGTACGGCTCAATGGCGAGTCGACTACACGATCCTGTCGACCGGGGCCATCGCGTGGACCCAGACATCGGCCATCGCGGTGGGTCACATGGTGGCGGTGCTGGTGGCCCACGATCGGGCTCTGGAGAGATTCCCTCCCGAGATCGCCGTCCGATCCCAGTATCCGATGCTGGCGGTGATGATCGCCTTCACGATCGGGGGCCTGCTCCTGCTGCTGGGTTGAAGGAGCCCGGGCTCCGGCATCCGGCCCGCGTGGCTACCGGCTCACCTGATCCGGAGTCACGTATTCGAGGGCGTGCTCGGTGGGCTCTCCGGCGTCCGCCTCGTCGCCCTCTCCCGAAACCGCGGCGGCGATCAATGCCAGCATCGTGAGCACGACCCCGACACCGGCCGCGGCCACCAAGAACTCACCCTTGGTGACTCGCAGGTTGGGCCGCGACGACATCAGCGCCGCGAAACCGATCGTTCCTATGGAAACCAGGATGGCGATGAGCGGAGCGAAGGACGCGAAGCGAAGAAGCAGGGACCCGAAGGCAACCACGATGACCGCGATGACCAGCGTCGCGAGCACCGGCATGGCCAACCCTTCGGTGATGCGCTTTCGGACCTCGCGGGCCTCCTCCGCCTCCTTACCGGCAAGGGCGGCCGGTTGCGCCATGGCCTGGCCGATCCCGCCGATGAGCGCTCCCATCGCCGCCCAGCCCAACCAGGTCAACACGATCGAGAAGGGGCTGACGGCTAGCAGTTGCGTTCCGGACAAGGATGCCTCGCCGGTGGCATATAGAACGCCTCCGAACCCGGCGCCGACCACCAAACCCAGGAAACCCCCCGAAAACACCGACCCGCTCCATCGGGTCTCCGTGTCGTAGGCCGGCGACCTGAACCGACCCATCCCCCGTGAGGCCACATTGATGATGGCGCCCACCACCGCCCAGACCGCGCCGGTGGCAGCTACGTAGGTCCAGGTGACCTCACCGGCCGGGCTGCCCGCCGCCCCCCCCCCCGCCGACCGCGGCGGGGGCCCCGCCCGCGGCCCCCGGCCCCCCCCCCCGCCCGGCCCCCCCGCCGCGGTGGTCTCCGAGAGCCGGGTCAGCATCAGCGGCGCCATCGCCGGGAACGACGCCAGACCGAGGACCGCCCCGAAGACGGCACCCACCTTGGCGCCCAAGCGAACCCGATCCGCCAGCGGCGCCGGATCGATGGGCTCGACCTCTTCTTCTTCTTCGACAACGTCGAACGCCGCAACGGCCACCTGTTCGACCGCAGGCTGCGGTACCTCGTGAGGGATCGGATCTGCCGGCGCCGGAGGCGCTGCGGGCTCCGCCAGGACCGGATCGGATGCCGGCGGAGGCGCCGGAGGGGCCATTGCTTCCCCACCGGACCATGCGCTCAGCACCTCCTCGACCGTTGTCCCCTGTGCCGCGGCACGAGCCGCCGCGGATCGCTCCACCAGGTGGTCGGGGGCCCCTCCGAGTATCTCTCCAATAGTGGCCAGCCGTGAATCGGACATCGGCGAGGATGTTAGTGGTCTGACCGGGACCGGCCGGCGAGCGGTTGACGGTCCGGCGACCCGGATCGGTGGCTTTCGTCCCGATGCCGTGCTCTCGCCCGCCTCTCGGCCCACATGATCAGGCCTATCCCGACCAGAGCAATCGAAAAGCCCAGAACGGTGTCGTAGGGGTGGTGGGCCAGCAGGGTCACGAGGGGCACGATCACAACGCTCTCGAATCGATCTCCGGTGGGCCTGAGGGGAAAGCGCACGGCCCCGCTAGCTCACCGTCCTTGCGTAGAATACCCGGGCGGCGCGAAGTAGACGGCGAGGACAGCAAGGCCCATGAGAGCACACTCGAGGATCGCGATCCTTGTACTGGTCGGGGTCATGCTGCTGACCGCGTGCGCCGGGGGCGATCCTGACATCACCGTCTACCGGGACGCGGAGAACCGATCGCTCTTCGAACTGCCCAAGAATTGGAACCTCTACCGGGCCGATGAGTTGGCTCAGATCGCTCCGGTGCCGTTCGTGCCGGACATCGGGGGGTACCGGCCGATAAGCTTCGTGGCATTCGACGGCGCGGCGGGTCGCAACCTGAACAACCTGTCCATTGATGCGGCCACCTCCCCATTCCCTGTGGGAGCCCAGATAATCCGCCAGATCAGCACCGAGGAGAAGGACCTGCTCTCACGCCGCTTGATGGCAGTCTCGGCCTATGACGTCACCAACCCGGGCCAGGGCGTGGAGATCGACACATGGGATTTCACGTTCGGGAGAGACTTCGAGGGCATCGGCGCCACCGTAGGGCTCACCACCCAGGACGGCCAGGGCCAAGGGCTTGTCTACGTGCTGGCAGTTACCAACCCGGAGGCCACCGAGTTGTACTCGATGGCTGCAGGCTGCTCCCTGGAGTGCTTCGCTCGCGAGGGTGAGCAGATCGTGGCGGCGGTCGAATCGTGGATCGTGAACACCAGGCGATAAGGGGTCCAGCATGAAGACAGACGTCCGCCGGCGCTCCCCTACGTGGGACCGCATGAAGTTCATAGTGCTGATCCTGTTCTTCCTCGGCATCCTGATCAACGCCAAGGTCACCGCCCCGTTCACCACCTTCGGCCAAGCACTCGAGGACACTTGGAACGAGACATTCGGTCGGGTGCTGATGATCGCTCTGCCCCTCGAGTTCCTCCGCCAGATCCACTACTTCGTGTCCGAGAAATGGGGCAGGTACAACCGGTTCTGGACGCAGTCGTTCTTCGGGGGCATGGAACGCCAAGCCCATCGGCGCTTCAAGCCATGGACCCGATTCCGTCTGGGGCGTTACGTCCGGATCATCATCTTCCTTCTCATTCTCGGGGCGGTGGTCGACTACTTCGTGGCCGACGTCAACAGCCCCATCGAAGCGCTGATCCAACTGCCCCGGATACTGGCCCGGAACTTCCAGCAGTTCATCTTCTTCCTGTTCTACCCGCTGTTCCTGATCCTCCAGTTCGGCGCCCTATTCTGGTTCCTGTCCCGTGGGGGCGTGGACACGATCATGCCGGAGGAGATCGAGACCCGTTACACGGATGTCTGGGGCCAGGATCACGTTCTCGATCTGGTCCGGGAGAACGTCGGCTTTCTGGAGAAGCCCGATGAGATCGAAGCCAAGGGGGGTTACATCCCCGGTGGCATTCTCTTGTGGGGACCACCCGGCACGGGCAAGACGCTGATCGCAGAGGCCACCGCCGGAGAGGTGGGGTTGCCGTTCGTCTTCGTAGATCCCGGCGCGTTCATCAACATGTTTTTCGGGGTCGGCATCCTCAAGGTGAAGGGACTGTTCCGAAAGCTGCGGAAACTGGCCCTACGCCACGGTGGGGTGGTGGTCTTCTTCGACGAGGCCGACGCTCTGGGCAGCCGGGGCGCCCTTGCTCAAGGCGGCGGACCGCCCCAACCGATCAGCCCGCTCTCCCCTGGCTGCAACGCCTCCTCGTATCTGAGCCCTCAGTCGTTGTTCATCATCGACGAGGCGACGCGCCAGGCCTCCCCGCTCGACGGATCCGAATCCGAGGAACCGCTACCGGGTAGTCGGCGCAACCGGATAATCATGGGTGGCGGCGGCGGTGGCGGCGGCATGGGCACCCTGCAAGCCCTTCTGACCGAGATTTCCGGGCTGAAGAAGCCCCGCGGGATTACAAACAAGGCCCGCAAGATGCTGGGCATGAAGCCCAAGCCTCCCCCCAAGTACCGCATCTTCATCATGATGGCCACCAACCTGCCCAGCGTTCTGGACCCGGCCTTGCTGCGGCCGGGACGTATCGACCGCATCTACAAAGTCGGATTCCCGACCAGGGAGGGCCGTGCTCGCACGTTCGAGGGCTATCTGGCCAAGGTCAATCACAACATCAGCGACGAACAGATCGATGAACTCGCCGCCAAGACTCCGTACTACTCGGGCGCCAAGATCAAGGACCTGGTCAACGAAGCTCTCATTCTGGCTCAGCGAGACGACCGGGACGCCGTGGAGTGGGATGACATCTGGAGGGCCAAGACCCTCAAGGAAATGGGCCCGGCAGAGGGCTTCGAGTATGTGGACCGGGAGGAATTCGCGGTCGCCATACATGAGGCCAGCCACGCGGTCGCCGCGCACCTGCTCAAGGACCATGCCAACATCGACGTAGCCACTATTGAACGGCGCGGCGATGTGGGCGGCTTCGTCTCCTACATCGCCCTCGAGGACCGTTTCGTGCAGTGGAAGACCGAGCTCGAGATCGACATCAAGGTGTCGCTGGCCAGCCTGGCGGGTGAGCGGATGTTCTTCAAGGACGACAATTCCATGGGGGTCGCCGGGGACCTCAGGAATGCCACCACGATCAGCAGCCGGATGGTCGGTGTCTGGGGGATGGGCGACAACCTCGCCTCCAGCGCCGGGCTGCCCCGGCACGCTCTCGACCACCCCGACCCGACCGACCAGATCGTCAAGACGATGTCCTCGCAGATCGAAGGGCGGCTCCGGCGGCTCTACGAAGAGGTCTACGAGATGCTGGGAGAGTACAAGGTGGCGGTGTTCAACGTGGCGACCCGGCTCCAGGACAAGAAGACCCTCTCGGGGCACGAAGTGGCCGAGATCATCGGGATCGACGCCGGAAGCGTTACCAGAGAGAAGCCGGTCGGGTTTGCGGCGGTGAGCGTGGATGACCATCGTTCCGCCCTCGGTCTGGCCGCTTCGGAGGGTGTGGAAGGCAACGGCCGCCCGGTCATAGCTCCGGCGCCAGAGGCAGTCGGAGCCGACAAGACCGAATAGCCCGGGCCAACTCCGGCGCGGGCAGCCTCGTACCGGCTATCACCCAGAGGCCATGCCCTCTATGGGTACGTGCCTGCATCCCCGGGAAACCAGGCGGGTGAGCTCGGGGCGGTTCACGTCGATCAAGGATACCTCACCGTCACGCACCTCCACTACGTGCTCTCCGTCCCCAACCGGGAGGACCGTGCGCAGATTGGAGGCCTCTTCGGCCGTGTAGGCCCTCAGCAGGGTGTGCTCGCCGGTGCCCAACGACCACAGGACTATCTGAGGAACCTCGATGTCGACCAGGTAGATGAGCGAGTCGTCGTCGTACCAGCCGGTCACACCTGTTGTAGGGAAGAACTGATCGGTGCCGGGAGGACCTACCACCCCCTCCCCGGCCTCGTCCACCAGGTAGTAATTGAAGAGCTCCGATCCGGCACCGCCTGCCACATCATGCTCGACCAGTGCCACCAACGCACGATCACCCGAGGGGCTGCGGTACGCACCAGCGGCAACCAGCAGAGTTCCCGCGTCCGACAGGCCCAGGGGACGGATCCACTCCACCGACGCCGTTACCGGATCGACCGCGTGGACCGCCAGGGCAGTGTCCCCGGGCCCGGCGGCCGCCTCGCCGGCTACGAGTAGCAGCCCGCCCACCGATCCGATCACTTCGTGGAAACGGGAAGCCACCACCTCGAGGAGACCCACCGGCGACTCGTAAACGACCGGCCCGGGATCGATGGCGATGGGCTCCCCGCCGCCCACCCGGACAAGGGAGAGGGGCTCTCCTGCCGCCACGGCGTAGAGGTCGGCGCCCACCTCCGCCATCTGCTCGGCGGGAACCCCCGGATAGGGTGTCCAGACGGCGCCCAAGGGCACGTACCGGTAGATCCCACCATCCACGAGCACCGGACGGGCCAACCGATCGTCGACCACCGCCTCGGAAAGGCTCGCCGGCGGAACGGCCTCCAGTCTGGTCTCGGTGATGACGCCGAGGATGGCCCGACCCGGTTGGCCGGGAACCGGGGAAAGGGCGATCGAAACCGTGAACGGGGCTCCGGCGCGGGTCCCTTCCACCACCACTTCCTCCCCTGCACGCCGGTCCTCAAGCACCCGTAGCAGTATCTCGCGGGAGCTGACCGGTATGCCATCAACCGAGGTCATGATGTCGCCGGGCCGTAGCGCATCCGAGGCGGCCATGCCCTCGAGCACCTCCAGCACTCGCACGCCGGTCCCAACCGCCAGCAGGCAGCCTCCATCGAGCGGAAAGAGCTTGTCTACGTCCGCCGGGTTGACTACGTCGGGAACGACCTCAGCGGGGACACCGACCGGTGGAAGCTCGGGAGATGGCTGGGAGCAGGCCGAGACCATCAAGGCCAAAGCCACAATCGGGACGGCGACGTGGTGACGAATCACGCTCAGCAGGGAGCCGAAAACCCCGCCATCCGGGCCGGAACTCGGGTTCATTGGACCGATTGGTCTGTTGCCATACCCGGGTGGAGGTTGTCCACTGCGAACACGTATTCATCGACAGTACGGCCTCCCACCAGATGCTCGCGGACGATCCGGTCGAGTACCTCACCCGCCACGGAGTGGTACCACACTCCGTCCGGATAGACCACCGCGATCGGTCCCTGCTCGCATACCCGCAGGCAGTCCACCTTGGACCTGAGGATCGTACCGTTACCCAGCTCCACCGGTGTCGCCGGGCGGGAGGGGTGCCCCCGCCATACCGGGGGCGCCGAGGCGATGTCGAGTGCCTTGGCGGTTCGTTTCAGCTGCCGCCAAGCCTGCTTGCTCTCTTCGTAGGTCGAGCAGCGGGGATTCGACTGTTGGGCACACAGAAAGATGTGGCGCTGCAGACCCCCGATCGATAGGGCGGAAGCGATCATCCGGAGACGCCCCGACCCACTGGCCACGTCGGTCATAGCACCTCTATCACCGGTTCTCCGCCAGCCGTTGTGAACTCGCCTATGACCGTGGCTGCCGGCGCAACCTGCCGGAGCTTCCCGATGAGCCGCCCCGACCGGCGCGGGGACACCCCCATCAGCAAACCCCCGCTCGTCTGAGCATCCGCCAAGATCTTCTGCTCCGTGCTGCTCCGAGACGTCCTGAGGGAGGATCGCACGGACTCCAGGTTCCGCAGGCTACCGCCCGGATACACCCCCGCTTCGACCAGATCAGCGATCCCGGCCAGCACCGGAACCGCGTCCATGTCCAGCCGTGCCGACACCCCGGAAGCGGTGATGATCTCCCGGAGGTGACCGGCCAGCCCGTAGCCCGTCACATCGGTAGCACACGTAACACCGGACTCCACCATCACCGTAGAGGCCGGCCCGTTGAGAGCCGCCATGGTCTCCACCGCCGCGTCTCGTAGGGCGGGATCGGCCACTCGGGCCTTGAGGGCGGCAGCAGCGATACCCGTTCCGAGGGGTTTGGTCAGCACTATCAACTCGCCCGGTCGGGCAGTGCCGTTGGTGACGACTCGGCCCGGAGACATGGTCCCGGTAACCGCGAACCCATATACGGGTGTCTCGTTGTCAATCGAGTGTCCACCCGTGATCGTGACCCCCGCTCCGGCCATCACATCGGCCCCGCCGGCAATTACCTCACCCAACACCTCGAGCGGCAACCGGGATCGAGGCCATCCCACCAGTTGGAGAGCCGTCAGCGGCCAGCCGCCCATCGCGTAGATGTCCGACAGGGCGTTGGCTGCCGCGATCCGTCCCCAGTCGTAGGCCTCATCCACTATCGGTGCGAAGAAGTCCACCGACTGGACCAGGGCGCGGTCGTCGTCGAGGCGGAATACTCCCGCATCGTCGGCGGTGGTGATTCCCACCAGGAGGTCGGGGTGGGACGTTGCGTGGTGAGTCCCAAGTGGGCGCAGGACCTGCGCCAGCTCGTCAGCGCCGAGCTTGGACGTTCAGCCGCCGCCCGGCGAGAAGGACGTAAGTCGGATCTCGGACATGTCTCACCTCCTTTGCCACTTAATTTCCGACCGGACTGGTCCACCCCCAAGGGTAGGAGTTTGGCACGATATGGAGAGAACCCGGCCTCGGTGTCCCGGTTGGTCAAGCACCGGGCCGGCGAGAGCCATCCCAACGGGTATCCTGGCTGGTATGAGCACCCCTGAGACCTGGCTGACGCCTGCCGCGTACCGCAAACTCCAAGAAGAATACGGCACGCTCACCACCGCGGGGCGTACCCATATCGCCGAGCGCCTCGCCGAGGCGAGGGCCCACGGAGACATCCGGGAGAATGCCGACTATGACGCCGCCAAGACCGAGCAAGGCCTCATGGAAGCTCGGATCCGCAAGCTCCGGCATCTACTCGACCATTCCACCATCGGCGAGCCCACCAGCGATGGCACCGTGCAGACCGGCTCGATCGTCACACTGAAGGACGAAGACGGGTTGGAGGAGGACTTCCTGGTAGCCATTCCCGAAAACCGGGTTCCCGGCTTCCTACTGGCTTCGCCCGAGGGTCCCCTAGGCACCGCGCTGGTCGGCGCGGAAGTAGGGGATGACGTCACCTACCAAGCACCCGGAGGCAGTTTCAAAGTCACAGTGCTCGCGGTGCGGCCCTACGACGGCTGAACCTCGCGGTCCACATCATGCTCCGGCAGCAAGGTCCGACCCCGGAGGAGACAACCCGTTGCGAATAAACCTGCCCAGGCCCAGGGAACTCGCCCAGCGGTTGCGGAGCACGGCCCGGGTTCAGCCGGATGAGGTCGAGCAGTATCTAGACACCCATACCGCCGAGTGGCGGGCGCTGGCCAGCGCCGACCCCCATGACGCAGCGGACATCCTCGAGGAACTGGACGCCGACGCAGCCACCGACCTGCTCTCCGACCTCAACATCGCTGACGCAGCCGGAATCCTCAACGAGATGCGCCCTGAGTTGGGCGTTGATGTTCTTGAGGGACTCAACCCGGCCCGAACCTCGGATCTTGTCGCCGCCATGGATGCCGATATGGCGGCCGATCTGCTCGGACAACTGGACGAGAGCAACCGGGAGCAGGTATTAGCCCGCCTTGATCCCGAGATCTCCCACGAGTTGCTCGCCCTCCTCCAACACGCTCCTGACTCGGCGGGCGGGCTGATGACGACTGATGTGGCGGTCCTGCAGGTGGGGATGACCGCGGGTGAAGCCACCGAACGGCTCCGCCAACTCCACGACCAGATCGACGACCTCTCTTATGTCTACGTAGTCGATCATCGGCGCCAACTGGTCGGGGTGGTGTCGTTCCGAGATCTGGTATTCGCGCGCCCTGGGGTGGGACTCGACGAAACCATGGCACACCGACCGGTTGCCGTTCGTCCCGAAACAGATCGGGAAGAGGTCGCCGAGCTCGCACAACGCTATGGCCTATTCGGGTTACCGGTGGTCGATCACTCAGGTGTCCTGCTCGGCATGGTCACTCATGAGGCCGTCGTGGAGTCGGTTCAGGCCGAGGCCTCCGAAGACTTCGCCGCCGCGATGGGAGCCGGGCCCGAGGAGACGGTGTTCACCCCGGTGGCGCGAGCGGCAGGCATGCGCCTTCCTTGGATGCTGGTGAACCTGGCTATGGCGCTGGTAGTGGCGCTGGTCATCGAACGACAATCCGCGGTGATCGACGACATCGGCCCGGTCCTGGCAGCACTGATGCCGGTGGTGGCGTTGATGGGCGGCAATGCGGGGGCACAAAGCCTGGCCGTGGTAATCCGATCAATGGCGATCGACGGCGTCACGCCGAGTCGGGCAGGGCGCGTGCTTATGAATCAGGTGGCCATCGGCGTGATCAACTCCATACCGATCGGTTTGCTCGCCGGATCTGTGGGGTTGGTGTTCGGCGGCACGGTGAACTTTGCCGTAACTATGGGAATCGCAACGGTGGCCAACCTTGTCATAGGCACGCTGGCCGGCACCGGTATCCCGCTGATGCTTCGCAAGTTGGGCCAGGACCCGGCACTGGCCTCGAACATCTTCCTGACGCTGGTCACCGACATAGTCGGGTTCGGCGGGTTCCTCATGGTCGCCACCCTGCTAATTCGCTAGTCGGTAGTTGATAGTTGATAGTTGATAGTTGATATTATAGAGACTAGAAACTAGAGACTAGAAACTAGCGCCTGTTGACACTACGGCGGATGTCGATCTGATAAAGGTATATGTCGTTAGATGACCGTAGTGACGATGGCAAGTAGCTCGAAAGAACTAGCGCGTACCCTATCTTATGAGACCGTTAATTATCGATAGGCATGTGTCCTGAGACTTGTGTCAACAGGCCCTAGCTACCGACTGTCATACCCCCGGCATCGGCATACGGACCGTGGAACGTCACGTCCACCCCGTTTTCGATCCTGAGAAACGTCCGGTCATCGAGGACCGACTGCTCCTCCGGGGTGAGATCGTCCCTGATGGCCAGGTCAGCAGCATCCCGTTCGTCCACGACAATGGCCGTGTTGGGGGAAAACGTATCCACCACGTCGTAGACCAGGTTCTCCAACTGGACGGTGGAGTAGGAGCCGGGCTCAACCAGGATTACGAGGGTGGTGCGATCATCGACAATAAGGCGGTGTATCACCTCGTACGCCGGCATGGCCGGTGGCAGGGTGGTATCCGACCCCTCCTGGACATCACCCTCACCCTCGGGGCCGGGGTCGACGGCGCCGTCTGCGACTGAGGCCTCGGTACCGGAGGCGCCGGCGGCCGGCTCCGCCACCTTGGGCGACGGGGGGCCGGGGGGGCGGGGCGCCCCGGGGGGGGCCGCCGCGTCTGCGACTGAGGCCTCGGTACGGGAGGCGCGGGCGGCGGTCTCCGCCACTTCGGTGACCGTGGTACTGGTGGTCGGAGACGCCGCGGTTGGAGCCGATGTTGTTTCGGACGTCGAGTCATCCCCTCCGCATGCGCCGAGGGCCAGGACAAGCGCGAAAGCCGGCACAGCATTCCGGAGAGCCACCATCGCATCAGTCCCTTGATAAGCCTTCCACCTCAAGGGTAATCCTGCCCGGTGCCAAATGGACGCACTTCGGTTGGCGCGGCGGGACGGCAGTCGCGCAGCGCGAAGGGGCCTCGTCAACCGCCGCGCCAGGCGTTGGTGATCGGCAGGCGCCGATCACGCCCGAACGCCTTGGGGGTGATCTTCACTCCCGGTGGGGCTTGGCGGCGCTTGTACTCGTTGCGATCCACCATGGCCGCGACCCGGGCGACGACCGCCCGATCGAACCCGGCATCCACTATGGCATCGATGGAGAGATCCTCCTCGATGTAGGCGGCGAGCACCGGATCGAGCACCTCATAGGGCGGAAGGCTATCGGTGTCGAGTTGGCCGGGCCTCAGCTCGGCAGACGGCGGTTTCCGGATTATCTCTCCGGGGATCACCTCGTCCCCGCGGTTGCGCCAATCGGCCAGCTCGTAGACGGTGGTCTTGAAGACGTCTTTCAGCACCGCGTACCCGCCGGCCATGTCCCCGTACAGGGTGGCATAGCCCACCGCCATCTCGGACTTGTTCCCGGTGGCGATCACCATCTCGTGATGCTTGTTGGATATGCCCATCAGGAGGGTTCCGCGGATCCGGGGCTGAAGGTTTTCCTCCGCGACCCCGAACTCGCTGCCGGAGAACACTGCCTCGAGCGAGTCCTGGTAGGCGGCGAACAAGTCGCCGATGGCGATGCGATCAAGGCGAATACCCAGCCTGCGCGCCAGCTCTTCCGAGTCACGGATCGATCCGCGGGAGCTGAACTCGGACGGCATGGTGACACCCCGAACCGAATCCCGGCCGAGCGCATCTACGGCGATCACCGCGGTCAGCGCCGAATCGATACCCCCCGAGAGACCTACCACCACCTTCGAGAAGCCGTTCTTCCTGACGTAGTCACCAAGCCCGAGCACGAGTGCGCGGTAGATGAGCTCGATCGGTTCCATAGCGGGAGCGGGGCTGGGAGAACGGGGTTCGGAACGACCGGGCGCAGGATCAGCCCGCGCGACGGCGGCATCCGCCTGCCTGCCGGTCGGCTCACCCACCTCGACGTCGACCACGAACAGATCCTCTTCGAAGCGCGGCGCCCGGTACTGGATCGAACCCTCCCGGTCCATCACGATCGAGCCACCATCGAATACGAGTTCATCCTGGCCGCCCACCAGGTTGAGATAGACCACGGGCACCCGGGCATTGACCGCTTCCCGTCTGATGTGGCGAACCCGGTCCTCTTCCTTCGAGACCTGGAAGGGCGATCCGTTGATGTTGAGGAGCAGCTGAGCTCCCGCGGCGACCTGAGCGGAAGGTGGTCCGTCAAGTACCCATATGTCCTCGCATATGGAGACTCCCACCACCACGCCGCCCACATTCCAGATCGCCCCCGGCGCGGCGCCCGCCACGAAGTAACGTTCTTCGTCAAATACCCCGTAGTTGGGTAATAGGACTTTGTTGTAGATGCCTCTGATTCGACCTTGGTGGAGCAGGGCTGCTGCGTTCACCACCGGATAGCGACTACCACCGGAAGGCACCGACCCAAGGGACGGCACCCGATCCACGACCCCCACTACGGTGACGGTAGGCCCGGCGTGGCCGGCAAGCCGCTCCAGCACCCCCAGGTTGGCGTCCACGAAACCCCTCCGCATGACCAGATCCTCAGGTGGATAGCCGGGAATGGCCAGCTCGGGCAGGAGCAGCACGTCAGCGCCCTCTGCTTCCGCCCAACTCATAGCGTCTCGAATCCGGGCTTCGTTATGAGCGAGGTCACCGACCCGGGGGTTGATCTGAGCCCCGGCAACCCGGATGGTCTTCATAGTCCGCGGATTCTATAGGGTTGCTACGGATCCGGAAGCCTTCATGGCCGGTTGGTCGGTAGGTTGCCAGCATGGGCTCCGACACTGCGTTTGCCTCTGAGACGTGCCCATCGCCGGCACACACTCTTCAGGATAATTTGATAGTTAACCCCTGTATCGGTCTGTTTATGTCACAGCTTTGCTATAGTATACGAACAGATGTACGGATACCTACTCGATTTCGCAGACCCCGACACGGCGCAGCCCGCCGGAGGGGATGCGACCGCGCACGGCGAGTCGCCCGCCGATTTGTTCATGTCGGAATACCAGAAGCAACGGCAACGGGTCTACGACCGGGCCGAGCATATGGTCCGGAGCGACGGCTACGCCCACACTGAAGTGGAATGCGCCAAGGCCGAGGCCGCGCTGGTACGGGGCGAGGCCCAGATCAGCCGGACAAGGGGAGATCAGCTCGTCTGGCTGAAGGTCATGTTGCGCCACCACGGCCCAGCTCGGTACGGGTATCGCAACCCGGTCGATCTGGTGGTATCCCGCTTGGACGTGCGCCGTGACCTCGCCCGCGAGCTGGTCTACCTAGCGCAGCGGTTGGACGACGAGCGCATCGAGCGGATGCGGCGCGGTTTCCTACGTGCGGGTACTGGAGGAGACCCGGCTCACGGAGGCGGGAGCGTCAGCGGAGGAGATCGCCCGCACCCGTGACTTGGGCCTCGACGAGGTTAGGCGGGTCCGCCAGCAGCATCAGCGCATGACGCGCGCCGACGAGGAGCGTGTGTTCGACAGCCAGTACGTGGCTTTCCAGCCGTCGCTGGACGGAACCCACGTGAAGATGAATGGACGCTTGGGAGCGATGGAAGCGGAGATCTGCCGCCAGGGTCTCGACCGCCGCGGCGAACGGGTCATACCGGCCGGAGAACAGCGTCCGGATGCGGGACAGCGGCGGGCATTGGCGCTCACCACCCTCTGCCAGGACGAACTCGACCGCGAGCCCACCCACCGGGCCACCACCGCCCAACGGATCCGTGCGCTCAGGAACCGGCGCGAACCCCTCCTGATGGTCGTCGCCAACAACCCCACCGCTGGGGTATCAGGCTTCGAGCAAGGCACCGCCATGCTGGCCGGCGGACGGGTCGGACCCGGCGCTGTCGATCTGGTCGGGTGCGCCGGCCGCATCGAGACCATGACCGTGACCGGCCAAAACATCGTCCATCACGGATCAAGATCCGGCATTCCCCCGGCACTGCGGCGTGGAGTGTTGGCCCGCGACAACGGATGCACCATCGACGCCTGCACCTCCGTATACCGTCTGGAAGCCCACCACATCATCCCGAGGTCCAGAGGCGGGGACGACTCCCCCGAGAACCTCACCACCCTCTGCTGGTGGCACCATCACATAGCCATCCACCGCCAAGGCAAGCGCATCGACCCCCAATCCCCACCGCGACGCCTCCGGCTGCTACCCACCCGCCGTAGCTGCGGCTACCAGCCACCCGAGCCCGATCCCCGTCACGTTGGCGATCCTGCGTGCCCTCCACGCCCCCACCAACCGAGCCCCTCCCTAACCCGCAGCACCTTCTCCCTCCCCATCCGAGCCTGAATACCGCAAGACCACCCCGAGCGTCCCGTTAACGCGCCTGTGCGGGGGCCGACGCACGTCGGGGTCATCGCCTGCGGCATTGATCATGGAATATCACCGGTAGCCTTCGCCTAAGGCATGACCGCAGCATCTCGGATGATGAGCGCGTCAGTAGGCGTTAAACGAAGTCCAGGTCGGCTCGCCGCTCCACAATCCCCTCTCGGCGAAGAGCTTCCTCTTCGTAGTTGTCTGCCAGTCGCCTTAGCACGTTGGCGGCTCGTAACCACCGCGTGTCGATCTTCCCAGCCATCTCCTGGTACAGACCAGCCAGCCCGCGCTCCTGTTCACCACCTTCCAGAATGCCGTGAGTAGTCCTACCGCGATTGTTCATCGCTCCGGATACGAGACCATCTTCCATGTGCCGGCTCTCGATGTACTCGATCAGGTCCCGAACCGGCTCGGCAGGCCACACACCGTCCTGACCGGTCGGGCTGCCCGACAGCAACTGTCCGATGAGGCCATCACCCATATCGGATAGACCTCTCTTCGCCAACTCGCGGCGGACCTCCAAGACCCAGTCCCGTAGGATATCGGGGTCAAAGTCTCCGCTCGCCCTGTCATACCCCGGGGGGATCCTCCATCCTTGCAAGATCGTCCAAGCCGAACTCTGCGATAGAGGTACCCGACTCGCATCGGATTGCGCTCCTTCCTTTGCGCGCCCGCCAACCTGACACACGAGATCGACGAAGAACGGCGGTTCCTCCCGCAGCCTGCCATACAGCCCCGTAGGTATTCGACCTGCCGCATCGAGCATCAAGAAGAGGCGGCCTTCCAGGGACACCACCGTCTCAAAGTCCGGGCCCAGGAGGTCCATCAGTTGCCCGATGTAGTAGACATCGAGGTCGCGCAACCGGTGACTATCCATCTGTGACACGGCGGCAAGCACGAGTTCGATAGTCCCGTTCTTGATCAACTCGGCAGGTTCTTCATTGGATCGAATCCAAGAAACCTGGACGGCGTGACGAACCCGATCGTGCTCCAAGAGCTTGTCCACGTAGGCGTCTACGCTCCCCGCTGCGACTTTGGGCTGTCCGATTCGGCGCCAGTATGACTCCCTAACCGCCTCGTGCTCCCCGGCGAGCAGATCCCATATTTCCCTGTCTGCCGGGAGGGTCAGCAGGATGTCTGCTCTGTTCTCGTCGCCCAACCCAGCAGTGTCTGCGAGGACATGACCAACCCAAACCGTCCCCTGCAACTCTGCCATCCTCGCCACCCACCCGAGAGTCAGTTGCCGATCGGCGCCCTCCTGGGGTAGCAGCTGGAGCAGGTCCTCGGTTAGCTTGTCCCCAAAACAATCTGCCACGACCTCGCCCACCAAGTCCGGCCGCGCAACCCGTCTTGCGAACTGACGCACCGCGCCCATCCCGTCAAGTTCGAATAGCTGCTGAACCGCCTTCCAGCGTCGCTCGACAATCTCATCCCGTTCCGCATCCTCGACGAGGGACCATCCGAACAGATCAGCATTGCTTCTGACCAGTTCTTCCAGTCTCAGCAAGACAGCATCCGGATCGGGCTCGGTATGGGTCTCCATCCGGGCAACTCTCGACTGCACGGCTTCAACCGCTCGGAGGGCTTCCGCCCCGGTGGGTTGCTCAACTGATCCCCAGTCCCGGAAGCGTGGCTTATCGCTTTCAGTCGAATGGCTGCCCTTCGTAGGAACCAGTTCGAGTAATAGATTCTTGCCCGTGTTGGGGAACCGCTCCAGCAAGTCGTCGAGCGTGTCCATCCGGCGGTCGAGTGAAGCGCTCGTCTGGGGCGCTAGTGGCCAAAGCGTAAGGCGTGCGCTCTCCAATGGCCGACTCATGTACTGCCCGCCCGGGTCGATCTTCGCGAGCCGTAGCAATGCGTCCATTGCTGCCGGGAGGTGTTCCGACGACCAGCAGAGCCGCTCCAGTGCCCATAGAAGGCCGACATGTGAAGACGTAGAGAACACGTCTGTGTCAGTGAACATCTTGCCGAGCAGTGGTGAGTCGCCTCCGGCATCCCGACGAACGGCTTCCATAAACACTCTGGGGGCAGCCTCAGCCAGCGGAGGAAGCACGTCCGTGAGCTGTTGCCATAGATTGCCCGTGAGATCGTTCCCCGCCCGATGTAGCAGCTCCTCGACCAAGGAATCGGCGAGACCTGGCCCGTTCCGGCCACCTACGCTCTCGGACGTTTCCGATACCGCCAAGAGCGCGATCCCCTGAGCCAGACCCCGCCGCAGATCACTCGACCACATCTGCTCTATGCCTACGAGCGGTGCCACGAAGCGCGCATCTGTATCCAGGTCGAGAACCGGATCACGAGTTCCCAACACCTGTAGCACCGAGTTGCTCCATCGCTCCAAGTCTTGGTGGATGATCTGGCCTCTCAACAACAACCACGCATCTTCAGGATTTGACAGACGCCACGATGTTCCTGACTTCCGGAACGGAGGATCCCCGGTGTTCTCCCATCTACGTAGTAGACGCTCCACCGACTCGTAGTCACGGTTCGCGATCTCGGCAACTAGCTTCTGATCAGCCTCCCGGTTGCCAGACCACGCTCCCACGAGAACCAGCACAGCCAGGATGTCGCCATCCGAACCTTGTGCCCATGCGGGACGTGCGAAACGTGGATTCACTGACAGAGCCCGCCGGAGGGAGGTCAGGCTGCGCCGTGCTCGCACCGCAAAGCGATCCGCCTTGTCAGGCTCGATTCCTATGGCCTCGAAGGCTGCCCGTGCTTCAGACCGGCCGAGACGGGGAAGTCCGATGGCTTGCCCCGGATCATCCACCCCCATCGGAACCACCACATGGTGCCCGCCGCTTACGGCGGCGCCCACATCGGCGCCTTCGAAGGTCGGGATCAGAACCGAGCGACCGGACGTCGACACGCTGTGGTCCCATGCCCTCGCCGAATCCACGACGAATGACCTGGCCAAGTGATCCGGATCGTCGAGAGAGTGGAGGACCGCGGCTATGAACGCAATGGCCTCATCCGACGATCCGGCCTTGACACCAGTGCCTGAAGGGTTTCCACCCAGTCTCGAACGGAGCTTCTCCGCTTCCTCGCTTCTCCGCGCCAGCAAGAGGTCTTCGGTCAAGCGAGGATCGGTAGCGGCCGACCAGCGTGACCACCAACGGTCCAGCCTCTCCACATCGCCAGGCCGCAAACCCAAGAGTTCCGAAAACCAGACGTGAACGCCATACCGCGACTCCAACCACCCCGCGAGATCATCGGTGTCCAGCACCCTCACGTCATGCCAAATACCCTCAGCATGCCTGGACTGCTTCCACCTATGCTTGCCACTCCAGCGGCGGAGGGTCACGAACACGAAGGTCGTCGTGGCCGGGTCCGCTCCTTGCGGGTTGTCGGTTCGCTTCCGGTAGTTCTCCTGAGCTTGCGCTTTGGGATCCTGTGAGGTGCTCATTTCCCAGCAAGACAGCCCGGCAGGCACGTAGGCCGTGCCAGGTCCCCCGTCCACCCGTCCATCCCACCCGGAATAGTCAACACCTCTCCCGGCCCGCATGGAGAGCTCGGTCACACCCGGTGTGTCCGCCAGCAGTCGCCTCACAAGATTCGGGAGTTGAGACCTAGCCTCGTGGGTGCCTGCCCATCTCTCGATATTCTCCGCGTCGGCGAGCCCAGGCCTGGACCGCGGCGTGCTGAGAGCAGGCGCGCGTACCCGAACCCGGTCGCCGTCCACCTTGATCACTTCCGCCTCGTAGGGACCGGCACCACCGTCCATCACGCCCACCCTGTCACCTAACTTGACTTCAGCACCGTCCAGGTCAGACAGCGCGAGACTGCCCTCCACCACACCATCTTGCGTTGCGTGATCGAAGTTGACGATTAACTGACCCAACATGACACCATCCTACGTACCACCAGCCGCGTACCCGGAGAACTGGCGTGGTTCGAATAACTCCAGTAGTTCCTCGAAGGGCTTTCGAAAACGGTCACGAACGGCGCCCCTCTCGCTGCGGGCCAGCGACCGGTACCCATCCGCTGTCCTGGCATCGCAACCGGGAACCGGGACGTCGAAGTGATCGCCGGAGTACGGCACCGGCGATCCATCCATGAGGACCGTGGTGGGCCACAGGTCGAAGCCCGCCTCCATGAGCCTTGCAACGGTCGCGGTTCCGAACCGTGGACGATTGGCGCCCGGCCCGCGCAATAGGGCACCAACGGTCGTAGACCCCCGAGCGGCGAATACGGACAGAGCGAGGGAACCCGCTCCCCGTATGTTGAGGTCTCTCATTACCGATTCATACATCCGATAGTTCCCGATGCTGTTGATGATGATCTGGTCGATCGCGGTCCTGCCAACTCCGAAGTGGACAACCAGCATCGTGGACGGCGGTGGTGCCTCTCGTCGGAGAACTACTTCAATGGTCACTGCAACAGTATATGATCAGTTGCCACTACCTTATAACCGTTATGGTTCGTACCCGTGGCAGCCACCAGCAGCTTCACCATCCGGATAAGCGCGGCACGGTTACGATGGCCGGGCGAAGGAGCAAGGACCTCTCGCCGGCGATGCGGGCCAGCATCGTCAAGCAGGCCGGGCTCGAGAGAGGCACCTTATGACGAACTACATCGTGGTTATCGAAAGGACCGGCAACGGCTACGGCGCCTACGTGCCCGACCTGCCCGGCTGCGTCGCCGCCGGCGACACCATCGACGAGACGGAGGCACTGATCCGAGAGGCCGTCGGACACCATGTGGAGATGCTCCGCGAGAACGGCGACCACGTTCCAAGACCCCAGGCGAGCACCCGTCTCGTTTCCGCGTGACCGCAAGATGCGCGACGCGCCTTCACCGGCGGACCTGGTGAACGGCGATTCGTCACTTGATGTGATCCGGCGCGGCTACTTCCATCTAACCCCAGAGGCCAAAGGCGTCCGTCACGCAGTGAGCAAGACCATGCCCGATGCCCCCGAACGCCGAAAGGCCCTGAAGCAAGCAGGCCGAGAACTCCCGCTCTGAAGGACCAGTGCCCGCCTTCGGCCGGCCTCGGGAGCGTCACTCCAGCGAGAAATCCGCTTCCAGCAACGCCGCTCGTAGCAGGTCCGCCTCTGACGGTCGTACGGACAGCGTGAGGATGCCGCCTCCACCGTGGAGGGCATGGCGGAGCTGGAGGTCGCGGACATCCACGCCGCTCCTCTCGAGGGCCCGTCCCACCCTGGCAATCTCGCCCGGCCGGTCCTGGAGCACCACCCCTACTCTCACGACCGGGGGCGCCATGGCCTGTCGCTTGGTCCTGGCCTCCTCGATCCGGGTGGACAGCGGGCCGGAAGCACCATCTGCCACCTCCGCCCGCACCTCTTCAAGCAGTCTCACCAGCCGTCCGATGGAATCCCTGACGTTGGCCTCGTTGGCAGCCAATACCTCGGGCCACCAGCGCGGCTCGGAGGCGGCCACCCGGGTCAGGTCGCGGAACGAGCCGGCTACCAGGCGCACGGCGGCCGGGTCCCTTCGCGTGATCAGGTTGATCAACGAGACGGCAAGTATCTGAGGAAGATGCGAGATGTCGGCCACCACCTGATCGTGCTCGGCAGCGGAGAGCCGGTACGGTGTTGCGCCCACCGATTCGACTATCGATTCGAGAGCCTCGACGTCGTCCGCAACAGCATGATCGGGACAGATGACCCAAGCGGCTCCCTTGAAGAGAGAGGGCGAGGCCGCCGCCGGACCGGCCTGCTCGCGACCCGCCATCGGATGCCCGGCCACCAATCGCATGCCCGCCGGCCGTGCGTCGACTACCGGTCCCTTGACCCCGGCGACATCCGTCACCAAGGCTTCGGTACGCAAGCCCGATATGGTCTCGAGGGTGGCGGTGAGGGGGCCGGCCAGTACCACCAACTCCGAGCCCTCCAGAGCGTCCTCCCGGCTTTCGCACGGGTCGTCCAACGCGCCCCGCTCCGTCGCTACTTCCAGCGCAGCCGGGTCGGGGTCCCACCCGGCGACCGTCCAGCCGACCCGCCGCAGGGCCATGCCGAGGGACGCGCCGATCAACCCCGTGCCAAAGATGGCGGCGCGACGCACTAGGGCTACTGGTCGAAACCTAGATGGTGACGCCGAGAGCCGAGGCCAGATCTCGCATCTGGTCCATCAACTCGGCGAATTCGCGCGGTAGCAAAGCCTGATCGCCGTCGACCTGAGCAGTCTCAGGAGTGGGATGCACATCCACGATGAAACCATCCGCCCCCACCGCTATGGCGGCACGAGACAGGGGGGCGACCAGATGGCGGCGCCCTGACGAATGGGAGGGATCGATGATCACCGGCAGGTGGGACATGTGCTTGATGACCGGCGCCGCCGATATGTCGAGCGTGTTCCGGGTGGCGGTCTCGAAGGTTCGGATCCCCCGTTCAACCAGGACGACCTCGTGATTCCCTTCCTTGTATATGTACTCGGCGGCATTGAGCCATTCATCGATGGTGGCTGTGAAACCTCGCTTGAGCTGCACCGGCTTGTGAACCCGGCCGACTTCTGAGAGCAGTGCGAAGTTCGCCATGTTCCTGGTGCCGATCCGCAACATGTCGGCGTAGCCGGCGACCAGGTCCACATCCCGCGGGTCGAGGACCTCCGCGACGAACGGCATGCCGAACTCCTCGCGGGCCTCGGCCATGAGCTGGAGACCGTCCTCCGCCAAGCCCTGGAAGGAGAAGGGACTGGTCCGCGGTTTGAAGGCATCCCCTCGCAGGATGGTGGCGCCCGCCTCCAGCACGGCTTCGGCCGTGCGGAACAGCTGATCGCGGGTCTCGACCGCGCAAGGGCCGGCAATCGGAGCGAAAACGCCGCCTCCGACCTGGGCGTTTCTGACCTTTATCACCGTGTCCTCGGGCTGGAATTCACGGGACACGAACTTGTACGGCTTCAGCACCGGCACCGCCCGCTCCACTCCGGGCATAGCCAGCCAGGGCTGCTGCTGGATCACCTCTCGATCCCCGATAGCCCCGATGACGGTACGGACCTGTCCCACCGAGATGTGGGCCTCGCATCCGATCTCGACCAGGCGTCGCACCACCCTGTCGATGTGTTCCTGTAAAACCCCCGACTTCATGACGATGATCATCAAGCATCCTCCGCGCGTTATCCGGGGAGGATAGACCCGATTGACGTTGACCGGTTAACGGGTCGAGCGCGACACGATCTCGGCTGTCAGGATCTGCCCAAGCGGCGAAGATCCTCGGGTGTATCCACATCGCCGGGCGGCTCGGCTTCCACGCGCACCTCCTCCACCCATTCGGGATGGGACAGGAAGAGGTTCCGTGCCCCCCGGTCACCGCTCAGCCCGGTAACCAGGGCAGGCCACAGGGAACGATGGACCAGCACCGGGTGTCCGCGGGTGCGGCGGTAGCGGGGGATGACAACCGGTCGCCGAGACTGCTTCCGGGCCTCGAGAAGCCGTGGCACGACATCCCCGGGCACATTCGGTTGGTCCCCTAGCACCACCAAGGCCTGATCGACTGATCGCTCGCCTATCAGGAAGTCCAGACCGGCCCGTAGCGAGGACGCCACCCCTTCCCGCCACTCGAGGTTCTCTATGACCGCAGCATCGCCAAGATCCACCGTTTCCATGATCTGTTCGGCAACGGCGCCCAGCACCACATAGACCACATCCACCTGCGGCCAACCCTGCACCTGCGCAACGACATGCGCCAGGAGCGGCTTCCCTCTCCAGGAGGCGAGCTGTTTCGGACGGCCGAAACGCCTCGACCCGCCTCCGGCCAGAACCAGCGCAGCAGTCACCATGGTCGGGCGGACGCGCGTTGACGATCGGACGGACACCGACCGGGGACGGTCATAGGTCTCCGGCGTCCTCCGTGCGTTGGAGGTGGACGCGGCCCCTCCGCCCGACGAGAGACTCCCCGGTTCCCGATCCGTACCGGACCTGGATCATCTCCGCCAGGATGGATATGGCCACCTCACCGGGTTGCTCGGCGCCGATATCGAGTCCGACCGGACCGCGGATCCGGGCGACCTGGTCCTCGGGGAACCCTGCCTTCCTCAGCCGTTCCACCCGCCGCCGGTGGGTGCGGCGACTTCCCATCACCCCGATGTACCTGGCGTCGCTGGGTAGCACGAGTGGCAGGATCGGATCCTCGAACCGGGCGTCATGGCTGAGCATCACCACGTAGGTACGGCCGTCGATGTCCAGTTGGTCCGCGATCTCTCCTGGCCACCCGACGATCACCTGATGCGCCTCGGGGAAGCGCTCGCGCGTGGTGAAGAACGGACGGGCGTCGTTGACGATGACCCTGAAGCCGAGGCTATGGGCAATCCGGCACAGCTCCTGCGCGATATGGACGGCTCCGATGATCAGGAGCCGGGGCTGTGGCGCCACGGTTTCGATGTAGACCTCGTGCTCGCCGTATCCGAGGGTGCGGTTCTGCTCACGGTCCATCAGGCTGGCCGCATCGGCCATCACGGCATTGAGTATCTCGCCGGGGATGGTCCCCGCCACGAGCCCGTCCGCCCGATCCAGCACTGCCTTGGCGCCGGTAGCGGGACCCTCGACCACGGTGATCACCGCCCCCAGCCGCTCCTCCTCTACGAGGCTACGGACCGCCTCCAAGAGAACACTCACCATTTCTCGACCAGCACCTGGATGGTCCCTCCACAGGCCAGGCCTACCTCGAAGGCGTCCTCGTCGGCGATACCGTAGGTCACCAGGCGGGGTTCTCCCGTAGCGAGCACCTCCTGAGCGTGCAGGAATACGTCGTTCTCTACGCATCCACCGCTGACCGAGCCCTCCATGTCTCCGTCGGACGACACCAGGAACTTGGCGCCCTCGGGCCGGGGAGCCGAGCCCTTGACCCGCACCACCGTCGCCACCGCGACCTGCTTGCCTTCATCGGTCCATCGGTTGTAGACACTCAGCGCATCCTTCATGATGCCCGGGCTCCTCTTGTAGATGATCGTCTTGCGGCCTGGCTTGGGTGGGCCGGCATCGACTCCAGGAGCCGGATGACTCCTGCCAGATCCACCAGCCTGGCGGCGGGCAGGAAGTCGTCAACGTACGGCAACGCCGCCTTGAGCCCCCGCGTCTCCGGCGCGTACCCCTTGCGGCCCGCCAGGGGATTCAACCAGATAGTTCGATGGACGGAGCGCGAGAATCGCGCCATCTCCTGGCTCAGCAGATCGGGATCTCCACGATCCCATCCGTCGCTGATGATCATTCCGATCGGACCACCTCTAGCCACCCTTCGACTCCAGAGCCGATTGTAGGTTGCCATAGCCTCTCCGATCCGCGTGCCGCCCGACCAGTCGTGTACCCGGCCCGCCACCAGCCGGAGGGCCATGGCCGGATCTCGCCTGCGGAGCTCGTGGGTGATGCGGGTCAGGCGGGTGGAGAATACGAAGGTCTCGACGCGGCCCATCCGGGCCGGAGCGGCATGGGCGAAGTACAGCAGCAACTCCACGTATTTCTCCATCGATCCGCTCACGTCCGCGACGATCACCAGCGGGCGCCGGCGAGGCTTGCGGGACCGGAACTCCATCTCCATTAGCTCGCCGCGAGGACCGACCGCATTCCGCAAGGTCCTCCGCATGTCGGGACGGCGTCCCATCGAGTCGGCCATCCAGCGGCGGCTCAACGCTTCGGCGGGTCTCCAGACCATACGGGAGATCAGCCTCCGCACCTCGGCCTTCTCGTCAGGTGTCAGCTCGCCGAAATCACGGGTGCCGAGACGTTCCGCGTGAGAAGCCCCCATCTGTTCGGTGCTGTCCTCCATGTCCTTTTCGTCGAGCCGGGCGGCCGAAGTGAGTACGGGAAGGTAGGACTGCACCATCCGGTCCGACTCCACGTCCACGGAGTACCGCTTCCGCCCCCCTGACCCGAAGAACAGGTCGAACGCCTCCTCGAACACCGGTAGCTGATCGGGACGGGTTACCACCAGTGACCGGAACCCGCACCTGATGTCCCGAACATCTACGAGGCCCAACACGTGGGCCGAGGTGAGCAACTCCATGCCGGTACGCGGATCGACCTCAAGGCCCTTGGCGCGCAGGTAGCGCGCGAAGTGGATCACGTTCTGGGCGAACACACCGACGGTCATGGGAATCAACCCGCTACGAGCAGGCCCCCGACCCCTGCGGTGCGCACCCGTTCGATGTCCTCCTCGTACTTCAGGATCACCCCCAGCGTATCGCCGGCCGCCTCGGGCGACAGCACCTCCGCGCCCAGAACGTTCAGGGCGGCCGCCCAGTCCAGCGTCTCGGCAATCCCGGGAGGCTTGAACAGATCCAGGTCCCGTAACTTCTCCATCGCCCGGGCCAGATCGGCGGCAAGGGCCTGGTCGATACCGGGAACCTTGGCTGTAACGATCTCCACCTCCCGCTCGAAAGTGGGATAGTCGATCCAGTGATACAGGCAGCGGCGTTTCAGGGCGTCGTGGATCTCGCGCGTGCGGTTGGAGGTGATCACCACCACAGGAGGCTCTTGGGCGGCCACCGTACCGACCTCCGGAATGGTCACCTGGAAGTCGGACAGAAGCTCCAGAAGGTAAGCCTCGAACTCCTCGTCGGCCCGATCGAGCTCGTCGATCAGCAGGACCGGCCGCGACCCATCAGCAGCCATCTCCACAGCCTCGAGCAGCGGCCTGGCGATCAGGTACTCGCGGCTCATGATGTCGGAGGTAGCTGCCCCACCGCCCTCGCCGCGAGCTTCGATCAGCCGGATTGCAAGCATCTGGCGCGCGTAGTCCCACTCGTAAAGGGCGTGCCCGGCGTCAAGGCCCTCGTAGCACTGGAGCCGGATAAGGGGCTGATCGAGGATGGCGGCCAGCACCTTGGCAACCTCGGTCTTGCCAACTCCGGCCTCGCCCTCAAGGAACAGCGGACGGCCCATCTGCAGTGCGAGATGGATCGTGACCGCCAGCGAACGGTCGGCGATGTATCGCTGGGCGGCGAGCGCGTCGGCGACATCTCGGACCGTGGTGGGGATCATCGGGGGGAGGATACACATCCCCACCTGAGGCGACGACCCCTACGCCCACAGCGTGCTGATCGGCGCCGCGATGATCCGGTCATCGATCACGTAAGGCCAGGGCCCAGCCGTGAGTACAACTTTTTCGCTGTGCTGAGTACAACTATTTCACAGCTTCGAGTGCAACTTTTCACTGTGGCGTATCCGGGAAGCACAGGACGAACTCTATCTAGAGGGGCGAAACGAGTTGACCCTGGCTGCCCCTACTCGCCTCCAGACAAACGCCGACCGGCCACCCCAAGAGTCTTGCAGGGCGGCCGGTTCTGTTGGCTGTGTTGTCTTGGGTCGCGACCGGGCTAAGCGGCTGCGGCGAGGGCTGCTTTCACTGCCCGGGCTGCGAACACCTGGGCAAGATGGGTCTTGTAGTCGACCGACCCGTACAGATCCTCCAGCACCTCGATCCCAGACGTCGCATGGGCGGCCGCCGCCTCGACGGCGGCGTCGGAACCATCCGAACCGACCAGCGCGTCGGCAACCTCGCCCACCAGAACAGGGCGATTGCCCACCCCGGTGACCGCCACCGTAGCCGCACTGACCGAACCGTTGGATCGGGTCACCGAAACGGCCACCCCGGCAACCGCGTAGTCGGTATGACCACCCCGGCGGCCCAACTTGTCATAAGCCGAACCCGTACCCGCGCCGACCTTGGGGATCCGCATCTCGGTAAGGATCTCGTTGGGCTCCAGCGCCGACATCAGCGTGTCAACAAAGAAGTCCGCCGCCGCGATCTCACGGGTTCCCGAGGACGAGGCCGCCACCATAGTGGCGCCCAACGCCAGCGCGGCCGCCGGCTGATCGGCCGCCACATCGGCGTGAACCATCGAACCGCAGCACGTGCCCCGGTTCCGGACCTGCCGGTCTCCTGTCCACGAAGCGGCGGTTGCCAGCGCCGCGCCGTGCTCACCGACCAGACCGCTGGCCGCGACCTCGCTATGGGTCACCAGCGCACCGATCGAGATGGAATCACCGTTATCGGTGATCTGATCCAATCCGGCGATCCGGCCGATGTCAACCACCATCTCCGGCGACAGCAGGCGCATCTTCATCATCGGCAGCAGGCTCATACCGCCCGCGAGGACCTTGGCGCCAGGGTTGGCATCGAGGGCGGCCAAGGCATCGTCCAACCCGGAGGGCAGAACGTATTCGAAGGGTCGTGGATACATGGGACTCCTCCTCTCTAAGCCCGGGCGTCCTGGATGGCCTGCCAGACCCGTCTAGGTCGGAGCGGCATGTCGATGTGGGTCACCCCGAGCGGTTCCAGCGCATCGACCACCGCGTTCACAACGGTTTGGGCGGAGCCGATAGTGCCCGCCTCGCCGATGCCCTTCACCCCCAACGGGTTGACGTCAGTGGGCGTGACCGTCCGGTCCAGCTCGAAGGACGGCAGGTCGGCTGCAGTGGGAAGGATGTAGTCCACCAGCGATCCAGACAGCAGGTTGCCTTCGGCGTCGTACACCGCATCCTCGAACATGGCCTGCCCGATCCCCTGCGCGATACCACCATGAACCTGTCCGTCCACGATCATGGGGCTGATCACGTTGCCACAGTCATCCATCCCGATGTAACGGAGCAGATCCACATCGCCGGTGTCAGGGTCTACCTCCACCACCGCGATGTGCGTCCCGAACGGCCAGGTGGCGTTGCCCGGACTGAAGATGGCATGTGCTTCCAAGCCTCCCTCCATGCCCTCAGGCAGACGATGGGGCTGGTAGGCGCACGCCGCGATATCGCCCCAGCTGACCGAACTGTCGGGAGCACCGGCCACATGGGCGCCCCCGTCGGCAAATTCGATGTCCGCCTCGGACGCCTCCAGCATATGGGCGGCGATCCGAGCGGCCTTCGCTCGTACCTTGCCGGTGGCCTCGTAGCAGGCGGCGCCGTCAACTGCCGCCGACCTGGACCCGAAGCTCCCGATACTCGGTGGGGCCTCCTCCGTGTCACCATGAATAACCCGGATCCGGTCGACCTCCAGGCCGAGGCCGTCGCCGACGATCTGCGCCCAGGTGGTCTGGTGACCCTGGCCGGATGGCCCGGTCCCGATCGACACTGTGGCCGACCCGTCCGGATGCACCCTCACCAGGCTGGAGCCGTTGAAGGCCGACGGCATCTGGTACTCGGCCCACGAGAAGCCGAGATCCACCAGCCCCGACGGACCGAATCCGCAGACCTCCACGTAGGTGGCGAGCCCGACCCCGACGTGACGGCCCTCGGCCCGGGCGGCATCCCGCTCGGCCAGCAGGTCCGACCATCCGGCCGCCTCCAGGGCCGCATCCAGGTTGGTGGTGTAGTCGCCCGTGTCCATCGGGAACCCCATCGGCGAAACCGCCCCGGGAAAGTCGCTCGACGAGATGTAATTCTTACGCCGCACCTCCGCCGGATCCATCCCGATGCGGCGGGCGTACATGTCCATGATCCGCTCCAGGTAGTAAGCGGCCTCCGGCCGGCCCGCACCGCGGTACGCGTCAGTGGTCATCGTGTGGGTGGTGACGCAGTCCATCTTCCAGTAGGTCGGGAAGCCGTACTGGCCCGATCCGACGAACAACCCGAGGAAGGGAATGGCGACGGTGAAGTTCTGGCTGTAGGCACCCATATCGGCGATGCCCTCCAGTTCGAACCCGAGGACCTCGCCGCTCCTGGTGCCTGTCACGGTGGCGGTGGCCACCCATCCCCGACCCTGGATGGTGGAGTTGGCCGCCTCACGCCGGGTCTCCGTCCACTTCACCGGACGGTCCAGTTGCTTGGAGGCGAAGGCCACCAGCACCTCGTCGTTGTATACGTTGAGCTTGCAGCCGAACCCGCCGCCGACCTCCATGGCCTTGACGGTCACCTGGTTCATGCTCATCCCGAAGTACTTGCCGATCGCGCCGGCCAACGCCGAGGGGATCTGCGTGGACGAGTAGATGTCGAACCGGTCGTATCCCGCCTGGTAATCGGCCATCACCGAACGGGGCTCGATGGGCACCGGAATGAGCCGTTGGTTGGTCATCTCCTGCGAGACAACCACGGCATCGTCCCGTTGCTTGGCGGCCTCGATACCCGCCTGCAACTCGGCCAGCGCCGCCTCGTCCGCTCCGAAGGGCCCGACCCACGAGATCAGGGTGTTGGAGGCTCCTTCGTGAACCGGAACCTCGTCGCTCAACGATTGCTTGAGGTCCACCACCGCCGGCATGGGCTCGTAATCGACCTCGACGGAGTCGGCGGCATCCTTGGCCACGTAGGGGTCCTCCGCCACCACCATGGCCACTGCCTCGCCGACATGCTTGACCGTTCCGTTGTTGAGGAGCGGCCGCAGCGCTCCTACCGGAACCTGGGCGATCAGGGGGCCGAGGTGATCGGCATCCGCCGCCGTGTAGACGGCAACCACGCCCTCCATCGCCGTGGCGGCCGAGGTGTCGATGGCGCCGACGCTGGCATGCGCATAGGGGCTACGCACGAACGCCACATGGGCGGTACCGGCCAGCTTGACATCATCCGTATAGCGGCCCCGTCCCTGGATCAGGGCCGGATCCTCCCGGCGCCTTACAACGCCGCCCAGCACACTTGTCGAGCTCATGCGTTCTCCCATTCAGCCGGGGCAGGCTCTTCGCCGCGCATCCTGGCGCCCGCGTACTCGATAGCCTGCACGATGTTGTGGTATCCGGTGCACCGGCACAGGTTGCCCTCGATCCCGCGCCTGATCTCCTCTTCCGATGGTTCTGGATTCTCTTCCAGGAGGGTCACAGCCGACATGATCATTCCGGGGGTACAGAAGCCACACTGGAGACCGTGGCGCTCCCAGAAGCCCTCCTGGACCGGATGCAGCTCACCGTTTTGGGCCAGACCCTCGACGGTGGTGATGTCCGCACCATCGGCTTGGGCGGCCAGCATGGTGCATGAGAGCACGGCCTTCCCGTCGAGGCTTATCGTGCAGGCGCCGCAATAGGACGACTCGCATCCCACGTGGGTACCCGTCAATCCCAGGGACTCACGTAGGAAGTGAACCAGCAGCGTACGGGGTTCGGCTTCCCCGGAGACCTGCCTTCCATTGACTGACATGGACACCTTCATCAAGGGTCTTTCCTTTCGGAGCGGCTGGCTAACCAGACGGTATCAAAACCGCCGGATTCTTGTCGAGGAATGGCTATGTTTTGACCTGGCCGGAGCGGGTCGGCTTCGAGCGCAACAGGAAATCGGGATGCCGAGATTTATCAGCTCCGAAGGACCTGCGCGGCGATCTCCGCCGCATTATCCAGCTGGTCGGCGCGAGGCTGATCGAAGATAAACTCGTTCACCCCGACCTCCGAGTAGCGGCCCACCACCTCCGCGAACGCCTCCGGCCCGCTCCACGGATCGGGCATGCCCACGGAGGTCAGGTTGGGTACCCACCCGTAGAAGGACCTGGTGATCTCGCCCGGATCCCGCCCGATCTCCAGGCAGGCCTCGTCGAGCATACGGTTGCGCGCGGCCATCTCATCGACCGTCCCGTACGAATTCCAGCGATCGGCGTACCTGGCGCATATCCGCAACATGCGGGGCCGGTGGGCACCCATGGTCAACGGTGGCCGGGGCCTCTGCATAGGCTGCGGACGCAGGCGCGCGCCGCGGAGCCGGTAATGCCGACCCTCGTAGATGGTGGTCTCACCTCGAAGCAGGGAATCGATCACTTCGACCGCCTCGTGGAACTTGCCCACCAACTCGCCGGGTTCGCCGAACGCTACTCCGAAGCGCTCATGCTCCTCCACGAACCACCCGGCGCCGATTCCCAACTCCAGACGGCCATCGGAGACGTGGTCGATGGTGATGGCCTGCTGGGCCAGCAGGGCAGGATGTCGGAAGGTGTTGCTGGCGACCAGGCAACCAACCCGGACCCGGCTGGTAACCGCCGCCATGGCCGCCAGGAGGGTCCAGCCCTCGAAATAGTCGGACGTGGGATCGCTGGGACGTACGAAGTGGTCACAATCCCAGATGCTGTCGAACCCCAGTTCCTCGTAGTACTGCCACCGGTCCACGAGGGTGCGATAGGGCAGCGACTGATCAGTGCAGATCCCGTAGAGAATGGACCTGGTCACCGGCACCTCCGAGGCGATCGCGGACAACCAACGATCCTAGTTGATTAGTTTCTAGTCGTTAGTCGCTAGTCACTAGATGTCGGCAATAGTTAGATTTGATATTAACTCATTCCACTGTTCATAGCCTGAAACAACGGCACCTCGACCGACACGCACACAATGACTAATCACTAGAAACTAACAACCAGAAACCAGAAACTCAGGTCTCGAACCGCTTCGCCAGCGCCCGGACCAGATCGTCCTGGTAGCCGGTCAGGTACCGGAGGAGTAACGCCACCGGGTCGGACGCCCGCCTGTCACCCGAGTCCCAGCCGTCCTCCACGATCCCCAACCGGGCACCGAGAGCCAGGCGAGCCTCGTTGAGCACCATCAACAACGCTTCCGCCTCCGGAGCGGTGAGGTCCACCGTCCCGCTCTCGGCCGCCTTGAGGACGGAAGCCACCGCGTCCCTGTCCATCCGGCGCTGGCGATCCAACTCCGGATTCATGAGGCGCTCGTACTCGGACTGGGCGTCCCCATCCTGCGGGTATGCCGCCACCGACAGCCGCCCGGCCGCCGGGTCATCGGGCTCCTCGCCCACCGACGCGAGCAACTCCTGCATGAGGGAAAGGGCGAGGAGGTCGTCTCCCATCGGACGCATTTCGATGCGATCCGGCAATACCTTGAACCGTGCCATCACACCCGTTCGATGGTCGCCCACAAGGCGTAGCGATGCAAGGTGTAGCAATCGATCTCCGCCTTCTCGCGCGGCGCGGTGTTGACGATCGAGCGGCCCTCGTGATGCACCTCGAGCATCAGCCGGGTCGCCTTGTCCTCCGAGTACCCGAAGACCCGACGAAACACCAGCACCACGTAGGACATGAGGTTCACAGGATCGTTCCAGACCACCACGTTCCAACCCCGATCATGGTCGGGCCGATCTTCCACCTCCGGGGCATCGGTCCGCTCGGGCGCGATGGTGGCAGCCGGCAACCCCGCGGACCTCGGCCTGATCGGATTCATGATCTCAGGATATCCGGGCGCCGGCTATGGGGATCCCGCCGGAGACATGGGTCTTGAAACCCGGCCGGATCCCGGTCACGCTCATACCATGAGCACTTCACATGACCACAACTCCCCGGCCCGTACCCCACCGCTGCGACGGACCCTCAGGGACTCCCTGATCGAGGCCGAGCAGCTCCGTTATCCGGTCCGCCTCCGCACCGCCGGCGGTAGGTCCTTCACCGGGGTACTGACCGAAGTGGGGGTCGATTTCGCCGAGATCCAGACTGGCGGCGGGCCGGTCGATGTGGCCCTCTTCTACATCGAGAGCGTCGGTCTCTACGAGGGTGCCGGTCAGTCCTGATTCTGGGAGAGTCGGGGCTAACTCAGGGCACCGTGGCGGCCGGGTAGGTACCCAGTACACGCAACTCAGCCAGGGTGGCCGGACGGGGTTCCAGCACGTCCTTGACTCCTTGCGGACCGGGGCTATGGATCATGTCGGCGTAGAACCGGTATCTCCAAGCCTCTTCCGCGGGCCGCGACTGCAGGTGAGTCAGGTTGGCGCCTCGCAGGCCGAGTTCGGTCAGAGCAAGGGCCAGCGAACCGGGGGAGTGAGCCGTCTCGAACACCATCGAGGTCTTGTTAGCGTCCTCGCTCACCTCCCATCTGTCCGGGGCCAGGATCACGAACCGGGTGGTGTTGTGATCCCGATCCAGGAAGTCCTCCAGGAGTACCTTCCCGCCATGGCGCCGGGCAGTGTGTCGAGGAGCCAGAGCTGCCACCGAAGGATCTCCTCTCTCTACGACAGTCCGTACCGCGCCTGCCGTGTCGTGGACGGGGATCGGGTTCCACCCTGCCTGCTCGATGCGGTCATCCGCTTGTGCGAGGGCCTGGGGATGGGACCAGACCTCCTCGATACCGTTGATGCTCGATCCCGCAAGGCCAATCAGAGCATGGCGTACTTCGATGAGGTGCTCGCCGATGATCGAGACCGGGTGACGGGCCAGGCGGTCGAGAACCGGCAAGATGCTTCCGATGGTGGAGTTCTCGATCGGTAGCACCAGCCGATCCACGTCACCGTGCCCGAGCGCCTGGAAAGCTCGAGCGAAGCTTCCGAAGCCGATCCGCTGCGCCTCCGGGTAGAGCCGGATCGCCGCCTGGTCCGAGTACGAGAGGCCTTCGCCTTGATAACCGACCTTCATGGACCGGAGGGTACTCGGTACGGATGCCCATCCAGAAGGGTGAGGACGGTGTGCAAATCCCGTGAATGGCGACCGTCTGGTGGTACGTTCGCGGTCCTGGCCGTGGGGTTTGCGGCGGGACACGGCAACAGTTCCGAGCAGGCGTGAAGGCCGGGAGGACGATTCTTCGCCGGAAAGACTCAGAGGGAGCGGATCACTACTGTCCCGAACCGCCCTGATACACAGGTAAATAGAGTTTTCCCAAGATCGGACAAGTTCACGAGTCCAAGACAGATATGACCAGCCGACACACTTCGACACTAACCGACAGCATGGCCTGGGCAGAGGCCGCTCTTCGCGATTGTGAAGAAATACTGCAGGCAAAGGCCAAGGCAGCCCTGTCCGAAGGGCGGTACGACGAGGCGGTCCACCTGGCCTCCTTCGCCAGAGCGGTCAACGAGACCGCCGCCCGCGCCAAGCATGTGCGCCTGTCCAAGGCATCCGCAGGCCATCAGGGCCTCACGTACGCCCAGCCCGAGGACCCCCGGCTGGCTGAGTATCTGGCGCGAAGCGACGGACAACCGGCCTGGTACACCAGGGACCGCGACGTGCTCGTAAAGACGGTGACCTCGAAGAAAAGCGGGAACCGCTACACCGTGCGGGCGTCCCGGCAGCAGGTGGAGGCCATCGTCGGCTACCTGGCCGCCAACGGAGATCCCGACCACCCCATCCCGACCCGTCGCATCTTCACGGCTCTGTCAGTAGACGGCTCGGCGCCTCCTGCCTACCAGGGTCATGTCGTGCTGGGTTGGCTGAGGCAGATCGGAATCATCGTCAAACGCCCCGGAACCTCCGGATACGTGGCACCCGAGGCCCACCTCCTGGATAAACAGTTCGACGACCTTTGGCGGTCGCTCCCCCCACACATGTAGCTAATGGTTGGTAGTTGGTAATTGATGGTAGCAACTACTAACTACTTACTACTAACTAATCGTCGAAGACGGATTCGGCCAGGATCATCGAGATGTCCCGGACGGCCACCGATCCTTCCTCTCCGAGCTCGCGCACTCCGTCATCGAGCATGACGTAGCAGAAGGGACACGCCACCGCTACCTCGTCGGCGCCGGTTGCCACCGCTTCCTCGGCCCGCTCGATGTTGACCTTCTTGCCGACCCGCTCCTCCATCCACATCTGCGAACCGCCGGCCCCGCAGCAGAACGAGCGGGTTCCGGACCGGCCCATTTCCACCACGTTGATCCCGCCGATGGCGGCCACCACTCCCCGGGGCGCCATATACACGCCGTTGTGGCGGCCCAGGTAGCAGGAATCGTGGTAGGTGACCGTCTTGGATTGCCCGTTCCTGGTCCGGAGCAGGCCCTGCCCCACCAGGTCGGACAGAACTTGGCTGTGATGGATCACCTCGTAGTCGCCGCCGAACTGCGGGTACTCATTCTTCAAGGTATTGAAGCAATGCGGGCACTGGGTGATGACCTTCTGTACCCCCCGGTCCGCGAGCGTCTCGACATTCTGGATGGCCAGCATCTGGAAGACGAACTCGTTGCCAGACCGCCGAGCCGGATCGCCGGTGCACAGCTCGGCGGGTCCAAGTATGGCGAAGCTGACCCCGGCCTCATGGAGGAGGCGGGCAGTCGCCACCGTCACCTTCCGGTTACGGTCGTCGAACGAGCCGGCACAACCCACCCAGTAGAGATACTCGGCCGTCTCCACGTCGTGGCCCAGGATCGGCACCTCAAAGTCCAGCTCGGAGGTCCACGCTGCCCGGTCCGCCTGGCCCATACCGTACGGATTGGACGAGTTCTCCATCGACAGGTAGGCCTTCCCCAACTCCGCCGGGAAGTCCGCTTCCATCAACGCCAGATACCGGCGCATGTCGAGGATCTTGTCCAGGATCTCGATGTCGACCGGGCAGATCTCGTCGCATGCCTTGCACGACGTGCAGGCCCAGAGCTCCTCGGGGGTGATCCGCTCGAACACGTTGTCGGCGGACACGGTGATGGCTCCGTCCACCGTGACCGGGGGCGTCACGGCCGGGTCGGCAGTCCCGGCCGCCACCTCACCGAGCTTGAGCACGATCTCGCGGGGATCCAGCGCTTTACCCGTGGCGTTGGCCGGGCACACCGATGTGCACCGTCCGCACACCGTGCAGGCGTCGGTGTCGAGCAGCTGCTTCCAGGTGAACTCCCCCACCACCGATGCGCCCACCGTCTCGATGTCCTCGACCTCCATCAGGTTGGGCATCTCCCGCATGGCGCCCGGCGGCCGTTCCTTGGGACCGAGGAACATGTTGACCGGCGAGGTGACCATATGTCGGAGCTTGGTGGTGGGCAGCACCACCAAGAACGCCAGGAAGGAGGCGACGTGGATCACCCAGATGACCTGATGGATGCCCGCTGCCGGCCCTTGCGGTACCAACTGCGATAGCGGATAGCCCACGAACGACCACACCTCGTAGGACGGCCGGTTCTCGACGGCGATCCGTGCCGCTTCGGTTGCCAGCCCGCTGACGCCGATCAGCGCCAGGGTGACCAGGATCCAGAAATCCTCGGGTCGGGTCTTGGATCGCAGACGCCACGGCGCCTGCCCGTACCTTCTCACGAAAGCCCAGGCCAACCCTCCGAGAAACACCAGTGCCGCCGCGTCCAGGATGAAGGAATAGGCCCTGTAGACGTCGTCCTGGAGAAACTTGAAACCAGCCGGTAGCAGGTGATCGATCTCCAGGGTCACGGTACCCATGAAGAGCACCAGGAACCCGTAGTAGACCATGGAATGCATCAGGCCGGCGCCGCGCTCGCGCATGAGGGTCTGCATCCGGAGTCCGGCGCCCATGGCTGCCAGCCGCTCCCTCCAGAGACCGGTACGCCGGTCGGGCGAGCCTCGTTGCCAGTTTTTGGCCCGGAGCGAGAACAAGTAGAAGGTCAGGAACAGGAAGCCCGCCACCGCCACGTAGAACATGGCTTCCACCGCGGTCGGGATGTTGACGAACACCTCGCGGGATACGGGGCTCTCGGCGTGGCCCGGAAACTGCCCGGCAAACCAACTCGCCAGGGTCCCGAACACCGCCAGTGCCCCCACGAACACCAGTATCTTGGCGGCGGTGAACTTACGACGCATCCGGGGCTCCTCCGTTTTCGGACGGTCGCCCGAAGTGTAGAGGCCCGTGGCCACTGACCACTACGAGCCGGCGGCGATCTCTCCGAGTTCTACGGAGCGTTCCGTAGCGGCGGCGACCGCATCACGGACCACCTCCACGAAACCGCCCTGGTCCATCACCGCCAGAGCCTCGGCGGTGGTGCCACCCGGCGACGCCACCCGTTTGCGCAGGACGGAGGGGTCATCGTCGGAGGATTCCATCATCGTCCCGGCGCCCTTGATCGTCCGAGCCGCCAGCCGAAGGGCTGTCTCGGGATCGAGTCCCTGGCGAACTCCCTCGGCAACCATCGCCTCGGCCAGCAGATAGGCATAGGCCGGGCCACTTCCCGACACCGCGGTCACCGCATCCAGCAGAGCCTCCTCGACCTCCTCCACCAGGCCGACGGCCGACAGCACGGTCCGGGCCTTGGCCATGTGATCGGCGCCGGCGTGGGTACCGGGAGCGCAGGCAGTGATGCCTTCACCGACCAGTGCGGGCGTGTTGGGCATGGTCCGGATCACCGGAACTTCGCCCAGGGCCCGCTCGTACACGCTGAGCGGAACTCCGGCCACCAGCGCCACGAGCAGCTGATCCACCGTCAATACCTCGGCCAGCTGGCCCAGAGCAACGTGGATGTCCTGGGGTTTGACGGCCAGCACCACGATGTCCTGGCCGTCGATGCCATCAGAAGGAACGCACACGGTCCGGCAGCCGGTGGCTTCGCGCAGCTCGGAAGCCCGAGGTTGGTAGGCCTCGATCAGTGTCAGGTCCGAGGGAGTCCAGCCTGCCTCGAGGAGGCCGGAGAGCAGGGCGCCGCCCATAGCGCCAACCCCGACGATTGCGATGGAAGATCGATCCATGGTCGGAGTATATGGCGCGCCGGGCTGACCGATCCGGCTCCGGCGGCACCCGTCCCATGAGGACTACAGACGGACCAGCACCTCCCGGATCCTTGCAACCAGCGCGCCGACCGCCTGACGGTTGTATCCCTCGGGAATGATCAGGTCGGCGTGCCGCTTCGAGGGCTCCACATACCGCTCATGCATGGGCTTCACGGTGGCCTGATACTGGGCAACTATCGACTCGAGCGATCGACCTCGCTCGCGCATGTCCCGCTCCACCCGACGCAATACCCTCAAATCGGGGTCGGTGTCCACGAACACCCGAAGGTCCAGCGCATCCCGCAGGTCGGGCTCCACCAGCGTCAGTATCCCCTCGACCACGATCACCGGTCTCGGCGGGATGGAAACGGTCCGGGACCGGCGCAGGTGTCGGGAGAAGTCGTACAGGGGATGCTGGATCGTCTCCCCGGCCGCCAAGCTCTCCAGGTGGTTCAGAAGCAGCTCGGTCTCGAGCGAGTCGGGATGGTCGTAGTTGACCTTGGTCCGCTCCTCGTATGACATCTCGGGCCGGTGCCGGTAGTAGGCGTCATGGGCGATCAGCGCCACCTGCTCCGGGCCGATCCGGTCGACGATCGCCGCACAAATCGTGCTCTTGCCCGAGCCCGACCCGCCCGCCACACCGACTACGAAGGGGCGTCCGTCCGGCCGGTCCCGGTTTCCTTCCTCCACCCGGACCCCACCGGACGTGCTCACCGCCTGCCCTTGGCCGCCTTCTGCTCCGCCTTCATGCGCGCCTTGGCTTGGCGCAGATCTTCGATCTGGTCGAACTCGGCGATGTCGGCGATGGAGGGCCAGTCGGCGGCCACCTCCTCCCATCCCGGAGGGCCCTCATCGAGCCGCTTACCGACGATGCCCGCAAAGATGCGGGCCTTTGCGTCGCCATAGCCGGGGAGCCTTTTGAGCCGCTTCAGCAGTTCGGAGCCGTCCGCGGCGGTCTTCCAGACGGCGGCCGCGTCACCGTCGTAATGGTCTGAGAGCGCCTGGCACAGCGCCTGCGTACGACGAGCCATGGCGTTGGGAAAGCGGTGGAGTGCCGGCGGGCCACGGAACACCGCCTCGAACTCGTCCCCGTCAATCGCGGCGATGTGGGCCGCGTCCAGCGGCTGCCCCAACCGGTCCGCAAGGACATGTGGGGAATGGAAAGCCACCTCCATCCTCACCTGCTGGTCCAGCAACATCCCGATCATGAGAGCCAGCGGGCTGGTGGCGAGAAGCCGGTTGGCATCCTCAGAAGAGGTCCACGGAAGCACCTCGGGCATGAATCCTCCCTCCTGTAGAGCGATCGCCCGGTTCCGTCGAACCGGTAAGCCATACCGATCAGGAGGGTACCTCCGTTTGGACCCGGTACGCCGGGCGGCAGGGGCAAGCAGCCACGATCGGGGCCCGGTCCGACCATTCGATGTAACGATCCCGACAATCTGGTTGACTTGTCCCGTGTCGATCATGCTGAACCCATATTCGGAGCGGGCCGAGTGGTTGGAGATACTGACTCGGGAACTGCCGGATATGGACATCCAGTTATGGCCGGACATCCACGACCCTGATTCCGTCGAGTTCGCCGTCTTCTGGGTCCACGACACCGAGGACATGCGCCGCTACCCGAACCTGCTGGCCATCCTCGCGACGACGGCTGGGGTGGAGCAGTTCGCCGGCGGTGACTACCCGGACGTACCGATCGTGCGAATGGCCGACCCGACGATGGCAGGGGAAATGGCCGCCTACGCCTCTCACTGGGTGGTCCACTTCCATCGCAAGCTGCACACCTACCTCGACCAGCAGGCCGCGAGGGTATGGCGGCCGATCCGGGCCGCTGCCACGGGTGACTTCCCGGTCGGCATCCTCGGCTTCGGCGCCATCGGTCGTCACATCGGGAATTGCCTGGCCGGACTCGGCTACCCGATCAACGCCTGGACCCGGACCGGAGGGGAAGAGGAGGGTATCACCCACTACCGGGGCCGTACCGGTCTCGAGGACATAGTCTGCGCATCCAGAGCCGTTGTCAATGTCCTTCCCTATACGCGCGAGACCCGGGGGCTGATCGATGCCGGGGTCCTGGCGCGCTTCGCGCCCGGTTCGGTCTACATCTCCCTCGGTCGAGGCGCGACCACGATCGAAGCCGACCTCGTGGCGGCCCTCGACCAGGGTGTCCTGTCTGCCGCAGTGCTGGACGTCACGGAGACCGAGCCCCTTCCCTCCGACTCGACGCTCTGGGACCACCCCCGGGTCCGCATCACCCCCCACACCAGTGGCTTCACGAGGGCACGGACCGCGGCGCCCCTGATCGCGGCCAACATCCGGCGCATCCAGCGCGGGGAACCACCCTTCCCCCTATACGACCCGCGGCAAGGCTACTGAGGCCGGGATTGGGCGTCCCTGCCATCGACCTCCGAGGCGTGACGGTCAAGAAGGCCGGCAAGCGGCTCGTCTCCGGCATCGACTGGACGGTCGGGATCGGTGAACGCTGGGTGCTGTTCGGACCGAACGGCGCAGGCAAGACCACTCTGTTGCAGGTCATATCGACCTACCAGTTCCCCACCGGTGGCACAGCCACCATCCTGGGCGAGCGGATGGGACGTACCGACGTCCGCCGGCTCCGGCCCCGGATCGGTTACGTGGGGCCCGCTCCCACCTCGCTGGTACGCCGCTACCTACCGTGCCGGGACGTGGTCATGACCGGACTCCACGCCGCCTTCGTGGATACCAGATGGCACTCCTACACACCGGCGGACCGGCGCTACGCCGATCGGCAGATGGAGCTGATGGGGGTGGCCGACATGGCGGATCGAGAGTTCGCCACCCTCTCCGACGGGGAAAAGAAGCGTGTGCTGATCGCCCGGGCCCTGATGGCGCGACCCGAGCTGTTGCTACTGGACGAGCCCGGTACCGGTCTGGACCTCGGCGCCAGGGAACGCCTGATCGCCTCCCTGGCTGCGATGGGCGACGGAGCGGAGCGCCTCACGGTGGTCCTGGTGACGCACCATGCGGAGGAGATCCCGCCCGGCTTCGAGGACATCCTGATCCTGGCAGGCGGAACGGTGCGGGCGTCGGGTCCGACCCGGGAGGTGCTGACGGGAAAGACCCTGACAGCCATCTACGGCATGTCGTTGGTGGTCGAGTCGTCGAACGGTCGCTATCAGGCGATGGGCAGTGGTTAGTGGGCAGTGGGCAGTGGAATCCAACTGCCAACTACCAACTAGCAGTCAGACTTTGATGCCCCGCCGCTTGAGGTCCGCCATCACCGACTCGATCCCCTTCTTGTCGATGGTCTTGATCCCTTTGGTACTGACCGTGAGGGTCACGTAGCGGCGCTGCGACGGAACCCAGTAGCGCTTCTTCTGGACGTTCGGGGTCCAGCGCCGGTTGGATCGCTTGTGCGAGAACGACACTTTCTTGCCGAACGTCGGCTTCTTGCCGGTAACCATGCAGATTCTGGACATGTCGACTCCCTGGATCGGTGCGGTGTGGGTGCGGAACACAAGCTTAGAAGTGGATTTCACAATCGCAACACGAGACTCTAGCGAGCCCGCGACCGGCCCGCTCCATCTCGATCCTCTAAGCTCTTTGCGTCCGTTCTACGAGGGAGGATTGGCATGGACCTAGTTGCGCAGCGGGGGCGCTCCAAGTCGAGAACCAGGATCATCATGGCAGGGGTACTGACCCTCGGGTTGCTCTTCCTTCGCCCAACCGTGGCCTCGGCTGCGGAGATGGCCGAGGGCGAGGTGGCCTTCATCCTCAACACATTCTCCTTCCTGGTATGGGGTGCGCTCGTGATGTGGATGTGCGCCGGCTTCACCATGCTCGAATCGGGTGCGGTCCGGACCAAGAACTCGTCGATGATCTGCCTGAAGAACATCGGGATCTTCTCGATCGCCTGTCTTGCCTTCTACGTGATCGGCTACAACCTGATGTACGTGAACGTGGGTGACGTGATCGGGTCTTTCCGGTTCTTCTACTCGGCCTCCCCGGCCGAGATCGACCTGGTGCTCGGTCAGGCGGACACAGTCGGAGAGGTCGTTTCGAACAGCTACAGCGTCTTGTCGGACTGGTTCTTCCAGATGGTGTTCGTCGCCACGACCGCGTCCATCGTGTCGGGAGCGATCGCCGAACGGGCCAAGTTGTGGCCCTTCTTCGGATTCACACTCGTTCTCGCCGCGTTCATCTACCCGATCGTCGGTGCATGGACGTGGGGCGGAGGATGGCTGACCCAGATGGGGTTCTCGGACTTCGCGGGGTCGACCATCGTGCACAGTGTTGGTGGCTGGGCGGCCCTGGCCGGCGTGCTGGTTATCGGACCTCGGCTGGGTAAGTTCCGTAAGGACGGATCGGTCAAGCCCACTCCACCGTCGAACGTTCTGGTCGTGACGCTGGGGATATTCATCCTGTGGCTGGGCTGGTTCGGATTCAACGGCGGTTCCCAGCTGGCACTCGGATCGGCTCTCGACGCGGTGGCGATGAGCACCGTGCTGGTCAACACCAACCTGGCGGCCTGCGCCGGCGTGCTGGCTGCCCTGGCCATCTCGCGGCCGCTACTGGGGCGTATCGATCTCTTTGCCGGACTGAACGGCGCCATCGCCGGTCTGGTCTCGATCACAGCCGCACCGACCCACAGCCAACACGTCTGGGCGATCATCATCGGCGCTGTCGGCGGCGTCCTCTGCACGCTGGGGATCAAGGCGCTCGAAAAGCTCAAGATTGATGACGTCGTTGGAGCGATTCCTGCTCACCTGGTCTGCGGCATCTGGGGGACTCTGGCCGCCACCATCGACCATCCCGACGCCACCATCGGAGTACAGCTGGTCGGGGTCATCGCCGTCGGAGCGTTCGTGTTCGCCGTTTCGTGGGTGGTCTGGACGGTCATCGCCCGGACGGTCGGGCTACGCGTATCCGTACAGGCCGAGCAGATGGGCCAGGATGTGGCCGAACTCGGTATGGAGTCCTACCCCGAGTTCGTTCTCATGCCGGAGCACTTCGACGACGAATAGCTCCCTTAGTTGCTAGGGCGTGTTGACACTTCTGAGCCAGTCGTGTACGAGGGCGAGGGTGATGAATGCTATGAAGATGACGTCCAATTTGTCGTAGCGGGTGTAGACACGGCGGTAGCCTTTG
>MKWU01000467.1_pt1 | contig 77135 bp, 92 predicted proteins | sample 809101 | NCBI WGS metagenome assembly MKWU01 (sample SAMN05860141, study PRJNA318959) | sponge metagenome | host: Aplysina aerophoba | place: Slovenia: Piran, Adriatic Sea, Gulf of Piran | collected 2013-05-07 | reverse complement strand
GCGGCTGAGCGCAGCCATGCGCTCAGGGACATGCCTTCTCGCCTCGCCTGATCTACGAAGCGATCTCGATCAGCGTCTGGCATTACCAACTGCACTCTGGCCATGTCGCCCTCTAGTCGAACCATGTTTGTGTAATACAATTACACACACAGAAGCCAAAAGTCAATCCTTCTTGTTCGCGCGCTGCGTGTCGAACTCGGGGACTCCCTCCACCGTCTTCACCAGCCAGTAGAAGAGCCGTATAGGACGTGGACGCCGTGAGCAGTTGCGGTTCCTCCCCGATCTCCCATCGGATAAACTGAGAGCACGGTTGCTACCAGCCACGAGGTAGTTGCGGTTCCTCCCCGATCTCCCATCGGATAAACTTAGCACGCGGTCAGTACCGATGGAGGAGTAGTTGCGGTTCCTCCCCGATCTCCCATCGGATAAACTCTGAGCGGAGGCGGTGGCAGAGGATTCTCAAGTTGCGGTTCCTCCCCGATCTCCCATCGGATAAACTGCACGAGTACAGGTTGACGCGCATGTGCTTGTTGCGGTTCCTCCCCGATCTCCCATCGGATAAACTTGGGCAACATCGACCTGGAGACGGCGATAGTTGCGGTTCCTCCCCGATCTCCCATCGGATAAACTTCAAGGACTTCATCGATGCGCTGTACGCGGGTTGCGGTTCCTCCCCGATCTCCCATCGGATAAACTCGACCTGATCCTCTCCACGCAGTTCATCCAGTTGCGGTTCCTCCCCGATCTCCCATCGGATAAACTCTAAGACCGTCGTCCTCACGCTGTACCGCACAGTTGCGGTTCCTCCCCGATCTCCCATCGGATAAACTACTACTACGAGCGGCAGATGCGCATCATCCGTTGCGGTTCCTCCCCGATCTCCCATCGGATAAACTGTCGGTTCAAGGTGGTCATGGTAGGCCGTGTTGCGGTTCCTCCCCGATCTCCCATCGGATAAACTCACGCTCCCCGCCGCGACGACCGGATCGGTTGCGGTTCCTCCCCGATCTCCCATCGGATAAACTCCAACGTGACAGCGTTCGCAGTGAACGCGGGTTGCGGTTCCTCCCCGATCTCCCATCGGATAAACTCAGGGTGAGCGAGAGGAGCAGCACGACGGGTTGCGGTTCCTCCCCGATCTCCCATCGGATAAACTGATGACGATAAGCGCCCTGTGCGGCTTGTAGTTGCAGAGGCGCAGCTTCTCCATCACGTACCCGTTTGGCTCAACACCGCACTCCCGGAGTTCTTCCCGGCGGCGGTCGTTCTCATGCTCGTTACTGCGTTGTTGCCTGACGTACCGCTCGCGCTGTTCCTTGTTCGACTTCAAGTCGCGCGCGAGTTCCACGACGGTCTCGGCCGGTTTGCCGTAGACGTCGATCAGCCGGTTAACGACGCGCCGAAGCTGGTTCAGCCCGAGGTGGACGGTGGGATTGGGAAAACGCCCGTAGCGCCGGGGCTCGTCGCCGTCGGGTGCGTTCGGGTCCGCGCCGACCACGTCGCGCTCCAGAACAACGCCGTAATACGGCAGGCGGTCGTGCGCCTCGGCGTTGCGGAAGTCGGAATGGTGCGGATACCTGGCCTGCACAGCCTCGTCATACCGCATCCCATTCTCCAGATGCGGCAGGATGTTGCGGATGGCCTTGAGGCTGAGATGCGTATGGCCGTCCGGGAGGGTCACGTCAGCAACCCTGGCGGCCTGCTCCTTATTCAGCCTCCACTCGTTAACGGCTACCTGCCGGATGGTTTTGGGGTCTTCCGTATCGAGCAAGCGCGCGGCGACGGCATCGCGTTCTTCGAGCGGGAGGTCAAACCAGCGCTTGCCGAACAGTTCCGGTTTCGCCAGGCGCGCTGTGGTCTGGTCGCCCTGGAGTTTCTTGCGCCCACCGCGCGCAAGATTGAAGGAGCCCTCCAGCTGCAAGCTCTTGGTGGGCTTCTGGAGATCGATGTCCTTGCCCTCCCGCAGGCGTTGGAGAACGCGCTCTCGTTCCGCATCGTTCAAGGAGCGCTCCGGTTCGATGTCCACCCGGATACGCAGGTTGTTGACCTCCTGCGTCATGCGGAACTCCTGCGCGGACGGCATGGCACGCGCCGCTCTCCGTTCGCCGTCTTCGAGCAGGCACCACCCGGGGTCGACCGGCTTGAGCGGACGCTGGAAGAAGATGATGTCTCTCAGCGAGTCCCACTGGCCGGGGTGCAAGTGGTGATGGAGTTCCTGCGCTTTCCTGATGGCCTCGAACTCCGCCTCGTACATGGCGCGGTCCGGATAGAGGCCCACTCCGGGGCGGAAGCGCACAGGCTCGCTCTGTTCGTGGCGCGGAGCGAGGAATTCGCCGAGTGTCTGGCCGCTCTCTTTGAGAGCAATATCGAGAGCGCTCAGGTTCTCGCGTGACTGCTTCTCATCGTCTTTCGGTTGCGCCTTGCGGTTGGACTTGAAGCCGCGCCGCTGGTTGAGGTGGAAGAGCGCGCGTCCGAGGTCGTAGGGACTGAGCGGCTCCTCGAGCGCCCGTTTTCTGATCGGGTACGGATCGAGCGCGGCGATGGCAGCGCGGGTTTCTAGATCCTGCGGCATGAGCTCGCAGGCGGTGAGCTTGTCCAGCAGGTCACTGCGCCGCTTCAGGTAGCGGTCACGGCGCCTGCGCTGACCGCGCGGGATGCGACGGTTCACCGCAAGCGATTGACCCAGCGGATCGAGTGATTGGGAGTTTTCACGCCCGTCTGGAAAGATGCGGACGCCCATGTCCAGGATGCCGCAAGCATCTCCGTTTTCATCGAGGCGGACAACAGCCCACCCTATAGAGTTCGTGCCCAAGTCCAAGCCAAGCCGGTAGTTCATCCTCAGCGTCTCCGTGTGCTTGCATCCGTGAGGCTACGAGTATACTATCCACCCAACCGAAGGCTTCTGAACGGACACCGGATTGGGAGATCGGGGCACGCAGTCCTTGTGGCTGTGTGTGGAACCGTTAACAAGCCGAAGGGCACCAAATGAGGGAGCGAGCTACGGGCTCGCTCCCTGTGCTATCCGCGGGCTACGCTGTCAAGCGTACATAGTGATGGCTCACGGTAGCAGCGACCTGACGGACTGGGGCATGAGTGCATTGCTCTGACGCCTGTAGAGGATGCCGTGCGCTAGTTTGGGAAGAAGGCTGCACTACAGGTCGACTTCCCACTGAAAAGTTCGCAGTACGGTAACCTTAGGTTCACCATGAGCGGGACGAGAGTTATGCAAGGGTCTCCACAAGGGAGAGGGGACCAGGCGCCCGACCCAAGCCGCAGGGCTGCGAGATTCCCGCTTCGCGGGAATGACGGGGGAAGGCGGGAATGACGGGGACGGCCCGAATGGCGGGGGAACGGCGGGGATTGTGGGGATCAGGCGGAGGGCGGGTCGAAGTCCATCTGGATGCGGCTGGGCGTTGGCTCCTGCTGGCCCTGGTACTTGGAGCCGAGTTCCGCCGAACCGTAGAGGTGCTCCGCCGGGGTGGAGAGGCGCAGGAACGATATCTGGCCGATCTTCATTCGGTAGTAGAGCGTGATGGGGAGGTTGGAGACGTTGCTCAGCTCCAGCGTGAGGCGTCCTTTCCATCCGGGGTCGACGTAGCCGGCGGTGGAGTGGATCAGCAGCCCGACTCGACCCAGGGAGCTCTTGCCTTCAAGCCGCGCGACGAGGTCGGCGGGCACCTCGACGTGTTCGAGGGTGCTGCCAAGCACGAACTCGCCGGGGTGGAGCATGAAGGGTACGTCGTCGCCCACCGTGACCTGCTCCGTGAGCGTCTCGTTCATGGCGCGGACGTCGATGTACGGCACGTGGTTGTTGCGGAAGACGAGGAAGCTGCGTCCGAGGTGCAGGTCGACGCTGGCGGGCTGGATACAGCCCTCCATGAGCGGGTCTATCACGATGTTCCCGCTCTTCAATTCCTCACGTATCGTCCGGTCGCTGAGAACCGTCATCTGTGTCTCTCCTCGGAGGCACCCCCAGGCCCACCCCCAGAGTACCCTCACCGCGCGCTGAAGCGCGTTACCTCCCCTTGTAGGGAGAGGGGGCCATACAGCCGTTCCCACGCGGCGAAGCGCCATTCTAGCAGCGGCGGACGCACCGTATGCGGAGAGACAGAGAGAGCCGTGGCGACGCGGCGGGCGTACCATAGACACGGGGACAGGCGGAGCGCGCGATGAAGCATCCGTGGGCAAACATGTTCGTGCTGCTGATCGCCACGGGCTCGGTCGTGACGGGCTACTACGCATTCGTCGCGGCTGAACCGGAGCAGGCGTGGCAGACGAGCGCACACCGGGCGGCAGGGCTGGCGGTGGTGGCCGTGCTGGTCTGGAAGGTGCCAAATCTGATCCGGCCGCTCAAGCGGCGCTGGGGCGCGTGGACGGGGCAGGACTGGGTGGCGGTGGGGGCGCTCTCACTGCTACTGACGGACATCACGCTGGGCGTGGCGTGGTCGCACATCGGGCAGTTCTCCTACCTCGGTTCGTCCGGTATGACGTGGCACGCGCTGCTGGTGTTCCTCATCGCGCCGATGATCGTGTGGCACCTGGCGCGCTACCGGAAGCTGCTGCGTCCGCGGTACTGGGCGGAGCGGCGCTCGGTGCTGCGGCTGGGCGGGCTGGCGGTCGCCGGGACGGTGCTGTGGCAGATCGGGGCGCAGATCGACGGCGTGACGGGCATCGCGCAGGCGAAGCGTTTCACCGGCTCCTACGCGGCGGGCGACTTCACGGGCAACGCCTTCCCGACCACGTCGTGGCTGGACGACAGGCTCGAACCGATCGACCGCGAGACGTGGACGCTCACGATAGACGGCGCGGTCGACGCTCCGCAGACCATCGGCTACGACGACCTGACGGGCACGGAAGAGGACACCGTGGTGCTCGATTGCACGGGCGGGTGGCACTCGATGCAGACGTGGCGGGGCGTGCGACTCGGGGAGTTGCTGGCGCAGGCCAGACCGCAGACCGCAGCAGCGAGCATCACCGTGACGTCGGCGACGGGGTACTACCGGCGCTTCGGGCTCCGGCACGCGGAGGGGCTGCTGCTCGCTACGCACGTTGGGGGCGAGCGGCTGTCGCACGGTCACGGCGCGCCGGTGCGGCTCGTCGTCCCTGGGAAGCGCGGGTTCGAGTGGGTGAAGTGGATCACGCGGATCGAGGTCAACACGACCGGAGCGTGGTTGCAGCCGCCGCTGCCGTTGCAGTAGAGGAGACTCCCCGGACCAGGGCACCCACAAGGGGCGCCCCTACAGCCCAATCAGGGCGTCGGCCTCGATCTCGACGAGCATCGCGGGGTCGATGAGGCGGCTCACCTCGACCATCGTGGAGGCTGGGCGTATGTCGCGGAAGAACTCGCCGTGAGCGCGGGCGACCGCTTCCCAGTTGGCGATGTCCGTGACGTACATCCGGGTGCGCACCACGTCAGAGAGCGACGCGCCCGCCTTTTGCAGCGCGGCCTCGATGTTGCGGAGCGTCTGCACCGCCTGAGCGTAGGCGTCGCCGACGCCCGCGACTGAGCCGTCGGCTGCGGTCGCGACGGTGCCGGATACGTAGACGGCGTTCCCCATCCGCACGGCGCGGGAGAAGCCGATGGAGCCTTCGTAGGGGCTGTTGCCGCTGACGTTCGTGCGCGGCATGGCGGCTAGTAGAACACGGCGCGGGAGTTGCCGCCCGCAGGGGCGACGGCCTCACCGGTGATGCAGCCCGCCTGCTCCGAGCAGAGGAAGACGACGACGGACGCTATTTCTTCCACGGTCACGAGGCGGCGTATGGCGTTGCTGCTGGCGGCGCGCTGCTCTGCCTCCGCGAGCGTGATGCCCTCGCGCTCGGCGGTGCGTTCGAGACGCTCGACAAGAGCTTCTGTCCTGCTCACAGCGGGGTGGACCGCGTTGACGGTGATGCCCTTCGGACCGAGCTCCTCGGACATGACCTTGGTGAAATTCATCACGGCGGCGTTGCGCAGGCCTCCGCTGATGCCCGCGGCGTTGCGCGCGGCCATGCCGTCCATGTTGACGATGCGCCCCCACCCGGCGCGCTCCATGTGGGGAGCAGCCTGCTGGGCGCAGCGGAGGTAGCCCATGATCTTCACGGCGAAGTCGTCGCGCAGCATCTCCTCGTTCAGCTGCGTGAGGGTGTCCGGGCCTCCCGCGAAGCCGACGCGAGCGGCGTTATTCACGAGGATGTCGAGTCCGCCGAGTGTGTCGGCAGCATCCGCCACGAGGCGCATCACATCCTCCGCTATGCCGGTGTCGGCGCGGAAGCCGACGACCCGCACGCCGGTCCCGGCGGCGATCTCAGCGGCGGCTTCGTGGGCTGCGGATTCGTCACGGGCGCAGAGCGCTACGTCGACGCCCTCGCGCGCCAGTTCCCAGGCGATGGCGTAGCCGATGCCGCGCGTGCCTCCGGTTACGAGCGCTCGCTTGCCGGTTATGCCGAAGTCCATGGTTCCTCCTCCGTGGTTAGAACAATCGGGGCGGCTGCACGCGCAACCGCCCCGATGATGCTCGATGACTCTCCGCTCCTATCCGGCGAATACGGTGCCGAAGACGACGGCAACGATGGACATGAGCTTGATGAGGATGTTGAGGGACGGGCCGGACGTGTCCTTGAACGGGTCGCCGACCGTGTCGCCGACAACGGCGGCGGCGTGCTCGTCCGTGCCCTTGCCGCCGTGTGCGCCCGCTTCGATGTACTTCTTGGCGTTGTCCCACGCACCGCCGGAGTTCGCCATGGTGATGGCGAGCAGTGACCCAGCCGCAATGGCGCCGATGAGCAGTCCGCCCACGGCTTCCTTGCCGAGGAACGGGGTGACGCCGACGGCAATGGGCACGATGACGGCGAGCAGACCGGGGATGATCATCTCGCGCAGCGCGCCCTTCGTGCTGATGTCCACGCAGCGGGCGTATTCGGCGCGAACGCCTTCCTTGCCCTCGCGCAGACCGGGAATCTCGTTGAACTGCCGCCTCACCTCTTCGACCATGTCCTGTGCGGCGCGTCCCACGGCCTCCATCGTGAGTGCGCTGAAGATGAACGGCATCAGCGCGCCGATGAGCAGGCCGACGAGCGTCGAGACTTCCAGGAGGTCGATGGCCTCGAGGCCGACGATCTTGGCGTAGGCGGCCATCAGGGCGAGTGAGGTGAGCACTGCCGAGCCGATGGCGAAGCCCTTGCCGGTGGCGGCGGTGGTGTTGCCGAGCGAGTCGAGCGCGTCGGTGCGCTCGCGCACCTCGGGGTCGAGATGGGCCTGCTCGGCGATGGCACCCGCGTTGTCGGCAACGGGGCCGTAGGCGTCGGTGGCAAGCGTGATGCCGAGGGTCGAGAGCATGCCGACAGCGGCGATAGCGATGCCGTAGAGCCCTGCGAGCTCGTGCGCACCGATGACTGCCGCCGCGATGACGATGAGCGGGATAGCGGTGCTCAGCATGCCGGTCGCGAAGCCGCTGATGATGATGGTAGCCGGGCCAGTGACAGACCGGGCGGCGATGCCCTTGGTCGGCTTGTATTCGTAGCTGGTGTAGTACTCGGTGCTGACGCCGATGATGACGCCCGCGACGAGTCCGACGGCGACCGCGCCCCAGAACTGCCAGACCTTGTCCATGCCGAACCCGCCGTCCACTTCGAACAGCCAGTAGATGGCGCCGAAGGAACCGATCAGCGCGAGGAAGCCCGCGGCGAAGATGCCGCGCCGAAGCGACCAGAGCAGGCTGCCGATGCTCGTCGACTCGCCCGTGCGGACGAGGAACGTGCCGATGATGGATGCGGCGATGCCGACAGCGGCGATGAGGAATGGGAGGACCGCAAGAGCGGAGTCGACCTCGATGTTGACGCGGGACTCGTCCACACCGAGCAGGACGGCTGTGCCCGTCGCAGCGAGGGCAAGGCTCGCGATGATGGAGCCGACGTAGGACTCGAAGAGGTCCGCACCCATGCCTGCGACGTCGCCAACGTTGTCGCCGACGTTGTCTGCGATGACGGCGGCGTTACGGGGGTCGTCCTCGGGGATGCCGGCCTCTACCTTGCCCGCGAGGTCACCGCCCACGTCGGCGGCCTTGGTGTAGATGCCGCCGCCAACACGGGCGAAGAGCGCGATGCTGGACGCGCCGAAGCTGAACCCGGCGACGATGTCCTTGTCATTGAAGATGAGCCAGAGAATGACCGCGCCGAGCAGTCCGATGCCGACCACGGTGATGCCCATGACACCACCACTGGAGAAGGCAACGCGGAGCGCCCGGTTGAGCCCGATGCGGGCGGCGGACGCCGTGCGCATGTTGGACTTGACTGCGATGCGCATGCCGATGAAGCCCGCTAGCGCAGAGGTAATCGCGCCCACGATGTAGGCGATCGCCGTAGCCGGCTCCTGTTCCTCGCGAGCGAGTCCGAGCACGAGCAGGACGATGAACACGATGACGACGAATCCCGCCAACACGGTGTATTCGCGCTTGAGGAAGGCGTTGGCGCCTTCCTGGATAGCCGCGCCGATCTCCTGCATGCGCTCGGTGCCTTCGTCGGCCTTGAGCACGCGCACTGCGAGATAAGCAGCAAAAGCGAGCGCCACAGCGCCCGCAACGATGGCCAGTATGAGGCCTTCCATCAGCATCTACCTCCTGGGGGCATGGGCACGGCCCACCACTGCCCCGCACATGTGATTCTCGCCGGAACCCGGCAGTAGGCTATTGTCTCTGCCAGAGCGTCTCCAGGTCAAACGAGCGACACCCGGGCACTCGTGCGCCGCTACGCGCCGGAGCGGTCGTTGAGGAGGCGCTCCAGGCGGCGCTGGCGCATGGTCATGGTGAGGTCGCCTCGGGTGCGTTCGAGCACGCCGCGGAGCTGGTCGGTGGTGCGTCGGAGGCCGGAGGTGAGGGCGTCCGGGAAGTCCATGACGACGAGGATGTTGTAGACATCGTCCATGTAGCGCATCAGCTCCTCGGCGCGGGAGTCGTCGTCGCGACGGAGGGAGTCGAGGATGTAGCGCCGGAGTTCGCTCGCGGCCTCGGCGAGACCGTTCAGGTAGGAGGGCGTCTCGACGCCGATGTCCGCGGGCAGCGGGAGTTCAGTGCGAGCGATGAACGCGAAGACGGCGCACGCCTCCGCAAATTCCTTCTGGGCGTCCTGGGTGTAGCCGGTGAAGTAGAGGTCTGCATGGCCCTCGAGGGTCTGCTGGGTCTCGTGGACGAGCGCGCCTGCTGCCGCAACGAGTTCGCGCGCCTCGTCGAGTTCGTTGCGATGGATGGCGCGGATGGCGTTCGCCGACGTCCGCACGACCTCGCGGGAGACGCGGATGGCCTGCTCGCGCCGTTCGTGCTTGGCGCGAAACTCGTCGAGTGAACGGGCGGCTATCTCGTCGATGCGGGACTGCATGTTGCCGGTTGCGTTGTCCATGCGGCATAGCCTAGCAGAAGGAGAGTTGGGGGCGAGGGCGCGCTAAAGCGCGTGTGGCGCCGCAGGAACGACGGGGCTTTGTCAGGCCGTGTAAGGGGATGAAGACGAGGGGTGCAGCGCCACTCCCCGCCCCCACCCGCGTGCGCTGCCCGCGCACCTGGATTCCCGCCGGAGCGGGAATGACGAATCGTGGGCGCGGCGCCTTTCACAGGAGCGACGGAAAGGATTGTGCAGCGTTTCACTTACCCTCCTGCTGTGCTATGCTCGCGCTCGTGGTCACCCCCAGATCGGGCAGGGTTTAACCCACCGGGGAGGAGTCTGCCGAGTAGGCCATGGTCAACCCTAACGAGCACGCGTCTCTGTCCGCGCCCTCTCTCCTGACGGGAGCGGAGGTGCACGGCACGGTCTACGGGCAGGCGATGCCCGGCTGGGACATCGACCGCATCGAGGGCGAAGCGGTCGAGCAGTTGAAGTGGAACGCGCAGGAAGCGTTCCCCGACCCCGCCATCCAGGTGCCGGAAGACATCGCGAACAACGTAGCCGTCACGTCCGTGGACGCGCTGCTCAACTGGGGCCGCCGTTCGGCAGTGTGGCCGGTGGCATTCGGTCTCGCGTGCTGCGTCTTCGAGATGATTGCGTCCGCGATGTCGCGCTTCGACCTCGCCCGCTTCGGGATGGAGGCGATGCGCGCGACGCCCCGCCAGGCCGATCTGCTCATCGTGTCCGGGACGCTCACGTGGAAGATGGCGCCCGCCGTACGCCGCATCTACGACCAGATGGCAGAGCCGAAGTGGGTCATCGCAATGGGCGTCTGCGCGACCAGCGGCGGGCCTTACTACCAGGGCTACAGCGTCGTGCCGGGCGTGAACCATATCGTGCCAGTGGATGTGTACGTTCCGGGATGCCCGCCGCGTCCAGACGCCCTGCTCTACGGCATCATGCAGCTGCACGAGAAGATCAAGCGGTACAGCGTCGGACAGGACGCCGCTGGAGTGAACCGCGCATGACGACCGCGACGGCAGGCAACGCACTCGCCGAGTCGCTGCGCTCCCAGTTCCCGGACGCCGTCGTCGAATCGGATGAGAGCGCGGTGTGGGTGGAGCCAAGCGCGATAGCGGACGTGTGCGCGTTCCTTCGGGACGACGCCGCGCACGACTACAAAATGCTCGGTTCGCTGACCGCGGTCGACTACGTCGAATACTTTGAGGTCGTCTACCACCTCACCTCCATCAGCAGGAACGCGACCGCCATCCTCAAGGCCCGGGTGTACGGGCGCGACGACGTCTCGCTGCCGAGCGTCTGCAACGTGTGGCGCGGCGCGACGCTCCAGGAGCGCGAGGCATGGGACCTGATGGGCGTGGGCTTCGACGGCCACCCGAACATGAAGCGCATCCTCACATGGGAAGGGTTCCAGGGACATCCGCTTCGGCGGGACTACCTAGAGCCCCCACTTCCCTACACGTGGCCGCAGGGGGGCTAGCGATGACGATGCGCACCGAGCCGGTCGTCGTCAACGTGGGGCCGCACCACCCCAGCACCCACGGCGTCTTCCGCATGAAGCTGACGTTCGACGGGGAGAACATCCTCGATGCCGAGCCAGTCATCGGCTATCTGCACCGCGGCACGGAGAAGCTGGCGGAGGAGCGACAGTACACGCAGGTCATCACGCTCACCGACCGGCTGGACTACGTCGCGTCGATGACGAACAACCAGGCGTACGTACTCTCGTGCGAGCGCCTGGTAGGCATCGAGCCTCCCGAGCGCGGGATGTACCTGCGCGTCATCGCAGCGGAGCTGCAGCGCGTCGCGAGCCACCTTATCGGGGTGGGGTTCTTCCTGCAGGAGCTTGGCGTGTTCGGGGGGACTGCGCTGATGTACGCATTCCGCGAGCGCGAGCGCATCCTGGACATGTTCGAGATGCTGTGCGGAGCGCGCATCACGCTCTCCTACATGCGCATCGGAGGCGTGCTACAGGATGCACCGGAGGAGTTCTGGCCCGCGCTGCGCTCCTTCCTGAACGACATGCCGGGCTACGCCGACGAGTTGCAGGCGTTGGTCTTCGACAGCGAGATCGTGCGGAGCCGCGCGATAGGGGTCGCACCGGTCTCGGCGGAGGACGCTATCGCGGCGTCGTTCACGGGTCCCATCCTGCGCGCGTCCGGCGTCGAGTGGGACTGGCGGAAGGCTGCGCCCTACGATGTGTACGACCGCGTCGAGTTCGACGTGCCGACGTGCGAGGGCGGCGACAACTATGACCGTTTCTGGGTGCGGATGCTGGAGGTACGGCAGTCGCTCCGCATCATCGAACAGTGCTGCGAGCAGATTGAGCCGGGGCCGGTGCGGACGACGATGGCGATGCTGTTCCGCCCGCCGCCGGGGGAGTCGTACGTGCCCATAGAAGCGCCCAAGGGTGAGTTGGGGTTCTACCTGGTGAGCGACGGCACGATAGCGCCGTACCGCTGCCACGTGCGCTCCCCGTCCTTCATGAGCCTCACGCTGTTCAGGGAGATGCTCGTGGGGTGGAAGCTGGCGGACGCAATCGTCACGCTCGGCAGCCTCGACTTCAACATGGGCGAGGTTGACCGCTGATGGGCGAGACGCTCGCAGGAAACGTCATCTACCGGAACGTCTATCAGTTCGTGCAGGACCTGCTGGGCGAGGAGTGGTCGTGGGTCGCGTACGCGGCGGCGGGGATGGCGATCATCCTGCTGGTGACGAACGCGGTCATGGCCATCGGGGCGATGTACACGTGGTTCGAGCGGCGGCTGCTCGGCCGCTTCCAGGGACGGCTGGGGCCGAACCGCGCAGGGCCGTTCGGCGTACTTCAGCCGATAGCCGACGCGATCAAGCTCATCACGAAAGAGGACATCATCGCGGTGGGCGCGGACCGCATCGTGTTTACGCTTGCCCCGGTGGTCATGCTCGCGCCGACGCTGCTCGTGCTGGGGGTCATCCCATTCGGCGCGGGTTCGTGGCTGGCCGACCTGAACATCGCCGTGCTGTACATCGCGGCGGTAAGCGGCATCTCGACCATTGCCGTGATGATGGCGGGGTACGCCTCCCCCAACAGCTTCTCGCTGTTCGGGAGCATGCGCGCAGTGGCGATGCTGGTGAGCTACGAGGTGCCGCTGGTGATGGCGCTGCTGGGCGTCACGGTGCTCGCGCAGTCCATGTCGCTCGTCTCAATCGTCGAAGCGCAGGCGCTGCCGTTCCTGCTGGTGACACCGCTGGGCGCGCTCATCTTCCTCGCGGCCATCTCGGCGGAGTTGAACCGCGCTCCGTTCGACGTGACGGAGGCGGAGTCCGAGCTGGTCGCCGGTTACATGACCGAGTACGGTGGCATGAAGTACGGCGTGTTCATGCTTGCGGAATTCACGAACACCGTCGTGGCAGGCGCCATCTTCGCCGTGCTCTTCCTGCAAGGCTGGAAGTGGGCCATCCTGCCGTCGCACATCTGGTTCTTGCTCAAGGTCGGAGGATTCGTGTTCATTGCGGTATGGGTGCGCGCCACGCTGCCGCGGTACCGGCTCGACCAGATACTCGCGGTCGCGTGGAAGTACCTCTTCCCGCTGAGCCTGGTCAACGTCTTGCTGCTCGCAGCGGAGGTCATCGTCTGGCCGGAGCGGGGCGCCGCGGAGCTGGGCATCATGGCAGCGATCAACTGGGCGGTTACGATCCCGGCGGCGCTGCTCTGGTCGAAGGTGGTGTCGCTGCGCACCTCGCCGCCAATAGCAGCCATGTTCTCGACGGAGGGCCGCTGATGTACGGCGAAGGCATACTGCGCGGGTTGGGCGTGACGCTCCGCAACCTAGTGCGGCGTCCGTTCACAGTCCAGTACCCGGAAGCGCGCATCCCGCAACACCCGCGCTTCCGAGGGCAGGAGTTCACCTGGTACGAGCAGCGGTGCACCGGATGCGCAAGCTGCGCGAAGTACTGCCCGCTCGGCATCATCCGCATCGTCACCGACCCGGACGGCGGCAACGAGCAGGACGGCGGCAGCTACAAGGTGGACGTGTTCGACATCGACCAGGCGCGCTGCATGTACTGCGGGCTGTGCGTCGAGGCGTGCCCCTACGACGCGCTGCACATGGGCTCCGGTTTCGAAGCGGCGCGCTACAGCCGGGCGGACCTCGTGATTGACATCGACACGCTCAGGGAGCGGGAGAAGCACCCCAGCACCTGGTTCCGGCCACAGCTGGAGCGCGAGAAGTCAGACCCGCACCACGATGCGTCCCAGGAGTGGCAGAGCGTCGGACGCGAGCCGTTCCTCTGGCATCCCAAGCGTCCCGGGCAGATGCCGGAAGAGATGGACCACCGGTCCAGCGCCGCGGGCGACTATGGAGGCGAGCCTTAGCCGTGGCGTTCGACAACCTCTTCTCCGAAATCGTGTTCTGGGCCCTGGCGGTGGTCACCATCGGGTCGGCTGCGCTGGTGGTGCACCTGCGCAGCATCTTCCGCGCGGCGCTCATGCTGGTGGTGAGCTTCCTCGGCATCGCGGGTATCTTCGCAATGGTCAACGCTGAGTTCCTCGCGGTAGTGCAGGTGCTGGTCTACGGCGGCGGCATCGCGGTGCTGGTGATCTTCGCGGTGATGATGACGCGCGACGTGGACACCGGGAACCGCTCGACCGCCGTGCAGCCGGTGGCGCTCATGATGGGCATCGCACTGCTCGGAGCGCTCGCGTACAGCATCGTGCAGGCCGAGTGGGCGGTACTGCCGGACTCGCTACCGGGGCCGATCGCGACGGTTTTCGTGGAAACGCCCACGCAGTTGGGACGGCTTCTGCTGAGCGACTACGTGCTGGCGTTCGAGGTGGCCGGCGTACTGCTGCTGGCAGCAGTCATCGGGGCGCTGTCTCTCGTACGGGAGCGGAACGATGCTTGAGCGGCTGCTCATCATCTCGGCGATCCTGTTCTGCATAGGGCTGTACGGGGTGCTGTCGCGCAGGCACATCATCGCCGTGATCATGTCCGTTGAGATCATGTTCAACGCGGTGAACGTGGCACTGGTGGCGTTCTCGCGCTACACCGTCCCTGCGGCGCTGCGGTTCCCGGGGGCAGGCACCGACGTGGAGCGTTTCGTGCTGGAGGGGCAGACGCTGGCTGTGTTCGTCATCGTTGTCGCGGCGGCGGAGGTCGCGCTGGGGCTCGCGCTCATCATCGCGCTGGCCCGGCAACGCGACACGATCCATATCTCAGACCTGAGCACGCTGCGGCGTTAGCGGGACTCGCTATGTGGGTTGACTACAAGAAAGCACCGAACCTGATGCTCGCCGAGATGTGGAAGGAGATCCTCGAGGGCGAGGGCCTTCCCGTGCGGCTTCTTCCAGAAGGCGGACTGCTGGAGTACAGCGAGACGTCGGCGTTCCGCGTTATGGTGCCGCGAGGCCGCGAGCACGTGGCGGATGAGATTCTGAGGAAGTTGTAAGCGATGCTCCCGGAAGCAGCAGCCTGGCTCATCATCGGCCTGCCGCTCCTCGCGGGGGTGTTCAACATCGCCGTGCTCAGGCCGTGGCGGCGCTCGCTCTGGCAGTACGCCGGATACGTGGGCATCGTCGGCACTGGCGCTGCGTTTGTCCTGAGCCTCATCGCCGTCAACGGCGCGATGGGGAGCGGCGACGCGGGCTACGAGCCACACGCTTGGTTCGCCGTCGGGGCCATCGGAGCGCAGGACGGCTTCCAGATGACGGTGGGCATCTTCCTCGACCCGCTCTCGGCCATCATGGCGGCAGTCGTCTCCGGCGTCAGCATGGTCGTGCAGGTGTTCTCGCTCGGCTACATGCGCAAGGACGAGCACGACGCGAACGGCGAGTGGAGCGACTACCCACGCTACTTCACGTATATGTCGCTGTTCACGGCCTCGATGCTGGGGCTCGTGCTCGCGTACAACCTCATCCAACTGTTCGTGTTCTGGGAGCTGGTGGGGCTCTTCTCCTACCTGCTCATCGGGTTCTGGTTCCACCGTCCGGCTGCGGCAGCCGCAGCCAAGAAGGCGTTCATCGTCACGCGGATCGGCGACTTCGGTTTCATGCTCGGCATCCTCTACCTGTTCCTGAACCGGGGCGAGTTCACGGCGCTGGGACTGAACCCGTTCGAGATACCGGCCATCCTCGACGCCGCGCCGATGCTGTCAGCGGGCGTGGCGACGTGGGTAGCGCTCGGATTGTTCGCGGGCGCGGCAGGCAAGTCGGCGCAGTTCCCGCTGCACACGTGGCTACCGGACGCGATGGAGGGCCCGACGCCGGTCAGTTCGCTCATCCACGCGGCCACGATGGTCGCCGCGGGCGTGTTCCTCGTCGCACGGCTGTTCGGGCTCTTCGAGGAGAGCGCGACGGCGATGAACACGGTCGCCATCATCGGCGGGTTCACCGCCGTCTTCGCCGCGGCGATGGGACTTGCCTCGAACGACATCAAGCGCGTGCTGGCGTTCTCGACCGTGAGCCAACTGGGCTACATGTTCCTCGCGCTGGGGGTGGGCGCGCCGGGCGTGGCGATGTTCCACCTGTTCAACCATGCCTTCTTCAAGTGCCTGCTCTTCCTGGGAGCAGGGTCGGTGCACCACTCGGTGCACACGTTCGACATGCGGTACATGGGCGGCATCCGGCGGTGGATGCCCATCACGTACCTGACGACGCTCATCGGCGGGTTAAGCCTCGCGGGAATATTCCCGCTGGCGGGATTCTGGAGCAAGGACGAGATTCTGGCCACGGCGTGGAGCGGGGCACACGCCGCGAACACCGGCGTCTCGCAACTCGTGTTCTGGCTGGCGCTCGCTGCGGCGTTCATGACTGCGTTCTACATCTTCCGGCTCATCATCATGTCGTTCCACGGCGAGTTCAGGGGCGGCATCGACTCGGTCCCGCACGAGGAACGCATACCTGACGAGGCGCACCACCAGGTGCACCAGCATGAATCATCGCGTGTCATGACGCTGCCGCTCATCGTCCTAGCGGTGTTCGCGGTCGGCTCCGGGTTCGTGGCGAACTCGCTCTTCGATCTCGGGCCGGTGCCCGCGCACTGGTTCTCACACCTGCTGCACGAGGACGCGCCGAAGTTCAACCTGGCCATCGCTGCCACGTCCACCGTGGTCGCGGTCGCGGGGATAGGGCTGGCGGTGCTTGTCTACGGAACGCGGACCGTCTCGTTCGACGGGCTCGGACGCCTGTGGCGGTTCGCGCACCGTCTGCTGGTGCAGCGGTTCTACATGGACGCGCTCTACGAAGACCTCATCGTCCGCCGCGCGCTCTACCGCGGGTTATTCCTCGTCTCCGACTGGTTCGACCGCCGGATCGTGGACGGCGTGGCCGACCTGGCGGGCTGGCTGGGGCGCAACAGCGGGCGCGCCATCGCCCAGCTGCAGACGGGCCACATTCAGGTGTACGGCGTGGGGGTCTCGATGGGGGCGGCGGTGATACTCATCTTCTACCTGATGCAACGCTGAGCAGATGCTGACCGCTATCACATTCCTACCGATGATCGGCGCCGCGCTGGCGCTGGCAGTGCGCGGCTCCACGCGGACGACGCGCCTCATCGCGCTGACGACGGTGCTGGCAGAGCTGGGGCTGACCATCTCGATGTACGTCATCTTCAGCGCGGAAGGGGACGTCTACCAGTTCGTGCAGCGGGCGCCGTGGGTGTCCGCGTTCGGCATCGAATTCCTGATGGGGGTGGACGGCCTGAGCGCGCCGCTGGTGCTGCTGAACGGCATCCTCGGCGTGGCGGCGGTGCTGGTGTCGTGGCGGGTGGAGACGCGCGTCCGCGAGTACTTCATGTGGCTGCTGCTGCTGCAGGGCGCGGTCATGGGCGTCTTCGCGTCGCTGGACCTGATCCTGTTCTTCATCTTCTGGGAACTGGAACTCGTGCCGATGTTCTTCCTCATCTCGATATGGGGCACGGGGCGCCGGGACTACTCGGCGATGAAGTTCCTGCTGTTCACGTTCCTCGGTTCGGCGTTCATGTTCGCGGCCATCCTGGCGCTCTACTTCTCGTTCCCGGCGGGCGAGCGCACGTTCGACATGACGGCGCTCATCCACAAGGACCTCACAAACCTCATCGTGCCGTCGTCGCTGGTGTTCAGCGGCTTCCTCGTGGCGTTCGCGGTGAAGCTGCCCATCGTGCCGCTGCACACGTGGCTGCCGGACGCGCACACGGACGCGCCGACCGCAGTCAGCGTGATGCTCGCGGGCGTGCTGCTGAAGATGGGCGGCTACGGGCTGCTCCGCATAAACGCCGGGATGTTCCCTGAAGAACTCGCGAGGGCCGCGCCGTTGCTGGCGACGCTCGCGGTCGTGAACGTGCTGTACGGGGCGTTCATCGTCATGCGCCAGACCGACCTGAAACGCCTTGTCGCGTACAGCAGCGTGAGCCATATGGGGTTCGTCGTGCTGGGCCTTGCGTCGGTCGGCGCGGGAGCCGCGCAACTCGACGGCACAGGGCTGAACGGAGCGGCGATGCAGCTGTTCACGCACGGGACGATCACGGGGTTGCTGTTCGTGGTCGTCGGGCTGGTCTACGACCGCGCGCACACGCGGCACATCGCGGACATGGGCGGGCTTTCGGGCCGCATGCCGCTCATCGCCATCGGGTTCATGGTCGCGGGGCTGGCATCGCTCGGCCTGCCGACGACAAGCGGCTTCGCCGCGGAGATCATGGTGTTCCTCGGCACGTTCCCGGCCTACGGGCTGGCGACGGCGCTGTGCGCGTTCGGCGTCGTGCTTGCCGCGGGCTACATCCTGTGGACGGCACAACGCACGATGTTCGGTCCGCCCCTGGAGCGGTGGGCGCACCTCGAGGACGCAACGCGCGTGGACGTCGCCGCGATGGGCGTGCTCGTCGTGCCCATCTTCCTGTTCGGGGTCTACCCGGCGCTGTTGACGGACGTGTTCGACGCCGGCATCGCACCCATCATCGCGTCCTTCGCCCAAGGGTTGGGAGGCTAGCGCGTGGGCATCACGGGCAGAGACCTCTTCCTCATCGCGCCGGAGCTTGCGCTTGTCGTGGCGGCGACCGTCGTGGTGCTGTCGGGCCTCGTCTCCCGGCAGCGACAGTTGACGCTCGGGCTCGCGCTGCTCGGGCTCGCCGCGACGTTCGCGTTCGGCATCGCGCTGTGGGGCGACGTGCACGCGAACGGGACGCAGTCGGCTTTCAACCACTCGCTGGTGGTAGACAAGTTCGCGCTCTACATCAAGTTCCTCGTCGCGGGAACCGCTGCGCTCGTCCTCATTGCGGGGTCGGAGTACGCGGAGCGCTTCCGGCCCTATGAGTCGGAGTTCAGCGGGCTGGTGCTCTTCTCGGCCAGCGGGCTGATGCTGCTCGCCGCGTCAGCCGACCTCATCACCATCTACGTCTCGCTGGAGCTCGCGACGCTGCCGGTTGTGGCGCTGGCCGCATTCGTGAGGATGCGCGTCGCGCCCATCGAGGCAGGCGTGAAGTACCTGCTGCTCTCCGCCGTGTCGTCGGCCTTCCTGTTGTACGGGTTCGCGTTCCTCTACGGCGCTTCGGGAACGATGCAGGTGGTGAGCAGCGGCAGCGCACCGACTATCGCGCAGTCGCTGGCCGCGGGTACGGCAGCAGTGCCGTTCGGAGGGCTCGCGGTGATGGCCGGGGCCGTGCTCGCAACCGCCGGTTTCGGCTTCAAGCTGTCCATGGTGCCCTTCCAGATGTGGACGCCGGACGTGTACGAAGGCGCACCCACGCCTGTAGGCGCGTTCCTCGCGACGGCCAGCAAGGCCGCCGCGTTCGCCGTCGTGCTGCGATTGTTCTACGAGGCGCTCGGCGGGTCGTCGGCAGACTGGTCGACGTTGTTCGCAGCGCTCGCGGCCATAACGATGACGATAGGGAACCTCGTCGCGGTAGTGCAGAGCAACGTGAAGCGCCTGCTGGGCTACAGCGCCATCGCTCACGCGGGCTACATGCTCATCGGCGTGGCGGCCGTGACGGCGCATGGACAGGACACGCCGGACGCTGCCGGAATCTCGAGCGTCCTCTTCTACCTGAGTGGATACGCAGCAATGACGCTGGCGGCGTTCTTCGCCGTCCTCGTGCTCACGCAGCGCTCCGGCGACGAGCGCATCGAGGCGATGGCGGGCATGGGGCGCCGCGCTCCGCTCGCGGCGCTGGCGCTGGCCGTCGCCTTGCTGGGCCTCACCGGCATCCCGCCAACGGTGGGGTTCATGGGCAAGTTGTTCCTGTTCAACGCAGCAGTGAACTCAGGGCTCGTGTGGCTCGCGGTCGTCGGAGCGGTCAACTCGGTCGTCTCCGCGTACTACTACGTCGGAATCATCCGGACGATGTACCTGCGCCAGCCGACGGGAGACAACACACCTATTCCCGTTGCGTTCTCCGGAAGGCTCGCGCTCCTGGTAACGCTCGCAGCGATCCTCGTGCTGGGGCTGTGGCCGAGCGGTCTGCTCGAAGTCGCGCGCACCGCCGCAAGCGGGCTGGTGTCCTGACGCTCACATGCACCTTGTTCACCTACGTTCGACACGTATGATGAGCCAGCGATGACGCCCGAATCCAACCGCCTCTACGCAGATCTCGCGCACCTGTGGCCGCTGATGAGTCCACCGGAGGACTACGCGGACGAGGGGGAGTGCTGGCGGGGCGAGCTCCGCAAGCGCCTCGGCCCCGGCAGAGCGCGCATCCTCGAACTCGGCACGGGCGGCGGGCACTTGCTGCACCACATCGCCGATGGCTTCGAGGCGACCGCGGTGGACCTCTCCGAGGGGATGCTGGCGCACTCCCGCCGCCTGAACCCCGACGTGACGCACCACGTCGGGGACATGCGGACCGTCCGCCTCGGCGAGACGTTCGACGCCGTGCTCATCCACGACGCTATCGACTACATGACAACCGAGGACGACCTGCGCGCAGCGTTCGGGACGGCGAGGGCGCACCTGCGCCCCGGCGGTCTGCTGCTCACCGCGCCGGACGATTACGTGGAGACGTACACCCCGCCGCGCATCTGGCACGAGACGCAGCGCAAGGCCGGGAGCGAGCTCACGTTCATCGAGTATTCATGGGACCCCGACCCGAACGACACGCAGATCGAGACGGTCTACGTTTTCTTCTTCCAGGAGAACGGAGCATTGCGGGTAGAGGTCGACCGTCACACGACCGGGCTGTTCCCCATCGGCACGTGGGAACGGCTGCTCATCGAGTCAGGCTTCGAGCCAGAGCGCACCGACTACCCCTACAGCGAGAACGGCAGCGAGGCGTATCTGTGGATATGCACTGCGACCGACGCAGCCGCTCGCGTAGAATGACGCGCACGACAGACGCATCGAGAGGGGAGAACGGAGCATGGTGGAAGGCATAGAAGGCCGCGTGGCCATCGTTACCGGCGCGGGGCGCGGCATCGGGCAGGGTGTAGCGCTACGGCTGGCGAGAGAGGGCGCAAACGTCGTGGCGAACGACCTCGACCAGGGGCCGCTCGACGAGACGCTGCGGCAGATCGAGGAGGCGGGCGGCACCGCTGTGGGGCTCGCCGCATCCGTGACGGACGCGGACGTCGGGGAGCGGCTGGCGTCGCTGGCGGTGGAGCGCTTCGGCGGTCTGCACATCGTCGTAACGGCGGCCGGCTTCCTCTGGGACGGGATGATCCACCGGATGACGGACGAGCAGTTCAACGCCATCGTTGACGTGCACCTCGGCGGAACGTTCCGCGTCGTGCGCGACGCGTTCAAGGTGATGCGGGAGCACGCGCGGCAGGAGAAGGAGCGCGGCGAGGCCGTGCCCGCGCGGCACATCGTGACCATCTCGTCTCTCTCCGGGTTCGGGAACCTCGGGCAGGCGAACTACTCGGCAGCCAAGGCCGGCATCGCGGGGCTTACGAGGACCGTGGCGATAGAGGGGGCGATGTTCAATGTGTTGGCGAACTCGATGGCGTTCGGGTTCATCGACACGCGGATGACGCGAGCGATGGAATCGCAGAGCGAGTTCGTCAGCGGGGCGCCCCAGGGGATACCGGAGGCGGCACGGAACCGGGCGCTCGAAGTGATACCGCTGAAGCGCGCAGCGGCGGTCGAGGAAGCCGTCGGGCCAATCATCTTCCTCTGCTCCGATCTCTCGACCTACGTCACAGGAGCGCTGCTGGAAGTGAACGGCGGCGTGCACATATCGTAGCGGGAGAGAGCGGCACTGGTTGAGTCGTTCGAAGAGTATGAGATCAAGCCGCGTATCCACGTGGTGGAGTACGTGCGGCTGAGGCGTTGCACCCAGACGTTGGCGTTCATGCGCCTGTCCATGCGCGTCTACCATGAGGCGGCCGAGGCTCCGGGATACTACGCCGGGGGCATCCGCGCGAGGTGGTGGCGGAGCGAGTTCTACACCTACACGATATGGGAAGACCGCGAGGCGATGACCGATTTCGTGCGCTCTGCGCCGCACGCAGAGGCAGCAGCCCTTGTCTCGGAGTTCGCCGCGCCAGGCTCCTGCTACGCGGAGTTCGTGAGCGACGCTCCGCCGGACTGGGACGACGCGCGTCGACGCCTCTCCACTCCGACGGCCTACTTCACGCCGCCGTCATGGGGAGACCTCCGTAACCGCTAGAAGAAGTCGTGCAGGCGGTCCTTGAGCAACCAGTGCATTGCTGCCAACGGTAGCACCATCGTCATAAGGAACACGACGAGCTGCCAGTCCACGCCGTGTGCGACTACTGCCAAAGCAGTCCCGGCGGCAGGCGCGTGCTCAGTGTCCGTCAGCGCCATCAACAGCATCGCAATGCCAACAGCGATGGCAGCGTAGAAGCCGAACAGCAGGGAGAAGTCGCCGGTCAACTGAGCGCCAGCGAGATACTCGGCAAAGAAATCAACCGCTGAGGCAGCGCCCACCGCCACAAGGTGGCCGCCTATGCTATGCCGGGGGTAAGCAGTCGGGCTGCGCGGGCCGATGAAGAGGATGAAGGCGGTTGAGGCGATGGCGGCAACGAGGACGGCGCGGGCAACGCTATCCCCGGTGAGAAGATCCGCTGCCCATAGCGCCAACATGAGCGACACGACAGCCAACCCCACCTGGAAGAAGTAAACGCGCAGCAGGATGCGGCCACGCGTGCCGCTCGTGAGCCTGGGGTTGATGAGGCGGGACTTCCAGCGCGCAGCGCGAAAGCGAGTTTCGGGAGGGCGCGTAGTACGGGGGTGAACCCTTCGGCGCAGGGGAACCCGGACCCTTGTTATCGGGTTGAATCGGCGCCTCATCATTCACCGGAAGAGGGCGAAGAACCGGTCCTGGTATTCTTCAAACAGGCCCCAGCGTTCGATCTCCCGGTGAACATCGCGCGGCTCTCGCTGGCCGCGCCGCGCCTCCTCGAGCATCCTTTCGATACGCAGGCGTCCATCCATCGGGACGCCACCCTCAGTGCGAAGCAGCCCCTGGGCACGCATCTCAGAGACATTCGTCTGCGCGGACTGCGTCGTGAGCTCGTAGATGAACTTCATCAGTGAGAGGTCCCACAGGTCGTCGGAACCGGTTATCACGGCCTCCAGCGGTTTGCGCTCCCTGTCCAGTCGGTCGACGATCTTGCGCGTGACCTCGTCGACGGTACCCGAGACGACGGCGGTCTCCGCTCCCTCGTTCTTGTAGTGGTACATCAAGCCCGGATGGTCCGGCCCAACTTCCTCGGCAAGACGTTGCAGGTAGCGATCAGCGTTGTCGCCGAATCCTTCATGGCGCAGCAGGTAGTACGGCGTGACCACCCGCGGACGCTCAGCGCGTACGACACCCTCGCGCACGACCGATTCCTCATGCCCATCCTGAGGGGCGTCGAGGTCTCGATACGAGGGCTCGGTCACGAGGTAATAGCGGACGGAGGTCGACCCGAACGTCGCGAGCCCCTGCAGGGGAGGCCTGACAACACGGGTATTGGCGATGGCCTCCATGAGGCGTACGTCCTGTTCGTCCATGCGTCCATTATAGTCCGGGGGCCGTCGTGCTGGGCCGCATCAGGCGTGCCATTCCGTGCGTACTGCCCGAGCCTAAACAATCGCCGCCTTGACCATCTCGGACGCGGCTGGTAACCATACTGTCATAACCCAAGGAGGAAACACATGGGGAAGTACCTGTTCCAGGCGAGCTACACGCAGGCGGGCATCAGCGGTCTGCTAAAAGAGGGCGGCACCAAGCGCAGGGCAGCCCTTACAGAGACTATCGAAGGGGCCGGCGGCAGCGTGGAATCGCTCTACTACGCGTTCGGGAAGAGCGACCTCTATATCACCGCAGACCTTCCCGACGACGCCACAGCCACGGCCGTTTCGTTGAACATCGGCGCCGCGGGCGCGCTCAGTGTGAGCATCATCGTGCTGGTCTCACCGGAGACGGTGGACGAGGCGCTCAGTAAGGCAGTGCCCTACCGGGCCCCCGGAGCATAGCGCGCTTAGCGTCCGCATGACGCGGAAGGTCAGTTAGAATCTCCCGCGTTATGCGGACGCGAGCACAACCCGCCGCTGAGCGGTTCTGGGCTGCGATAGGGGAAGGAAGGTTCGAACTCCCCCGCTGCGGAGTCTGTAGCGCGTGGCAAGAGCCAGACGCAGAGGCATGCGAACGGTGCGGGTCACCCGCACTCGCGTGGGAGCCCGCTCCGGCAGGCGGCACCGTATTCAGTTCCATGGAACCGCTCAGCGGCGCAGACCAGCATCCCCTCACGATCATTGTTGTCGACATGGACGCCGGGCTGCGGATGATGGGCGTGGTCGAAGTCGTGCCCGGAAACGCGCCCGTTGGAATGCGCGTCGCTGCAGTCGTCCCTGCCGTACCCGGAACGGTGCGCCTTCCGTTATTTGCGGAATCCGCCAACTAAAGAGCAAACGTATAACTGAAGCCGCAAGCTATAGAAATTATCTATACCTTGGCGTGTTTAGGGCCGCTCAGTTCTCCAAACTGCCTTTCCGTTTGCCCGCAGTACGTCGAGACCGATATACTGCGGAGACTCCCGTCCGGACTCCCTTCCCTCTCATCACGACACCCTACGCAAGGGAAATGGTTCCGGCGCGAGCAAAAGATTTCGTCTATGACAGACTACGACGTTGCGGTCATCGGTTCAGGCCCGGGTGGATACCCCGCTGCGATTCGAGCCGCCCAATTGGGATTGAGCACCGTCTGCATCGAACGCGAGTTCCTCGGCGGCATATGCCTCAACCTGGGCTGTATCCCTTCCAAAGCGCTCCTCCGCAACGCAGAAGTGTTGAGCACCGTCCGCAACGCCTCCGAGTACGGCATCGAGGTGAGCGGCGTCACAGCGAACTACGCGGTCGGGGTCGCCCGCAGTCGGAAGGTCGTAGAGCGCCTCACCAAAGGCGTCGCTTCGCTCTTCCGCCGCGACGGAGTTGCGTATGTAGAAGGCAACGCGACCATAACGGGGCCCCGCGAGGTCTCCGTGGATGGGGAACGGATCGGTTGCCAGAACATCATCATCGCAACGGGAGCCCGGCCCGCCCTTCCTCCACCCCTGGCCGCAGATGGCGAAGTGGTGGTGACGTACAGAGAGGTCATCGTCGACGAACAAGTCCCCGGTCGAGTGGTCATCGTCGGCGGAGGAGCCACCGGCATCGAGTTCGCCTACCTCTACAATGTCTACGGCGCTCAAGTGACGCTGGTCGAGTTCCTGCCGCGCATCCTGCCGAAAGAGGACGAGGAGATATCGCAGGCGCTATCCCGCGCGCTGGGAAGCCAGGGGATACGCCTCCTGACCGGGGCTTCAGTCACAGCCGTTGCCGTACAGGACGGCACGGCGCGGGTAACCATCGCTGCGTCGGACGAGACGCTCGAGCTCGAAGCAGACCGCGTTCTCGTTGCGGCGGGCATAACCCCAAACACGGACGGGCTCGGCGTCGAGAACGCTGGGGGGACCCTGGAGCGCGGGTTCATCCGGGTGGACGATCGCCTGCGTGTGAACGGAGAGAACGTTTACGCGGTAGGCGACGTGAACGGACGCCTGCCTCTCGCTCACGTGGCGCATGCCGAGGGCGTCTACGCGGCGGAGCACATCGGCGGATTGAACCCTCCTGCGTTAGACTACCCGGGCATGCCTCGCGCCACCTACTGCAATCCGCAGGTGGCGAGCATAGGGCTGACGGAGTCAGAGGCGCGTGAGCAGGGCTATCCGATAAAGGTGGGCAAGTTCCCATTCCTCGCGAACGGGAAGGCACTCGCCGTTGGACACAGGGAGGGATTCGCTAAGATCGTCGCCGACTCATCCACCGGAGAGTTGCTCGGCGCGCATCTCATAGGACACGAAGTAACAGAGCTGTTGGGCGAACTGAGCATGGCCCGGCTGCTCGATGGAACGGACGTCGAGATCGGGAGACTGGTGAACGTCCATCCCAGCATGTCTGAGGCAGTGAAAGAAGCAGCGCTGGCCGCCGTGTAGCGGAGCGGCGAGCAGCAGACCGACATAGAAGTACGGCCCACAGGCCGAGTGGAGGGATCTATGAGCGACGGCAACTTTGACTTCGCCCTGGCGATAGGAGGCGAAGCCGGTCAGGGTATCGCCACACCGGGTGACACGCTCGCCCGCATCGTCGTACGGCGCGGGTTGAACCTGTCCACCTACAACGCGTACCAGTCCATCATCCGAGGGGGGCACATCTTCCTCACCGTGCGCGTCTCCGACAGAGAAGTGCGCAGCCACGGCGACAAGCTGGACATGCTGCTGGCGCTGAACCAGGACACAATGAACCGGCACTTGCGGTTGCTCGGCTCCGGCGCCGCCGCGCTCTACAACAGCGACACCATCTCTCCGGGCGACTACACGGACGGAGTGCAGCTCTGCCCGCTGCCGGTGAACGACCTCACCGGCTCCCAGCGGTCAGGGCTGAACCAGAACACCGTGGCCCTGGGCGCGATGATGCACCTGCTCGGCCTCGACTTCGGGCTGCTCGAAGCGAGCATCACCCAGCAGTTCTCCCGCAAGGGTGAGGACGTGGTGAACGAGAACGTGCGGGTAGCTCTTGCGGGTTACACGCACGCGCAGGAGAACTTCACCCCGTTCCCGATGCCGATGCCCGAAGGCGGCGAGCCCCTGGGCGTCTGGTCCGGCAACGAGGCGCTCGCGATGGGCGGCGCCGCAGCGGGTGTGAAGTTCTACGCTGCCTACCCGATGAGCCCGTCCACAGGCGTGCTTCACTGGATGGCACAGAACGCCCGGAACCTGGGCATCATGGTGCGCCAGGTGGAGGACGAGATCGGCGTCGCGAACATGGTCGTCGGCGCTGCCCACACCGGGGCCCGCGCGATGTGCGCGACCTCCGGCGGAGGCTTCGCCCTGATGACCGAGGCGATCGGCGCGGCGGCGATGATGGAGATACCCTGCGTGTTCATCAACGTGCAGCGCGCAGGGCCGTCCACGGGAGTTCCGACCAAGACCGAGCAAGGCGACCTCTGGCAGGCGCTCGGCGCAAGCCAGGGCGACTTCGAGCGGTTCGTCGTCAGCCCGAAGGATGCTCTCGACGCCTACAACACGGTGCCGGAGCTGTTCAACCTGGCAGACAGGCTGCAGTGCCCCGGCATCATCCTGTCCGATCTGCTCATCTCCGAGGGCAGGTACAGCATCAGCCCCAAGGAGATCAACTTCCACCCCGAGATTGACAGGGGCGAGCTCATCACGGAAGGGACCTCCAATGGAGAGCCCTACATGCGGTACAGGGACACGGCGAGCGGCGTCTCTCCGCGCGCCGTCCCCGGCACCGAGGGGCATGTACACACCGTAGCGACGGACGAGCATGACGAAGACTCGATGCTGCTCTCAGACGAGTTCACGAACCCGCACCGCCGCCGCGCGTCCGTTGAGAAGCGCGCGCGGAAGTTCGAGGCCGCAGCCAGCCTCATCGCGCCCCCGGAGATCGAGGGCCCCGCGAACGCACAGGTAACGCTCGTTGGCTGGGGCTCCACCGCAGGCGTCATCCAGGAGGCTATCGAGCAGCTCGCAGACCGCGGTATCACCGCGAACCAACTGGCGGTCAAGTGGCTCATCCCCCTGCACACGGACGAGATCACGGCAGCCCTCACGAGCGCCAACAAGTTCATCATCGTGGAGAACAACTACTCCGGCCAGTTCGCCCGCTACATGCGGAGCGAGACGGGGTTGAGCGCCTACGGGCACATACGCAAGTACGACGGCGAGCCGTTCGCGCCTCACCACATAGCAGACGGCGTCGCGGACCTGCTCGGCAGGGAGGGCGGCGTCTTCGTCCCCTACCAGGAAGTCATCGTCTAGCCAAGGAGAAAAACATCATGACCACGATCCAACTGACAGCACGTGACTTCAAGGGCAAGATTGACCCCGACTGGTGCCCGGGTTGCGGCGACTTCGGCGTCCTGAACAGCCTGCAGCGAGCAGCTGCCGAGCTTGGCCTGCGGCCGCACGAGATCGTGACGGTCAGCGGCATCGGTTGTTCGTCCAACCTGCCGGGGTACATCAACACCTACGGTATGCACACGCTCCACGGGCGCTCGCTCGCATTCGCCACTGGGGTGAAGATGGCGAACCACGACCTCACCGTTATCGCCACCGGCGGCGACGGCGATGGTTACGGCATCGGCGGCAACCACTTCACGCACACCGCCCGCCGCAACGTGGACCTCACCTACGTGGTGATGAACAACCAGATATACGGCCTCACCACTGGTCAGGTTTCCCCAACCAGCAGGGTGGGGCAGAAGACCAAGAGCACCCCGTTCGGCAGCGTGGAATACCCCCTCAACCCCCTAACCTCCGCAATCATGAACGGCGCGACCTACGTCGCACGGGGCTACTCCGGCGACGTGAGGCACCTGACGGAACTCATCAAGGGAGGCATCGAGCACCAGGGATTCGCCCTTATCGACATATTCAGCCCGTGCGTTACCTTCAACCTGGACAACACCCACAACTTCTTCAAGGAGCGCATCAAGAAGCTGGAGGATGAGGACCACGATGTCACCAGTTGGGCCGCTGCCTGCGAGAAGGCGATGGTCTGGGGTGATGAGATCTACATCGGCAAGTTCTACCACCTGGAGGCCGAGAAGGAATCACTTACGGCACTGGAACCCGTCCTGCGCGACGGCCCTGTCGCCAAGCGCACCGGCGGACTCACCGGGGAGCAGGCCGATCGCATCGTGCAGCGCATGCTGTAGCACGCGACGCAACAACGCATCGACGACGGCCCGCGAGTCCGTGACTCGCGGGCCGTTCGCTTGTCCGAAGCCCCACGCCGCCAGCGCTGCGTGTAACATTCCATAGTGCGCAACGCACACGCCAGACGAGATGTCCATCACCCCCGAGCAACAGGCCGAGATAGACGCACTCCGCGAGGAGCGGCACGAGACGCGCCGCTCCACCGTGCCTGCCGTCGAAGAGATCCTCTACGAGGCGCTGCCCGTGCTCGACCATGGATTCGTTCGCGTGGTGGACTACATGGGCGACGACGCTGCGATCGTGCAGGCGGCCCGTGTTTCGTACGGACGCGGGACGAAGCGGACGCGGGACGACCAGGGCCTCATCAACTACCTGATGCGGAACGCCCACACCTCGCCCTTCGAGATGTGCGAGATCAAGCTGCACGTGAAACTGCCCATCTTCGTTGCGCGGCAGTGGATACGGCACCGGATGGCGAATGTGAACGAGTACTCAGCACGCTACTCCGTGCTCGACAGAGAGTTCTACGTCCCGGAAGGCGAACAGCTCGCAACCCAATCCGCCACCAACAACCAGGGGCGTGGTGAGATCAGCGCCGGCGAACAGCTCGCCCTGGGTTCAGTACCCGGGCCGCAGGCTGAGCCGCAGCAAGGCTCAAGGCGAAAGACGGCGAGAGAGCGGACTGCCGATGTACAGCGCGCCAAGGCCACTCAGGAGGAGGCGCAGCGAGTCCAAGGGTCCATGACCACGGACGCTCAGCGGTCGTTCGACCAGTACGACAGCCTGCTTACCGCCGGGTTCGCCCGGGAGCTGGCCCGCATCGGCCTCCCGTTGAGCACATACACGCAGTGGTATTGGAAGACCGACCTGCACAACCTGCTGCACTTCCTCGCCCTCCGTGGCGATGCCCACGCACAGTGGGAGATACAGGAGTACGCCCGCGTCATCCTGGACGTCGTAGAGCGCTGGGTGCCGCTCACGGCGAACGCGTTCCATCGCTACCGCATCGGCGGGGCACGCCTGAGTGCGGAGGGGCTGTCAGCCGTCAAGCGCATACTCGCCGGCGAGGAGATCGACCCCGCGGAATTGAAGATGTCCTCTCGTGAGTGGCGGGAACTGAAGGAGATGCTGGGGCTCAGCTAGCCGGCGCAGCGCGACACTATTGGTACAGAAAAGCCCCGCTCGGGTGAGCGGGGCCTTCTTCTATCGTATCGCTAGCGCCGCGCTGACGGATCAGGCGAACGCGCGTCGGCGGGAGCGGAACACCACCAGCCCGCCACTGAGGACGAACGCAGCGCCCAGTGCGAGGGCCACCAGCGCGACCATCGGTACGAGCGAGTCGCCGGTTGCGGGCGGAGCGCCAACGTTGGGGCGGAACGCGCCGAGGTCCTGCGACAACTCGTAGAGGTGCACCGCGCCGTGGGGTGACTCTACCTTCCTAGTAACTTGGTCAAGCGCCTGGCCGTCCTGCTCGGTGCCCGAGTACAGCCGGGTCGCCCATGCGAGGAGGTTCTTGGACTCCTGCTGGGCTTCGATGCCGGACGCGCTGGACGCGCGCGATGCGGCGTCCCGTACCTCGCCCGCGAGCCTGATCACGTTGTTCGACGCGTCGATAATCTCGTTCGCAACGTCATCGACGTTCTCGTCACCGCCGCTCGCTGAAGAGAAGAGCAAGTCGCTGGCAACCCCGGACGCGTCCCGCGCCGAAGCGACGATGCTGTCCAGCATGCCCGCAGCCATGTCGGCGTCTCCCGCCTCGGCGTAGGCCAGCACCTGCGCGGCCTGATCGCGCACCGCCGTCGCTGCCCCGCCCTCGCCCACGAGAACGCTGATGTGGGAGAGAACGGCCCCGCGCGTCGCCGCACCGTAAGCGATAACGCCGGAAGGAGCGGGGTCGGGGTCGTCCAGCGGCTCCACCGTGATTACGAACGTGCTGTAGCGGGCAAGGAGGTCCACACCACCGGGGGAGACGTACTCGCCCTGGAGGAACGGCCCACGGCCAAGCCTGCCGGTACTGAGCTTGTTATCGTCGGCGTCTATGAGCCAGCCTTCGTAAGTAGAGCCGTGGGAAAGCACGGTCGCACCGGTGAAATCGACCACCAAGCTGTCGCTTGCCGCATTGGCGTCGCGGAGCTGGGCGGTACCGCCAAGGGCAGGTGCCTGCGCGCTCGCGCTAAGGGTCATGAGCAGGGTCAGCGCCAGCATCAAGGCTACGCTGATGGAGAGCTTTCGGCGTGTGAACATCCCGCCTCCTGTTAGTCCGGTGACTCTTTACGCATCAAGGCATGGCCGGAAGATGCTCTCCGGACACACCTAATGCATATCATATCCTTCGCCTAGCCGGAAGCCGGTCTGGGCTTTGCACGGCATTATAGTACATCATCGCCGCTTCGCCATAGGTTTTGCAGCATCCTCTCTTTCCAGTTTCCGCGAATACGCATCCGACTCGTACTCGTTTGACCAGCCGACTGGGCGGTTATACCATGCCACGCAATCGAATAGCGAACGTTCAGGGGAGCCGGGCGTCACGTCCGGCTGAGAGGCCCGTCTCGGGCGACCCTCCGAACCTGACCTGGGTCATGCCAGCGTAGGAAGAGCGATGCAACCGGCGAAAGTCGCGAAGGGGCCGCTCCTCCAGTGAGCGGCCCTTCGCTATGCAGGAGGAGACGCAATGTCTACCGAGGCCTGGGCTCTCATCGCCGCAATCGTCACCATGGCTATCATGTCCGCAGCGGGCATCATCTACACGAGGTCGAGGCGACAGACCATTGAGGATTTCGTCTCCGCGCGCGGTTCCATCGGCGGCATGACCGCGATGGCGACCATGGCGGCATCCCTGCTCGGCGCGTGGATCCTGTTCAGTCCTGCCGAAGCGGCGACCTGGGCGGGAGTTGCCGCTCTCATCGGGTACGGCATCGGGCAGGCGGCGCCCATCGTGGCCTTCACCGTTGTCGGGCCGCGCATGCGCAAACTGGCGCCGAACGGTCACTCGCTCAGCGAGTTCGTCTGGCAGCGGTACGGCCGCGCGATGTATCTCCTCACGCTCCTCATCATCGTCCTCTATATGTTCACCTTCCTTGCCGCGGAGATGGGGGCGATCGCACGAGCGGTGGGGCAGGTCGCCGACGCGCCGCTGGTGCTGACACTCGTGCTCGTCGGCGTCGCAACGCTGGCCTACACGGTCTACGGTGGTCTCCGGGCCTCCATCTTCACGGACAACATCCAGTTCGCCATCATCATCCCCCTGCTCATCGCCGTCCTCATCGCCACGCTCGCCCACTTCGGGGGGTGGACCGCAGCATTCGATACGGTTCGGGAAGAGAACGCGGCGCTGCTCGACGTCACCCAACTGCACGGCATCGAGTTCGGCCTCACGCTCGTGATCGCCATCCTGGCGGCGAACCTCTTCCACCAGGGACTCTGGCAACGGGTATATGCGGCAAAAACAGACGGCGACATCTGGCGCGGCTTCCTCTCCGCGGGTGCGATCGTCGTCCCGCTGATCATCGCTGCGGGATTGTTCGGACTGTGGGCCGTCAGCAGCGGGCTGGTGAACGACGACCAACCCGCTTCCATCGCGCTCTTCTCGCTGGCCCTGGAAGTACTGCCCGGTTGGGCGCTCGTTGTCCTGGTGGCGCTTGCGCTCGTACTCGTGATGAGCAGCATGGACACACTCCTCAACGGTATGGCGAGCGTATTCACGACTGACCTCTCCCGCATCCGGGGAGGGCGTGGGTTGCTCCGGTCCACGCGGGTCATCACCGCTCTTCTCATCGTCCCTGCTGCCATCGTCGGTTATGCGTTCGACAGTGTGCTCTATCTCTTCCTCATAGCAGACCTGGTGTGCGCAGGTGCGATGGTTCCCGTATTCGCAGGCATGTGGAGCCGGCATCTCAGTGGAACGGGGGCCGTCGCCGGTGCGGTGGCCGGCATAATAGTGGGAGCGCTCTTCTTCCCCAAGCCGGACCTTTCCGGCTGGTGGACGTGGGAAGGGCTCACGAACGTGTGGCACATCCTCGCGTCCGGGAACCTGCTGGCCAGTTTCCTCCTGGCTGTCGTCGTCTCGTCTGCTGTTACGGCGTTGTTCGTACTCGCGGCCAGGCAGCGCAGTAGTGCAGGGTTCGACCTGGAGGCGCTCGCGGACGAGATCCGCCCACTGGAGAGCGAGGCGTGAACCATGCCTGAACCATTCAGTTCTCGCCTGAAGGCGGCCGCTGCGAACGTATGGGAGGCACAGCACGAACACCCTTTCATCCGGGGCATCGGCGACGGCAGCCTGGACATCGCCCGTTTCCGGCACTGGGTGCGGCAGGACTATCGCTTCCTGATCGAGTACGCCCGCATGCTCGCGACAGCGTCGGCGCGCGCCCCCAACCTCGAAGCGATGACGAAGCTGGCGCAGCTCACGAACGAAACGCTGAACGTCGAGATGTCCATGCACCGCTCCTATGCGGCTGAATTCGATATCAGCGAGGAAGAGTTGGAGCGCGAGGAGATGTCGCCCACCTGCCGGGCGTACACGGACTTCCTCGTCCGCACGGCGGCGACGGGTAGCTTCCCCGAGGTCGTGGGCGCGCTACTGCCGTGCATGTGGGGGTTCTCGGAGGTCGGTCAGCGGCTTGCCGCGCGGGGACGACCGGAAGACCCGCGCTACGCCGCATGGATAGACATGTACGCATCCGCCGAATTCGCCGAACTGGCCGAGTGGTGCCGTGGCCTGATCGACCGCATCGCTGAAGCGTTGCCGGAGAGCGAACTGGCCAGCATCGAAGAGACCTTCGTCACCAGCTCCCGCTACGAGTACCTCTTCTGGGAGATGGCATGGAACCAGGAGGAGTGGCCGGTATGAACGAAGGGAGTACTCCCGTCGCACTGACGATCGCAGGCTCAGACTCTGGAGGCGGCGCCGGCATACAGGCGGACCTCAAGACGTTCGCTGCGTTCGAGGTGTACGGGGCAAGCGCGCTAACCGCCGTTACCGCGCAGAACACGCTCGGGGTCACGGCGACCCACGAACTGCCCGTGGACGTGATCAGCGCTCAGATAGATGCCGTGGCGACCGACATCGGCATGAACGCCGTGAAGACCGGGATGCTCTCCAGCGCAGCGATCATCGAGGCAGTGGCGGAGCGGCTCAAGCAATACGCTGTAGAGCAACTCGTCGTGGACCCTGTGATGGTGGCGAAAGGCGGCGACCGCCTCCTGCGGGAGGACGCCGTGACGTCCCTCACTACCCGTCTGCTCCCTCTGGCGCTCGTCTCCACACCGAACGCCGGAGAGGCCGCCGTTCTCTGCGGGCATCCCGTCGAAACGATGGAGCAGGCACGGGATGCCGCACGCGCCATCCACGGTATGGGCTGCCGCTACGTCGTCGTGAAGGGAGGCCACTTCGGCGAGGACGCAGTGGACGTGCTGTACGACGGTTCGGCGTTCACTGAGTTCCCGGCGAAGCGCATCGCCACGACCAGCACGCACGGCACGGGTTGCACATTCGCATCGGCAGTCGCGGCCGGACTCGCACGCGGGAACACCGTGGAGGGCTCGGTGTCCGACGCAAAAGCGTATGTCTCTGCGGCAATCGCGGGCGCTCCTCCCATCGGAGGAGGGCATGGCCCCCTGCATCACTTCCACGCATGGTGGGGCCAGAGTCCGACCGCCTGTTGAGACCTCGCACCCGTCTGAGCAAGTTGCGCCGTGCTATACTGCCCGCACCACAGGAGCATTGAGGCCTCGCCCAGCCTTAGTGCGAGGAGGTGTGAAAGGGTGGCAACGATTCGCAAGGGAGACCTGGCGCTGAGCATCTCGAACAAACTCACTGCAAGCGGTGCATTGGGAGAACGAGGTGGGACCCGTGCCGCGGCAGACGCAGCCCTCAATGCCGTGCTCGACAGCATCACGGAGGCGGTAGCCGCCGGAAACCGCGTTGTGCTCACCGGGTTTGGCTCTTTCGAGTCCCGCCAAGTGAAGGAGCGGCAAGTGACCGCCATCCGTGGTCCGCAGGCAGGGCAACGCATCAATGTCCCCGCTCACAAGCGTGTCGGCTTCACGGCAGGCGCAGATCTCGCAGGGGCGGTACGCAAGTAGCCCGACGGCACACGCTCCAGTCCTACTATCGATCCAGCGCCACCTCCCAGCTCATGTGCGGGAGGTGGCCTTCAATTGCGCGCGCCCCGCATCGAGCGTGCGCACGACAACCAACCGTTCCCACACACGCAGCACCACGGCTACCATGAGCGCCGTGGACGGCCAGCGGTACATCGCCCTAGTAGACCTGGACGCCTTCTACGCCTCGGTGGAGGTGCTCGAAGAGCCCTCGCTTGCGGGGAAGCCACTGCTCATAGGAGGCAGCCCCACTTCGCGAGGCGTAGTAGCGGCGGCCTCGTACGAGGCCCGGAAGTACGGCTGCCACTCTGCCATGCCGATGTCCCGAGCCGTACGGCTCTGTCCGGAAGCAGTCGTCCTTCGGCCGCGCTTCCACCTCTATCGCGAGTACTCCGGACGAGTGATGGATATCCTTCAGCAGGAGTCCGGCGTCATCCAGCAGATGTCCATAGATGAGGCCTACATCGACCTCACGCCCGTATCGAAGGACACGCAGGAGGCCGCCATCCGCGCCCACCGGATGCAGGGACGGGTCCGTGTCGACCTCGGACTCCCATGCTCCGTGGGAATCGCCAGCAACAAGATGGTCGCCAAGGTCGCCTGCGAAACGGGCAAGCCCGGAGGATTCGTCGTGGTTGAGCCGGGAACGGAATCTGCGTTCCTCGCGGGCTTGGACGTTCGCTCTCTGCCCGGCATCGGCCCGCGCTCCACGGAGCGCCTCAAGGCGCACGGGTTCCACACGCTCGGTCAGATAGCCGCCGCGTCGCCGGAGGCGCTGGTAACCGTACTGGGGCCCTGGGGAGCGGCACTCAAGCGGCGAGCACACGGGGAAGACCCATCTCCCGTGGAGACGGATAGGGAGACGAAGTCCGTGAGTGCGGAGGAGACCTTCGCGGAAGACGTGAACGTCCGTGAATCGCTGGCGGAAGAACTCCGGCGCATGACGGAGCGGGTAGCGCGGTCGCTGGAGCAACACGGGCTGGTGGGCCGTACCGTTACGCTCAAACTCCGCCTCTCCGACTTCACCACGCTCACTCGGTCAACGAGCCGCGATAACGCAACAGCCCACGCCGATGCGATACTTAGCGATGCGCTGCATCTGCTGGACGCCAACTGGGAACCCAGGACCAACGTTCGCCTCATCGGTGTCGGTGTCAGCAATCTACGGCCCGTTCAGGCTCCGGGGCAGCTTGCCCTGGATATGGACGGCGGAGAAGAGGAGAACTAACGCTTGCTGCTGCTCAACGAACAGGAAGTACGAGACCTGCTCCCCATGAATGAGTGCGTTGACGTGCTGGACGCCGCATTCGCTGAATGGGCAGCGGGGTCGGTCTCCAACATGCCACGGTACCGGCTGCCGCTCATGCGGGGCGCGCAACAGGTGATGGCCGGGATGTCCAACGATGCCGGAGCAACCGGACTGAAGACCTACGTTACCGGCACGCAGGGGCCGAGCAGCATGGTCGTGCTCCTCTTCAGCACGGAGGACGGCTCTCCTCTCGCCATGCTCGCCGCCAACGCGCTCGGGCAGATACGCACCGGCGCCGCGAGCGGTGTCGCTACCCGTCACATAGCGCGCTCGGACGCCAACACCGTTGCCATCATCGGGAGCGGCTACCAGGCACGGACGCAACTCGCGGCCGTCGCCGCGGTCCGCCCAATCGAGCGAGCCCTCGTCTACAGCCGCAATCCGGAACGTCGAGAAGCGTTCGCACAACGGATGTCCCAGAGCCTCGGGATCGACGTGCGTCCCGCCGAGTCGGCGCACGACGCGGTTGCCGGGTCCGCTATCGTCTGCGCCATCACCAACTCGCGCGAACCGGTGTTCGACGGCGAGTCGCTCGCCCCGGGCACCCACGTCAACGCGGCGGGGAGCAACCACTGGATGCGCCGCGAGGTAGACGAGACGACGATACGACGCAGCGATATCGTCGTCGTGGACGACCTCGAGGACGCGAAGGTAGAGTGCGGCGAGTTGATATGGGCGGCCGAGCGCCGAGCGTTCCGATGGGAGAACGCCGTGGAACTGCGCGACGTCGTTTCCGGGCGCGTGGCCGGCAGGCCGTCGCCGGAGGCCATCACTCTCTTCGAGTCCCAGGGACTTGCGATGGAGGACGTCACGGCCGGCATGCACATCTATCGGAAGGCGTTGGAGAGCGGGGTCGGCAGAGAAGTGGAACTCTAGTTCCCGATCCTGCGAAGGGAGAGCGAGACAGGATCATGGCGGAAGAGCAGTACGAACCACGGCAGATAGATATCTCGCCGGACGGACTCCACATCATCTGGAAAGATGGAGTGGAAACCCTTCTCCCTCATCGCTACCTGCGGGGGCATTGCGGCTGCGCCCAGTGCGTGGACGAGATGACGCATACGAGGCGCGTAGGCGTGGACGACGTGCCGTCGGACGTGACGATAGAGGAGTACATGGAGATAGGCCGCTACGCCGTCGGCCTGCTCTTCAGCGACCTGCACGATACGGGGATATTCCCCTACAAGCTGCTCCGCGACCTCGCGAGCCAGTCGGCCGGTTCTTGAGGGTCCCTCGCAGGTCCGCCTAGTTGGTGGCGATGCCCATGCGCTCTTTGAGCGCGTCTACTGCTTCGTGAGCCCCATAGACGGTCGTCAGCCTGCCATCCACCCGGACACGTAACTTGCCGATGTGCCCCGTCTTCGCCAGCAACCAGAGCGACCAGTTGAGCGCGGAGCGCTTCATGCGTGGGAAAGTCCTGATCAGTTCATCGCCCTGATACTCGAAGACCTCGTCCGGGCGGCGCATCAATTCTTCGTACACCATCGCCTGCAAGGGCGGGAGGCCACCCTCGGCGAGCAAGCTGTAATTGGCGATCTGGGATATCTTCATCGGCGCGTCCCTCTCGACAGGCGAACCTCCGCTAACTGAGCAATCAGTTTAGACATGCCTCAGAGGCACCGGAAGCAGATTCGCTTGCGTGTAAGCACACATTGGAAGCCCCCCTGCCCGCCGGAACGAGTGCGTCTGGTAGACTTGAAGCCGGTCCCCGATCTGCCACGCAACTCCGTGCTTCACCGACCATGACCAACCAACCGGAACCCGAACTCTCCGTCGAGCAAGTGCGGCAGGTCGCCGCGTTATGCCACATCGGACTCACCGATGAAGAGGCCGAGCAGTTGCGCGCCGAGATGGCCAAGCTCCTCGACGAGGTGAGCGTCCTGCAGCGCATCGATACCTCCGGCGTCGAGCCGACGGGCCACGCAGTGGAAGAGGTCCACACGGTTATGCGCGACGACGTCTCCCGTCCGCCGCTGGAGCGCGAGGACGTCCTCGCCAACGCCCCTCGGCGTGAAGGCTCCTTCTTCCGGGTACAAGCTGTGATGGATGAATCCTGATCGATGAGCGACCTGCACTATCAGACCGTCACCGGGATGTCCCGCGCCCTGGCCGAGAGAGAAATCTCTTCCGTGGAACTCACGGAGGCCCACTTGGAGCGCATCGGTGAGCTGGACCCGCGCATCGGCGCTTACCTTGCAGTTACGCCGGACACCGCGCGTGCGCAGGCCGCCGAGGCTGACCGCCGCCTCGCACAGGGAGATGCGGGGCCGCTGACGGGCATCCCACTGCAGCTCAAGGACAACCTCTCCACGCGCGGCATAGCCACGACCTGCGCATCACTCATGCTGGACGGGTACACGCCTCCCTACGACGCCACCGTGACCATGCGCCTCCTCCAAGGCGGAGGCACGCTCCTGGGCAAAGGCAACATGGATGAGTTCGCCATGGGCTCCTCCAACGAGACCTCCGCGTTCAAGACCGTCCACAACCCCTGGGACCTTTCCCGGGTGCCGGGCGGATCGAGCGGCGGGCCGGCGGCGGCAGTCGCTGCGGGGCTGGCGCCATACTCGCTCGGCTCCGGCACCCGCGGGTCCCTCCCGCAGGCCGCCGCCCCCTCCGGCGTCGCGGGGCTCCAAGCCACCCACAGCCCCGGCCCGCCCTCTGCGGCATCGTGGGTCTCAAGCCAACCTACGGCCTCGTCTCGCGCTTCGGCCTCGTCGCATTCGCATCCTCGCTCGACCAGATCGGCCCGCTGACGCGTTCCGTGGAGGACGCCGCGGTCGTGCTCAACGCCATCGCCGGCTACGATCCGCTCGATTCCACCAGCATCCCCGCAGAGCCGCCGGACTACACGGATGGGCTCAAGGACGGCGTGCGGGGGCTGCGCATCGGCGTCGTACCGGAGTATCTCGGCGACGGCATCGACCCGGCAGTGGCGGAATCGGTGAAAGCCGCGCTCGTCGTCCTCAAATCGCAGGGTGCGGTCGTCGAGGAGATCGCGCTGCCCACGTCGCGAGCAGCGCTTGCGGTCTACTACATCCTCGCGCCGTCCGAGTGCTCGGCGAACCTCGCCCGGTACGATGGCGTGAAGTACGGCTACTCCGACCAGGAAGCGGACAGCATGTGGGCTGCCTTGGACGCAACGCGACGCAACGGTTTCGGCGCAGAGGTGCGCCGCCGCATCCTCATGGGAGCGTACGCGCTCTCAGCCGGTTACTACGACGCCTACTACAAGAAGGCCCAGCAGGTGCGGACGCTCATCCGCCGGGAGTTCCATGACGCCTTCCAGCGCGTTGACGTCCTGGCGCTTCCCACCTCTCCGACCACGGCATTCGAGATCGGCGGTATCGTCGATCCCATCGTCATGCACGCGAACGACATCTGCACGATACCTGCGAACATCGCGGGCATCCCTGGCATCTCCGTCCCATGTGGGTTCGCAGACGGTCTCCCCATCGGACTGCAGCTGCTCGGCCCGCACCTGAGTGAGCCCACACTCCTCCGCGCCGCCTACGCCTACGAACAGGCGTCGGAGTGGCACAACCTGCATCCGGAGCTGTAAATCGCGCCGCTAGCGCGTGATGTCCCGCCGCTGGAACAGCACGAGCGCTGCCGCGAACCCGGCGATGGCGACGCCGAACAGCACCACTACGTCACGCAGCAGCGTCGTGCCGTTCGTTGCCACTGCCAGGGGATCGAAGTAGTAGAAGATCGACAGGGGCGCCAATGGCTCCGCCGGGCCCCATATCGCCCCGACGAAGTCGAGGAAGTACATCACCGTCAGTATCCCGGCGGCTACGGATACCGTACGCCCGCCGTCCGAGTTCGCAGCGGAGAGCAGCATCGCGATGCCGCCCGCGGCAAGGAGCACGCCGAGTTCGTTCAGCTGGGCCAGCATCAGCGTCCCGCCTTCCACGTCGCTGGCAACGCCCGTCAGCGCCGTTCCTGTCATCGAACCCAGCCAGGACATCGTCACGATGACCACAGCCCCCACGATCACCACTCCGATCTTTGCCGCCAGGTAGCGCCAGCGCGCCATGGGCGATGCGAGCAGCATCAACGCCGTGCCCCGCTCTATCTCGCGCGCCGCCGCTCCGCTCGATACGGACAGCACGAATGCGAGTCCCGCGATGATGTAGACCGGATGCCGGTAGTCGAGTGCTATGTAGCTCGTTATCGAAGTCCCGAACCCGCCCTGCGCCCGGAACATGGCGGTCATGGGCGTGGGCAGCGATTCGAATAACTCGGCGAGCGCATCCAGCCCGCCGAACGCATCGAACGTATAGACGATGATCAGGCTCATCAGGAAGAGTCCCACCGACACGGAGAGCAACCCGATGCGGTGCGATCGGAGCGTGTACGTGAATACGCTAAGCATCCGCCAGTTCCTTACCCCCGCCCTCGCTATAGAAGCCCATGAACAGGTTCTCCAGACTCAACCGCTCATAGGTCATGTCGGCTATGTCATGCTTCCCCAGTTCCCGCAGCACCTCGTTGATGTTGCCGGAGACAGCGAGCTTCCACGTCGTCCCTTCTCGTGACAACACTTCCACGCCGGGGATGGAGAGCGCGCCGGTTGGCGGCGTCCGGAACTCGACTTCCATCGTGCGGGCCTTGCCCTCGCGCAGCGCTTCCACCGACCCCGTCCCAACGATGCGCCCCGCGCGTATGAGCGCCACCCGTTCGCAGACCTCCTCTACGTCGGAAAGGACGTGGGACGACATGAATACCGTCGCGCCTCTGCCCTGCGCCTCCCTGATGATTGCGAACAGCTCCTGCCGCATGAGCGGGTCGAGCGCCTCGGTCGGCTCGTCCATGATCAGCACGTCGGGATCGTGCTGCATCGCCTGCACGAGCGCCAGCTTCTTCGCCATGCCGGAGGAATAGCCTTTCACTTTTCGCCGGAGTGCGGCGCTCGGTAGTTCCAGGCGCTCCAGCAGTTCAATCCGGCGGGGGAGTCTGCCCCTGATGCCTCGCAGGCTCGCGACGTAGTTCAGGAAGTCCTGTCCCGTGAAGCCGCTGGCGAAGGCCACCACGTCCGGCAGGAAGCCGAGTCTCGCCTTGATGGCAACTGTCTCGCCCCAGGTTTCCATCCCTAGCACATGAGCGATGCCCTGGTCCGCACGGATGAAGCCGGTCAGAACACGGATGGTCGTGGTCTTGCCTGCGCCGTTCGGGCCGAGGAAGCCGAATATCTCACCCTGCTCGACCGTGAGGTCGACGCCGCGCAGGGCCTCCACGCTGCCGAAACGCTTGTGGACACCCGAAACGCTGAGTGCGTGCACCCCTGCTTCACTCATGCAACTTCCACGGGCGCCATCTGTCCGTCTTGGACGCACAGATGGTGGGCTGAGTGCAGGAACACGTCGGGCAGGGCATGCGGGTCAGCGGTCGTCACGATGGTCTGAGGATAGCAACACGCTTCCTCCAGCACGAGTTCTCTGCGGCGTTCGTCGAGTTCGGACAGCGCGTCGTCCAGCAGCAGCAGCGGCTGGTCGCCCCTGCGTTCAGCCAGCAGACGCGCCTCGCCCAACCGCATCGCCAGCGCGGCCAGCCGGGCCTGCCCTCGCGAGGCGTGCCGCGTCGCTTCCACGCCGTTCAGCAGCAGCCGCAGATCATCACGATGAGGACCGACGACCGTCATGCCGCGCGCGCGCTCCTGGTCCCGTGATGCACGCAACGCTTCACGCAGCGCACGCTCTCCATCCCCGTCTGCCGGTTCCGCAGCCGTCCCCACATAAGTGATCGAAAGCACATCCTGCGAGGACAGGCGTTCGAACGCGGACGCGGTGAACTCTGCCAGCGTCGCCAGGGACGACCAGCGCTCGCTCAGTACGACCGCGCCTTCCTTCACCAGTGCGTCGTCCCAGAATGCGAGCTCTTCCTCCCTGGCTCGCCCTTCGCGCATCGTGCGCAACAGCGTGTTCCGTTGCGCCAGGACCCGTTGGTACCGCGAAAGCGTCTGCACGTAACGGCGCGATATCTGCGCTAGCAGCACGTCCAAGTAGCGCCTGCGCCCGCTCGGAGGGCCGGACACCAGCTCGATGTCCTCGGCGGCGAAGAGTACAGCACCCATCATCCCTACCAGGTCGGACGTCCGCTTCGGCGTGCCGTTCATCCGGACCTGCTTGGCGGTGCTGTTGCTCTCTCTGCAGTCGAGGCCGACGCGCAACTCGAGTGCGCCCTGCGGCCCGTCAAGCACTGCCGCCACGATCGTATACCCTCCGGCTTCCGCCGCCTGCCACGAAACGAGGTCGCGCTCCGTCACCGCGCGGTACGACTTGCCGATGGCAAGCAGGTATACCGCTTCCAGCAGATTGCTCTTGCCCTGGCCGTTCTCGCCGCTGATCACGGTGAGGCCCGGCCCCAGCGCGAGGTCAAGCTGCCGGTAGGAACGGAAGTTTGTGAGTGTCAGATTCGTGAGTTGCACTGCGCACACCTGATGCCGACGCCTGGAATGATAGTCCAAGGGGGGCTTGTCCTCATGGAACGGTCCCCTTCACGCCAGCAAGGTTTTCTCATCCCTTCATGCATCGAGACCAAAACACCAAAATCTTGTGTTGTGCGAATGATTCTCACCCCTCTACAATTGAAGTGCGGTACGGAGGCGATACCCCCGGCAACCGAAATCGACACAGCGAGGGTGTTCCTCATGCTCACGAACCTGTCCGCTTCTCTCCGCACCGGCTTCCGCAGGGCCGCCTCTGTCGCGCTCATCCTTCTCATGCTTGCGGCGTTCGCCGCCGCTTGCAGCGACCCGACCCCAACTCCAACCGCGACCCCCCGGCCAACGCCGACACCGACGCCGACGGCAACTCCAACGCCGGTCCCGCCAACGCCGACTCCTACACCCGCGCCGGAATCAACCCCGGACGCGATGATGCCCAAGCCGGAGGCAGGCTCCGTTGAAGACCTCGTCGTCACTGAGAGCACCACCGTAGGCGATCTTATGGCCGTGCTTTCCGAGAGCGAGGTTTCCTGCCTGCGTGACGCCGTCGGCGGTGCCACGCTCGATGCTGTCCAGAACGTCCCCTTGGCAAATGCTCCCCCGGGAGCCATGGATGCCCTTCCGTTCGAGTGCCTTTCGCCGGAGAGCGCGATCGGCATCAGCATCGCGATGATGTCTGCGGAAGCCGGGGGGCTGAGCGCTGAGACACGAGGCTGTATCAGTGCCCTTGCGATGGAGAACCCCAGCGCACTTGGGATCGGTGGTCCGCCTGACGACCCTACGGAGATCTTCAGCACAGCCATACAGATACAGCTCTGCATGAGCGATGAAGAGGCCGCTCGCTTTGCGGGAGAGAGCGGCGGTGAAATGCCTCCTCCTTCCGTCATGCGGTGCATGGAGGAGCAACTCGGGAGCCTGGATGACCTGCTCGCCCTGTTCTTCGGAGGAGAGCCGGACCTGGCGGCGCTGGGCGAACTGATGGCAGCCGCCCAGACCTGCGGGCTCGAGATGACGCCTCCCGCAGGCGGAGGCAGTCTGGGCCAGTAGCTCCACCCCGAAAGTCACTCATCGTTGCGAGCCGTCCTGAGGACGGCTCGCGGCATGTTCGTGCCTGGTCGGTCCGGTTTGGCGCAGGAGGGCTGGCACGCTCTGGGGCTTTGACACTCCGCCTCTACGCCCATAGCATTGTTCAGTACGCCCGTGGACAGATCCTGTGAGCGACCTACTCACCATCACCGAGGAACTTCAACCCATCGTCTGGCAGGAAGACAAACTCCTCCTGCTCGACCAGACGATGCTACCCGCCAGCGAAGAATGGGTGACGGTCCACGACGCGGTCGGCGCTGTCGAGGCCATACGCTCCATGCGTGTGCGGGGGGCACCCGCCATCGGCATCGCCGCAGCCTACGCCATGGCCATCGCCGCGCGCAGCATCGAAGCCCCCACCATGCCCGCCTTTCTCGGCGCGCTGGATGCTCAAGCCGCGCGGATATCAGCTGCACGCCCCACCGCCGTCAACCTCGGCTGGGCCGTGCAGCGATGCCAGGACGCGGCGCGCACATGCAATACGCCCGGCCAGGCTGCCGCACGCATCCTCGCTCTCGCACAAGCCATGCGAGAGCAGGACATCGAGGCCAACAAGGCGATCGCACGCAACGGAGCAGCGCTGATGCCGGACTCCGGCGGCGTACTCACCCACTGCAACACCGGGGCGCTCGCAACGGCCGGGTACGGAACCGCGCTCGGCGTCATCAGGGCCGCATTGGAATCCGGCAAGCGGCCTCGCGTATTCCATACCGAGACTCGCCCGTGGCTGCAGGGCGCGCGCCTCACCGCATGGGAGCTCGCCCGGCTCGGGATACCGGCAACGCTGCTCGTGGACTCCGCTGCCGGCGCGCTCATGGCGTCCGGACATGTGGCCGCTGTCGTAACCGGCGCCGACCGCATCGCGGCGAACGGCGATACGGCCAACAAGATCGGAACGTACACCCTGGCCGCCCTGGCGGCTGCGAACGGCATCCCTTTCTACGTGGCAGCACCTTTCTCCACGGTAGACCTGAACGTGAAGAGCGGGCAGGACATCCCGGTGGAGGAGCGCCCCGCGGCGGAAGTCACCTCGCTGGCGGGGCAACGCATCGCGGCAGAGGGCGTGGCGGTCTGGAACCCCGTTTTCGACGTAACTCCCGCCGGGCTCATCGCCGCCATCATCACGGAACACGGAGTGCTGCGCCCGCCGTACGAAACGCAGCTGAACTCGCTCGCCAGGCAGCCGGAGGTCACGGAGGTGGCATGACTGACCTGCCACGCGCAACCATCGGCATCATCGGCGGCACCGGCCTGTACGACATCAGCATGGACAGCGTGCAGGAAGTAACGCTCTCCACGCCCTACGGAGACCCCAGCGGCGCTGTCACCATTGGTGAGATGGGAGGTGTTGCGGCTGCGTTCCTTCCACGGCACGGCGTAGGCCATCGCATATCGCCTACGGAATTGAACTCCCATGCCAACATCCACGCATTCAAGCAATTGGGCGTGGAGCGTGTGGTCTCCGTGAGTGCCGTGGGCAGTCTGCAGGAGCAGATTGCGCCGCTGCATATGGTCGTACCGGACCAGTTGATCGACCGCACGAGGTTGCGCGAGAACACCTTCTTCGGCGATGGTCTTATAGCGCACATCTCCTTCGCTGACCCGTTCTGCCTTGACCTGAGCGCTCAACTGGCGGACGCAGTCGAGGAAGACGCCTCGGCGACCGTGCATCGGGGTGGAACGCTGGTCGTGATGGAAGGCCCCGCCTTCTCCACCCGGGCAGAGTCCGCTCTCTACCGCTCTTGGGGCGCGAGCATCATCGGCATGACGGCGCTGCCTGAGGCAAAGCTGGCTCGCGAGGCGGAGATGTGTTACGCAACGCTTGCGTGCGCGACCGACTACGATGTATGGCACGACGAGTACGCAAGCGTAACGGTCGAGGTGGTGATACAGAATCTGCAGAGGAACGTTACCGCGTCCAGGGAGATGCTCAGCCGCCTCATCCCCCGGCTTGGAGGCGAGCGCAGGTGCGGGTGCGGGGACGCCTTGCGCAACGCGATAGTGACACCCATCGAACGTGTCCCACAGGAGACCCTGGAGCGACTCGGCCCCATCGTCTCCCGGTACACTAACCAGTGAGGAGTTGACGACATGGCACGAGGAAGACAGGAAGCAGGCGAGCCTTACCGGCGGATTTCCGTAGAGGAGGCCCACGAGATGCAACAGGAAGGCGCGCTCGTCGTAGACGTGCGCCGTCCCGACGAATGGGTCGCCGGACATGTCTCCGGTGCACTGCACATCCCCGTGGACGACTTCCTCGGAGAGGCAGAGGCGAAGCTCCCCAGGGATGCCGACCTCCTCTTCATCTGCGCGGCGGGCGTCCGCAGCGGACTGGCGGCTGAGATGGCCGCAGCGCTCGGCTTCGAGTCCGAGCACCTCTACAACATCGAGGCTGGCACGCCGACCTGGATCCAGGCGGACCTGCCCACCGACTACGGCGAATAGGAAGGGAGAGACTCTTGCAACCGGAAGGAAAACTCGGAGACGTCAAGGACCCGTCGCTGGCGGACGAAGGAGTCCGCCTCGTTGACTGGGCTGCACGGGAGATGCCCGTGATACGCCTGATCAGGGAGCGCTTCGCAAAGGAGAGGCCCTTCGAGGGACTCACGCTCGCAGCCTGCCTGCACGTCACGTCGGAAACGGCCAACCTCGTCCTCGCACTGCAGGCGGGGGGCGCGGACGTGCGCCTCTGCGCGAGCAACCCCCTCTCCACACAGGACCCCATCGCAGCCGCGCTCGCGGTCGCCTACGACATACCCACCTATTCCATCAAGGGCGAGGACAACGACACTTACTACCAACACCTCTCCTCCGTCCTGGACGCGAAGCCGCACATGACGATGGACGACGGCGCTGACCTCGTGGCCATGCTCCACACGCAGCGGCAAGCACTCCTCGACGGCCTGATCGGAGGGATGGAAGAAACAACGACCGGCGTGATACGCCTGCGCAGCATGGCGAAGGCAGGGAAACTCCGGTACCCCATCATCGCAGTCAACGAAGCTGACACGAAGCACATGTTCGACAACCGCTACGGCACCGGCCAGAGCACGCTGGACGGTATCACGCGCGCTACCAACGTGCTCTTCGCAGGCAAGAACGTCGTGGTGGCGGGCTATGGCTGGTGCGGACGCGGCATCGCGATGCGCGCCAGAGGCATGGGTGCTCAGGTCATCGTCACGGAAGTGGACCCTGTCCGCGCCCTCGAAGCAACGATGGACGGTCATCAGCTGATGCCTATGGACGATGCTGCGCGAGTCGGGGACGTATTCGTAACGGTAACCGGCGGCAAGCACGCGCTTGACGCGCAACACTTTCAAGTGATGAAGAACGAGGCCGTAGTCGCCAACAGCGGTCATTTCAACGTCGAGATTAACATCGACGCTCTGGAGGACAGCGCCGTCGAGAAGCGGGAAGTGCGCCCGATGGTACGGCAGTACATCATGGCAGACGGACGCAGGATCAACCTGCTCGCTGAGGGCAGGCTGGTCAACCTCTCCGCCGCAGAAGGGCATCCGTCCGCAGTCATGGACATGAGTTTCGCCAACCAGGCGCTTTGCTCGGAATACATGGCGAAGAACGCGGCTACCTTGCCCGTAGACGTCTACGACGTCCCGCTGGAGATCGACCAGCAGGTCGCCTCGCTGAAACTGGAAGCGATGGGTATCGCCATGGATACTCTCTCAGAGGAACAGGCCGCCTACCTGGCAGGATGGGAAGCGGGCACATAGCCCGCTGACAAGCAACCTGGAGTTTGGAGGACCCGCGGAATGACACAGACCGGAACGACGTTCGAGACTTCGCCCTCTTACCTGCTGACCTCGGAATCCGTTACCGAGGGACATCCCGACAAGCTGTGCGATCAGGTATCCGACGCCATCCTCGACGCTATCTACGCGCAGGACCCAATGGCCCGCGTCGCCTGTGAAACGGCCACCGGCACGAACATCGTCATGGTGGTCGGCGAGATCACCACGACAGCCAAGGTCGACTACGAGGCCATCGTCCGCGACACCGTCAGGCGCATCGGCTACGACGACCAGGAGATCGGCATCGACTACAAGACCTGTGAGGTCATCGTTCGCTTGCACGAGCAGTCCCCTGACATCAAGGCCGGGGTGGACACAGCGCTCGAGGAGCGTGGCAAGGACGGCGCGGCCGACGAATTGAACCTCGGCGCGGGTGACCAGGGCATGATGGTCGGCTTCGCCTGCAACGAGACCGCCGAATTCATGCCGCTCACCATCTCCCTCGCCCATAAGCTCACCCGACGCCTCTCCATCGCCCGGCGGGAGGGGGTCATCCCCTACCTGAAGCCGGACGGCAAGTCGCAGGTCACCGTCGAGTACGAGCACGGCAAACCGAAGCGCATCGCAGCCCTCGTCGTCAGCACCCAGCACAGTTCCGATGTCACCAACGAGGAGATAGAGCGGGACGTGCGCGAGCACGTGATCGGCGCGGAAGTTCCCGCAGATCTCATCGACCACGACACCCGCATCTACGTGAACCCGTCCGGGCGATTCGTGGTCGGCGGCCCGCACGGCGACTCCGGCCTCACCGGACGCAAGATCATCGTCGACACCTACGGAGGCGTCGCGCGCCACGGTGGCGGGGCGTTCTCCGGCAAGGACCCCACGAAGGTGGACCGCTCGGCAACGTACGCGGCGCGATGGGTCGCGAAGAATGTGGTCGCTGCCGGGCTCGCCGACCGCTGCGAGGTGCAGGTCTCCTACGCCATCGGTGTCGCGGAGCCCACGAGTCTCGCCGTCGAAACCTTCGGCACGAACAAGGTGGACACCGCTCTCATCACCGATCTGGTAAAGAAGCACTTCGACCTGCGCCCGCAGGCCATCATCCGCGACCTCGAACTCAGGAAGCCCATCTACGCTCAGACCGCCTCCTACGGCCACTTCGGGCGCATGGATGTAGACCTGCCCTGGGAGCGCACGGACAAGGCCGAGGCCTTGCGTGCTGATGCGAAGCTGGGAGCCAGCCGGTGAGCAACGACCCGCTCATCCGGTTCGGGACCGACGGCTGGCGAGCCCTCATTGCCCGGGACTACACGTTCGAGAACGTGCGGATCTGCGCGGCCGCAGTCGCCGCCTACCTGAAGGAGGAGGGGCTGGGCGAGCGTGGCGCGGTAGTCGGCTACGACACGCGCTTCGGTTCGCCGGAGTTCGCAGCAGAGGCCGCTGCCGTCATCGCAGCCAGCGGCATCCCCGCTTTTCTCTCTGATAACGTTTCCCCTACACCGGTCGTCAGCTACAACATCCTCCACCGGCAGGCGGGCGGCGGCGTCATCATCACGGCCAGCCATAACTCCGGCTTGTGGAACGGCTTCAAGTACAAACCCGACTACGCCGGTAGCGCGCCGCCTGAGATTGTCGAGAGGATCGAGCGCCACATAGACGCTCTCCAGGCTGCAGGAGGTGTGGACGCCCCCCGAGGGGATGCCCCGAGGGCGCAGACCGTCGAGATGGCGGCTCCCTACCTCGCGAACCTGGCGAGTGTCATCGACATGCGGGCGATCGGAGCGGCAGGTCTGCGTATCGGCGTGGACGCCATGCACGGCGCGGGGGCGGGCTTCGTCAGCGCCGCGCTGGACGGCGTCGGCGCGAACGTGCAGGAGATGCGCGCCGAGCGGAATCCCGCGTTCCCCGGCATGAAACAGCCCGAACCGATCGAGCCCAACCTCGGCCCAAGCATCGAGGCCGCGCGCGCCGGGCGTTTCGATGTCGTGCTCGCGAACGATGGTGATGCCGATCGCCTCGGTGTACTGGACGAGAACGGCGCCTTCATAGACACGCTCTCCACCTTCTCTGTGCTCTGCCTCCACCAGCTGGACGGCAAGGGCCTGCGCGGGCCTGTCATTCGCTCTCTCACGCAGAGCGCGATGATCGACAAACTCGCTGCGCTGTACGACGTGCCCGTCCACGTGACGCCCGTCGGTTTCAAGTTCGTTGGGCCTGCGATGATCACGGAGCAGGCGGTCGCGGCCGGAGAGGAGAGCGGCGGCTACGCGTTCCAGGGCAACATCCCGGAACGGGACGGCATCTTCAGTGGCCTCCTCTTCGTGGAGTTGATGGCAAGGACCGGCAAGCGGGCTTCTGAACTCGTCAAACTGCTGTTCGATAAGGTCGGCGAGCACGCCTACGACCGCCTCGACGTCGACCTCGCTCCCGGTGATCCCAAACCAGACACGCAAGCGCTTGCCGCGAAGCCGCCGGCTTCGATAGCGGGGCTGAAGGTCACGGGAACCGACACCATGGACGGCGTGCGCTACGTGTTGGAGGACGGCTTCTGGGGACTCATACGGCCCTCGGGCACCGAGCCGCTTCTCCGCATCTACGCGGAAGGCGACAACCCCCAGCGCGTCGCCGAGATGCTGCAGGAACTTCGCGGTCTCGCAGGAGCGTAAAGAGAGAGCCCGCTCGATGAGCGGGCTCTGCTTGTAAACCGCGTTATCAGTGTGGAGCGTCTAGCGCTTCGTGTACTGAGGCGCACGACGGGCGCGCTTCAGACCGTACTTCTTGCTCTCCTTGATGCGCGAGTCCCGCGTCAGGTACCCGTGGCTGCGCAACTCCTTCTTGAGGTTCGGGTCTGCAAGGAGCAGCGCGCGAGCGATGCCATGGCGCAGCGCGTCCGCCCATGCGGAGACGCCGCCTCCCTCGATCTTCGCAACGACGTTGAACCGGTCAGCGGCGGCGGCGATCGTCGCGAACGGCTGCATCGCGCGCTTCTGCCAGTCTATCCACGGCAGCGCCTCTTCGAGCGGCTTGCCGTTCACGATCACCGTGCCCGTGCCGCCCGGGTAGAGACGGACGCGAGCGATAGCGGACTTCCGCTTCCCCGTCCCGTAGTAGTAGCTCTCCTGCGTCGTCATTTGGTCTCGCTCTCCTCGTCCTGTTCACCCTCAGCAGCTTCTTCCGCGGCGGGCTCGCCTTCCGGCGACTCGTCCACAGCGGTCTCCTCGGTCTCGGCGACAGTTGCCTCGGGTGCTTCTTCCTCCGGAATAGCCTCCTCGACCGCTTCTGCCTCGACAACGGCCTGAGGGGCCTCTTCCTCCGCCGCCGTTTCCTCGCGCACGGCGCGGCGCCTGCGGCGTGCCGGTGCAGGCGCGGGAGCAGCCGGAGCCTGCTTCGCCTTGCCCATGCCTATGCGGACCTGCGCCTCGTGCGGATGCGTTGCGGCCGTGTAGACCTTCAGCCGCCGGAGCATCCTGCGGCCGAGCCGGTTACGAGGCAACATCCCCTTCACCGCGAGTTCGATCACCCGCTCAGGGAAACGCGTGAGCATCTCTTCCAGCGTACGCGTCCGCATGCCGCCCATGTAGCCGGAGTGGCGGTAGTAGAGCTTCTGGGACATCTTATTGCCGGACACCCCCACCTTCGCGGCGTTCACCACGATGACGAAGTCGTCGGACAACTGATGGCGGCTGTAGTCCGGGCGGTGCTTGCCCTGCAGCAGACCGGCGACCTTCGTGGCGAGGCGGCCAAGCCGCTCGCCTTCCGCGTCCACCAGGTGCCACTTCTCCTTACGAGCCGTGGGTTTCGTATGTTTCGTTGTGCGTTGTAGTTGCATCGTTCTCAGGCGGGAATCCCGCGTATCTCACTTCCTGTAGTGTCAGGCCGCGTGCGGGGAGAACCGTCTCCGCCGCGCCCTGCGCTCCGCTCTCGATCATCTGCTCGAACGCGCTCTCCGTCAGTTTGCCGAGTCCCACAGCCACCAGCGCTCCTGCTGTCCGTCTCACCTGTTGCGGGAGAAAGGCATTCGCCTCCAATTCCACGACCACCTCATCGCCATACCGGAATACCGCTGCCCGGGCCATCCGCCTGACGAACGTCTTGCCCGCGGGTTGCGGCCCACTGAAGGCCCGGAAGTCGTGCTCCCCGGTCAGGTTTGCGGCTGCCAGGCTCATAGCCTCGGTATCCAGCCTGCGCCCCACCCGGTGTGTAACACCCCGGCGCATCGGGGAGGGTGTTCCGCTTTCCAGTAACCGGTAGCGGTAGACCCGTGCCGTGGCGTGCCTCCTGGGGTCAAACGCCTGAGGAGCCTCGTACGCCGCGCGTACCGCGATCTGCTCCCCCAGGTAGTGGTTCAGTCCGGCCACCACGCGTTCGGTGGGCAATACACTCTCAGTATCGAACACCGCCACTTGTGCGAGGGCGTGGACTCCGGCGTCGGTGCGTCCGGCTCCACGAACCGTGGCCCTGACTGTCGTGAGCGACTCTATTGCGTTTTCGAGTTCCTCCTGTATCGAAGGGGCATTCGCCTGGCGTTGGAAACCGGCGTACCCCGTCCCGTCGTATTCGATGACGAGCGCGATCCGTCTCGTCACGGTCCTCCTCTACACCAACTCCAGCAACGCCATCGGAGCGGCGTCGCCCTTGCGCGGCATGAGCTTCACTATCCGCGTGTACCCGCCGGGCCGGTCCGCGTACCGCGGGCCTATCTCGTTGAACAGCCGTTCCACGGCGTGCTTGTCCGGCACCACGGAGAGCGCCTGGCGCCGGTTGTGTAGCGTCGCGTCTCTCCCTTTGCTGATGATCTTCTCCGCCACAGCGCGCACCTCGCGAGCCTTTGCCTCGGTTGTGGTTACGCGCTCGTGGCGCAGCAACTGCGAGACGAGGTTGTTCATCAACGCCTCGCGGTGTTCGCTGCGGCGGCCCAGCTTGCGGCCTGCTACCCGATGTCGCATCGCTTTACGCCTCCTCCTCTGCTGCCTGCTCGGCGGCGCCTACGGGGAGTGGGTCAGGCGCACTGTCCTGCGTCCACAAGCCGGGGTGAGTGATGCCTATCTCGCGCAGGCGCTCATCCAGTTCATCGAGCGACTTCTCGCCGAAGTTCCGGATGCGCAGCAACTCGTCGCGGTCCCTCTCCAGCACCTCGCCCACCTTGTGGATGGCGGCGCGCTTCAGGCAGTTGAGCGTCCGCATGGTCAGGTTCAGGTTCTCAACCGGCATGTTGTACTGGGAGGAGGGGATCGCCGCTGCCCACATCATCCGGTCGCCGTCCTGCGACTGCGACTCGGAGACGGTGGAGAAGCGGAAGAAGTGCTCAACCAGCTCCTGCCCCGCCTGGCGCATCGCCTCGGCGGGAGAGACTGCTCCGTTCGTCCACACCTCGACGTTCAGCCGCTCGTAGTCCGTGTGCTGCCCGACGCGGGTACGCTCAACCGTGTAGTTCACCTTGCGCACCGGGGTGTAGATGGCGTCCACGGGCAACTCGCCGATGGGGCGTCCGTCGCCTGATGCCGCCGGTTCGTAGCCCTTGCCGGTCTCCACGTTCAGGTCCATCTCGAGTTTCGAGTTCGGGCCGTCCAGCGTGGCGATATGAAATTCAGGGTTCACGATCTCGAAGTCCGGGGACATGATGATGTCTCCCGCCTTCACCTCACCGGGTCCCTCCACGCGCAGGCGGAGCTTGCCGGGTCTGCTGGTGTGCGCGCGCAGGTTTATGGATTTGACGTTGAGGAGGATGTCTACCACGTCCTCTTTCACGTAGGGGACGGTGGAGTATTCGTGCTCAACGCCCTCGATCTTGACGGAGCTGATAGCCGAGCCGTTGATCGAACTCAACAGCACGCGGCGCAAGGGGTTGCCCAACGTCACACCGAAGCCACGAGGCAGTGGTTCGATGACGAACATCCCGTAGTTCTCACCGGAATCCGTCATCCTCACCGTGGGCTTGGGCACAGGCGCGAGGTCGAAACTGGAGTCGCGAGGCTCGTCGTAGCCGTAGTCCAACATCTCTTGTCCCATCCTTCATGCATCCCTGACCTCCTCGGAGGTCAGGGCGAGCCAATCCAGCCCGTTAGCGCGAGTAGAACTCGACGACCATCCGGGTTTCGATCTTGCTGTCTATGTCGGTCGGTTCAGGGTTCCGCGTGATCATCGCGGTCATCTCGCTCCGGTCGAACTCGATCCACTCCGGGAGTGGGCGCTGCCCGACCGAACGGACCGCGTCCTGCCCGAACTGCGCGTCCTTGCTGGACTGCTTCCAGGCGATCATCTCGCCCGGTCGGACACGGTAGGAGGGGATGTTCACCTTCCGCCCGTTCACCGTGAAGTGACCGTGCAGCACACGCTGCCGGGCCTGCGCACGCGAGTCCGCGAACCCGATGCGGTAGATCACGTTGTCCAGCCGACGCTCCAGCAACTGGAGCAGGTTCTCGCCTGTGACGCCCTGCATCCGGAGCGCGTCGCCGAAGTAGCGGCGGAACTGGCGCTCCAACACGCCGTAAGACTGGCGTGCCTTCTGCTTCTCACGCAGTTGTATCGCCCAGTCCGACGCGCGACGACGGCGCGGCTGCTGGTCGCCGGGCGTCTTGCGGCGTTTCTCCACCCCGCACTTGGGAGTGAAGCAGCGCTCGCCCTTCAGGAACAGTTTCTCTCCTGCGCGCCGGCACTGCCGACACACGGGCCCTGTGTATCTTGCCATCTTTGCCTCTTAGACCCGCCGCCGCTTCGGGGGACGGCAGCCGTTATGCGGTACCGGCGTAACGTCGCGGATGCTCGTGACGGTCAGACCTGCACCCTGCAACGCACGGATCGCTGATTCGCGCCCCGCGCCGGGACCCCGTACGTACACCTCGACCTGGCGCAGACCGAAGTCCATCGCCTTGCGCGCAGCAGTCTCAGAGACGCGCTGCGCCGCGAACGCTGTGCTCTTCCGCGCTCCCTTGAATCCAACGCCCCCACCGGATCCCCAGGCCACAACGTTGCCTTCGGGGTCGGTGAGCGAAACTATCGTGTTGTTGAACGTCGCCGTTATGAACACCTTGCCGCGTGGAACGAACTTCCGCTCCCTGCGCCGTGTCCTTGTTCTGTTGGCCCTAGCCAAGATTATTCCTCCGCCCGTCCTACTTCTTCATCACGCGCCGCTTGCCGGCGACCGTCCTGCGGCCGCTCCGCTTCGTGCGTGCGTTCGTCTTCGTCCGCTGACCGTGCACCGGAAGACCGCGCCGGTGCCGCAGCCCCCGGTATGCTCCGATGTCTATCAGCCGTCGGATGTTGTCGTTCACCTCACGACGGAGATCGCCTTCCACGATGTAGTCGTGGTCGATGATCTCCCTGACGCGGGCCAACTGATCGTCCGGGACCTCCCTGACCTTTGGATTGCCGGTGATACCCGCCTGCGACGCGATGCGCGTTGCAGCCGTCGGCCCGACGCCATGGATGCGCCGGAGCGCTATCTCCACGCGTTTGTTGTCCGGTATGTCTACCCCTGCTACGCGTGCCATGGTTCTCACCCCTGCTTCTGGTTGTGTCGAGGGTTGGAGCAGATGATCCGCAGCGTGCGGCCACGCCGTATCTGACGGCATTTGTCACACCGCGGCTTGACCGATGCTGATACTTTCACGTCGCTCCTTCCTACTTGAACCGGTAGGTGATGCGCCCACGGGTCAGGTCGTACGGTGACAGTTCCACCAGCACACGGTCTCCGGGAAGAACGCGGATGAAGTGCATCCGCATCTTGCCGGACACGTGTGCCAGCACCTCGTGACCGTTCGCAAGCTCCGCGCGGAAGGTTGCGTTCGGCAGAGCCTCCATCACTGTGGCCTCGACCTCTATGGACTCTTTCTTCGCCATATGGCTTACATCTTCTCCCTACTAGTCCACCTTCGTCGTAATGATGGGAGCACCCTCAGTGATGATCACCGTGTGCTCGTAATGGACGGACACCGTTCCGTCCATGGTCACCACTGTCCAGTCGTCGTCCAGCACCGTTGTGGCGTCTCCTCCGAAGTTCACCATCGGCTCTATGGCGATGGCCATGCCCGGACGCAGCAGCGGGCCGTGCCCGCCGGGGCCGAAGTTGGGAACGGACGGCTCCTCGTGCAACTGGGTGCCGATACCGTGTCCAACGTACTCCCTGACGATGCCGTACTGACCGCGGCGCAGGATCTCCTGTTCCACGGCGTAGGACACATCGCCAACGCGGTTGCCCGCGCGTGCCTGCGCGATACCGGCGAACAGCGCCGCGCGCCCCGTCTCCATCTGAGCGCGGATACCCTCGCTCACGTCGCCAACCGCCACGGTCACCGCGGAGTCGCCGTAGAGTCCGTCCACGATCGCCCCGAGGTCCATCCCCACGACGTCGCCGACCTGGATGCGGCGCTCGCCGGGAATGCCGTGGACGATCTCCTCGTTGAGCGAGATGCACAGCGTAGCGGGGAAGCCACGGTAGCCCTTGAACGCGGGAACCGCCCCACGGGCCCGTATCTCGCGCTCCGCGATAGCGTCCATCTCCCGCGTCGTCATGCCGGGGGCTATCGACTCGCGCAGCACACGCAGCACCTCGCCGGTAACGCGCCCGGCTTCCTGCATCCGGTCCAACTCCTTCGAGCTCTTGACCGTGATGCCGCCGCGTCCGCTCCTGACGCCCAGGTCCCGCAGCACCGATTTCGTCTGTGTCATCATCCGCAAACGCCTATTGTACGTGCCGCAAGCAGACAACGCAAAGCGCCGTCTCATGCGCCAAAGGCCGCCTCCAGCTCTGTTGTTACCTGTTCCACACTCTGCTGGCCGTTCACCCGCGCCAGCTTCCCTTGTGACTCGTAGTAACCTACGAGCGGCGCCGTTTGCCGCGCGTACGTCTCCAGACGTGCGCGCACGACTTCCGGTTTGTCGTCGTCACGCTGGTAGAGCTTGCCGCTGCAGGAATCGCAACTCCCGGTGGCCTGTGGCGGAGAGAACACCTCGTGGTACGGCGCCTGGCAGCTCCGGCATATCCAACGCCCAGCCAGCCGCCGGACGAGCTCTTCCGTCTCCACCTCTATCAGCAACGCTGCCGCTATCTCACGTCCCTGGCCATCGAGGGCCTCGTCCAGCGCCTTCGCCTGCTCCAGCGTCCGGGGGAAGCCGTCCAGCACATAGCCGTCCCTTGCGTCCGGCTCTTCCATGCGCTCGAGCACCATCCGGATGGTGACGTCGTCGGGCACCAGTTCGCCCTTGTCCATGTACGTCTTCGCCAGCACTCCGAGCTCTGTTCCTTCGCCCAGGTGCTTGCGGAACAGATCGCCGGACGCGATATGCGCACCGGCCCCGCCTTCGGCGATGAGCGCCGCCTGTGTGCCCTTTCCGGCGCCGGGGGGACCCAGCAGCACAACGCGCGCGCTCATCGGAGGAACCCCTCGTAGTTGCGCATGAGCAATTGAGCTTCCAATTGGCGCATGAAGTCGAGCGCGACGGACACCATGATGAGCAGGCTCGTGCTGCTGAGCGTCAGCGCCTCGACCCCTGTTACCCGCGTGAAGAAGAACGGCAGGATCGCGACCGTGCCCAGGAAGAGCGCGCCGCCCCACGTGATACGCAGGATGACGCGATTCAGATACTGCTGCGTCGGTACGCCCGGGCGTATGCCCGGCACGAAACCTCCGTTCTTCTGCAGGTTCTCCGCCAGCTGTTGTTGCTGGAACACCACGAGCGTATAGAAGAACGTGAAGACCACCACCAGGATGAACACCGCCACCCAGTACCAGAGCGACGTGTAAGCGAACGTACGTACGATGAACCCTGCGACGCTCGACAGGAAGCCGCTGCTGGACGGGTTGTAGATGAAACCCGCAACCGTTCCCGGCAGCACCATGATGGCGAACGCGAAGATCAGCGGGATCATGCCCGCCGAGTTCACTCGTAACGGCAGGTGTGTTGCGCCTGTTTGTCGATACATCCGACCGCCGCGGAACACGCTCCGGCCGTACTGCACGGGTATACGCCGCTGTGCCTCGTTGAACACGACGATGAAGAAGACGAGCACCAGCCCTGCGGCGGCGAGCGCGAGCAACCCCACGGTGTTGTCGCGCGCGAGGAACCCCTGGGATAACAACCCGGGCAAGCCCGACACGATACCCGCGAAGATGATGAGCGAGATTCCGTTGCCGACGCCGCGCTCGGTGATGAGTTCGCCCATCCAGACCAGCAACATCGTCCCTCCCACGAAGCTGATGACGATGGTCAGCGTCTCGAAGGAACCGGGGCCGACGAAGCCGATGGGATGCGTGAACACGCCCGCACGGGAGAACAGCAGCAGTTGACCGTAGCCGGAGAAGAAGGCGATCGGCACCGTGATCCAGTGCGTGATCTGGTTTATCCGCTGTCGCCCGCTGTCGCCTTCTTTGGCCAGCGCCTGCAACTGCGGCAGGACCGGCGTCAGCACCTGGATGACGATGGACGACGTGATGTACGGGAACACGCCCAGCGCGGCGATGCTCATGTTCCGGAGTCCGCCGCCGCTGAACAGGTCGAAGAGGGGCACGAGCGGGTTGCTCTGGAAGAGGTTGCCTAAAGCGGAACGCTCGACGCCCGGCACCGGCACGTGGGCCAGCAGGCGGAAGATAACCAGCATGGCGAGCACGAACAGTATCCGGCTCCGCAGGTCCGGCGTCCTGAACGCATCGATCATCGCCTGGATGAGCGCCGGTCGGCCCGGCTGCTCACGGGCGGTCTGCCCGGCTCGCACCGCTTACGCCTCCACTGAGCCGCCAGCCGCCTCGATCCTGGCCCTGGCGGATGCCGTAACCTTCACTCCCGACACCGTGAAAGCACGCTCGATCTCTCCGCCGCCCAGCAACTTCACCGGTTTGTCGGCGTGCCTGACCATCCCGTTCGCTTTCAGTACCGATGGCGTGATCCCGCTCACCTCATCAGGCAGCGAGGCCAGCCTGCCGACGTTCACCACCTGGTATTCCACGCGGAACGGGTTCTTGAACCCGCGCAGCATCGGCAGACCCTTGATCTGCGGGTTCTGGCCGCCCTCGAAACCGGGGCGGACACCGCCGCCGGAGCGGGCCTTCTGTCCCTTCATTCCGCGCCCTGAGTAAGTGCCCCTGCCGGAGCCGTCGCCCCGGCCGACACGTTTGCGCTTCGGGCGCGCATGAGCAGACCGAATCGTGTGCGCCTGCATCGCTTAGCCTTCCTCTCCCGCGCTCACCGAGACCAGATGACGCACCTTGTGCACCATCCCCCGGATCGTGGGGCTGTCCTCCCGAACGACCTCGTGCTGGAGGCGTCGAAGTCCCAGGGCCTTGATCGTGCGGCGCTGGCTCTGTTCGTAGCCGATCCCGCTCCGCACCCACTTGATACGCAGTTTAGCCATCGGTAGTGCTCCTGACCGGGGCTGGACGCGGTCCGGAGTCGCGGCGCTCACGGTCGCCCCTGTCGCGATCTCGGCGAGAGCTCGCCTCTCGGCGCAACGGCGTGCGCCGGTCCGGCGCGGTGGGGAGTACCGCCTTCCGTGTGTGCTCTTCTTCGCTCGGTGCGAGCGCCTCCATCTGGCGAAGCCCCTGGATGGCAGCCTGCACGACGTTGATAGGGTTCCGGCTGCCGAGCGCCTTCGCGACGACGTCCTTCACGCCGAGCGCCTCCATGACCGCACGGACAGCGCCCCCCGCCTTGATCCCCGCTCCCGGCTGTGCAGGCCGCAGCAGCACCTGGGATGCGCGGAACTTCGTCGTCACCGAATACGGTATCGTCGAACCGTTCAGTGTGATTGGTGTCATGTCCTTCCGGGCGATCGTTGCCCCTTTGCGGATGGCATCTGGAACGGCCTTGCCCTTGCCGAAGCCGACCCCGACCTGGCCCTGGCCATCGCCTACTACGACGACAGCGTTGAACGTGAGGTTACGTCCGCCCTTCACCACCTTGGCGACCCTGCGGATGTGAACGACCTTCTCTTGCAGGTCGCTTTGTTCTTCGTTTGAACGCTCGGTCATTACCATGGGTTAGAACTCCAGTCCTTCTTCCCGTGCGCCGTCCGCGAGTGCCTTCACGCGTCCGTGGTACTGATAGCCGCCTCGGTCGAACACGACCGTCTGGACGCCCTTCTCCTTCGCACGGCCGGCCACCAGGCGACCCACTTCCTTCGCTGCATCCGTCTTGCCGAACGCATCCTTGGGGAGTTCGCGCGAACTCGCCGCCGCTATGGTGTGCCCAGCGGTGTCGTCTATCACCTGCGCATACGTGAATCGCGCACTCCGGTATACGTTCAACCTCGGGCGTGCAGTCGTACCCGACAGGTGCCTTCGCAACCTGAGGTGCCTCACCACCCGCGCAGCGCGGTTCGTCTTGACCTTCGCCATCTCGCTAAGACCTCTTCGCGGCGGACTTGCCGGGCTTCAGCCGGACCTTCTCGCCCATGTACCGCACACCCTTGCCTTTGTACGCGTCCGGGGGCCTCAAGCGTCGCAGGCGCGCCGCCTGTTCCCCCACGATCTGTTTGTCTATGCCCCGTACGTGGATACGGTTGACCCCCTCCACTTCGAACACCACGCCATCCATGGGTTCGATCACCACGGGATGGCTGAAACCCAGCTGCATGTTCACCGCATCGCCCTGGGCCTGTACCCGGTAACCCACCAGTTCCATCGTCCGGGTGAAGCCTTCGCTCACGCCCGTGACCATGTTGGCCAGCAGCGCACGCGTCAGTCCGTGCAATGCCCGCTGTTCGCGGTCGTCCGACGCTCGGCGCACCACGAGCGCGCCGTCCTCTTCCTGCACCGAGATGCCCGGGTTCACGGGCTGGCGCAACTCTCCGCGCGCTCCCTTGACGACTACTTCCTCGTCGGCGACCTCCACGGAGACCCCGCTGGGGATGGGTATGGGCTTCTTCCCGACTCGTGACACTTCCGTGCTCCTACCAGACGTACGCCATGAGCTCTCCGCCGATTCCCCGGCGGTACGCATCGCGTCCGGTCATGATTCCTTGCGACGTAGAGACGATGGCGATGCCGACGCCACCGAAAGCGCGCGGCACGTCCTTCTTCTGCACGTGGATGCGCAAACCCGGCTTGCTGACTCGCTTCAGTCCGGTTATCCCCGGCTCCTGGTTCGCCCTGTACTGCAACTGCAACCGCAGCCAGTTCTGCGTCTTCTGCTTGGAGATGCTGAAGTCGGAGATGTAACCCTCGCTCTTCAGTATCTCCGCGATGGAGATCTTCACCTTGGAGGACGGCACGTCGACGTCAGGATGACGGACCAGCAGCGCGTTCCTGATGCGCGTGAGCATGTCGGCTATGGGATCGGTCATTGTCATAGCGCGCCTCTTACCAACTGGCCTTCCGTATGCCGGGCAGCTGGCCCGTGAGCGCCATCTGCCGGAAGCAGACGCGGCACAGGCCGGCGAACCGGATGTACGCGCGCGGCCTGCCGCACCGGTTACACCGGTTCATCGCCCGCACCTTGTACGGGGCTTCCCGCTTCCACTTCGCCAGTTTGCTCTTCTTCGCCAAGTCCCTCCGCCTCCTAGTTCGTCTGCACCCGTGCGAACGGCATCCCCATCAGCTCAAGCAGACGGAAACCCTCCGCATCGGTGCGCGCACTCGTCGTGATAACCACCTGGAACCCCCGCACCCGGTCCACGCTCCCGTAATCGATCTCAGGGAACACGATCTGCTCGCGGAAACCCAGTGCGTAGTTGCCCCGGCCGTCGAAGGAGTCCCGCGGCACGCCGCGGAAGTCCCTGATGCGCGGGAGCGCCGTCGAGATCATCCGGTCCAGGAATTCGTACATCCGCCGTCCGCGCAATGTGACCATCACCCCGATGGACTGCCCTTCTCGCACCTTGAAACCTGCAACCGACCTGCGAGCCTTCGTGATAACGGGCTTCTGGCCGGTGATCGCTGCCACGTGTCCGGGCGTCGTCTCCAGGGCTCGGGTATTCGTCAGCCCTTCCCCAAGCCCGACGTTGAGCACAACCTTCTTCACTTCCGGAGCCTGCATCGCGCTCGAGTAGCCGAACTCGTTGATCAGCTGCGCGCGGATCTCCTCGCGATAGCGGCCCATGAGCCTGGGCAGCGGGCGCTGCTCGACGACCGGCTTCGTCCGCTTCGGCGTTGAACGCCTCCGCGTGGTCTTCCCTGTCGCGGGCGCTTCCGTCGCCGGCTCAGCGACAGCAACCTCAGCAGCAGGCGCTGCTTCCTCGGCAGCCGCGGCAGCGGTCCGCCGGCGCGTACGAGGCTGCGGCGCCGACTCTCCGCTCGCGCTCCGGCGCGTGCGGGTGGCCCGCTTCGGCTTCTCTTCCGCTGCGGTTGGTTCCTGCTCCGCTGCGCTGTTTTCAGCGTCTGTCGTCAACTGAACATCCCCTCGCATTTCTTGCACATGCGCGACTTCCTGCCGTCTTCGAGCACCCTGATAGCGACGCGCGTCGGTTCGTTGCACGCCGGACAGACCGGCATGAGCTTCGACGCGTGGATCGGCATCTCCTTGTCGATGATGCCCGCCTGCCGCGCGCCGCCCGCGCCTGCCCGCTGATGCTTCTTGACGATATTCACGCCGTCAACCAGCACCTTCCCGTTGTCCGGCAACACGCGCTGTATCTTGCCGCGCTTGCCCTTGTCACGGCCTGCTATCACCATCACCTCGTCGTCCCGCTGCAACCGCGCCGTCATCACAGCACCTCCGGAGCAAGCGAAACGATCCGCATGAAGTTGCGCTCGCGCAGCTCCCGGGCCACGGGCCCGAAGATGCGCGTTCCGCGCGGCATCTCCGACTGCGCCAGGATGACTGCCGCGTTGTCGTCGAACCGTATGGTGGAGCCGTCCGGGCGCTTGGTCACTGCGCTCGTCCGCACTACCACGGCGCGCACCACCTCGCCCTTCTTCACGGCGCTGTTCGGTTGTGCGTGCTTGACCGACGCCACGATGATGTCGCCCACCCTGGCGTAACGCCTGCGCGTCCCGCCTGGGATGTTGAAGCACATGATCTCTTTCGCGCCGGAGTTGTCGGCGACGTTCAAGCGCGTCTGTGGCTGAATCACGACGTCTTCTCCTCGTTCGCCTCGTCAGCGGCCGCCTCTTCAGCGGCCTCCGGCTCTTCTGCATCTGCCGCTGGCTCATCGGCCTCAGCGACCGCAGGAGCATCGTCAGATTCAGCTTCTTCTACCGCTTCTTCGGAGGTTTCCTCAGCCGACTCCTCGACTTCAGCAACAGCCGCGTCATCTGCGTCCGTTTCTTCCACCGCCTCCCCATCGGCCTCTTCAGCCGATTCCTCTACCTCTGCAACGGCTGCCTCTTCTTCTGCTTCCGCTTCTTCCTCCGGCTCCTCGGCAGGTTCCTCTTGCGATTCCACTACCTCGGCAGCGGCAGCCTCTTCTTCAGCGTCCGCCTCTTCCGGCGTCTCCTCAGCAGGATCCTCTTGCGATTCCTCTACCTCAGCAGCGACGGCTTCGTCTTCGGCCTCCGCTGCTGCCTCTGGTTCCTCGGCCTCTGCGACCGCAGCTTCTTCGCCAGCGTCGGTTTCCTCTACTTCCGCTGCGGCAACCACATCGTCAACCGCTGTCGCCTCCAACTCCTCCTCGACCTCCGCGGCCACTTCAACCTGTTGCGCCTCGGCGATCTCTTCACGATGCAGCAGCTCCGCGACGCGCCAGCGCTTGGTGCGGGAGAGGGGCCTCGTCTCCAACAGGCGGACCACGTCCCCGACTTTGAACTCGTTGCGCTCGTCGTGCGCCTTGAATTTCTTCACGTGCCGCACGGACTTGTGGTAGATGGGGTGGCGCACGCGGCGCTCCACGACCACTACCACGGTCTTGTCCATCACGTCGCTGACCACGCGGCCAACACGGCTCTTGCGGAGGGCAGCTCGTTCGTTCATAGCGCGCCTCCCATGAGTTCGCGTTCCCGTGCAACGGTCAGGATGTGCGCAAGGCGGCGCTTCGCGCTCTGCAACTCCGACGGACTCGAGAGTTGACGCGTCGCCACCTTGAATCGGAGGTTCATCAGTTCCAGGCGCGTGTTGAACTCTTCCTCTTTGAGGCGTTCGTTAGACAGCGCTCGCACCGTTTCTATCTTGGCTCTCATGCTCTATCTCAATCTCACCGCTAGCTGGTAACGAGCGGTTCCTCCCTGCTTACCATCCTTGTTTGCACCGGCATCTTCTGCGCCGCGCGGGCAAGCGCTTCCTTCGCCAGTTCCGCAGGCACTCCGCCGACCTCGTACATCACGCGCCCCGGCTTCACCAGAGCGACCCAGGCGTCCACCGGACCCTTGCCGCCGCCCTGCCGCGTCTCCGCGGGCTTGCGCGTGATGGGCTTGGCCGGGAACACCCGTATCCACACCTTCCCGCCACGGCGGAGGTGACGCGTGATGGCGCGACGGCCTGCCTCGATCTGGCGCGCCGTTATCCAGCCCGCGTCCAGCGTCTTCAGTCCGAAGTCGCCGAAGCGCACGGCACTTCCTCGCAGCGCCATACCGCGCATGCGGCCGCGGTGCTGCTTCCGGTATTTAGTTCTCTTCGGTTGAAGCATCTGCTTCTCCCTCGTTCTCAGCGTCTTCGACGGCGCCTTCCGGAGCCGCCTCGGGAGTCTCCTCCGCAACCGCTTCCACGACCGCCACCGGCTCGCTCTCTTCGACGGCAGCCGGGGTTGCCTCTGCTTCAGCAACGGCGGTTGCAGTGCCCGATGCCTGCGCAGCGAGCGCCTCCTGGGCCGCAGCGACGATCTCCGCCGGGACCTCAGGCGCAGCGGGCTGGGCGCGTTCGGGCTCCTTGAGCACGTCGCCCCGGTATATCCACACCTTCACGCCGATGCGGCCCATGGTGGTGCTCGCCTCGGCCAGCCCGTAATCGATGTCGGCGCGCAGCGTGTGCAGCGGCACGCGGCCATCCATCACCTTTTCGCGCCGGGCGATCTCTGCGCCGCCTAGGCGTCCGGATACCATCACCTTGATCCCGCGAGCCCCGGCCTGCATAGAGCGCATCACCGCCTGGCGCGTCGCGCGGCGGTACATCACGCGGCGCTCCAACTGGTCCGCCACGTTGCGAGCGACGAGGTACGCGTCCAGCTCCGGCTGGCGTATCTCCAGCACGTTGAGCCGGACTCGCTTCCCTCCTGCCGCGCCTTCCACCAGCTTCCGAAGCTCGTCCACGCGCTGTCCGCCCCGCCCGATGACGATGCCCGGACGCGCAGTGTGCACGTTGATCGTGATGTCCTGCGTGCTCCGCTCTATCTCGACTCGCGAGATGCCCGCCTCCGCATACTGCTTGCGGATGACTTCGCGGATGCGCCAGTCCTCCACGACCTGCTCGGAGTACTGCTTGCCGGTACCCGCGAACCAGCGCGACTGCCAGCCCTTGATCACGCCAAGGCGGAAGCCGATGGGATGTGTTTTGTGTCCCACGCGCTCAGTCTCCCTGTTCGTCCACGACGATCGTGATGTGGCTCGCCTGCCTGGCGATGCGGCTCACGCGGCCCCGCGACCGTGCGCGGAACCGGCGTATCTTCACCGCCTGGTTCGCGTAAGCAGACACCACTACCAACCTCGTCGGGTCCATCTGCTCGTTGTTCTCAGCGTTCGCCGCCGCCGACTTCAACAGCGACAGCACTTCCTCCGCCGTAGGCCCGGGCTGGAAGCGCAACTCGTTGAGCGCGGCCTGAACGGGCCGCCCCTGCAGCGCGCGCAGCAATGGGCGCACCCGCTTGGGCGATATCCCAACCTGCCTGCCTGTTGCTCGAACCGGCATCGCCTACCGCCTCACCGAAGACTGACGCTCTGACTTGGAGACATGGCCGCGGAACGTCCGGGTCGGAGCGAACTCGCCCAGCTTGTGTCCCACCATGTTCTCCGTGATGAACACCGGGATGTGCCGACGCCCGTCGTGCACCGCGATCGTCATGCCAAGCATGTCCGGCATGATGGTCGAAGCGCGCGACCACGTCGTGATGACCACCTTCGTGCCCGAGTTCTGGGCGCGAGTGACCTTCTTCGCTAGTTTCGGGTGCACGTACGGCCCCTTCTTCACTGAGCGCGACATGGCTTACCGCTTCCTCCTGTCACGGACGATGAACACGTCCGTGTGTATGCGGCGGCGCGTCTTGGGGCCCAGCGCGGGCTTGCCCCACGGCGTCTTCGGGTGCGTCATCCCGATACCTGCGCGGCCTTCGCCGCCGCCGTGCGGGTGATCGCTCGGGTTCATCGCCGTACCGCGTGTGTGCGGGCGCTTGCCGAGATGCCGGTTCCGCCCCGCCTTGCCCAACGACGCGTTCTTGTGCTCCGCGTTCCCCACCTGGCCGATCGTCGCCTGGCATGTGCTCGGGACGCGCCGGATCTGGCCTGAGGGCAGCCGCAGTAGCGCTGTCTCCTCGTCCCGCGCGAGCAACTGCGCGCCGGTGCCGGCGCCCCGGCACATCTGGCCACCCTTGCCGGGCTGCAATTCGATGTTGTGCACCATCGTGCCGGTCGGGATGTTCCGCAGCGGCATCGCGTTCCCCACGCGTATCTCTGCGTCCGGACCGGACATCAGGGAATCGCCTACCTTCACCCCGCCCGGAGCGAGGATGTAGCGCCGCGCCCCGTCCGCGTACAGCAACAGCGCGATGCGCGCGGAGCGGTTCGGGTCGTACTCGATGGACTCCACCTTGCTGGGGACGCCTGGCTTGTTGCGCTTGAAGTCGATGTCGCGCCACGCCCGCTTCGCCCCGCCTCCGCGGTGACGCACTGTCATCTTGCCGCGGACGTTCCTGCCCCCGCTCTTGTGGAGGCCCTTCGTCAGCGGCTTGTGCGACGACCGACGCGTCAGCTCCGAGAAGTCCGGGCGCACCGCGGCGCGAACGCCGGGGCTGGTGGGGTTCAATCGCTTCAACGGCATCGCTACGCTCCCTCGAACAACTGGATCGTGTCGCCCGGAGCGACGGTAACGATCGCCTTCTTCGTCCCTGGGGTCCGGAGCCACCGCCCGTTGCGCAGGCGCCGGTTCTCTCCCGCGGTGTGCACCATGTTCACGTTCGTAACCTTGACCTCGAAGGCCCGCTGCACCGCCTCGCGCACCTGTATCTTGTTCGCGGACGGCATCACTTCAAAGACGTACTTGTTCTGCTCCTGCAGCAGCGTGGACTTCTCCGTGATCAGCGGACGCTTCAGCACCTGGAAGATATGCATCAGGTCACCGCCTCCTGCGTTCGCACCCGGCGGGTGTCCGACCACATCTCGTCCGTGCGCCTGGCCGCGTCGGGGCTCATGAGCACTGCATCGTAACGAAGCAGGTCCAGCACGTTCACGAGGTCGGCGCGGATAGCCTTCACGCGGGGGATGTTCCGCACCGCGACTCCGGTCTGCGATTCCGCTCCCAGCACCACGAGCGCTGACCCCTTCACCTCGAAGGCAGACAACACTCCCGCCATCGCCTTCGTCTTCTGCTCTATCGAGTCCAGCCCGTCGACCACGAACAGCCGCTCTGCGGCCGCCTTGCCCGACAGCGCGGTCCGGATCGCCTGCCGCCGCATCTGCTTCGGCATCCGCTGCCGGTGCGATCGCGGGGTCGGCCCGAACGCAACACCGCCCCCGCGGTGGTGCGGAGACTTCCAGGAGCCCTGCCGCGCTCGGCCAGTGCCCTTCTGCGAGAAAGGCTTGCGGCCGGTGCCGTGCACCTGTCCGCGCGTCAGGGTGTTGCTGGAGCCGCGCCGCTGGTTCGCACGGTGGTACACCAGCGCCTGGTGGAGCAGTTCTTGGTTCTCCGGAGCGCCGAACACCACGTCGCTGACTTCCAGCGTGTCCGTGCCGTTCGCGTTCAGGTCATACAGAGGAAGTTGCATCAGGAACGCTCCTCCTCTTTGTCGGATTGCTCGGCATCCTCGGCCTCAGGTTCATCGGCAGGTGCTTCTTCGGCCTCAGCCGCTGGCTCATCGGAAGATGCTTCCACTGCCGACGCTTCATCGACCTCGGCTGCGGGTTCCTCTACCTCTGCGACAGGCTCTTCCTGCGGCTCTTCCGCTGCAGGTTCCTCCGCAGGAGCCTCTTCGGTCTCCGATTCAGGTTCGTCAGCGGAGGTCTCTTCTGCCTCGGCTGTAGCTTCTTCTGGGGCAGCCTCTTCGGCTGGCTGTTCCTCTGCGGTGGTCTCCTCGGCTTCTGCAGCCGGTGCCTCCGTCGCAGGTTCCTCAGCCGCCTCCTCTTGCACCGGTTCAGCAACCTCCGCAACCGCCTCCTCGGCCACCTCTTCCTCGATCTCGACAACGGGTTCCTCAGGAATGATGCGCTCCGCTACGGGCATGCCGTGTGCGTAGCGCACCATCACCGTGGTGTTGCGTGCGCCGGGAACGGCGCCCCGTACGAACAGCAGGTTGCGCTCGGCGTCCACCTCGACAACCTTGAGCTTGCGTACGGTCTTGCGTTTGTTCCCCATGTGCCCGGGCATCTTCTTGCCCTTCAGCACGCGGCCCGGGTACGTTCCCGCGCCGATGGAGCCGACCGCCCGGCCGCGGTCGCCCTGGCCGTGCGTCTTCTGCCCGCCGCCGAATCCGTGACGCCGCATGGCGCCCTGGAATCCGCGGCCCTTCGTCGTCGATACCACGTCGACGATATCGTCGGCCTGGAACTGATTGACACGTAGCTCCTGGCCAACCTTGAAGGAGGAGACGTCGTCCGCCCCGAACTCACGCAGGTGCCGTACCCGGGCGCCCGACGCTGCCAGGTGCCCCGCTGCGGGTTTGGTCAGCTGCTTCACCGAGCCATAACCGATTTGGACGGCTTCGTACCCGTCGCGCTCCTCGGTGCGGACCTGCGTGACGACACACGGCCCGACTTCGAGCACGGTGACAGGGATGACCCGCGCCTCTGATGCGAAGAGGTGCGTCATCCCTATCTTCTTGCCTATCAGTCCTTCGATCATCGTTCCGCTACAACTTGATGGAGATGTCCACGCCGGCAGGCATCTGCAGGCGGGTCAGTGCGTCTATCGTCTTGGGATTGGGGTCCAGGATGTCCACGAGCCGCTTGTGCGTCCGCAGTTCGAAATGCTCGCGCGAGTCCTTGTCGATGTGCGGCGATCGGATCACGCAGAACCGCTTGATGCGCGTCGGCAGGGGAACCGGGCCGGACACTGCCGCGCCAGTCCGCTCCGCCGCCTCCACGATCTGGCCCGACGACTGGTCGACCAGCTTGTGATCGAACGCCCGCAGGACAATGCGGACCTTCTGACCAGGCGTTGTCGCCTGGCCGCCTCGCACTCGTGTTGTCTGTTCAACCACGTCCCACTCTCCTATGCGCTGCGGGCCACGGCCTGCACGGTGGAGTCCGGAGCCTTCTCGTACCGTCCGAACTCCATCGAGTAGTTCGCCCTGCCTTGCGTCACCGACCGCAGGTCGGTCGCATAGCCGAACATCTCCACCAGCGGAGCGTCAGCCTCGAGCACCTGCGTGTCGCCCTGTCCTTCCATCGACTTGATCCTGCCCCTGCGGCTGTTCAGGTCTGCGAGCACTTCGCCCAGGTATTCACCCGGCGTTATGACCTGCAGTTCCATCACCGGCTCCAGCAACACGGGCGCCGCCTTGGACATCGCGTCCTTCATAGCCATGGACGCCGCGATCTTGAACGCCATCTCGGATGAGTCCACCGCGTGGAAGGAGCCGTCCACAACGGCCACCTTCACGTCCATTACCGGGTAACCCGCGATGACGCCTGTGAGCAGCGCCTCCTCGGCGCCCTTGTTCACCGCCGGGATGTACTCCCGCGGGATCGCGCCTCCCACGATCCGGTTCTCGAAGCGGTAGCCGGAACCGGGTTCGCCCGGTTCGATCTCCAGCACGCAGTCGCCGAACTGGCCGCGACCGCCGGTCTGACGCACGAAACGCCCCTGCGCCTTCGACGCACGGGTGATCGCCTCGCGGTACGCCACCTGCGGGCGCCCGATCGCCGCGTTCACGTGGAACTCGCGCTTCAGGCGGTCGACCAGTATCTCCAGGTGCAACTCGCCCATGCCGGACATCACCGTCTGCCCGGTCTCCTTGTCGTACCGGACACGGAAGGTCGGGTCCTCCTCCGACAGCTTGATGAGCGAGTCCGTCAGCTTGTCCTGCTCGGCTCGCGTGGCTGGTTCGATGGCAACTGAGATCACCGGCTCGGCGAAGCGGATCGACTCCAGCCTGACGGGCTGTTTCTCGTCGCAGATCGTCTCGCCCGTGAACGTGTTCTTCAGACCCACCGCCGCGCCAATCTCGCCGACAGAGATGCCCTCCGCCTCCTCACGGTGGTTCGCATGCATGAACATGATGCGCCCCATCCGCTCGCGCACTCCCTTGATGGAGTTGTAGACGCTTGCGCCAGCCTTCATGGAACCGGAGTACACCCGGAAGTAGACGAGCCGCCCCACGTAGGGGTCGGACACGACCTTGAACGCCAGCGCCGCGAACGGTTCGGAGGCGTCCGCCTTGCGCTCGACCTCGTCCTCGCTGTTGAGTGCCTTCCCGACCACCGCCGGAACGTCCAGCGGCGAAGGCAGGTAGTCGAGCACTGCGTCCAGCACCAGCTGCACGCCCAGGCTCTGCAACGCCGAGCCGCACACGACCGGGACCGCGTGGTTCGCTATCGTCGCCCGGCGAAGAGCAGCCTTGATCTCTTCTGGGGAGGGCGTCTCGCCGGAGAGGAACTGTTCGAGCACGTGCTCGTCGTTCTCCGCGACCCGCTCGATCATCTCCTCGCGGATCTGCGCCGCTTCCTCACGCAGTTCGGACGGTATCTCGCCCTCGCGTAACTCGCCGGACGCCCCGCCGCGCTCGAAGAACCAGGCCTTCTCTTCCACTAGGTCGATGACGCCGTGGAACTGGTCCTCGGCGCCGATCGGGTACTGCACAGGAACCGGCACCGCTTTGAGCCGGTGCCGGATAGAGTCCATCGTCTTCTCGAAGTCTGCGCCGATGCGGTCCATCTTGTTGACGAAGCAGATGCGCGGCACTCCGTATCGGTCGGCTTGACGCCAGACCGTCTCGGACTGCGGCTGCACGCCCGCGACCGCGTCGAACACAACAACGCCTCCGTCGAGTACACGGAGGCTTCGCTCCACTTCCGCCGTAAAGTCCACGTGACCCGGCGTGTCGATGATATTGATCTGATGGCCCTTCCACTCGGCACGCGTTGCGGCAGATGTGATCGTGATGCCGCGCTCACGCTCCTGGGCCATCCAGTCCATCACTGCCGTGCCTTCGTGCACCTCGCCTAGCTTGTAGGTTCGGCCTGTGAAGAACAGCACCCGTTCGGTAACCGTCGTCTTGCCGGCGTCGATGTGGGCGATGAATCCGATATTTCGGACTTTCTGAAGGTCAACAGTCATGTATCGATTCCTACCAGCGGTAATGGACGAACGCCCGGTTCGCCTCGGCCATTCTGTGCATCTCTTCGCGGCGGCGGGCTGCTGCGCCCTGCCCCCGCGAAGCGTCGATGATCTCGGCTGCGAGCCGCGACCGCATCGGCTGTCCCGCCCGCGCACGCGCGAAGCGTATGAGCCACCGCATCGCCAGCGCGTTCCGGCGCCGCTCCGGCACCTCAACGGGCACCTGGTACGTCGCGCCGCCCACACGCCGGGGCTTCACCTCGACGCTCGGCGTGACGTTCCGCAGCGCCGTCTGGAAGACCTCCATCGCGTCGCGGTTCGTCTCCTGCGCCACCTGGTCGAGCGCCTTGTAGACGTTGCGCTGCGCAACCGTCTTCTTGCCGTTCAGCATGACCCGGTTGATGAAGCTGGCCAGCGTCACACTCCCGTAGCGGGGGTCCGCCACCGGCACGCGGCGCTCAGCACGTCGTCGACGAGACATCTATTCGCTTTCCTCCCCTGCCCCTTGGGGGCACTTGCGCCGGAGCGCAAACAACCCAGGACGCCGAGCCCGCAGATCGCGCCAGCGAACCGCGTCCTAGCCAATTACGGATTGGAGAACGGGACCCTCCAGTGAACTACTGGCGCTTGGTCCCGTACTTGCTCCGCCCCTGCTTCCGGCCGTTGACTCCCGTAGCGTCGAGCGCTCCACGGATGATGTGGTAGCGAACGCCCGGCAGGTCCTTCACACGGCCTCCGCGGATCAGGACGACGGAGTGCTCCTGCAGCGTGTGGCCCTCTCCCGGAATGTAGGCCGTAACCTCCATCCCGTTCGTCATGCGGACCCGGGCCACCTTCCGCAGAGCGGAGTTCGGCTTCTTCGGCGTAACCGTCCGTACCTGGACGCAGACTCCCAGCTTCTGCGGGCTTCCGTCGCCACGGTACACACGGTTGCGCAGGCTGTTTCGCACGAAACGGAGCGCAGGCGCCTTGGTCTTCTTCACCACGCGCTTGCGTCCATGACGCACCAACTGATTAGTGGTAGGCACTTGTGCGATTCTCCCTGCGCTTTTCGTAAGCCTTGCAGCCGAATCCGTACCCATAAGGACACGAACATGGGGATGCTACCGCAAGGTCACCTCTGTGTCAACCGCGTACACCCTCATCGCCAAGCTGGGCGCATCCGTCCACCGGCGCACGTATAATCCCCGCGACATGACTGACCTCAAGATCTACACCAAGTACGGCGACGAAGGCGAAACCGGCCTCCTCTACGGCGGACGCATCTCCAAGAGCGACCTCCGCACCGAAGCCTACGGCACGACCGACGAGGCCGTCTCCGCCCTCGGCCTCGCTCGCGCGCTCACTAGCGACCCCGACGTGCAGCGCATCGTCAAGCGCCTCCAGCGCGAACTCTTCACCGTCGGAGCGGAGCTCGCCACCGACCGCGCCGAGTACGCCAACCTCCAACGCCACTTCAGCGTCGTCACTTCGGACATGACCGCCGCACTCGAGAACGACATCGACACTCTCGGCGCGCAGGTGGAACTCCCGCGCAGCTTCATCATCCCCGGCGCGACCCAGGCCTCCTCCGCGCTCGACCTCGCGCGTTCCATCCTGCGCAGGGCCGAGCGCCGCGCCGTCCAGATGAACCTCGAAGGCATGATCGAGAACCCGGAGCTCATCCGCTACCTCAACCGAGCCTCGGACCTCGTCTTCATGCTCGCCCGCTACCAGGACCGCGCCCTGCCGTTCGAACGGCTCACGGGCGACGACTCCTGCTGACAACGAAAGGGGAGGGAACCATGGCCGGAGAACCCATCAACCTCTACGAACTCGAAGCGATCTGCGAGGGAACGCTCCCCCAGAACGAGTGGGACTACGTCGCGGGCGGCGCAACCGACGAGATTACCCTCGAGCGCACGCGCTCCGTCTTCGACCACATCGCCCTGCGGCCGCGCATGCTCGCGGGCATACCGGACGCTGACCTCTCCGTCTCCGTGCTCGGCCAGCACATCGGGCTCCCGTTCATGCTCTCGCCTTGCGGAAGCCACAAGCGCGCCCACGAGGACGGCGAGCTCGCCTCCGCTAGGGCCGCTGCGGCAGCCGGGACCATCCTCGCTGTCAGCGCCAACTGCTCGTACGCCCCTGAAGAGATTGCCCGCGCCGCCGACGGCCCCAAGTGGTACCAGACCTACTTCTACCGCGACCGCGAACAGACCGTGGACCGCGTCCACATGGCCGAGGAGAACGGCTACGACGCCATCTGCGTGACGCTGGACGCTGTCTGGCCCCCCAAGCGCGAGCGCAACATCCGCAACTCCTACCAGCGACTCCCCACCGCCGGGGAAGCGCCCGGGCTCGCCCCGCCGAAGGACCTCACCAAGTTCAACTCCGGCATCAGCTCACGCAGCCGCGTCGACCCGGGAGCTTCGTGGGACGACGTCGCCTGGCTGCGCTCCGTCACCAACCTCCCCATCGTCTTCAAGGGCATCATCACCCGCGAGGACGCCGCCCTCTGCGCCGAACATGGCGTCGACGCCCTCATCGTCTCCAACCACGGCGGACGCAACCTGGACACCACCATCTCCACCATCGAAGCCCTGCCGGAGGTCGCCGAGGCCGCGGGAGACGTTGAGGTCTACCTTGACGGAGGCATCCGCCGAGGCACGGACGTCGTCAAGGCCATCGCCCTCGGCGCGAAGGCCGTCATGCTCGGAAGGCCCATGTTCTGGGGGCTCGCCTACGCCGGCGACCAGGGCGTCGTCCACATGCTCGACATCCTGCGTGACGAGGTTGAGACCACCATGATGATGTGCGGCAAAGCCCGCATCGAAGACATCGGCCGCGACCTCATCACCCGCCTCCCCGAGCTCCGCTGACCTCGCCCGCACAAATCACACCCGCTCGTGGTGAGCTTGTCGAACCACGCCTGCGGTAAACCCGTCATTCCCGCCTTCTCCCGTCTTTCCCGCGAAGGCGGGAATCTCGCAGCCCTTAGCGAGTGGGGAACCAGAACGTGATAGGAAACCAGCCCGGGAGTGCAGAGGGCGCAGCCCTCTGCCGGGGGCGTGGGGGTGTCCCCCACAACGTACCGGGCGGGTGGGTGGGAAGAACTAGGTCCGCAACGCCGACTCACACCAACAGCGCCTCGAACCGCGACGGCAACTCCACCTGCCCCTCCGCGATCTCCTGCAGACGCTCGTCCGACAGCGGAAAGCCAAACTCCTCGTTCCGCATCCGCATCCGCTGTATGGAGATCTCCGTCACCATCTCCTTCGCCAGCTCCCAGTCCTCCTCCGTCCGCGCCACCGCATTCAGGTCGTCCGCCCCATGCGCTGCGTGGTCGACCTCGTCGCCGTACACGTTGGCGCACGCCGCCGCGATGCGGTCGCTGAGCTCGTCGCCCCCTATCTGCATCCCCTCGTAGAAGATCGACGCTCCACCACCCTCGCAGAACGACGACGCGAACCGCCCCAGCTCGCCATGACGCTCATTGCACCGCTTGCGCACCGCGCGCAGCTCCCGCTCGTGCTCGATGTCGTACGTCGCCAGCTCCTCGGTCGTCAGTTGCCCGCCCGTGATGTAGTCGATCACGTCCGCGAAGACGACGTAGTGCCGGAACTCCTCTTCGAGGAACTGGATGTTGTAGAGGAAGTCGGCCCTCCCGACCCCCTTCTCCAGCGAAGGGTAGTTCCGCGCCAGCTGCTCGATGTTCCGCAGGATGATGCCGTCGTCGCGAGGCTGCAGCTCCTTGTACGCCTGCACGCGCAGCCAGCGAAGGTGTTCCTCCGGAGCCCTCGGCTGCGAGAAGAACGTCCGCGCTATCTCCGCCTCGCCCGCCCAGAACCGCGACGCATACCGCGTCAACTCGTTACGACGCTCCCGTGACTGCTGCTCGTCCATCGCGTGCCTCCTCTTGCTGGAACGGCGGGATTATAGGACAGCGGCGCGATGGCGACCTCCTCCGCTACAATGCTCCGCGCCCTATACCGGAACACAGGAGGAACGCGCGTGTTGCCCGAGGTCAAAGCAAACTACGGCAAACTGAGAAATCTCATCAACGGCGAATGGGTCGAGCCCGATGCGAGCGGCTGGCTCGACGTCGAGAACCCCGCGACCACCGGCGTCATCGCCCAGGTCCCGCTCTCCACCCCCACCGACGTGAACGACGCGGTAGCTGCCGCGAAGGAGGCGTTTCTTACATGGCGTGAGACTCCGCCCGTGCTTCGCGCCCGCAGCCTCTTCACGCTCAAGGGGCTGATGGAGCAGCACTTCGAGGACTTCGCGCGCACCATCGTCCAGGAGCACGGCAAGACCATCGAAGACGCCCGCGGCGAGACGCGCCGCGCCATCGAGAACGTGGAGGTCGCCGCGGGCATCCCCACCCTCATGCAGGGCTTCGGGCTGGAGAACGTCGCGAGCGGCATCGACGCCGAGGCGATACGACAGCCGCTGGGAGTCTTCGGTGTCATCGGCCCGTTCAACTTCCCGCTCATGGTGCCCAACTGGTTCATCCCCTACGCCATCGCCACGGGGAATACCGTCGTCGTCAAGCCGTCGGAGCAGACCCCGCTCTCCGTCACCCGCATGGCGGAGCTGATCATCGAGGCCGGCATTCCGCCCGGCGTGTTCAACGTCGTGCACGGCGCGAAGGACGCCGTCGACGCGATGCTGGAGCACCCGGACGTGCGCGGCATCTCGTTCGTCGGCTCCTCCCCCGTGGCACGCTACGTCTACGCCAAGGCATCCGCGGAGGGCAAGCGCGTGCAGTGCGGCGGCGGCGCGAAGAACTTCCTCGTCGCCATGCCCGACGCCCACCTCGACTCCGCCATCGACAACATGATGGGCTCCATCTTCGGCGCGGCGGGGCAGCGATGCCTCGCAGGCTCGGTCGTCGTCACCGTCGGCAACGCCTACGAGGGCGTGCGCGACCGCCTCGCCGAGGCCGCGCGCAACCTCAAGCTCGGCTACGGGCTGGATGAGACCGTCGGCATGGGCCCGGTCATCTCCCAACGCTCGCTGGACCGGGTGCTCGGCTACGTCGACAAGGGCGTCGAGGAGGGTGCGGACCTCATCGTGGACCGGCGCTCCGCCCGGCAGGACGAGGAGCTCGCGGGCTACTTCGCCGGGCCGTGCGTCTTCGACGGCGTCGAGCCGCAGATGGCGATAGCGCGGGAGGAGATATTCGGCCCCGTCGCAGGCATCATGCGCGCCGACTCGCTGGACGAGGCGATAGGCCACATTGAGGCCCTGCCGTTCGGCAACGCCGCAAGCATCTTCACGGCCAGCGGCAGTGCCGCGCGCCAGTTCAGGCACCGCGTGACTGCAGGCAACATCGGCGTCAACGTCGGCGTCGCCGCGCCCATGGCCTTCTTCCCGTTCGGCGGCATGAAGGACTCGTTCTTCGGCACGCTCCACGCCCAGGGCCGAGAGGTCGTCGACTTCTTCACGGACCGCAAGGTCGTCATGAGCAGGTGGTTCTAGTCATGCGCGCTGCGGTCTTCTCCCAGCCCAACCAGCCCATGACCGTCGAAGAACTGGTCATGCCGGAGCCGCACGAGCACGAGGTGCGTGTGAAGGTCGCCGCCTGCGGCGTCTGCCACACCGACCTCCACGTCCTCAAGGGCGAGGTCGCCTTCCCCACCCCCGGCGTGCTCGGCCACGAGGTCTCCGGCGTCGTCGACGCCATCGGCCCGGGAGTGACGAATGTCACCCCCGGCGACCGCGTCGTCTGCTCCTTCATCATGCCCTGCGGCAACTGTGGCTACTGCGTGCGCGGACGCGAGGACCTCTGCGAGACGTTCTTCGCCTACAACCGCCTCAAGGGCCAGCTCTACGACGGCTCGACGCGCCTGCACCGGCCCAACGGCGACCCCATCGCCATGTACAGCATGGGCGGACTCGCCGAGTACGCCGTAACCCCCGACACCTCCGTCTTCCCACTGCCGGAGAGCGTTCCTCTCACCGACGCCGCCATCGTCGGCTGCTCCATCTTCACCGCCTACGGCGCGGTGCGGAACCAGGCCGACGTCCACCCCGGTCAGAGCGTCGCCGTCTTCGCCGTCGGCGGCGTCGGCACGCAGGTGCTGCAGATGGCCCGAGCCTTCGGTGCATCACAGGTCATCGCCGTCGACATCCGCGGCGACAAGCTGGAGAAGGCGCTGGAGATGGGCGCGACGCACACCGTCAACGGCTCAACCGAGGACGCCCCCACCCGCGTCCGCGAACTCGCGAACGGGCGCGGCGTCGATGTCGCCATCGAGGCGCTCGGCTCTCCGGTCACCGTGCGGCAGGCGTTCGAATCGGTCCGCGACGGCGGCAAGGTCGTCCTCATCGGCATCGCTGCGGCGGGCGTCGAGGTCCCCCTGGAGATCACACGGTTCGTCCGGCGCGGTATCACGGTCTCCGGCTCCTACGGCGCGAAGGCGCGCAGCGATATGCCGGAGATCGTCGAGCTCGTCCGCCGCGGCGCCGTCGACACCACCGCCCCCATAACCCGCCGCTACACCCTCGACGAGGTCAACGACGCCTACAACGCCCTCGCCAGCGGCGACATCGTCGGCCGCGCCATCATCGAGATGGGGTAACAGGCCGTCGTTCCTGCGCAGGCAGGAAGGTGAATTCACATTCGAAGTGCAACACCTGTTCTCGTAGCACTTCGGCCGGGGTCAGGTAGCCGAGGCACTTGCGCGGCGTATTG